>Ga0265780_10005841_pt1 | contig 15466 bp, 11 predicted proteins | sample P1T30metagenome_FD_192432 | JGI IMG/M metagenome (GOLD analysis project Ga0265780, IMG submission 192432) | Plant litter microbial communities from East Loma Ridge, Irvine, California - P1 T30 | ecosystem: Environmental > Terrestrial > Plant litter > Unclassified | place: USA: California... | reverse complement strand
TCGTGCGCGAGTGGGTGGTCGGCATCGGCCTACCGGCGCAGGATTATGGGACGCACTCGCTACGGCGCACGAAAGCGTCGATCATCTACAAGGCGACTGGCAACCTCCGCGCCGTTCAGATCCTTCTCGGCCATGCCAAGATCGACAGCACGGTGCGCTACTTGGGCGTTGACGTGGAGGACGCTTTGGAATTGGCCGAACGCACCGAGGTCTGAGCGGACCCAGAAGCAGACGTCCCCGCCCCCTGCCCAGCTTCCCAACTACCGCCGCTCGTTCATCTCCGCGTTACGACTGCTTTTGGCGGCTAACCCTGCGAATTCGAATGTCGCGGTTGGGCGATAGTTTAGGATGCAGGCTGTCCGAGTCCGGGTTTTGTGCCCGATGAGCTTTGGACGCCATTTGCAGGAGGTTCAGGCACGGGATGAGCGGCGACGCTACGTCGAACCGTAGGTGCCAATCCAGATTCCTCATTCCACAGAACTAGGATTGTAGCGATGGGTGCGGCGGTGAGGATCAGCAGGAAAAGGCCCATCAGCCATTCGTTGGTCTCTAGCGGCTGCGAGGAGCTACCGCTGGGCTGCATCGACGGGCTAGGTCGCATCGGGCGCCTGCCGGCTTTCCTGGGGTGAAACGGACGGTCCCCAGTCGCTCGGTGGGCAGACGGCCTGATCTGCGAGCGATCGTAGGCGGCGCGTGATTCCTTCTTTCCCAAAACGGAATACGCCTCGTTGATCGCTTTCGCACGAGCAGAAACATCCGCACCATGATTGGCATCGGGGTGATATTGACGGAGCAGCGCTTTCCACGCGGCGTGGATAGTTTCTCGACTTGCCGTCGAGGGCACCCCTAGGACAGAATAATAGTCGGGTGAGAGAGCCATCTAGCCGTTACTTGCGGCTAAAACGCGAAAAAGGAAAGTCCGCCCGTCGCGTGATCTTAACTTCGTCTTCTCAGAGATCCAAAGGGTGGCTTTAGGGGCCAACAGTCGGATGGCGATCATTCCTATCCGCAACTTCGTGCTTTCGACGACGCTACGCCGTCCCCGGGCCTGAGCAGTTACGGACGTTCAACGGCTGGTACCCGATTCCTGAAAGCGGCCGTTCGTTCAGGTCTGACGGACCAGCGATTGAGGATTTTCCGGTGAACCTGATTTAGTCAGCAATACAAATTACCATCTCCTCAGACTCGAGGATTTTGCAGATGTTGCAGCACTGTCACACTGATAAATAATCGCAATGAGCGTCCGCAAGATAGGGTGACAATCATGTCCTTATCGATGACTTTGAAGGTCAAATAAGGTGGGGCATGGGTCAGATGAAAACAGGGTACACCTCAAAATCCTTCTATTTTGCAACCATTTCCGCGGTAGCTTTGATTCACGGAGCGGCATCCGCGCAGACTGCGCCAGCTTCAGATTCGTCTGTTACAGGTGCTGCACAAGACGTGGCGCCAACCGCGCTCGACGTGGTCGACCCCACCCCCACTGATAGTGAAATTGTCGTGACGGGATCGCGCATTGCTCGCCCAGAAATTGATTCGCCAAGCCCGGTTGTGTCGATCAGTTCTGCGACGCTAGAGCAATCAGGCCGGACGAACCTGACGGACTTCCTCGTACAGAACCCTGCACTACTGGGCTCCACTACTAGCGCAAACCAGTCCGGCTCGACCGCGAGCTTTGGTGGTGCGGGCACGAACCTGCTTAATCTGCGTAATTTGGGCTCCAATCGCACCTTGGTATTGGTTGATGGGCGCCGCCACGTCGCAGGGCTTCCTGGAACGGCGGCAGTCGATATCAATACGATTCCCAAGGACTTGATAGAAAGTACCGAGATACTGACAGGCGGCGGGGGCTCAGCCATTTACGGTGCGGACGGCGTATCCGGGGTCGTCAATTTCAAATTGAAGCGCGATTTCGAGGGCCTTCGGGTACGTGGGCAGGCCGGTGCCACCGAGGACGGTGATGCCGGCAACCGCTTCTTTGCCATTACGGGCGGAAAGAACTTTGCCGACGGGCGGGGCAACGTCGCGCTGTCGTATGAATTCACCGATGATGATCGACTGTCCAGCTTACGTCGGGATGATACCGGCGACCCGCTGAAAACATATTCGTTCGCCCGTCACGCAAATACGCCGGCGCTCAACGCAGGGCCCGACCGTATCCTGCAGAACAACCTCCGCTATGCCGACAGTTCGCGAAACGGCGCAATTGACGTGGATTTCGATGGCCTGCCGGATTTCACAGGTGACGGTACCGTCTATAATCGAGGATCGTTGCTGCCGGGCGGCCTTACCCAGGGCGGGGACAGCACACCGCTGGCGGGATATCAGGGAGATTTCCAGCCGCAGAACCGCATCCACAATATCAATTTACTGACGAGCTTCCAGGTATCTCCAGCTTTGCGCCTGTTCGCACAGGGCAAGTATGCCAATACAAAGAGCTACACGATAGCGCAGCCTAGCTTTGACTTCTTCACCTTTCTGGCGCCGGATAACGCGTATCTGAACGACCGGTTCGGCGGCCTCGCCTCCGATGGCGCCTTACTGTCGCGCGACAATTATGATCTGGGCGTACGCGGTGAGTCGACCAAGCGAGAGACATTACGCGGCGTGATCGGTGCCGACGGCCAGATTTCGGACCATGCGAAGTACGAACTGTCCTATGTCTATGGCCAGACTAAGAGCCGGTTCCTGAGCACCAACTACCGTCTGGCCGACCGGTATTACGCGGCGCTCGACGCAGTGCGCGATCCATCAACGGGACAGATCGTATGCCGATCGAACCTCGACCCGGCAGCGCTTATCGACCCCAACAACTATGACCAGGCGGCAAGTACATTCACTCCGGGCGCGAACAGCGGTTGCCAGCCCCTCAACCTGTTAGGCGACGGCATAGTGAGCCAAGCCGCGCTCGACTTCATCAACGTAGATCTCGTCAACCGCTACAAGGTCCAGCAACACGTTCTCTCGGGTTCCATCTCCGGCGACTTCGGCCAATTTTTCGAACTGCCGGGTGGACCGATCGCGTTTGCCTTCGGCGGCGAATACCGGAAGGAGAAGAGTACGTTCAACTCCGATCCCTATGCCGAGCAGGGCGCGTTGCTTGACTTGGCACAGGTGCTACCGGAAAAGGGTAGCTTCGACGTCAAAGAAGCGTTCGGGGAACTCAGCGCGCCATTGCTTAAGGGCATGCGCTTCGCCGAATTGCTGAGCTTCGACGCCGCGATCCGTCTGTCGGATTATTCGACCGTTGGCCGTACCACGACCTATTCTCTGGGTGGCGTTTATGCGCCGATCCGCGATTTTCGTATTCGTGGCACCTATTCGCAGGCAGTCCGCGCACCGAATATCACCGAACTCTTTTCGCCGACGAACGGGACCTTCTCGTTCATCGACGATCCGTGCGACGCCGAAAATCTGCCCGAAGGTACGCAATATCGCGTCGCAAATTGCCAGGCGACGTTGACTACGGCGGGTTTGAGCCCAGCACAGATAGCGGCATTCAATCCGGTCAACGATCCTTCGGCGACGGTCAGTCTGCCGGGTCGTGCAGGGGGCAACCGCAATCTTCTGGAGGAAACAGCCAAGACCTGGACCGTCGGTGTCGTTCTGCAACCACGCTTTCTGCCACGCCTGACAATTACTGCAGACTGGTTCAACGTGAAACTGAAGAATGCGGTGCGTACGGCCTCAGCACAGGAGTTGGTCGATCTATGCGTAGACCAGCCTTCGCTCGACAACGTCTATTGCGCAAACGTGACCCGCAGTGGGACCACGGGCTATGTCAGCGATTACTTCCTCGCACCGCAGAACGTCGCCGCGTTCCGCACGTCGGGACTGGACTTGAGTTTGACCTATACGATTGACGTATCGCCTGAAGTCGGCGCGTTCAGCCTGCGGGTGAACGGGAACTATCTAGACAAGCTGACCTTCGTGCCAACGCCAGGTGCCGAAGTCGAAGACAGCCGCTTGCTACCGTCGGCACCGAAATATAGTGGCCAGACGGACCTGACCTGGACAAACGGGCCGCTGACACTCAACTATGGCCTGACGTATCAGAGCAAGACGCGGCGCTTTACGGTCGACCAGATTACCGCGAACCCGAATTACGCCGATCCACAGTACTTCTTCTATCGAGAACGGTGGGAGCATGACATTCAGGCGTCGGTTAGGGCTGGTGACCGGTTCAGTTTTTACGGTGGCGTGAATAACCTGTCGGGTAAGATTGGTGATGTGGGCAACCGGACCGGCATCGGAACGCCATATAACGTGCTAGGCCGCGTTTTCTACGCTGGCGCGCGCATGTCGCTCGACAAGCTTTTTTAAAGTAAGGTCCCACCCGCTCCCAGAGTTCGGTCGGGTGGGACATTATGGTCTATCTGACCAACTTTCGAGTGCCACCTTAGGCGGTGGAAAGTAGGCATTGAGCTTGCTACGATTGGTCATGCTAGCCATTAACGCATCACGCATCGCGCCCCTGCTGATCTTCATCATGCTGAGCGCTTCGTCAATGGCCGAAGAAATGCCCACGCCGCAGGGTGTACGCTTCGTTGGACCGGTAGGGAGAATTACCGCCGCCAGCCTACCCGAGCTGTCGTCTAGTCTAACCCAGTTGGCGGCAATTGATCCGACGCACCCCCTAGACCAGGAAAACGCTGGCCAGAGCCTGAGCATGTTCGGCAGGGAGGATCTGATCGCAACAAGCAGTACGGATTATCAAGCTAGCAGATGTGCGCCGCTCAATGCAGCATCGGACGTCTTAACCGAGATTGAGCGACGCGCGCGGAAGACGTCGGTCGTCATTATAACTGAAAGCCACGAGCGCTCAGAACATCGGGGGTTCAGCACAGCACTCGTCGCCCGGTTGCGGCCACTAGGATTTGATACGCTGGCACTAGAGACCTTGTCTCCGTCGATGCCCGGCACGCCGGAGCGATATTTACCATCGTTCGTCCGGCAGCCACGGCTGCCCTATTTCGAGGACGGTGACGGCCATTACCTCTCGGAGGCGGGATACGGGCGGCTTGGTCGACGCGCCAAAGCGCTCGGCTATCATCTCCTCGCCTACGAGTTCATCGATGAACATCAGGCGGCCGACGCTACGATGGAAGAGCGAATTGCGACGCGCGAGGAAGGGCAGGCGCGAAACCTAGCTGCATACGTGCATGCCCATCCAGGTGCGAAGCTGCTGATACACGTCGGTTATTCACACGCTGCAGAGGTACCACGCGCCGACGGCACCCGATGGATGGCCGCGCGGTTCAAGAAGATGACCGGGATTGATCCACTCACCATCTCGCAAACCGTCTGTCGCGGCGGCAGTGGGGAGGTGCAGTTGTCTGCGCTGCCAGCCGATGAGCCGGCAGGCACGTTCGACTTAGACGTGGACCATCCCACCGCGCGCTTTGTCCGTGGGCGCCCAGTATGGCGACAGCAGGCGCGTGATCTGCTGGTGAACATTCCGCGAGCGCTCTATCCAACGAATGGCTGGAACGTCGTCGAGGCCCGCCCAGTTGGCGAGCCGGCCGCCTCCGTTCCAATGGACCGAGTCGCGATCCGTGCACGGGATGAGGTCGCGCTGATGCTTCCGCCCGGACGCTACCAATTGCGGGTCGTGAATATTGGGCCGTGGCGGCCGCTACGTGAATTAGGCAAGTAGATCACGACTGCTATCAGGTTTTCGTCGTTAGCCGACGACTGATAGATTCGTCGCGACGACCCAAAGCCCGCCATTCGCGGGCCACATTCGCCTTCCCGACTTCGGACATCCGTTCATTGAGATATCAAAGCTGGTTTTAGGGGCCGCCGACCCGGGGTGCCGCAAAACTAAAAGTTCGGCGGCATCTTCCTGGTCAATGTTCCTAATCCGTACGGCAACTATCGACGTGCTGCGCAACGCATCGTTCCAAACAGTAAACCTCGGCACTCTCAGCGACTGTGGCAGCGATCCTTGGGCGTCATGGCCCTTCGTGCAACGGGTCGGTGCCGGGCTCGGGCTCGTCGTCCATCGGGCTGCCGGTGTTCGGTGCGTCCGGCGTGATCGGTTGGGTCAGCGGCGGGCGTTCGGTCTCGGGTTTCGGCGTCTCGATCGTCATTTCGGCTCTCCTCGAAAGGTATAGGCGCCAACGGTTTGCTGGCGCCCGAAGTTCACATCGTCGGGATGACGAAGCTCTGATCGATCACCGACCCGCCGCTCGGCCAGCGCTGGGTGACGGTCTTCGTGCGCGTGTAGAAGCGGATGCCGTCGGTGCCGTACTGGTTGAGGTCGCCGAAGCCCGACCGCTTCCACCCGCCGAAGCTATGATAGGACACCGGCACCGGGATCGGCACATTGATGCCGACCATGCCGACCTCGACCGAACTGGCGAACCGGCGCGCGAAGTCACCGTTGCGCGTGAAGATCGCGACGCCGTTGCCGTACTGATGCTCCGACGGATAGCGCATCGCATCCTCGAACGTGTCGGCGCGCAAGATCTGCAGAACCGGCCCGAAGATTTCCTCCTTGTAGCTCTGCATGTGGGGGCGGACATGGTCGAGCAGCGTAGGCGCGAGGAAGTAACCATCCTCGTGGCCCTGCAGTGCGAAGCCACGACCGTCGAGCACCAGTTCGGCCCCTTCGTCGACCGCCATCTGGATATAGCCCTCTATCCGTGCCTTGTGCTGCGCGCTGACGACCGGACCGTAATGCGCCTCAGCATCGGTTGAAACACCGACGCGGAGCTTGGCGATCTCTTCCACTAGCTTCTCGCGCAGCACCTCAGCGGTCTTCTCGCCCACCGGGACAACCACGGGCAGCGCCATGCAGCGCTCACCTGCCGAGCCATAGGCGGCACCGAGAATGTCGGCGACAGCTTGGTCGATATCGGCGTCGGGCATGACGATGCCGTGGTTCTTGGCACCGCCCATGCATTGCATCCGCTTGCCCGCCGCAGCACCACGACCATAGACATATTGCGCGATGTCGGACGAGCCGACGAAGCTGACCGCCTTGACGTCGACATGGTCAAGGATCGCGTCGACCACCAGCTTGTCGCCGTGGACGACGTTGAGGATGCCGGCGGGGAGACCGGCCTCGAGCGCCAGTTCGGCAAGACGCACCGGCACCGACGGGTCACGCTCGGACGGCTTGAGGATGAACGCATTGCCGCACGCGATCGCGGGCGCCAGCATCCACAGCGGGATCATTGCGGGGAAGTTGAACGGCGTGATGCCGGCGACGACGCCGAGCGACTGGCGCATCGAATAGACGTCGATGCCGGGCCCGGCGCCCTCGGTATAGTCGCCTTTCAGCAGATGCGGGATGCCACAGGCGAATTCGACCACGTCGAGCCCGCGCTGGATGTCGCCCTTCGCATCGGAGATGACCTTGCCGTGCTCGGAGGCCAGGAGCGCAGCGAGTTGCTCCATATTCTCCTCGATCAGCGCCTTGAAGCGGAACATCACGCGGGCGCGACGTTGCGGGTTGGTCGCGGCCCAGGCGGGCTGCGCGGCGCGGGCGTTGGCTACGGCGTCGGCGACGGTCTGGACAGTGCCGAGATCGACCTGCGCCTGGACCTGCCCGATCGTCGGATCGAAGATGTCGCCGATCCGCTCGCCCGACCACGGCGTCGATTGGCCGCCGATGAAATGCGTTACGTTGCGCATGATGTTCCTTCCAAGTTGCTGTGGAACAGGTAGGCTCTGCAATTGGGCACCGGAACCACCACGAAACCGCATCGGTTGTGCGAATATGCAGAGTCTGAATTGGGATGACGTGCGCCTCTTCCTGGCCGTCGCGCGCGAGGGGAGGTTACAGGCGGCGGGCCGGGCGTTAGGGCTCGACCACAGCACGATCGCGCGGCGGGTGTCCGGGCTGGAGGCGGCGATGGGCGCCCGGCTGATCGACCGGTCGCCGCGCGGAGTGGTACTGACTCCGGCCGGAGAGCTGCTCCGAGACCATGCCGAGCGGATGGAAGTGGAGATGATCGGCGCCAGCGCCGCGGTCGGCGACAATGCCGGCACGGTCGCAGGGTCGGTGCGGCTCGCGACCCCGGAAGCATTCGGAACCTATCTGGTCGCGCCCAACGTCCATCTGCTGCATGCGCGGCATCCGACGATCGAGCTGGAACTCGCGCCCGAAAGCCGATCGGTCAGCCTCTCGCGGCGCGAGGCCGATATCGCGATCGGGCTGACCCGCCCCCCGCGCGGCCGGGTCATCGCGCGGCGGCTGGCCAACTATCGGCTGGGGCTCTACGCCGCGGCCGACTATCTCGCCCGGCACACCGCGATCGACACGCTCGACGCGGCCAAGGCGCATCCGCTGGTGTGGTATATTGACGAGCTAATCGACATTCCCGAGCTGCGCTATTTCGACCAGATCGTCAGCGATGCGCCGACGGTGTTTCGTTCGAGCTCGATCGCCGCGCAACAGGCGGCGGTCGCCAATGGGTTGGGATTAGGCGTCCTGCACGTCTTCGCGGCCGAACAGGACAGTCGCTTGCGTCGCGTCCTGCCCGAGGTCGAGGTGACGCGCAGCTATTGGTTGCTGATGCACGCCGACCAGCAACGCCTACCCCGCATCCGCGCGGTCGTGGATTTCCTCGATGAAGTAATGCGGATCAACCAGCACCGGTTCTGACCGGTGGCCCAGCGGCGCCACCGGCCGGCGGTCAGCGCGCGACGCGTGGGCGGGGAGTGCCGTCCAAGTCCTCGAGCCGACGGTTGCGCGGCTCGATGCCGAACAGGGCGACGACGATGATCTGAAGGATTAACAATCCTACCATCAACGCCATGACGCCGGCGATACCGTGGTTGGTGAAAAGCCACACCACGATGAACGGGGTGACGATGGTCGCACCACGCCCGACCGACTGGCAGATGCCCGATGCGCGCAGGCGGATCTCGGTCGGGAAGAGTTCGGGGATGTAGATCGCGAACAGCAGGGCCACGAGCACGTAGATCGGCACGGTGAGCAGGAAACCAACCGGCAGCAGGAACGCCGGGTCGGACACGTTGGGGTAGATCAGCCCCATCACGACCGCCAGCGCGGACGCGCCGATGATCGTCGGCTTGCGCCCCCAGGCATCGGCGGTGAGCGCCCCGATCGCGGAGCCGATCGGCGCCCCCAGCCCCATGATCAGCGAATAGCCGAACGAACTCGCGACGCTCAGCCCCTGCTTGATGAAGAAGGTCGGCAACCAGGTGATGAAGCCGTAGAGCAGCGTGTTGATCACTATCAGGCAGATGCAGCCGACCAGAAGCCGCGAGAGCAACACGCCGGAGAACAGCTCCGCCATCCCGACCTTGGGCGCAGCGACGACCGGCGGTGTCGCGGTGACGGGCGGCAGCGGTGCGGTCCGAGCAGCCTCGGCCTCGATCTCGACCATCAACGCCTCGGCCTCGTCGGTGCGGCCGACCGATTCGAGCCAGCGCGGCGATTCCGGCAACTTCTTGCGCATGTACCAGATCACCAGCGCGCCGAGCCCGCCGATCACGAACATAGCCCGCCAGCCGAGCAGCGGGATGATCAGCCAGCCGACCAGCGACGCGATCGGCAGGCCGGTGACGACGAACACCGCCATCAGCCCCAGCCAGCGCCCGCGCGACGCAGCCGGCACGAACTCGGTCATCGTCGAATAGCCGACGACGTTCTCCGCCCCCAGGCCGATCCCGATCAGCAGCCGCAGCAAGATCAGCACCGTCATATTGGGCGCGAACGCCGCCGCCAGCGAGGCCGCGCCGAACAGCAGCAGGTTCATCTGATAGGTGAAGCGCCGACCGTAGCGGTCGCCGAGGAAGCCGGTACCGACCGCGCCGATCATCATGCCGACGAAGGTGACCGAGACGAAGATCGCGTTCTGCGCCAGCGTCGAAAAGCCGCTGTGCAACGTGGCGCCGAGCACCGTGCCGGCGACATAGATGTCGAAGCCGTCGAGGAACATGCCGGCCCCGATCAGCCACATGATCCGATAGTGGAACGGTCCGACCGGCAACCGGTCGAGCCGCCCTCCCGCATTGACGCCCGTACCTACGGAAGCCGCCATGACATCTCTCCAGCTTGTTCTAAAAAAGTGCCGGCCGCCCGTCTGTGTGGGCTGGCCGGCACGATAGGTTTAGTTGAGGCGGCGGCGACCTTCGGGGTCGCCATACCAGTCCTGCGGCTCGTCGTTCATCGCGACCATCACGCTCTTCACGTCGAAATGGTCATTGAAGCTCTCGGTGCCGAACTCGCGGCCGATGCCGCTGAGGCCGACGCCGCCCCAGGGCGAGGCGGGATCGAGCCGGTGATGGTCGTTGACCCAGACGATCCCCGCCTTGATGTCGCGCGCGACGCGGTGCGCGCGGGCGACATGGTTGGTACGGATCGCGGCACCGAGACCGAACGGCGAGTCGTTGGCGAGGCGCAGCGCATCGGCCTCGTCGGTGAACGGCGTGATGCTGGTGAAAGGCCCGAACACTTCCTCCTGGAAGATCCGCATGTCGGAGCGGACGTCGGCGAACACCGTCGGCTGGACGAAATAGCCTTCCTCGAAGCCTTCGACCGTCGCCTCGTGGCCGCCGGCAATGGCGCGGGCGCCCTCGTCGCGGCCGAACTGCGCGTAGCTCATCACGCGCTGGCGTTGACGCTGCGAGATCACCGGGCCCATCTGCGTCGCGGGATCGAACGGATCGCCGACGCGGATGCCTTGCGCCTTGATCGCCAGTTTCTCGACGAACTCGTCATAGATGGTCTGCTGGACGATATGACGGCTGCCGCACACGCAGGTCTGGCCTGCGCCGATGAACGCGCCGAAGGCAGCAAGATTGACCGCTTGGTCGACGTCGAAATCGTCGAACACCAGCACCGGCGTCTTGCCGCCCAGCTCCAGCGTCTGGTGCGCGAACACCTTCGATGCCGCGCTGCCGGCGATCTGACCGGCTTCGGTGCCGCCGGTCAGGACCAGCTTGTTGATGTCGGGATGCTCGGACAGGAAGCGACCCGAATCCTTGCCGTAACCAAGCACGACGTTGAACACGCCGTTCGGCAGTCCGGCCTCTGTGAAAATCTCGGCGAGCTTCAGCGTCGTCAGCGGAGTATATTCGGACGGCTTGACCACCGTGGTGCAACCCGAGGCAAGCACGGCCGCCAGCGACTTGCACATGATCATCAGCGGATGGTTGAACGGCGTGCAGTTCGCGACGACGCCGATCGGCGTGCGCAGCGTGTAGTTGAGGTAATTGCCCTCGACCGGGATCACGTCGTCGCGGCGCGCCAGCGCCAGCCCGGCGAAATAGCGGAAGAAGTCGGGCAGCCGCGACAATTGCGCGCGCGTCTCGTTGATCGGGCGACCGTTATTGCGCGTCTCGAGCCGGTAGAGAGTCTCGAGATTGGCCTCGAACGCGTCGGCCAGCCGGTTGATCAGCCGGGCGCGGGCGCGGATATCCATGCCGCCCCATTCCTTACCCTCGAACGCGGCGCGGGCGCTGCGCATCGCACGGTCGACGTCTTCGCGGGTGGAGTTGGGGATCCGCGCGATGACCGCACCGGTGGCGGGATCGCGGACGTCAATCATTTCGGCACTGGCCGTCTCGACCTCCTTGCCGTCGACGAAATTGCCGTGCTGCTCGATTTCGATGTCGTGGGTCTGTATCTCGGTCAAGATCGATACTCCTTGGGAACTCAAGAGCGGATCGCGCTTCGCGACAGCGCCGTGATGACGCGCTTCTCCGCCTGGGAAATGTGAGCCTTCAGCAACTTGCGGGTCGCGCGGACGTCGCGGCGCTGCAGCAGGTCGATGATGGCGCAGTGTTCGGCGACCAGAGCCGCAGGGTCGCGGCCCTTGATCGCGTCGACCGAGACGCGAACCAGTCGGTCGGCCTGCGCGATCAGGTCGCATGCCACGATGGACATGCGATTATTGCCTGATGCGCGCGCCATCGCCGAATGGAATTCGCGGTTATAGTCGATGAATGCCTGCCCCTGGGGAAGGGTGCGATAGCGGTCGAGATCGGCCAGTGTCGCTTCATCAGCTCGCTCGATCGCCTCGGTGGCACAGGCCGGCTCCAAAGCGAGACGGAAGCGAAACAAATCCTGCGCATCGGCGAGTGAAATTGGATTAACCTGATACCCTTGCCGCGGCGCCACCGTGACGAGATGCTCGCGCTCGAGACGGAGCAGCGCATCACGGACCGGCTGGCGGCTGGTCTCGTATTGTGCCGCCATCTCCTGCTCGCGCAGCTGCTCGCCGGGCGCCAAGACACAGGCCAGGATGTCACCCCGGATCAGTTCGTACACATTGTCTCTCAGCAGCATATTCGACATCCTTCTTAGCCATATGATCTGTCGTGATATTTCACGCAAGACTATATTTGCTGTTTTCCGCTTGTATCACGGCGCCATGGTGCGTAGCCATGAGCGCTCAATCAGAGGGTTTTGCGAGCATGACCAACGAAATCAACAGCGACGGCATTACCGCGACGACACTCGGCGCTGGCCCGCCACTGTTCCTGTTCCACTCCCTGTTGTCGGACAGCGCCAGCTTCGATGCGGTCGCGCCGCGGCTCGCCGAACGCTTCCGGGTGATCGTGCCCGACCTGCCGGGCTTCGGGGCCTCGCCTGCGGTGGACGGCGGGCTGGCAGAGGTCGCGGACCGGATGTCGGCGTTCGTACGCGCCGCGGTGCCCGGCGGCGACGCCATCCTGTTCGGCAACGGCTATGGTGCGTTCGTCGCGCTGCAGATCGCGATCCGCCACCCCGACCTCGTTGCGAAGCTGGTGCTCGCCGGCTGCGGCGCGCGCTTCTCCTACCCCGGACGCGAGGCGTTCCGCAACATGGCCACCGCCGGCCGCGCCAAGGGGCTGGCGGCGATTGCCGACACCGCGATGGCGCGGCTGTTCGCGCCCGACTTCCAGATGGCGCACCCCGACCTCATGGCTAACCGACGCGCGGCGTTTCTACGCACCGATGTGGATGTGTTCGAACGCGCGTGTCTGTCGCTTGCGGCGCTAGACCTCTCGTCGCAGCTCGCCACGGTACGCATACCCGTGCTGATGATGGTCGGCGACCAGGACGCCGCGACGCCGCCGGCGATGGCGATCGATCTCGCTGACCGCGTCCCCCAAGCGGAACTGCGCATCTTGGCCGGATGCGCGCACGTGCCCCCCCTGCAGGCGCCCGACCTAGTGATCGAGGCGATCACCGCCTTCCTCGACGAGACGTCCCAGCCGGCCGCGTGAGCGCGCCGGCCCCGAGCAACAGCCGAGCTACCCACGATCCCCGGATCGAAGGCGTCGCCGCAATTCCCTGGAGAGTGACGATGATCGCACACGCACCCTGACGACCTGACGCACCGCCCCTCGCCGCGCCCGTGCGGCTTCAGTCCGCTAGGAAATGCCATGTTCGAACTTCTCACCGTCGCCGCCATCGCGGCGGCTCCTCAGGTCGCGCCTGACGCGCGGCAGACCGTATCCGCCCCCACCGACATCGCTGCGCAGGCGAAGGCCGAACCGGTAAAGACTGGCGACACCGGCCTGCAGAACCACCCGCAGGTCCGCGACCTGCCCTATGACGAGGATTATAGGGCGCTGCGCGACCAGCCGCGATCGTCGCTTTGGGCCAAGCTGAAATACATACCGCTGGCCGGTTCGACATTCCTAACGCTTGGCGGCGAGGCCCGGACCAGGTTCGAGACCCGCAACGATCAGCGTTTCGGTCGCGGTGCGCAGGACGGAGCCGATCTCGAATTCCGCTTCCGCGCCTGGGCCGACCTCCATGTCGGCGACCATCTGCGCGGCTTCTTCGAACTGAAGAGCGGATTGCAGCAGGGCTATAATGTCCCGCAGACCGTGTCCGACCGCAAAGACATCGATGTTGGCCAGGCATTCGTCGAGGCGCGAACCGGGCTCGGCGACGACGGTTCGATCAAGCTGCGCGTCGGCCGGCAGGAGATCGGCATCGGCGCGTTCCGGCTGTTCGACATGCGCGACGGGCTGAACGTCCGCCGCTCGCTCGACGCCGCGCGGCTGCTTGTCGCCAAGGGTGCGTGGAACGGCGAAATTCTCGGCGGTTATGCGGAGAACGAAACTCTAACCGCGTTTGACAACGATACCAACGAAGATTTCAGTTTCTATGGCGTGCGGCTGGCGAGGACCGCGCAGCTTGGAACGTTCGCCAGCACGATAGAGGGGCTGTGGATACGCAGCGACCGCAAGATCGCCGCCTATGACGCAGGCACCGCGACAGAGAGCCGCAATACCTTCTCACTACGTATGAACGGGCATGGCGGCCGGGTCGACTATGATGTCGAGGGGACACTGCAGACCGGCCACTGGGGCAGTGATACTGTGCGTGCTGACTATGTCAGCGCCAACGCCTCCTATCTCGTCGAAGGCAGTTGGCATCCCAAGGTCGGGCTACGATTCGAACGCGCATCGGGTGACCGCAACCGCAGCGATGGCCGGATGAACACGTATTACAGCCTGTTTGCCCGGCCGCTAACGCTCAACGGAGAACTCAACCGCGCCAATCTGACGGTGTTCGGTCCGTCTTTCACACTGACGCCGACCAAGGCGCTGACGCTCGACGCTAGCGTCAACGACCTGCTGCGGACCAGCACTGACGACGGGATTTATCTAGGTTCTGGTGTCCTGCTGCGCGCCGCGACCGAAGGCACGTCACGACAGGTCGGTGTGCGCACGACGCTGGGCGCGCGATATCTGTTGTCGCCCTTCGTCACCGTAGGGACGTATCTGAACCATGTCGAAGCGGGCCGGTACCTCAAGCAGACCGGTGACAGCGACAATCTGAACTACGCAACCGTGTTCGCGACGTTTCGATTTTAAAACGCCCTTGCGAGCTCGCAAACAGATCGTCAGTGAGGGCTACTGGAAATATCGGAATCTTTGTTCCTGATTGTTCGTCTGGATATCTCACCTAAGATCGACATTTGGTTAGGTATCCGCTGCTCCTACAATGAGTCATTTCTTTCATTTGCTTGAGCTCACTTGAAACGTCGTTCAACGTCGGCAGAGGCGGAAATAACCTATCCCCAATATCTCGACATATCCTTCGCGAAGGCCACAAAAAAAGTACGCAGTTCGCCATTCTTGACGGCTCTTATCGCTGCCGCGACCGGCATTGATCGTTGTTGCCGGATCTGACCGCGCCCCAGATACACGCTGTTCGCAGTGCGATCCCGAAATGCCGCGAGGTCGTCCTTCGACGATTTACGCCCTGCGGCTCAACGCTTCGCCGAAATTCGTGAAGAACTCATTTGCAAGCTTGTTCGCGGTGGACTGGATCAAACGGCTGCCAAGCGATGCAAGCTTGCCGCCAAGTGCCGCATCCGCCGTGTAGGTCAGGAGCGTGCCGCCATTCTCCGCCAGCAGTTCCACGCGCGCGGACCCCTTGGCGAACCCGGCCATTCCGCCCGACCCCTTGCCGGACAGCAGGCAGGATTGCGGTTCCACGATGTCGGACAATTCGACATCGCCTTTGAACTTCGCTGAAACA
>Ga0265780_10005839_pt1 | contig 15471 bp, 12 predicted proteins | sample P1T30metagenome_FD_192432 | JGI IMG/M metagenome (GOLD analysis project Ga0265780, IMG submission 192432) | Plant litter microbial communities from East Loma Ridge, Irvine, California - P1 T30 | ecosystem: Environmental > Terrestrial > Plant litter > Unclassified | place: USA: California... | reverse complement strand
CATCTCGTACTCGATGATTCACCCTCCCCCCATGCCATCTTCGGCCTACCAGATTCCCCCTCACTCTAGCGTGGCTCCTCCTCCTCCGGCACCACCCGTTTCGTACCCCACTGTCCCAGCTACCAGCGCAGTTCCCCCGCCACCCGCGCCGCCAGCTGGAAACATCTCGTACTCGATGGTTCACCCTCCTCCCATGCCATCTTCGGCCTACCAGATTCCCCCTCACTCTAGCGTGGCTCCTCCTCCTCCGGCACCACCCGTTTCGCATCCCGCTGTGCCGGCTTCCAGCGTTGTTCCACCCCCAGCCCCTCCCGTCTCGTACCCTGCTGTGCCGGCCTCCAGCGCGGTCCCACCGCCAGCCGCACCCCCGGCCTCAGGATACCCCGTGCCCCCTCAGTCTGCTACGCCCTCCTACGTCAAGCCGACTGTCCCGTCCACCTCTGCTCCACCCCAGTTCACTGGTGCCGCAGTTGCCAACAACCCCATGGTCGCTTTCGTCGCAGGAGCCATGGCTTTCGCCGCCATGTTCTAAGCATCTCCTCAACTACCTCTCTGTACATTTTCACGCCTCTCCTTAAGCGACACAGGTCTCTTTTTATGACCCACGACCAACGAGATTTAAACTAGATGGATGGGTTGGTACACTCCTTGCATGATATAAGCTGTATTATTTTTTGGATATTTTTTAATCTTCTTGGTGGATGAGTTCGATGGGATGAAGAGCGACTTTTTAAGGGGGTGGCAGGCTTGTTTCGATGAAATGTGGTCTGGGCTTGGTGTGTATCGCAGTGCAAGGAGGAACGCATAATGTCTTGTATCGAAGATTGGGTATGTAGCTCAGATAGCTAGACAAGGATAATTGAAGACGAGTACTTCCGAAACTACCTTGGGTTCACTTTTTCGCATGTTCATCCTGTTCATAGTGTGCCTTGCTAATCGCGTTAGACGACTATCACGGTACTGGTGATTATACTTGAGACTGATTGTGAGAATTGGCTGCATCGCAAAAGTACAAAAAAACCAATTTTTCAGACATGTCAAGGAAAATTTCAGAACTTTTCGCAATTTTGGCTTAAGACAGGTGGATACTGTCAATGAGATAACTAACGGGATGAACTTGATAGGCAACTCAATGAGATTCCAAGTGATCCCTAGACAGATAGGAGGCAGCAGTACCAACCTATGGATGTCTGTTGACTGATTTCAGTGCCGTCCATATCTTATCAGCCTCTTCCCATTGTCGTAGGAGTCCAGAAACTGCATCGTACATCTGCAAGGCCCGGATGTGCTTCCACCGCGCAATGTACGCGCCCTGCTCCAAGTTCACTCCTCTGTTTTCCTCCCTTACCGTGCCTATGCCAAAGATGTCCCCGCGGTCATAGAGGAGCTTGGGGTCGTCGACAAGTGATCAGGGATCCTCCTTCTTGGCATCCTCCTTCTTGGGCTCCACATTGCCGGATGAGTACAGTTGGAACATTCGATCTGCTAGCTCGATGATAGCAGACGATTTGTCGGCAGCTTGCATCATCTCCTTCTTCTGGTCCTTGTCCGGGTAATCAGCCATCATATCCACGATGTCGAGGTATGTCTTCCCGCCGCTTTCGCTTTGGAGGTGCGCATGCTTATCACTCTCTTCCTGCAGCAGCTTGTTCCGCTTTTGTAGAGCCAAAAGCTCTTTCCCTGCCTGAAGTTCCTTCTCGTTCGCTTGGTCGTTGCCGGTGGTCTTTGGGGCCTTGGATGGATCAGCTCAGTGCGCTTCCTTGTGTGAGATTGTACTTACAGGCATGGCTGGAACTGCTGGGCTGCCAGATTTAGCCTTGCGCTTGCGAGCGGTGGCTTCTAGGATGGCTTGGGCATTCATCGTGCGGATTGATTGATAGATGCTATGGAATGAATTAGCTATCTATTCGACTTGTTTGAGTATTTCAATCACCTGTTGATGAGTTTTCTGTGAGGCTGTGGGATGCTTTGATGTAGATGTTGCGAGTTGTTATGTATAGTGGGTGTGTCCGCTCAGTCAGTAGCTCGGGAAGGTGAGAGACTAGCGCGCCGTGTTGGGCAACAGCGGTCAAAAGACGCAGCAATCGCCCAAGTGACGTAATCGGTAGTCAAAGGACGCAGAAATCGCCCAAGTGAGTGATACAGGTAAAGGTGAAGTTGCGGTGAAGCAGCGGCCGCCGCTCTCTCACTTGAGCTGTCGGTCTAGATTGGGGCATATAAGAAATCTCGGGCAGATTTTGACCATTACTACAACACCACTTCTCTCTGCTACCTACATCATCCTATTTGAGTCCTGGCGCCTACAAGCACCACTATGGCTGAGAACAACAACGACACCACACTCCAAGCGCCCATGATGGACGGCCGCTTCACCGCGTCCCACAACCCCGCTGTTGTCGGCTTGCGCGCGAGCAACCTCAACCTCATTCTCATCGGATACGTCAACTACGGCACACGCGCTGAGGTGTGGACCGACTATTCCTGGATCGCAAAAGGACCCAGTGTGACGGCCAAGCTGCGACCAAAGATACGGGCAGGTGATAAGTGGAACCGGATTAGGTGGATCGACATCGCCGAATTCGTGCCCTGGGTCTATCAAATCAAGGAACAGGGTGGGAATGGCGAGGAAATCAACAGGGCGATCCTGAGCAACTGGCACCAACTCTACTCCAGCCCATCTCTCGGCCAGCCATCAATGGATGCGACGGCTGCATTTCCAGTCACCATACCCATACCTCTTACTTTGCACGCCGCGGATGCAGAGTTGATCGACCCTTCCAAAGAGCCCACGACAAAGCGGCTAGAAGAGCTGAGCCAGATCATATTTGGGACGCACTACGGCATGGATCCTGTACCCAAGGCCCGTATGATGCTGGCATTGAGGGAACATCGTGTATTGTGCCCCATGGACAGCATCTTTCGATTACCAAGCCTCATGGCATGGTTCATCGCGACGAAACAACATCCAGACTTCACGCATCCTGGTCGCAAGTAGGAATGGGTGAACATGCACCCTTTGGCTGCACGAGTCATCTCATGGATTCCAGGCTACGAGAACTACTTCGAGGAAAAGGACTTTGGGATGTTCCGTGTGGAACCTCCCAAGCCCGAGGATCGAGATTGGTGGAAGGACGAAAAATATCGCGAGAGTGAACGCCGGTTCAATCTCGCGGCGAAGCCATAGCTTGATTTTGATAAGTATCTCGATGACGCATGTCATGACGGTTAGTTATTAGGCGCAAGGGAGGGATCGGTGGAGGGCGGATGAATGGAATCTACAAAAGCTAATGAGAGGATGTCGATGAGAACGGGGCTGAATGGGGTCTTCTAATGGAGTTATTTCTTTGACTGGGGTCCTATCTAACCTCGACATTTATCTCAAGACGGCTGGACAGACATCCGCGCGATGCCATGTTCTGGGTAATCATCTTCATTATGGGCAGTAGCATATTCAATTCTTTATCATATCATCTTCTTCTCAGCATCTATCTTAGGCTTGAATGTGCTAAACTTCGGGCGCATGAACTATTTCAATGGAGATATCCCGACCAATGCTTCAACGACATGCCAACTACCCCACCTAGGGCCGCAGCATCGTGGGTATGGTTAAAGCAAAAATGAATATCAACTGACTCATCGTCAATGCAGTTGGGACGTTCGGGCTTCGTTTAGTCGTCAGGGTAGTTGCTAGCTCTCCAAGTATGCATCAAACACAAAGCTGCTCTTCTACTCGCACATCAACAATCCCACGTGTTCATGCAACCCGAGGGCAAGGAAAAGATTCTATTGAGATGAGGGATGGTAATTTATTCGCTGTTTTGACGCCATCGTCGCTCATGGGGGGTGTATGTGTGTGCGTTACTGGAGGCGATGATTGGATAATACTTTAGGCACGATGAAGGGGAAGATTTGGACGATTGCGATATTCCGAGCTTTCGCCGCTAGAAGATTCACCAAGCCAGCCGTGACGAGTGCAGCGAAGGTCATGTTTCTACGGTGGTTACTCTTTCCTACTTTACCTCACTCGCCCGCGTTTCGCATACTGCACCACAACACCATCTGCATCTTCGCTCACAGCACACATAGAAATCAAACGAGCATGGAGAAATTTTATGCCGATACGGAGCGAGCAATCGTGCTCAGTCTGCAAGAGATGGCAGCCAGCAGTCTCAATGCTCCCACCAACGCCGACGACCAGCGAGAGCGACACGGAGCAGCGACGAATACAAAGAGTTATAGTCATACCCTAATTCGAGGTAAAAGCATAATTCGTAAGTTCGCCTCTTGTTACCGAGAAGAGAAGGATACTAACAAAAAAAAGCACGTCCTTAGCAGTAATGGCGCCGACGACAGCGATGCTGATGGTTCCGGCCCTGATGGCTTCGAGGGCACTTCTAATGACCCTATCGAGATATATGAAGATGCGCAAGGTGCCAATAGCAATAACCATCCAACCTAAGCCGAGCGACCTAGAAGAGACTCAGTATATAGTTGCCGTACTGTAAGGCGTCACGATAGCCTTGAACTTATACAGCCTTAACTATCAAACAATACTTAGATAATGCGAGGCGCCTAAACACGGCGCCTATGAATCGTTGCGACACTAGATGATATTACGATATGTCTACCCTTGTGTTCCTTGCTTCAATCGCGCTGCATACTTTCAACATAGGAAGCTAAGCCACATCGTAACCTTCTGGCACGGTTTGGCCTTGAGAGGTTACATGACACGCAGCGTTTGGCAGTCAAGACTGGCCAGCAGGTGGAGCGGGTTATTCTGATTTGACAAGGTCTAGGCTCGATGTTGCGACTGTTCTGTTACAGCGACTGTTAAGAAGGCAGAGCTTCTGGATAGGGTGAATGATAACTCGATGACGCGGCAGTGATTTATTACTATTGAGCCGCAAGACATAGTACGTGGCACACCGCGCCGACAGATTTACGAGGAAGCTAGAGCGGAACCTCGATATAAGCACAGGCATCATTGTCAATTGAAGCGCTTCTTTGGACGACGACGTTACATCAAACATATCACAAGAGATCAGTACAATCTGATACCCCAAAGCTAAATATGGTATTATTGGATGCTGGCCGCCCCGGTAAAGTCCTGCATATAGCTACGCAATTCGCCATGAGCGCATTTGCCGGCGCAGAAAGTTGATGAATCTTGCAAATAGACTGTTCGGAAACGATCATGGTACATTAAACTCATCCTTAGGCTTGTGAGATACAGAAAAGTAACTAGCACTAATAATAATTCGCGATTAGCGAACAGTTAACTTAGAGTATTTTATAAAGCTCTAACGTATGCTGCGTAAGATAATAAAGCATTAAAGCGCCTTAGGCTATACTATACTATTTATAATCTATAATTAATACAGCAATAGATAGTTACAGCTTATTATATTGTTGCATAAAATTCTTAGATTAATGCGCTCGCGCTCCTTGCATTTTGAGTCCTTGTATAAGTCTATATCTCCAGAGTTGCTGCATGTTTATCACAACTTCGGCATTGCGACAGCAGAGCTGCAATATCGTGGTCGAGCGTTAGCTTAGTTAGCTTTTTTAGCTTAGAGACGCAGCATTCTATTTACTAGACAATTATTCGTGAAAGGCCTCGTGTCTAGCAACTTCTTGGGGCTAATAGTATTAGGAGAGTACGATATCGCTTAAGCTCCTTACCGGCTGTATGCAGAAAGCTTGCGGTGCAAATAGAGAGAGAGAAAAACGAATGCAAGCCGAGAGATAACGCTCACATGTCTTGCAGCAATCTATGTTCAAGTACTGTTTAATAGTTAAGGCTGGATAACTTCGAGGCTGATAGAGCACTTCACAACTTGCTAACTGACTACTGAGTCTATCCAGGATTGTTTATAGCATGATGACTATTCGCTGATAGTGTCCCGAGTTCGATCAAAATCTACACGAATGCTCTGTTAGAGGTGTTCAAAAGTCCCAAGAGCCCGCTTCATTCATGTGTGAGAGGCCTGCTCTCCCTCGCTTTTCCTTTTGTTGCTCGTCTAGGCAGACGCCTTCCAGGACAAGTTCATCTCCAAATCGATGCTGAGCCGCCGGTGTCTCGAAACAGGCATGTTTATCGCGTGCGTTGACCAGAGATTTCTTCCACAGCGCCTCCAAAGCACCCGATGGTATGCTTGTGCCATCTTGGAGCCGAGGAGAAGAGCCACGCGTGCAGTGCTGATGTTCCAAAGTTCCAGGGAAGCAGTATCCCAATGCTTGGCTTGGTCTCGGGGAAGCTCGTCCAAGCGGATCGAGTCGTCGGATGCTCCTTCGCCGCGAAGAACCCCTTTGTCGATGCGTCGCATAAAGAGGTCGATGGAAGAAGTGGTTGCTAGTTCCAATCTTCGAGTATATGTCGCCCATCGATAGATTGGATGGGTCACGCACCACAGCATAATCCTTGATCGTGCTGTTGTAATTCGGGTAACTGGTGACAACCATCAGGTCATCGTTCTTGTGTCCACTCGGTTTTACCCCATAACTGCGTCGCATGTCGACGTGGCCCTCATACCTACTCGACCTTCCTTTGCGACCGATGACCATCCTCAGCTTGACTTCCTGCGGCTCCGTCTTGATTTTATTCTCAAACCAAGTGTCCAATCTCTGGATATTTCGGTGGCCAATCCGTTCGCGCATTTTCACGGTATGCGGTGTGAAAGCTTGATGGTCGGGTGGTCGGTGGTTGTGCCATGAGGGCAGCGACGTCGGGGTTACTCGCTGTCAGCTGTGGGATCAGTTGCTGGAGCTGGGATAACGTCGTTGCCGCTGGAGCAATCGTATCAGCCAGTTGAGCGACGTTGAATGGGATCTTGAGCGTCGGGAAGACCTCGATGGGTGGTTTTGCGCTCGATTTTGCTGATGGAGTGGGCTCAGCCACCTCACCCGTCGACGCCTCATCGTCGGCTTCATCTGTGACTCGTCGTCGTTGAGTAGGATGGACCCGTTCTCATTGTCGCTGATCGCAGTACGAGGGCTTGCTTCTTCGTCGCTGAGCTCGATAGGGTGATCCTCGTTGCCATCGCTTGGGTCACTGAAGAATTTCTTCCCTTGTTAGCCAGTGCAGGATTACTTGGACACAAACATACCACAGTACTCTTGCCGATGCGCACGCTGTGCTGTCCGTCGCGGCTTCTCTTGCGTGTCAGTCGCGCTCGCTGACTGATGGTCGATTCGCGAAGGCTACGCGTGGTGGCCATCTGCGTGTCTGCTTCGACTTTGCTGCGCTCCTGGTAGAACAATGAGAGGAGGCTCGACAGTGCGATACAGACGACGTCGCGGTATGCAAGCTGTGATCAGAGAAGCTGAGTGAAGAGGAAGGCGGGAGGAGGGAAGGTAGGAAAGAGCAGCCTCGACGGAGAAATATCCCGGCCAATGCTTGAACGACATACAACGATGCGAGAAGGACGCGTAAGCGAGAGCGAAGCTTGAAAGCGAGAGAGAAGGCTCGGAAGCGAGGTAGAAGTGATGTTGCAGTATGCAAGTTGTGCGCAGTGCAGAGTAATAAGTAAACGTGAGAGGCGAGGAAAGAGGAAGGTGGGGGCGAGAGGGAAAGAGCCTTTCATCGCGCTGTTGTAGTTGGCATAACTGATACCAGTCACTCGAGTCACTTATCCCAGCAATCAGCATATCAAAACTTGCAACGTAGAATTGTCGCACATAGACCTCAGAACCGTGTTTCAGTGCCTTACAAACGCATGTTGCTATCTTAAGACGAGCACGGCGGAGAGCGTTCTGCGCTGAGCTCACTTCGGTTTGGTCACTTTTAGCGTATGAAGTTATGAAATCTTGCAAATAGACTGTTTGGAAATAAATATAGGATAACGAGCGCAGCTGTAGCGTGTGATATACAGAGAAGTAACCGGTCCTAACAATGATTCGTAATCGGTGAACAGTTAACCTAGAGTATCTTATAAAGCTCTAACGTAGGCAGCGTACGATAATAAAGCATTAAAACGCATTAAGCTATACTATCCTACTTACAATTCATGACTGATGATACAATAGAGAATTCTAGCTCATTATATCGTTGCAGTAAATTCCTAGGCCGATGCAATTACGCTCCTTGCATTCCGCGTTACTAAAGAAGTTCAGATATCTAGTTGCTGCATCTCCAATGCAACTTCTCAACTACCTTCTCGTGCTCTCTGTCGCCTATCTCAAAAGATAGCATGTATGTTTATAACCGATCTCGAGAAATCTCTCTCTTCGCGCTACTACATATGTACCTAGGAGTGTGTAGACCCGAGATACTGCTTAGATGCTATTAGAAGTGCAAAGACCTTCAACGTACTAAGATTGCCTTCGTTAGGCATCTACATATAATATTCCCTCCCATCAAAAGCGCCCATCACACACCCAACACCGCCACTTACTCCAAGAATCCGCATATCCTCGGATATTCCCAAGGTACTATTGCACACCAGCCGTTATTCTACGAGCAAGCGTAGAGGTATCTACATGCTAATGAGTATATTGTAAGATAACAAGAGTGCCTTGAAGCTGCACACGCAGCTTCATCATCCGCCGAATAGAGTGCAAGTTTAACGGTTTTTATTATAGTAGCTGGGCTCAATTCTCTGCTACGGGGAAGTTCTGTCGCTTTGTGCGTGGCATGTTGAGTCTATCCTGCACTGCGCCGGCTACATGCGCGCAGGCGTTAGAAATCGCGGTAGAATGTTTCCTTGATGTAAAGAAAGAAACTATTTGTAAGGTCCTATAGTTCTCGTTTCGGTACTTGGTCTTATTACCTCAATCTTAGCATTTAGCACGATAGGAGATATCTAACATTACATACCGGCTTGAGCAGTATTAATTGATACAGATGTTTTTCTCGTCATGTGCCTCGAACAGGTGGATGTCTCGCATCGAGCGCTTGATTCTCCAAATCACGTAGATGTATGCGTGAGTATTAAACGCAGGTTAGCACGCGTGAAGCTCGAGACAGCTATGTACAAGACGTTCTAACCTCTGCTCTGGCGTCGCGGCTTCGAGTACATCCTCTAAGCCGTTGATAAACCGTGGTTACTCGTGCGTCTTCAAGTAATGAAGCAACAACCTCTGAATCTTCCATATATCATCAATTGCTAATCATGAGCAGTATGATACTACTGGGATATTGTCAATGCTTTATAACCTCCAACGTTTCCGAGCATGCCTGCCTATAGCGAAGTGAAGCCCGCACAGAATCCAAAGCACTTGGCGATGCCTGTCCCGACACCCAGTCTTCATATGCCTCAGATATCAGTACAGACGCCTACGAAGACCGCGAATGACGGTTCTGAACAACAGCTATGCTAGATTTTCTTTGGTGCAATGGAGGGCGGCGGGGGATATGTAGCAGCTCATCGCAGACCGGCATACCTTTTCCGGTCGCACTTAGACGTCAGCCAGTGCAACCTTTCATTGAGTCCTGAATCCGGCTCGTACAATGCTCGATACGCAGGTCTGGTCTGACATGCATCCGCCGCCCGCCTGTCAATACTATACATCAATCTGCTCATTGGGGCGGCAAAAGCCCTTCATTCTCAATCCACAGCCGATGCACCGGGTTCAAGTTAGCCGCAAGCCATCCGCAGCCCTAGCTGAGCCGGCAGCGGAGTCCAGCCTTGTGGTGGAAGTGTGGTGGAAGTGTGGTGGTGGTCCGGCAGAAGATAGTCACCGAGAGCGACATGCGACTACGCTAGTTTAGGCTAGCTGTCAGGCGTCCAGGAATAGCAACGGCTGCAGATGACGAGCTAGAGGTCAGCATCAAAGGCCGGGGCGGACAGAAAGAGTTGGGCTGCGGTGGTGGGGGATCGCTGCAATTGTGGTGTTCGTTGAAAGCAATGATGGACCGTAATATCTCCATCGATCAACAATCACACTCGGGCTGTCCGACAAGCTGCAATTAAAGCCGTGTCGGACCTCGTCCAGACGGCAAGGCTAACACGGCGTGGTCACGCTAGTAAAGACTCCACGGGGCGTTATTGTTGCGGCGACTTGAACTCGTACAACAGACGGGCGGGATCTCATAAACAGACGGGCGGGATCTCGTATCTGGCAAACAATCAATGCCTTGTGTACCGGGGTGTAATGTGCTGAGCAAGGCGACCAAAGGAGTTGAATGCGGCTGGGGTGTGGTGTAGTAGTGTAGGAATAAGCTGCATAGGTGCTACCAATCCAGGTACGCGCAGGGCACTGCCACCGCCGCTGGATATCAGCAACTCCTTCCGGTGTCCTGCTGCAGTCGAGGTCGTCTAGCTCGCGGGCTGCTCGAGGTTCAGCTCCCCTGCACGTGCGGCTGGACTGATGGGGAAGGGCAAAAGTAGACGGTGGGCTGTTACTTGAGGCAGGCGTGTCCGACGATGCGCAATGCCGTCGAAGACGGGTAGACGCGCCTTTTGCGATTGAGATTGAGCACAGTACGGCGCACGGTAGGCCATTTGAGGTCATCTGCTGGTCGCGCTCACGGTCCTGTTGCTATTGCGGTCGTTATTCTTAGCTGGCCCTCACTGCAGCGCCGTCTCCGCCCCGCCCTCTCCATCCTGCAGCTCCTCGCCCGACCGAACCTGCGATGCCTTCGATATTCTCCAAAAAGCCGAATCGCTCGCACCCGTCCGCCGACACGACTCCCGGCCAGCTGTCGCCGAATCCGTCTGGTGAGTGAGGGCGTGGGTCCAATCGAGGTGCGCGTGCGGCTGACCAACAAGCGCTGGCAGTAAACAACGACGGCGCGCAGCGATACCAGCCCGTAGAAGGGCAGCAGAGCGTTCCACAGGGCCAGCGTCACTCGCAGCAGGTGCCCCAGGGCGTGTCCCAGGCGCAGTACCAGCAGTCGTTCCCCACGCGCACCACCAGCGTCAACCGCCTGAGTGCGCATCTCGACCAGGCCGCCCAGAGCTACCAACAGCAGCCAGGCGCCCCCCAGCTGTCGCCCGCGCTCAACCAGACCCCCCAGGGCGCCTACCAGCCCCAATCACCCCCGCCCGTCGCCCAGGAGCAGAAGAAGTCGCTGCGCAGCCGCATCGCCGCCGGGCTGTCAGGCCACAACAAGGACGACGACGCTTCGAAGCACGCCGGCAAGAACGGAGTCGGACGCCGCCAGTCTGTCCGCAAGAGTGACCCCAGGCTCGCAGAGCAGCAGGCCCAGGAAAACCAGCGTCTCCAGGCGCAACAGCAGTGGCACCAGGGCTCGAGCTCGCATCTGCCCTCGTCGACCGAGCAGGACGAGGACAACCTCGACCCATTCCTGCAGCAGGACGACCACCCTGAAGTGCCGCTCAAGGACTACCCGCAGCATCCCCAGCAACAGCAGCAGTTCGTCGCCAACCCCCAGCAGCAGTATCGGCCCCCACTCGACAGGGTGAGCACTGAGGGGAGCTATCGCACCCAAGGCGGGGTATCGCAATACAGCCCCGACCACCACCAGGGTCAGGGATTGCAGCCACAACAACAGCCAGGCCAGCAGCAGCAGTACCAGAGCTACCAGCCGGCCGCTCAGACGTCGCAGAACCCCAACGAATATCAGGCCTTCAACCCCCAAAACTCGCCAAGCCCGCTGCTGGTGAACCAGGCGCACGGTCAAGCTTCCAACAGTGCACCACAACAGCAACAGGTCTACTATCAGCAGCAGGAACTGCAACACCAGATCGGCCGAACATCAGCCCAGCAGCCTCCTGAGCTTCAACACCCCCAGGCCATTCGTGCCCCTCTTCAGCTCGTGCAGAACCAGCACATTGACGCGCAGCAGTCACAGCAGCTTCGACCCCCGTCCTCGCACCAGCTTGGCCCTCCGTCACCCCTCCAGAACCCGCCCTACACCCCGTACGATACCCAGCCAGGACAACAGCACGCGACGCACTCGTCCAATCCTTCGCTAGCAAACACGACGCCCCCGCGAAAGTCGCAGGACAGCATGCCGCCCAGCGCGAACAGCGGCAGGAACACGCTGAGGAAGGTCGTCGATGGCCAGCAGCCGGGAGCACCGTCTCGCGAAACTTCTCTCCTGCAACAATCCTCAAGTCAAGGTCAGCCACTTGGACAACCGGCTGTATCGCCGGGACTAGCAATATTCGACGCTAACGTCGTTCCAACAGCTTCGCAGGGCCAGCCCTATCGCGGCGAAAAGGGACAAGCACAGCAGGGAGGAGAGATGGGCCGAGCGACACCTCCACCGCGGCCGTCAGTGGCAGACATATCCGAGGAGGAGTTTGAGAAGATTATGAAGGAACATGACGTGTTGCGTGAGTATATCTTAAGTGTTAATCGGAGTTGTCTGACATTTCCAGGTGAAAAATACCAAAAGGTAAAGCGATACTTCTTTGAACAGCAGACACAAGTGCACCAGCTCCAGAATACCCTTGCAAACCAGCGCCTATCACTATCGCGGACATCCTGGGACGACAGCGAGTACGGGACCCGTTTCAACCGCCTGGACGGACTGATAGCGCAGTTGTCGTTTTCGGTCCGCAAAGACTGGAAGGCGATACCGCAATTTTTACACTCCGTAGTGAACAAGACGGCAGTCGAGACTGGCAAGCAAGAGATGACCGCGGTTGGCCGTGCATTCATCTCACATTGGCTTGTAGAGAACATATTCGAAAAGTACTTCCACCCCGATCTGGAGCCTGGGTTTTCGACGCAGCTGCAGATGATTGTCTCAAACATACGAAAGTTCTCGCCGCCCTCCCACAGCCCGGAGGACGAAGACTCGCTTGCGGCCAAGATTATCAACTGGCGGCTGGCGACATTAGAGGGTCTCGCAGAGACACTACGAGCACCCCAGGCTGCAAAGTACCGCCAGGAGCTGATTGACACCTTGAACGAGAAGCTCATTGCGTCGCTACAGATGCACATGAACGACCCTGCGCCGGCAGATCTCAATGGCGGCGTACCCATGATTATCGAACTAGCGATCAGCGTCGCACAGCATTTGCCATTGGAGAGTAGAGAGGTGCACATCGAGTACTTCCCGCCAGGACATGGCATCGTGCCTGAATTCATGAAGCTGGAAAGCGGCATTCCGGCTTTGACTGCACCAATTTTAGAAGCAGACGAGGCGGACCGAGCGTCTGTTAGAAGTAGTGCTCGATCGGACGTCGACAACGCCTCCCTCGCCGAACAAGAACAGTTGGCTGCTCAGACAGCGCCAAAGGAAGAGAAGAAACGCGGCGTGTTTGGCTTTGGCGGTGGCTCGAAGAAGCCCACAACTGCTCCTGCCTCGCTGGGCAAGCGCGAGTCTACGTTAGGTGCCGGTGGTAGCCAGCAAAGCCTGACCCCAAATCCACCTGGTAGCTCTCATGGCCCCAAAGACGAAGTTCCAATCCAGCGCGTGCGCATGGCAGTTGGATTCGCAGTGCAAATCCGCGGGAAGAGCATTTTGATGAAAGCGCCTGTGTACAGCACTTGAGCGTGCAATGACACTTGACGACTTGGATATGAGCGATTTACGAGCGAGCGACGGTCAATGGGTTCTGTTCTACAGCTTCTGGCTATACCACTTGGATACAGGTGTGGGTTAAGAAGTCTTGAAAATGTGTATACCCCTTGGGGTTTTGGGTAGTGAAGCGTTTGTTGTGCATACCGATACCCTCGCTGTTTCTACGGTTAGATAATGGAATTCAGTTCCTGAGCTATCTCATCGATTTGGGTTCCGTGCGCGAGTTGTGAAAGCGGCCCTCATGCTCTCGCTATTCTCGGAGCTGCGTGCGATGTCATTGGTCAGAACGTCCCAACTCCGCGTTGTTTACGCTCCCACAACACCACCCCTCAAACCCCGCAACCACCTCTGAAGTAGTTTGATAAGATGGAGAACGCAGATGTGTCGCCGCTATACAAGTGTATGTAAGTTCTGCATAACATCATCCACTTCACTGACAATTGCCAGCGACATCACTTTCCGTCCCATCGCCGACCGCATCACACATCGCGTGCCTCTCTGGCGCACGCCTCCAAATACGATGTCTGACCACGTTTGAGATTACAAGAAGCATAGCGATACCTAACAGTCACGACTTACGCAACTCTCGCCTCGCATGGTCTCCACAATCTAGCCCGCTCAACGCACACGACAACGACGAATCGACGCCCCCGCGCCGCTCGCATACTTTGCGCTCGAATCGCATACTCATCTTCGACGATGAAACCACTCGCGTATACGATCTGCGAGACGAGAAATGGAACGCGGTGATTAGTAATGGCTCGGGTGGCATGGGGAAGAATGTCCATGTCGAATTTGGCGCGACCGAGGATGAGGTGCTTGTGTGGAGCGACTTCGCGGCGTGCTTGAAGGTCTGGTGCCTGAAGACTGGGCGCGCAGTTGAGATTAGGGATCCAAAGTTTCCGGGCAAGGAGAATAAAGGCTGGGCGTATCGGCCGTCGGCGTCCCCAAAACATGGCAGAGGCCAAGTCATGGCACTGTTATGTCGCACTTCCGGAGTCGACGTCCTTCTTCTCCTCTCTGCACAAACATACACGATGCTCTCGCGGGTTGAGCTCCCCACAATCGACGCAGCCAACCTGAAATGGAGCCGCGACGGCCGCTGGCTTGCAGTCTGGGACGCACCCTCGTCTGGCTACCATCTGCATATCTACACTGCAGACGGCAATCTCTACCGCACCATCACCCGCGAACCATCTGACGACCTCGACGCCTGGGGCATAGAAGGTCTCGGCATCAAATCCGTCGAATGGCTTCCAGGTAATGAAAAACTTGCAGTCGGCGGCTGGGACCGACGCGTCCGCATCCTCTCAAACCGCACTTTCGCGCCTGTAGTGTTCCTCGACCACACCCCCATAATACACGTCCCCGATGCCCCCGTGTACACCGAACACATCGACGGCCAGGGAATCCGGAGTTACATGCCCACCCCACAACCCGCCACGCCGCCCAAACCCCCTCTCGAAAAAAACGAGACCGCGTTGATGAAGCAGGGCATCAGTCTATTGACGTTCAACGCCGACGCTACACTGTGCGCAACGAGAGACGACGCATCGCCCAGTACAGTGTGGATATGGGACCTGCGCAGTCTCCAACCGCGGATGATACTAATTCAATACGCGTCGATCAAATCGCTGCTCTGGCATCCGCAAGACCCAGAACGTTTGCTCATACAAACAATCCACGACGCGCCAGCACTATACATGTACACCGCATCCTCCCCATTAACCCAGCCGCCCGCGATCCTCGACCTCGAACCCCACATTTCTAAACCACCGGCGTCGGTGCCGACGAGATGGCATGTGTCCTGGCTCCCTCCCCTCTCGCCGTCAAAACTCGACACGAAACCCCTCTTCCTCCTCGCCCACGCGCAATCCTACATCCTCGTCTGGCCCGCGGGCAAGGAGAGGATTCTGCGCTTTGAAGCGCAGAACGGCGAGGAGAGTGATGATAGTTTGTTTGAGATATTGACGGGCAGGAGGGAGGCGCCGGTATTGCGAGATATGGATGAGGGGGGAGAAGAAGAGGGGGAG
>Ga0265780_10005838_pt1 | contig 15472 bp, 12 predicted proteins | sample P1T30metagenome_FD_192432 | JGI IMG/M metagenome (GOLD analysis project Ga0265780, IMG submission 192432) | Plant litter microbial communities from East Loma Ridge, Irvine, California - P1 T30 | ecosystem: Environmental > Terrestrial > Plant litter > Unclassified | place: USA: California... | reverse complement strand
GATCCGGTGCGATGTGCGATACGGCATCCTTGAAAGAGCCCGAGCAGCCACAATCTTGACAACAACATAACAAAAATGGCATCCTCATTTTCCCCAATCGAGCAACTGCAGTCGCCACACGAATCACCAGACCTCGCAGCGACGACACCTAATACTCTGGACCTCAGCTCTCTCCCACCCATCTTCGTCTCAGACACCCATTTCGACCCTACCGCTTTGCACGAATTGGAAGACTCTCTCGTGAATTCGGGCGCGGCTCTTACTTACGATCTGAATGAGGCGGGGATTGTGATTAGCATAGTTGCGAGGAAACCGAGGATCTTGTTTGATCTGAAGGCGAGGGGGGTTTGGACTGAGGAGGTTGTGATCGGAGACGAGAGTGAGGTTGTAGGGAGGGATGGGAAGAGAGTCAAGCTCGAAACTGAGACGAGTCGGCGGAGAGAGATTGTTGTGATTGATGACGACCATGATGATTCGAGTACGGCTTCTGAGGGTGAGACTGAGGCTGAAGGTGTGCGTGAGATTGCCACTTCAAGCCGTACTCCTGCGAAGCCAGCTCGCTCGACAGCAGAACATGATACGCCTTCTTGTGAGTCGTTGATCAGAGTTGTCAAAGTCGATTGGTTTGAAGAATCGAAGAGGGCTGGGCTGCCTCTTCCACTGCAGCGGTTCCTGACCTACCAAGGACGAAGAGTGGCGAAGTCTGCTTCCGTAACTCCATCTACCAGCAACCAGACCACTCCCAGGAAACTCACACATTTCTCGAAACTTTCCAGTCAGCAACGGGAAAGACGTACTTCACCAACGGCTTCGATTCTGGAACGAGCGCGAGAGGATGCTCCAACCCATTCGCCTCGAACAGACCGCTTTGGAAAACGTAAATTCGGCCAACATATCTCATCATCTAATGGAACAGCGAGCTGGGAAGCAGGCAGCCAACATCAACAACACGCCCACCTCCTCCACAAGACCACATCCGAAGACGCTTCCGGCGTATCCAGCGACCTCCCCGAAATGCCCGAGTGGGTCAAAGCAGGCACTAAGTATGCCTGCCAGCGCCTAACTCCCGCCTACTCCCCAAACGACACCTTCATCTCCCTTTTGAAGAAGATCAAACTCGCCCGCCTGCTCACAAACGACGAAATCGGCGTGCGAGCCTACAGCACCAGCATCGCAGCCCTAGCCGCTTACCCACACAAACTCAGCAACCCGCGCGAAATCCTCTATCTACCAGGCTGCGACGCCAAGATCGCCAACCTCTACGTCGAATGGTCGAACACGGGCACCATCAAAGCCGTCGAAGACATCGAAGCCGACGAGGACTTGCAGGTCTTGCGCTTGTTCTACGAAATCTGGGGCGTAGGAGCCACGACCGCGCGCGAGTTCTTCTACGAAAGGGGCTGGCGCGACTTGGACGACATTGTTGAGCACGGCTGGAAGACTCTCAGCCGCGTGCAACAGATCGGCGTCAAATTCTACGACGAGTTCCTCGATCTGATCCCGCGCGCGGAGGTCGAGGGGATTGCGAAAGTCGTCCACAGACATGCTTGTAAAGTCCGGGACGATAATGTCCAATCGCTTGTGGTGGGTGGATATCGGAGAGGAAAGCAGGCGAGCGGGGATGTGGACATCATTGTCTCGCACCCGGATGAGAAGAAGACTTTGGGCTTGGTGGGAGATATTGTGGCTTCGTTGGAGGAAGAGGGGTGGATTACGCATACTCTGCTGCTGTCGTTAAACTCGACCAATAGGGGCCAGGAGACGCTGCCTTTTCGCAGTGGGAGCGGGCATGGAGGGCATGGGTTTGACACGTTGGACAAGGCGTTGGTTGTTTGGCAAGATCCGCATTGGACGGATGACGATTGCGATGCTGCATCTGAAAACCTCAAGACTGAGCGAGACGACAAGAAAAACCCCAACATCCACCGCCGCGTCGACATCATCATCTCGCCGTGGCGTACTGTCGGCTGCGCTGTGCTGGGCTGGTCGGCTGGGACCACTTTCGAGCGCGACCTGAGGCGCTATGCGAAAGATGTCAAGGGCTGGAAGTTTGATTCTTCGGGCGTGAGGAACCGGGGAAATGGTGAGGTGGTGGATCTGGAAGGGTTTCACTCTTATGAGGGTCGATATGGGAAGGGCAGGGCGGAGACGATGCTGCAGGCTGAGAGGAGGGTTTTTGAGGGAATGGGGATTGAGTGGAGGGAGCCGGGGGAGAGGTGTACAGGGTGAAATGCATGCATGGATACATGCTTGGTTTGGATTGGGATTGGGTTGAATTCTTGATGAGGAGTTGTGGATTTCTAGTCATGCCTTGTCTTGCCTGGACATTATGTTGTTTGTCTTTGGGTAGTAGAAAGCACATTGCTTTCAGTGTTGATCGACCGAACGGGAGAAGAAACGCTTGAACCCTCTATCAATAATCCATCTACTTTGTAGATCGATTCGTTCCCAACAGACTACCAACTACTAGATCTCGGTCATAGTTTCAGTTGATACTGTAGACTAAACTGGGAGGTATCCACCCCGCCTGACCAACAGCCTATTCCTTCCCTTAGCGCTTTAGTTCCGATCCACACCATGAACTCTGGCTACTGATAACACGAGCAAGACGTAATCGTCCTTGGGTCCTGGCTAGAAACACCTCTAAAGGTAACTATACAGCGAGCGAATGACACACTGCGTTGCTGCTACCTCACCCCAGTCCATCCATCTATAAAAGCGATATTCCACGATAGACAATCCCTCTGAACCGACTCACTTCAAACACACCGAACATTATCAATACTGCTTCATCTCACCACTTCAATCCACCATGCCTCCTCACCCCTTCGACCCCCTCAGCCCAGACGAGATCTCTCGAGCCGCGGCCATTGTACGCCCTCACTTCGGCCAACAGCAAGACATCAACTTCCGCGTCATCACCTTCCAAGAACCGCCCAAAAAGACCATGCTCTCTTTCCTCGAAACTCCAAGCACCCAAACTCGACCGGCCCGTTGCGCCAGAGTAGACGTCGTAGTCGAAATGACCGACGATGATGAGAAATTCGCCCTCTTCGAACTGCTGGTCGATCTCGATCAAGGCAAAGTTGTGGCGAAGCTGCACCACGCTGGGAAGCATTCGTATATCGATACGGAGTTTATGCAGCGGGTTGAAAAGGCTTGTCTTGCTGATGAGGGGGTTAGGGAGCAGATTGAGGGGTTGGGGTTGCCGGAGGGGGCACGGGTTGTGGTTGAGCCTTGGGCTTATGCTACTGATGGGGAGAATGATATGAGGAGGAGGTTTTCTATGGTAAGTCAATGGAAGGCTGGGACCTGTAACTGACGATGGAAAGGATCGGCTTGCTAACGATTTCGGTCTGATTGATAAAGTGCTGGTTCTATTTACGTTTGGGAGACCACCCTGATCTGAACTACTACGCTTACCCACTTGACCTGTGCGCGGAAGTCAACGAGGACCTCAAGGTCACCAAAGTGTACCGCTTGCCATTGTCGCCAGACGAACGCATCAGTAACGAGCCGCGTCAGTTCGATCATGACAGGATCCATTCCGCTGCTGCCAGCGAGTATCATCCCGATCTGAGACCAAGCCCGAGGACTACCACGAAGCCCTACCAGGTAGTGCAGCCCGAAGGTCCTTCGTTCAGTGTTGAAGGCCAGAAGGTGTCCTGGGAGAAGTGGAGCTTCCGAGTAGGATTCAACTATCGAGAAGGGTTGACTTTGCATAACATCCGCTACGACGACAGGAGCTTGTTCTATCGTTTGTCTTTGGCGGAGATGTTTGTGCCTTATGGTGATCCTCGGGCACCGTATCCTCGTAAAGCGGCTTTTGATCTAGGGAACGATGGGGCTGGGATCAATGCTAATAATCTTCAGCTTGGTTGTGACTGTCTGGGTATGTCAATCAGCAATCTTTTCAGGTGATCTTGCTAACAATGGACACATTCACTTAGGCACCATCAAGTACTTCGACGCCTGGCACAACGACTCCAAAGGCTCGCCTGTCAAACTCCCCAATGTAGTCTGCTGCCACGAACAAGACGACGGCATCCTATGGAAGCACACCAACTTCCGCACGCAAAACGCCGTCGTAGCCCGCTCCCGCATCCTCGTCCTGCAAACAATCATCACGGTCTCCAACTACGAGTACATCTTCGCCTTCCACTTCGCTCAAGACGCCTCGCTCACCTTCGAAGTCCGCGCAACCGGAATCCTCTCCACCGTGCCATCTGAAACAAACCCTTCCCAAACCAACCCATACGGCACGCGAGTCGCACCCGGAGTCCTAGCCCCCTACCACCAACATCTTTTCAGCCTACGCATAGACCCCGCAATCGACGGCCACGCCAACACGCTCGTAATCGAAGAAAGCGTCCCCCTCGCCATCGACGACCCAAACGTCCACAACGACTACAGCATCGGCTACACAACCACCAGCACCGCCATCGAAACCGAAAGCGGCCACGACCTAGACCACATCACCAACCGCTCCTTCAAAATCCTCAACGAGTCCAAACTCAACCCCACAACCCTCTCCCCCGTAGGGTTCAAACTACTCCCCGCCTACAGCCAACTCCTCCTAGCCCACCCGCGCTCCTTCCACGCCCGCCGCTCCGAATTCGCACAGCATGCCGTGTGGGTCACGAAGTACCAAGACGATGATTTCTTCCCGGCGGGCAAGCACACGATGCAGTCGATGGGCGGGGATGGGATCGCTTCTGCGATTGAGAAGAGGAGACAGGAAGCTGCTGCTGCTTCTGGTGGGAAGTCGGAGCTGACGAGTGTGAGGGACTGCGACCTAGTTGTCTGGCATACTTTCGGCTCGACGCATAATCCGAGGATCGAGGATTGGCCGGTTATGCCTTGTGAGAAGATGACGGTGGGGTTGAAGCCGGTGAATTTCTTTGGGGGGAATCCGGGGGTTGATGTGGCGGTTTCGAGGCAGGAGGTTAATCAGAGTGTTCTTTTTACGGGGGAGGAGGCGGGCGCTGGTGGTGAGGGCTGTTGTGAGGGGAGGCCGTGAGTTGTGATTATTATTCAGCCTCCAGGGCTTCGGGAGGAAGCTTGGTGGCAATACTGGCAAATCTGGTTCGATAGTTGAATCAGTACTTAGCGTCAGTCGTTCTTTTGTGATTATACAGCCCCAATCTTCCGGGTGAGTGAAATGAGGAAAGCGAGACTTCCGCTATGGGGTCATGTAGTGTGATGAGTCTACCAGAACAAGAAAATTGATCTTCATCCATCAACACAGATCACTTGCCCTCTGCCCTTTGCACAAGCGTCTCGTCCAATCCCTGCGGGTCGAAAATGCCTTTCTCGCCCTTCCTCTGCGCCCAGAGGATATCGCCCTTGATATACACCACCACACCACCTTTGCCCGTTACACTGGCCGTGATTCTGAACAAAGGCAGTCCGCTAGCCTGATGGGCCTCCCTAAGCGGCACAAGCGTAAGATCCTCCTGCATACACCACGCCTCAATTTCTTCGCGCAGACTGGCGGCTTCGGGAATAGCGTGAGCCTGCGATGGCGGAGCAGGCACGTCCAACCTCCTGGTCGCCGCTTTTGTAACTGGGCGCGCGGGACCAGCGGCAGGTGGAGGTAAAGTCGAGGGGTCTGCGCCTGTTTTGGAAATCGTCGCGGCCATGGTCATCATCTCGTAGGCTTTGGTCCATTCTTTCTGCACGTCGGGTTGCACGGATATGGGTTCGGGGATCTGCTGCTTCCACCAGTCGGACCATTGGCTGACCTCAGACAGACTGGCTTCGGGGGACGTGAGCCACTGGTGGAGGGTTTCGAGCCATTTGGGGAAGAACTCTGCGACCAAAAGGCGGGCGAAGATTGCAGGCTTCAGGAGGGATTGCCATTTGAAGACGTCTTCGAGTGGTGTGAGGTCTTGGTCTGTTGGATCGACTTCGAGATGCGTAGAGAGGTGCATTGCCAGGCGTGGAAGCAGGTGGCGGATCAGTAAATTGTCCATTTCTGTGGCGAAGAGGTTGCGCCACTCGGATAGGCCTGGCAGAACACCTGAAGATATGTCCCACCCGTCCAGAACGTGACGGAGCTTGCGCTTGACGTCTGCTAGGAGAGAGTTTTGGGCTTTGAGATCCAGTTGGTATGGTGGTAGGTGTTGCAGCCATGGGAATAGGTAAGTATGCGGTTGAGTGTGTTTGAGAGTCGCCTGCCTGTGGTGATGGCTACGTTTGCGAGCATCCCAACTTTGAAGTGCAGTGGCCAGTTTTGGCACAAGTAACTGGTCGGTAACATTGTTGTAGATGAAAGTCGGTAGAAGAGGTCTCCAGGCGCTGATGAGTTTTGTAAGAGGCGCTGGGTCAAGTACTGACCAGTTGGTGATTGCTGTTCGTATCTTTGGTAGCCAAAGCGTGTAGATCATGGTTTCGTAGGGAGTGGTGGACTTCTGTCGTCGAGACTTTGAGTAAGGGTTGTCGCGGTCATGGATGCCGTTTGCTTTGGCGAGCGAGTCGTGTTCCTGACCGAGTATCGTCTTCAGTCCACTCAAATCAGCCACGAGAAGCTCAGGATCCTCAAGAGGTTGCCAGTTGTCCATTTTCCGTTTGAAGAGCGGATGCAGTGCGCCAACAGCTGCCTCTTGCAGGCCATACCGCTCGATGTCATGCTTGAACGTATCCTGCAAGACCCTCAGTTTCGCAACTGCTTCGTCCCACGCCTTGGAGGTTTCCACTGTATTTGGTGCGCCGACCTTCAAGCCTTCTACTCCCTCCACAAGCCTGTTCATCCTCTCCAGATCTTCCTTGCTCTGCTCGTCCTCAATCGCCAACCGTCCGCCGTGCTCCTCCATGTACACCCTTTGCTCTTGCAACCCATGCCAGCTCTCAATGAACGCCTCCAACTCAAGCCTCTCCCTCCGCGCAATCTTCTCACCCTCTGTGTCCTCTCTACCCTCCCCACGCGTAGGCGTCATCAGCCCAGCCGCAGAACTCAACATCTTCCTCTCCCCACCAGTCGCATCCACAATACTGCTCAGCATCCTCGCTGGAACCTCCAATCCAGGCGCCGCCGCCGCAACATCAGCCACAGTCCTGAACTTCGTCTTCCTCTTACCCATCCCAGAGCCCGCACCACCACCTCCAGGCGTGCTCGTCCCACTCGCAGCACCACCGCCCTGCACCTTCTTCCGCCTCTCGCGCCTCTTCTTCTTCTCATCCTCACTGCTATCCTCGTACTCCTCACCCCTCAACTCAGCTTTCCGTCTCTGCTCTTGCTTGTATTGCGCCGTGCGCTCGCTGACACTGCCCACACCCGCTCCCTGCGGACGCAATTTCACTTCAATCGGATTGACCATTCCCTCCCCGTCGGCTCCTAGACCTTGGCCTTCTTTGTAGCCCATCTTAGCCATCATCTTCTGCGCGAAAGACATCTTGCCGCCGCCGCCGCCCATTTTGGGCGCTTTGTGAGGGCCGTCGTTCTGGTGCGCTGACTTGCGCTTTGCGCCTAGGCCTTCCATCTTGGAAACGACGGCGAAACGCTAGAAGTCCAGAGACGTTGAATTTCAAGGTGTTGTTGGTCAGAGGAACAAAATGTGGTCGCGATGCACTCTTGAGGATTGAAGCTGTCGCGACGCGGGATTCTTCCGCGAGCATGTGAAAGCCGATCTTGAACTGCTTGAGATGAAAAGTAGGTAACATACCTAGGTACCTACTCGATATATAGGTAGATAATTGATGTGGGCTCCATCCATTTCAAGTAACAGCAGAGAATTTTGGCCACTTTGTGGTAGTCACAGTAGCATGATTAAAGGGTATCTATATTTCTTGTCTTCTAACAAAGAGCCATATCCGCAACATCTACAGGCGTTCGACTCCTAGCAAGCTATAGCCCAATGCTATTTACAATTGGTAGCTTGATAGCAATCGCCAAATTCATTCTTAATGAGCCTTGACTCTATCTCCACCACGTCGGCCCAGCCGCGTTTCTTCCTCGCGTGCCCTCTTCTGACCCCACTGCCACTCGAGCAACACGGGCAGGAAATGCCAAAGGTCAAACTCGGGCCACAGAATGTCCAAGAATCGCATTTCGGTCCCTTCGTGGCATTGCCAGAGCATAAAATCGCTCAATCGACTTACGCCCGAAGTTCGTATGAGTAGGTCCAAGGGAGGTGCATCGCAGGTGTACATGTTCTTCGTGAGAGTTTCCGCTGTGATGGTTTCGGGATCGGGAAGGTGAGCCTGAGAGTCGTGCTGAGAAGGTTTGAGCAGCGGGGATGTGTCGTGAGATGTGCGGCTGGAAGGTGCGTCGTCGTGACGATTTGTGCTGGTTGTGGATCGATCTTGATCCGAGAAGGCGGAATCGACATCAGAGATATTTGCAGCATCGTCCTTTGAAGGGCTGCTAAGCAAGTCTTGGTTCCTATCGTCTTCCTCCTCGACCGAATAGAGTTGCCGCGAACGGAGAGTCTGCTGGATATGGTTCTCGCTGAACAGCTTCTTGCTAGGTTTCTTTTCTGGAGGCTTGCTGAACTCCTTCACCGTCTCGCGGATACTGTGTGTGATCTCCTCACGACTGGTGTAAGGGAAGCATACGTTCAACACTGCCTTTCCGTTGTTCTTGGTCATCTCCACCGCCCGGTCGACCTGTTTCAAGACATCCTCACGGATCAAGTCGCGATCTCCCAAGACCTTGACCGACGCTCCATAACGTTCGAACAGCTCTCCGTGCGCGCTCATCTGCACCAGTTTCGTCTTAGCCATGTCCATGAGCGCATCGACCTCCCATCTGCTACGCTTGAAGTTCTCAATGCTGAATGCATAGATGGTCACACACTTGACGCCGCTCTTGTAACAGACTTCAAGGATCTTTGCAAGGGCTTCGAAGCCCAAATTGTGGCCTTCGACAGTCTCGAGTTTTCGCGAACGAGCGTAGCGGCGGTTTCCGTCCATTACGAAGGCAATGTGCTCGGGTATAGGACCGCACTGAAGTGAGCGAATGAGGAGGTCTCGGAGGTATGTGACTGCGCTCTCAACTGGAGGCAAGGATAGTGCCCATCGGCGTAGGTGGGTGCCATAGTCGGCGGACATGTTGGTGTAGATGTAAAGGGTTCCAGGAGTTGCTTCCGTAGGCGGTCGATCGGTGGATTTATTGTAGGTCTCGGCGGGTATGGATGGAGAGGTTGGGAATGCGCTGTCTTATGTGCAGATGGATCGAGCATGCATTGCGAGTAGTCCAGGTGTCGTTCGGGGCTCAGTGCAAGGCAGCTTTCCAAGAATCAAGGGCTCAGCCTCCAGGAAACGCGTTCCAAGCCTAGAGGTGACGCCCAAGTTGCTTGGAGGTTGGAGGCCGAGCCTCGTGGCTGCCAACTCAAAATTGCCGAAGAGCGGCCGGCGGTTATCAGATCATTCTTCTTTACCCGCATTCACCTCCGTCTCTTCACACCCGCAACCTACAAATTCACTCTTCTCTGCACAAGCACTCTTCCTTCTTCCTCGTCACACGCAGGCGCATCGCTCGCTCTCGCAAGTTCAGCACGCGCTGCTCACTCTAGGCCACGGTAGACCACAGCATGCCACGTCCCTACGCGACTGTCGCATAGCTCCTTTACACCATCCGACATATCACCCTCCAAATCAGGCATCACTTCAACAAACATGGACTACGCTGAGGCCGACAAGCTGGTCAAGCAGCTATCCACTGGCTTCGAGACACTCCAGGACGAGTACCAGAAGCTATTCGGGCGACACGAGGCGTTGGAGCGGAAACTGGCTACGGCAAGAGATCAGGTAAGCATAACAACACACCCACCAAACCTTCACCCAATCTGCGTCTACATGATGAGCAAAATTAGCTCTAGAACTGCAGCCCCTAACTAGGGCGGAGACAGATACACTATTAGCAACCTCTGATCTCGCAACACCCTCAACACTGCACGAACACTCATGGCTTTGTTGAACATCAAACTAACGCCTTGTTTGCAGTACAATGAACTTGCCAAGCTATACGGCACTGGTGACTCTACCACTCCACCCATGAGCCTCTCATCATCTCCTGGACGGAGGAAGGATGAGGCTGGCACATTCACGTCAGTCAGTGATATCCTGAGCTCTCAGAAGGACCAAACATCACAAGACGCCGCGAAGCATATTCGTCTAGCCATGTGTGCCTCCCAGCGTCTCAAACCTGGCCTGCCACAGCCTTCCACTTCAACAGCGGAAGGTGTGAAAATTTGGTCGGGACCTTCTGCCGATGCCGTGCCTACTGTTAAATCCACGATGCCCTCCATCTCAGAGTCCCCTATGGAACAAGACTTTACCATCGAGGGTATGCCGAGCAATTTAGGCTGCCCCTTCGCAAGCATGAACGGCAAGAAGTTGTCTTCTCACGCCGCAAGCGTCCTCAGCCGCTACAACCCAGTCGGTAGCGCTGGTGGCGCGCCCTCGTCTACGCCCTTGAGCTCAGTTAGTAGGGTGAATGGTAGAGAGAGTTTTAACAGTCGCCGTGAAAGTCAACGTGTCAGTATTCCCGACCCGATCAAAGCCGAGATCTGTGGACTTTCCAACCACGCCGATGAAGAAGCGCCTATCGAACCGCCGGTCCTTGCGAAATCTGCTGTGGGAACACATGTACAATCGAATGCGGACCCCAATGTCTGCCCCATCCGTTTTCTAGACCAACACTCTCCCGAAGAGGTGGCGACATATTTCGAAAAGCACAAGCATGACCTTCCACGTAGCCACGAGATATGCGTGAAGCGATACCAGAGCAACGAGAGTCAAATTCGGGAGCTGGACGAACGTTACGGCAACCTCGTTTCTATGATCCAAGGTCTAGGAGTCAAACACCAACCGATGCTGCCCGCCGAACCACCTGAAGATGATGAAGGCGATGAAGGCGGTCTGGACCCCGAAGATGCCGAGAAAGTTCGCAATTGGGCCAAGAGCGTCTCGCCACAACCGCAGTCCGAAGCTGTTCAAGATGCGGACGGCAACCTGGCTGACGACGAAGCCGCTGACGACGAAGCCGCCGATTCCGATGCTGGCGAAGAGCGACAAAGCCGTTTCACTCGCCCCTTGCGACCGATTGAGCTAGGCGAGTCGCCGTCTCGACCATGGGGAATCAAAGTCCCATTGAAATATTCCGACAAGATAGAAGCGAATGCCAGCGAGGCGAGCAGTCAGCCAGCAAGGATACCGAGCTCCAACATACAGGTCCCGTTAATGAAGAATCCTGCACACGGCAAGGACGAAAGCAAAGCAGAAGGCAAAGCAGAAGGCAAAGCAGAAGGGAAAGGTCGCTGTCCGTTCGGCTTCGACCAGACACAGAAAGCCAGTGAAACCGATCCTACGACACCGAAGAAAGCAAGTGCCAAGGGCAAGACCGACGTTGCACCTGAGCATGTTGGCGAGAAGGGCGCCGAGGGCATCACTTTCATTGCGGCCAAAGCAGATGGTGCGGCGGATCACATGGCAGAGGCTCTTCCGGCTGCTGCCCAAGAGTCAAGCCGCATGGTGTTTAATGGACCTGTCTTCATCGGGTACAGCGCCGATGATGCGGCTAAGATCCTGAAAGAGAGCGGGCTGGGGCGTAGTTGAACTTGGGAAGAGACTGGAATTGACGATCATCATGATTCATGACAATAATTGTAATACTTGCAACAACAGGATAGCGAATACATCACTTCTGAGAAGATCACATTACTCTTGTCACCACGGTCCATAATGAGTTCGAGTGCGTTGGAATGTATGGCCTGAGAATCTCTCTTGACATGTCCTTTGTTAAGAGCCCAAGGCGTTCATGGCGGACGCTCGAACGTGATGACTCAAAGGAGTGACTACGGTGAATTGAGTGCTAGACTAAATCTTAACAAGAAGTATGTTGAGATCCTCTTGCAGGTTGCTCTGCCAAGCCATGCTGTTGAAAGCATTAGCCTGAGCATCGAAAAAAAAAATGAATAAATGATAGATAAAGTCCAAGCGGGACTTCAATCTGCTTCTCATCAGTAATCATCCCCTCGCGAGATGATCTCCTTGGCGCTGGGTTTGAGCAACACAGTCTAGGCGAAAACATGGTCAGTCTGGGTAGCTCGTGCCTCAAGGATGTTATTATAAGGTCACTCACATGCTCAAATTGCGCAACGTACGACCCCGGGATATCAACCAGCGGCTCGTAACACTCCACAACACCTTGTTCAATCAGTGATTTCATCCCAAGATGATAGTTCCTGACTCCAAGGTGCTCAAGATAGCGCCTCGAGAAAACCAGCGTCCCGAAGTTCTCATCGATAGTCTTGAGCAAGGCTTTCGCAGAGGCCATCCGAACGCCAGACGTGTCGACACCCTCATTGCGGCCATAGCCGTAGACGCCGTCATCCTCTCGGATCCGGCCTCTGCCGGTGCTGCCAAAGGTCTCGATAGCGAAGACGTCGCCTTCTTCCATTCGCTGATTGGTTTGGGTTTTGACGAAGGGGACTTGCTTGTCGCCGTGGATCTTGTAGCGCAGGATGTCGTGGCCGGTCAGGCCACGGATGGCTTTGACAGGGAGGGTTTTGCCTTTGAGTTCTACTTCGTAGCTTTCCATTGTTTCCTGGATGACGGAGCTGATGTGGTCGATGCGGGCGTCGATGCCGGCTTCCTGTAGGCTCTAATTAGTTCTGTAGAAATCGATGTTGAAGATCAGAAGTGCTTACTCTGAGACCGGCGTTCGTCGCTGCCTTCACAGCTGCGAGCAGGTTGTCGTACACCGGATTGGCAGCGACGGTGAAAGCGCTATCGACGATCCGGCCGTTGACGTGCACACCAAAGTCGATCTTGAGGACGTCGTCGTACTGGAGGATGACTTCTTTGGCACCGGGGTTGGGGGTCCAGTGGGCAGCACAGTTGTTCAGAGCCAACCCAGTTGGGAATCCTTGACCTGCTTTGAGGGCATCTCCGGTCTCAATGCCTGGGTGACCGACTAGGGCGCGAACTCCTTCTTCGATTCCTTGAGCCAAGGTGCTCATGGAGACGCCGGGTTTGGCGATCGTTTGCACGTACTGACGGACCTGGCGGTGGGTTTCGGCGGATTTGCGATAGTCGCGCAGGAACTCTTCGTCCATTTTCTCCATGGCAGCTCGATGACGGAGTTCCTCGGCCGTTGTGCGACTCAGGTTCTCGTTGAAATTGGCATATTCGACAATTTCGCCTTCTGGATACGGTCGTCCTTGGAAGATGTCCGCGAGCGCTCTTCTTGGAGGCGCGGTCTGCTGGCTTCCGGGCGATTTCGCTTTCTTTTTCTTGTTGGGTTTGCGCTTTTTCTTCTTGCCTGTGGTTGTTAGTCCGTTGACTTGACATCGTAGTTTCGGTCGACTGACCATTGGCAGGCTCGCCGCCGGACTTTACGGCGGCTCCAACATTGTCGTCCTCATCCTCCCCGTCTTCGCCCTCGCCATCGAGCGATCCATGAAGCAGTCCACTAGCAGTGGCGGACTTGGGAGGATTGATGTCTGCGATGGAAGTGCAGGCCGATGAGTCTGTTGGTTTCCAAGGTCAGATCGGTATTGGCTTTCAAGTCGACATATGCTTAAAATCTTGTCCTACCATTCGGCCCCCCTTCGTATTCTCCATCTGGCGTCTTTGATCCCATGTTCGTTGCCGATCAACCATACCACGCTTGACTTTCGCCGATGATGATGATTATGGGCTTGAGACGGAGCTTCCGAAATTCTTTTTATGCCCTGCTGTAGTAAACTTGTCTCTGAAAGGGCGCGTGCAAGGAAGGATCTCAGATAGGTCTAGCTCCTTTTACAGCTCCACTCTTAGCGAGTCGTGCAAGTGAAAAAGCTGCGACTTTTGGCCAGAGCTCGAAAGTCGACGCTCGGAAATTGACACTTGAGGGCATCCAAGGAATCCTTTGGTCTCTCCCCTGGACCTTCAATCTCTGGTTTCGATCGGTACGAGGTTTGTTCCGGGCTCCCGAGATTGATAATAGGCAGCAGCTATAAAGGTATTGATCAAAACGTTGGTATAGGCCGGGGTTTGGTAGCTCATCTACATCTCACAAGATACTCTACTACATCTCGGTAGACAATGCCTAATCCAAGATCGAATGACATTCTTGTCGATGGCAGTGGACGACAAGCCGGTGCGATCGCTTCAACGCACATGGATGACCTCTGACTAACCATCGAGAAGGCTTGAGCGAACGTCGGTGCATTACCAGGCAGGACGTGGGCCACCAGCGTTCACTTGTAGTAGGCGCTGTATACACATCCGAGGTCTCGGCGCCGAACAATACGCTTGACTTCTCAAATGGAACTGCAGCTTTGACTGCGGCACTCAGACATTGTATCGACAGACATCCGATCCTGAGCTCAGTGATCGTTGGAGGCGACGGAGAGAAACCTGAATTCGCCACGCCCAAGAAACTGGACCTGTCAAAACATCTTCAAATACGGCATTGGGACCAGAGTTTGACCGAGGACAACATTGTTGAGAAGCTGTTGGAGGAAGTGAGTGACGAAAATTTCTCATCAGTGGATTCGACGCCGCCATGGAAACTCGTTCTTATGTCGCTGCCTCTTGGTCAAGGCTCAGCAACTAGGCTGCTGGCTTTGTTCGCTTACTATCACTCTCACGGAGATGGTAAATCTGGCCTCGCCTTCCACCAGACTTTCTTCGAGAGTTTGAACGCGATATCGGCGCTGCAACAGGTGGCAATGGATCAGTCCTGCGAGCCTTGCTTGGAGCCACTCCCTCCTCCAATCGAGAAAGCCGGCAAGCTATCCCTCTCATGGCCATTTTTGCTTTCGCCGTTGATAGGTGCCTACATGCCCAGCTTCCTAGCTTCGATGCTGGGTTTCCGCGCAACATGGATTACCCAGAGCAGTGACATCTGGCATGGCAAGGATCTCACTTTCGACCCGAAAGACTTCCGGACCGGCCTCAATATTCTTACAATCAACCATGACACTATGCGCAATGTTCTCCAGCGATGCAAAGCCAGACATACCACCTTCACCGGTCTGCTGAACCACCTTATCGCCCGTTCGCTCAGTGAAAACGTCTCAGCGGAAGCGTTCGCCGCCCAGATCGTGGTAGACTTACGCAATCTCTTCCAGAACACGTACGCCAACAACACCATGACCAACAGCGTCTCAGCCTACAACGAGACGGTCCCCAGGACAGCAACAGAGACTATACAAGACTGGACTGACCCTGCAAGCGACGTCTGGACAGCTGCACGGAACACCAGTGCAGGCTTGAAGGAAGCCTCGAGCACCCTTCACAACCAGCCTATTGGTCTGCTAGCGTATCTCAAAGAATTTCGTCCATGGACACTGGGTCAGATCGGGAAGCCGCGCGAGTGCTCGTATGAGATTAGCAATCTTGTCGTCTTCGATCCCGTTTCCAAAGCTGGATCTCCGAAGCCTTCGCAGAGCACTGTTGCCGTCGAGAAGACTATCTTCTCCCAGCCTGCGAACGCTGCGGGACCATGTCTGAGCTTCAATCTGGTGTCTACAAAGGGTGG
>Ga0265780_10005837_pt1 | contig 15473 bp, 14 predicted proteins | sample P1T30metagenome_FD_192432 | JGI IMG/M metagenome (GOLD analysis project Ga0265780, IMG submission 192432) | Plant litter microbial communities from East Loma Ridge, Irvine, California - P1 T30 | ecosystem: Environmental > Terrestrial > Plant litter > Unclassified | place: USA: California... | reverse complement strand
CCGTGCGGTGAGCTCGTCGACGGCGCTCCAGGCCGGGTCGGCGAGCCGCGCGCCCGCGTCGAGGAGCCGCTCGGGGCGGGCGTAGTACGCCTCGGCGAACCCGTCCACGCACGTGAAGGGGACCGGCAGCGGCGTCGTCGTCACGGTGTCGTCCCCGAGCGCGGAGGCGATCCGTGCCGGCGACGGGTACCGCCGGGCCTCGGCCGCGACGACCTCCGGGGCGTACTCGGCGAGCCAGAACCGCTGGACGAGCTCGGGGTCGCGCGTGAGCACCACGACCGGCCCGCGGGTGACCCGGCGTACCTCGGCCAGCCCCCGCTCCGGTGCGCGCCAGTCCTGCAGCGAGAACGTCACGGTCGCCGCGTCGAAGGCGTCGTCGTCGAACGGCAGGCGGTCGGCGACGTCGACGGACGAGACCGTACGGTCGGCGGGGGCGTAGGAGACCGCGCACGGCCCCGCGTCGAGCACGGACCGGGCGTCGCCGAGTGCCCTCGCGACGGCTCGCGCGAACGACGGCTCGGGTCGACGGTGCCGCGCGAGGTCGTCGCCCGACGCACCGTCCGTCGTCCTCGTCACGTTGCATCCCCTCCCCGGAGCACGGGGTCCGCGCGCCGGGCGTCCCGGGCAGGGGCCCGGGCGCTCAGTCGACCGCGCCGGACTCCTGACGGAGCGCGGCGACCTGCTCCGCCCGCTCGGTGGCGGCCCACGACCCGAGCAGCGCCAGCGACCGCTCGGACTCGCTGCCCGGCTCGGCCGAGTACGAGAACATCGTCAGGCCGGGGTCCGCGACCAGGTCGAGGGCCTCGTACGCCAGCTGCAGCTCGCCGACGATCGGGTGGTCGATGCGCTTCCGGCCGGTGCGGTGCAGCCGGACGTCGTGCGCCGCCCACCAGGTGCGGAACTCCTCGCTCCGGGTGGAGAGCTCCCCGACGAGCGTCACGAGCCCGGGCTCGCACGGGTTCGACACCGCGGCGGCACGGAGGACCGCCACCGCGTCGCGCGCCGTCTGCGCCCACTCGGGGAAGAACTCCTTGGCGACGGGGTCGAGGAACGTGAACCGAGCCGTGTTCACGGGACGCCCCGGTCCGGCGAACATCGGGGCGTAGAGCGCCCGTCCGAGGTCGTTCGTCGCGACGACGTCGCCCCGCTCGTTCCGCACCCACGCCGGCGCTCCGGTGATCGCGTCGAGCAGCCGTTGCACGCCCGGACGCACCCGGGTCGGGACGGTGCGGTGCACGGTCTTCACGCCGGCGTTCGCGAGCCGTGCGAGGTCCCAGAGGTGCACGCGCTCGTCCTCGTCGAGCTGCAGGGCGGTCGCGAGCCCTTCGAGGACGCTGTCCGAGACGCCCTTCAGCGAACCGCGCTCGAGCCGCGTGTAGTAGTCGACACTGACCCCGGCCAGCATCGCGACCTCGTGCCGGCGGAGTCCCGGCACGCGCCGGACCCCGCCGCCGAACGAGGGCATGCCGACCTGCTCGGGCGTGAGTCGCGCCCGCCTCGAGGACAGGAAGTCGCGGATCTCGTTGCGCACGTCGATACCCATGCCCCGAGCGTACGTCGCGCACCCGGGACGGCGGCTGGCACTGGCGGTACCCGCCAGCGGACGGGAGGCGCACCTGCGGGCCCGCACCGCGCCTCCCGTCCGTCGGGTGGTCCGGTCTACTGCACGGACGCGTCGGCGGTGATGCGCACGCGCGCCACCCGGTGTCCGTCCATCGCGGCCACCTCGAGGCGGTGCGCGCCGGCGTGCACGACGTCGCCGACCTCGGGGACGCGGTCGAGGTGCACCTGCACGAGCCCGCCGACCGTCTCGTAGTCGCCGTCCGGCAGCAGGGGACCGCCGTCGGCGACGAGGTCCTCGAGCACGGTCGCGCCGTCCACCCCGTCGGTGCCGGCCGTCGGCTCGTCGTACTCGGCCGTGTCCCATTCGTCCCGGATACGTCCGACGAGGTCCTCGAGCAGGGCCTCGAGCGTGACCATGCCCGCGCTGCCGCCGTACTCGTCGACGACCAGGGCGATCTGGTGGCCCTCCGTCCGCATGTCCGCGATCGCGCTCGACAGCGACTTCGTCTCCGGGAGCGCGAGCACGGGGCGGACCAGCGTGGACAGCGGCGCCCCGGGGTCGGCCGGGCGGAGCAGGTCGCGGAGGTGCACGAAGCCCGCGACGGCGTCCCGCGAGCCGGACGTCACGAGGTAGCGGGTGTGACCGACGCCGATGGCGTGCTCGGTGGCGTCCGCGATCGACGTCGCGGCGTCGATCGTCGAGACGTCGTACCAGGGCCGCATCGACTCGCGCAGGATCCGGTCTCCGGCGTCGAGCGCGCTCCTGGCGATGCGCCGGCCCTGCGCGTCGATCGCGTCGTGCTCGTCGACGAGGCCCCGCAGCTCCTCGGTGCTCATCGTCTCGCTGCGGGCGTCGGGGTCGCCGCCGAGCAGCCGGACGACGGCGTCGGTGGTCCGCGACAGCACCCAGATGACCGGGCGCATGAGCGTCGCGAAGCGGTCGAGGGTCGGCGCGACGGCCATCGAGAAGCCCTCGGCGCGCTGCAGGGCGAGCCGCTTCGGCACGAGTTCGCCGAACACGAGCGAGAGGTACGCGATCACGAGGGTCATCACGACGAGGGCGACGGCCTCCGCGGCGCCCCGGTCGAGCCCGAGGCCGGTGAGCACCGGCGCGACGTCGGGGGCGATCGACGACGCCCCGTACGCGGCGGAGAAGAACCCGGCGACCGTCACGCCGATCTGCACGGCGGAGAGGAAGCGGTTCGGGTCGCGACCGAGCGCGGCGACGCGGGCCCCGCGCGCGCCCCGGCGCTCGAGCTGCTGCAGCTGCGACTCGCGGAGGGAGACGAGGGCGATCTCGGCGGCGGCGAACACGCCGCCGACGAGCACGAAGAGGATGACGAGCCCGAAGGCGATCCAGGTGTCGGCGCCCATCAGCGGGTGTGCCGGTCAGGTCGGGGATGGGCGGCGGGTCTGTGACAGTCGTCCATACCTGTGATCCTGCACAGGGAAACTGATCAGGTGGTGAGCGGTCGCCCGATGCGCGCTTCGAGCCAGGCCTTCGGGTCGATCGGCGTCACGCCGTCCATCAAGACCTCGAGGTGCAGGTGCGCGCCCGTGGAGACGCCGGACGAGCCGACCTGGCCGACGAACTGGCCTGCCTCCACCCGGTCGCCGACCTTGAGCGGGGACGAACCCGGGATCATGTGGCCGTACAGCGTCGAGACCTCGCGGCCGTCGACGACGTGGTCGATGATCACCGCGTTCCCGTACGAGAAGTACGTGCCGGAGACGCGGACGGTCCCGGCGGCGACGGCACCGATCGCGGCGCCCATGCCCGGGTTGAAGTCGAGGCCCTGGTGCAGTGACGAGCACGCGCCGCACGGGGCGGAGCGGTAGCCGAAGCCGGAGCTCATCCGGACCGGTCCGGGGAACGGCGAGCGGACCTCGCCGCCGAACGACACCGCGGCCTGCGGCGCGGCCGACCCGGCCGAGCCTGCAGCGGTGCCCGCGGTGCTCGGGGCGCTCCGCACCACCGGCGTACCGCCGCCGATCGTGAAGCCGTCGCGGTCGAGACCGGTCGCCGCGATCGCCTGCGTGACCGCGTAGTCCTGCGTCCGGACGGTCGGGGCGATGGTCGACGTGGCCATCGAGGTGCCGGCGCTCGCATGCGCGGGCATGGCGGACGCCGCGAACATGGCGAGGGCGGCGATCGCGCTGGTGACGGTGATCCGGCTGGCCCGGCCCGTCAGCGCTGCGGACCGCGAACGGGCCGACCGGGAGGCGCTGGCCGCGCCCGCCGGACGTGCCACCGTCGGGCTCGGGCGGCGGACGACGTGCGTGATGCGGCCGTCGACGTGCTCGGTGGTCGCCCGGGCGGCGGTGGCCCGGCGCCCGGCGCGCTGCCGCTGGCCGGCGGGGGCCGGTGCGGTCCCGGTCGTGGTCGGCGCCGGTGCGTCGACACGGGCGACGCGTGCCGTCGAGTCCGTCGTGCGGGGTGCCGGGGTCGCCTGTGCGGAGGGTGCGGTGGTCGCCTGTGCCGGAGGAGTCGGGGTCGCCTGTGCGGTGCGCGCTCGTCGTGCCGGCTTGCGTGCCGCAGCACGCTCCGCCTCGAGCGCAGCGCGACGGGACAGGTGCACCACCGGCGTCGCCGGGTGCTGGTCGAGTTCGCGTGCTGTCGTCATGGCCGCCCACCATTCTGCACGACTCTGTCGCTTTGTACAGACCCTTTCGTGATCTTTCCGTTACCGAACCGCACGGGTCGCACCGGTCCGGACCCCGTGTCGGCCACGTCCGCCGTGCGGTCGGTAGTGTCCGGTGCAGCGAGCGGAAGGACCCGGCACATGGCCCGATCGCCGCGAGAGCGGCACGAACCCGTCGACCTCGGGTCGGCGCACGTCGTGCTCGCCGGGACCCAGGATCTGCTGCCGGTGCTCCGTGCCGCAGCGGTCCGTGCGGGGGTGGACGCCGCGCGCATGCGGGTGGTGGGCGTCGACGACGTGCCGGACGCCGAGGAGACCTGGGACGCCGAGCTCGCCGTGATCGCGATCCGGAGGCCGGGCGACGACCCCGCGTTCCACCGCGCGCACGAGGCCGCGGAGGCGATCCTCCCGCTGATGGTCCCGCACGCTGTCCGGATCGTGGTGACGGTGTCCGGCGCGACCCGGCTGGTGCCGAAGCTCGAGCGGACGCTGACGTCCGAGGTGCTGCACCAGATCGGAGCGGCTTCGGCCCCGACGGGCACCGCCCGGCCGTTCCGGAGCCTGCGCATGCGCCTCGGGCTCGCCGGACTGCGTGCTGCCGGGGTCCGGGTCTTCCGGATCACGATCGGCGGGTGACCCGGCCGGGCACGGCCGCAGCGGCGGCCGGGTCGGTCCGCCGGGTCGGTCCGCTCGCCGTCACTCCGCCCGGGCGCCACGGAGTTCGATCGCGATCTGCTCGGCGTCGAGGTTCCGCAGCATCGCCTCGAGCACCTCGGCGTCGAACGTGCCGTCGTCGCGGGCGTCGAGGACCGCCGCCCGCTGCGCGGCGAGCACGGCCAGCCTCCTGGCCTTCTCGCGCCCCATCCACGCCCGGAGCTCCGCCGGGTCCGCCGCCTCGAGTTCCTCGCGCGTCCGCGGACCGGACTCCTCCGTGCCGATCACCCGCTCGGCCGCGACCCGCATCATGCTGAGCAGCCGCCGGCGCTCCTCGGCGTCCTCGGCGGCGGTGTCGGGTGCCGGCGCGGCGATCCGGCGCAGGAGCGGCCCGATGGTCCCGCCCTGGACCGCGAGCGAGAGCAGGGCCACCGCGAACGCGACGAACACGAGCAGGGAGCGCTGCGGCGTGCCGTCCTCGGGCAGGGTCTGGGCGGCGGCGACCGTCACCGCGCCGCGCATCCCCGCCCAGACGACGGCGGTGCCCTCCCGCCAGCCGAGCGGGGCCTGGGTGTAGTACGCGATGTCCGCCAGGGTGCGGCGGACCCGGACGACGAACCGGTCGAGCTCGCGTTCCGACGGCGCGCGGTTGCCCGGGCGGTGCTCCCGGATGACCGCGCTCATCGCGGCCCGGTCGGCGGCGCCCATCTCGGCGAAGCGCTCCTGCATCCGCTCCCCGCGCTTCGCGCTCGCGGACAGGGCGAGCAGGAGCGGGACGACGTAGGCGGCGCGGACGAGCACGGTCAGCACGAGCGCCCCGACCGCGATGAGCAGCGCCGGCCCGACCCCGGTGTGGTCGCGCTCCACCTCGCCCAGGATCGACGCGAGCTGGAGGCCCATGGTGAGGAAGACGGCGCCCTCGAGCACGAGCTCGATCGTCTGCCAGTTCTGGGCGTCCGACAGTCGGTGCCCCGGCGGCAGCCTGCGGGGCCCGACGATGCCGGTGAACAGCCCGGCGACGACCGCGGCGACGAGCCCGGAGCCGCCCAGGGCCTCGGTCGGCACGGCCGCCGCGAACGGCACCGCGAAGGACAGCGCCGTGTTGACGGCGGCACCGGGTACCCGGGCGCGGACGAACACGTTCGCCCAGCCCACGAACCAGCCGATCACGACGGCGATCGCGACGGCCTTCGCGAAGTCGCCCAGTGCGCCCCAGAACGAGAACGACGCCCCCGCCGCGAAGATCGCCGTGCGCAGGAGCACGAGCGCCGTGGCGTCGTTGAGCAGCGACTCCCCGTCGAGGATCGAGATCGCCCTGCGGGAGACCGACGTCTGCTTGACGATCGAGGTCGCGACGGCGTCGGTCGGACTCACGATGGCCCCGAGCGCCATCCCCCACCAGAAGCCGAGGCCCGGGACCACCCAGGCGAACAACAGCCCGAGCACGACACTGCTCGCGATCACCAGAACCACGGACAGCCCGCTGATGGCGCCGAACTCCCGGCGGAAGTTCATCGACGGCATCGACACGGCGGACGAGTACAGCAGCGGGGGCAGCACGCCGGCGAGGATCCACTCCGGGTCGATCTCCGCGTCCGGGATCCAGGGCACCAGGCTCGCGGCGATCCCGAGCGCGACGAGGACGAGCGGTGCGGCGACCCCGATGCGGGGCCCGAGCACGGCGGCGCCCGCGATGGCGATGAGGGCGATGACGCCGACGACGAGCAGTTCGGTCACGCCTCCAGCGTGGCACCCTCGTCCGGCGGGAGGCGAGGCCGGACGGTGGTCGAGGTATCTTGATGTCGAGACATCCCGCACCCCGAGTAGCGTGGACGTACCGACGGCATGAACAAGGGAGTACCCGCCAGCATGGCCAAGATCATCTACACCCTCACCGACGAGGCCCCGTTCCTCGCCACCCACTCCTTCCTCCCGGTCATCCAGGCCTTCGCCGGCACCGCGGGCGTCGACGTCGAGACCCGTGACATCTCGCTGTCGGGCCGGATCATCGCCCAGTTCCCGGAGCGGCTCACCGACGAGCAGCGCCTGGACGACGCCCTGGCCGAACTCGGCGCGCTCGCCGGGACCCCCGAGGCGAACATCATCAAGCTGCCGAACATCTCGGCGTCCATCCCCCAGCTCAAGGCGGCGGTCAAGGAACTGCAGGCGCAGGGCTACGACCTGCCGGACTACCCGGACGAGCCGACCACCGACGAGGAGCGCGACGTCCGCGCGCGCTACGACCGCGTCAAGGGCAGCGCCGTGAACCCGGTGCTGCGCGAGGGAAACTCCGACCGCCGTGCGCCGCTCTCGGTCAAGAACTACGCGAAGAAGCACCCGCACCGCATGGGCGCCTGGTCGTCGGACTCGAAGACGAACGTCGCCACGATGGGCAAGGACGACTTCCGGTCGAACGAGCGGTCCTGGATCGCGCCGGCCGACGACACCCTGACGATCGAGTTCGTGGCTGCCGACGGCGGCACCACCGTGCTCAAGCAGTCGATCCCCGTCCTCGCCGGCGAGGTCGTCGACGGCACCGTGCTGCACGTCCGCGCGCTCGAGGCCTTCCTGCGGGACCAGATCGCCGAGGCGCAGCGCCAGGGCGTGCTGTTCTCCGTGCACCTCAAGGCCACGATGATGAAGGTCTCCGACCCGATCATCTTCGGGCACGTCATCCGCGCGTTCTTCCCGAGCGTCTTCGAGCGGTTCGGCGCCGACCTCGCCGCGGCGGGCCTCAACCCGAACGACGGCCTCGGCTCGGTCCTCGCCGGACTCGACGCCGTGCCGAACGGGGCGGCCATCCGGGAGGCGTTCGAGCAGGGCCTCGACGCCGGCCCCGACCTCGCCATGGTCGACTCGGACAAGGGCATCACCAACCTGCACGTGCCGAGCGACGTCATCGTCGACGCGTCCATGCCCGCCATGATCCGCACCTCCGGCCACATGTGGGGCCCGGACGGCGAGGAGCACGACACCCTCGCGGTCATCCCGGACTCCAGCTACGCCGGCATCTACCAGGCCGTGCTCGACGACTGCCGCGCGAACGGCGCGTTCGACCCGGCGACCATGGGGTCCGTGCCGAACGTCGGCCTCATGGCGCAGAAGGCGGAGGAGTACGGCTCGCACGACAAGACCTTCGAGGTCCCCGGTGCCGGACGCGTCCGCGTCGTGACGAGCGGCGGCGAGACCGTCATCGAGCACGAGGTCGAGGCGGGCGACATCTGGCGCGCCTGCCAGACCAAGGACGTCGCGATCCGCGACTGGGTGAAGCTCGCCGTCACCCGTGCCCGGGCCACCGGCTCGCCCGCCGTCTTCTGGCTCGACGAGACCCGTGCGCACGACGCGAACCTCATCGGGCTGGTCCGGACCTACCTCGACGAGCACGACACCGACGGCCTGCAGATCGAGATCCTCTCGCCCGAGGACGCCATGCGCTTCTCGCTCGAGCGCATCCGCCGCGGCGAGGACACCATCTCGGTGACGGGCAACGTCCTCCGCGACTACCTGACCGACCTGTTCCCGATCATGGAGCTCGGCACCTCGGCGAAGATGCTCTCCGTCGTCCCGCTCCTCGGCGGCGGCGGCCTGTTCGAGACCGGTGCCGGCGGTTCCGCCCCGAAGCACGTGCAGCAGCTCGTCGAGCAGAACTACCTGCGCTGGGACTCGCTCGGTGAGTTCCTCGCGCTCGCGGTGTCGTTCGAGCACCTCGCCGGCGTGACCGGGAACGCGCGGGCGAAGGTCCTCGCGGACACGCTCGACCGCGCCACCGGCACCTTCCTCGACGAGGACAAGTCCCCGGGGCGCAAGCTCGGCTCGATCGACAACCGCGGCAGCCACTTCTACCTCGCCAAGTACTGGGCCGAGGAGCTCGCCGCGCAGACGTCGGACGCCGAGCTCGCGGCGGCGTTCCAGGGCCTGGCGAAGCAGCTCGACGAGCAGGAGCAGACGATCGTCGAGGAGCTCGTGGGCGTCCAGGGGCACCCGGCGGACATCGGCGGGTACTACCGGCCCGACGACGCGAAGACGGGTGCCGTGATGCGTCCGTCCGTGACGCTGAACGCGGCGCTCGCCGCGCTGTAGGCGCGACCCCCTCCGGACGGGAGGCGCGGTGCCGGCCGGCACCGCGCCTCCCGTCCGTCGTGTGCTCGCCGTCGAGCGGGCATCCCGTCCGTCGCGTGCTCGCCGCCGAGCGGGCCTTTTGTGTCGCGCTCGGTGGGGCCGGCCGGCGTGTCCTGCCCGCTCGTCGAACGTGAGTGGCGTGTTCTGCCCGCTGGGTTGGCCGGTGCGACGCGCCCGGCCGCGGTCGTCGAGGTCGCACGACGTGCCGTCCTGGGCGGAGATGAGCGGCGCGTCGTGCGACCTCGGGTGAGGTGAGCGGCGCGTCGTGCGACGTGGGCGGGAGCCGCCGCAGCCCGCGCCGCCGCCCGCGCCGCCTCAGCCCCGCGGCACCGGCGGGCCGGCCACGAGCAGCCCCGAGAACACGAGCGCCACCGCCACGACCCCGACCCCCGCCGCCACCGCGGGACGCCGCACCACGAAGAACAGCACCCGGTCCCAGAGCCCCGAGCGCTCGTCCGGCGTCCGACGCCAGGTCCCCGCGAGCATGCCGCGCCGGGCGACCGCGACCTCGAACGGCACCGTCGCGTAGGGGACGACGGCGCTCGCCCAGCCGAGCACGAGCGCCCCGACGGACCAGCGCTGGTTCACCGCGACGACCGTCGTCACCACGAGGTACGCCAGGAACACGAACCCGTGCACGCTCCCGCCGATGCGCACACCCCAGTCACCCGCGTCCAGCGCGTACTTGGCCACCATCCCGGCGATCAGCAGGGTCCAGGTCACGAGTTCGGCGACCGCGGCGGCACGGAACAGGGAGCGGGGAGTCATGCCGTCATCGTGGCGGAACTGCTCGGGAGAACGCCCGACACTCCGCTGCTCGTATCGATTCGACACCGGCAGCGGGTAGCGTCGGGCGCATGTCAGCGCCGACCGAGAACCGTCCCCTGAACATCGTCGTCTGGAACGAGAACGTGCATGAGAGCCGCGGCGACGCCACGGTCGTCGGGCACTACCCCGACGGCATGCACACCGTGATCGCCGCCGCCCTCCGCGAGCTCCACCCGGACGCCTCGGTGAGCACCGCGACGCTGCAGGAGCCCGAGCACGGCCTGACCGCGGACCGGCTCGCAGCGACCGACGTCCTGTTCTGGTGGGGGCACGTCGCCCACGACGAGGTCTCGGACGAGGTCGTCGCCCGCGTGGTCGACGCCGTGCACGCCGGGATGGGCCTCGTGGTGCTGCACTCCGGGCACTACTCCAAGCCGTTCAAGCGGCTGATGGGCACGACCTGCTCCCTGAAGTGGCGCAACGACGGGGAGCGCGAGCTGGTGTGGACCGTCGCGCCCGAGCACCCGATCGCCGTCGGCGTCCCGCACCCGATCGTCATCGACCGCCAGGAGATGTACGGCGAGTACTTCGACATCCCCCGGCCCGACGAGGAGGTGTTCCTGTCGACCTTCGCCGGCGGCGAGGTGTTCCGCTCCGGCGTCGCCTACCGGCGCGGTCTCGGCCGGGTCTTCTACTTCTCGCCCGGCGACCAGGAGTACCCCGTGTACCACCACCCGGACGTCCAACGTGTGCTGGCGAACGCCGCCGGGTGGGCGGCCCCGGTGTCCGAGCGACATGAGCTCACGGCGGACCCGCACCCGCGGGACTGGTTCCTCGGCGACGGCGCGGGGAGGACGGACGGGTGACCGCGGAGCGGTCGGTCAGCGCCGGGCGGTCCGCGGCCCGGTGAGCGAGACGACCAGCAGCGTCGCGAGCAGCGCGAAGCCGGCGAGCTCGATGCCGAGGCCGGCGGTCTTCCAGTAGGCGCTGCCGACGACCTGCGGCTGGGTGATCGAGGTCGGCCACCACGGGTCGACGAGCGGGAAGGTCCCCGGGAACGGATCGAGGCCGAGCACCACGAGCCCCCCGAGCAGCAGGACGACGCCGAGCCCGGCCATCGCCCCGCGGGAGCGGCGGAGCATGCGGGCGGTGAGCCCCGCGGCCATGCCGGCCAGCCCGACCACGGCGACGAGGAACGCCAGCACCACGATCGTCTGCGGTGCGAGCGCGACCCAGTCGAGCACGGCGATCGGCAGCAGCAGCCACCGTCCCGTGCGGGCCCAGCGCGCAGGGTTCCGCCATCCGTCCATGCCCGGAACGGTACGGCAGCCGCCCGGACGGAACCCGACGGAACCCGGTGCTCCGCCGGCCGGCGACCGGGACCGTTACGCCGGCTGCATCATGGCGGACCTCGGGGGCACACGACAGGAACGCGCCCGTGTCACGCACGCCGCGATCATCGACGCCGCGGCCGCGGAGTTCGACGAGCGCGGCTACACCGGCGCGTCGATCGACGCCGTCGCCGAGCGCGCGGGGCTCACCAAGGGCGCGGTGTACTTCCACTTCGCGTCGAAGGCGGAGCTGGCGGGTGCGGTGATCGCCCGCCAGCACGAGGTCTCCCAGGAGTACGGCGCGGCGGCGGCGGCCCGGGCGTCGAGCCCGATCGAGGCACTGGTGTGGTCGTCGCAGGCGATCGCGACGCAGATGGTGCGCGAGGTCGTCGTCAGCGCGGGCATCCGGCTCTCGACGGAGGACGCGACGCGCGAGGTCGACCGCCGCCAGGAGCCGTACACGGACTGGACGCGCATCGCGGCCGACCTCTTCCGGCAGGCGGTCGACGCCGGTGAGGTCGACCCCGCCTGGGACCCGGAGCTCCTCGCGCGTGTGGCGGTCCCGGCGTACACGGGCGTGCAGAAGGTGTCCGACATCCTCACCGAGCGGGCGGACCTGTACGAGCGGCTCCGCGAGCTGTGGACCGTGCTGCTCGCCGCCGTCGTCACCGACGCGGTCCGGCCGCGGATCCCCGGCCTCGTGGCGATCATCGCGCCGCTGGACGACCGGCCAGGGGGACCGAGTGACGCGGGTCCCCCCACGGACACCCACGTCACCGCTCCCTGAGGATACCGAGCGTCCTGCCCCGCGTTCCGGCCCCAGTTCACGGGTGCGCCGGCGCCCGCCGCTAGCCTGACGCGGTGCCCACCCCCGCCGCCGAGGTCGCCGTCGACGTCCCGCTCGTCCGCGCCCTCCTGCGTGACCAGCACCCCGACCTCGCCGGGCTCCCGCTCACGGTCGTCGCGAACGGCTGGGACAACGTGGTCCTCCGGCTCGGGCACGACCTCGCCGTGCGGGTCCCGCGGCGGGCGGCGGCGGCCGAGCTCGTCGAGCACGAGCAGCGCTGGCTGCCGGAGATCGCCGCTCGGGTCGGCGGGGTCGTGCCGGTGCCCGTCCCGGTGCGCACCGGCGGTCCGGCCCTCGGCTACCCGTGGTCGTGGAGCGTGGTCCCCTGGCTGCCCGGGGTGCCGGCGGGTCCGCGGGTCGGTGGGCTGCGCGTCGCGGGGGCGCTCGCCGCGTTCCTCCGCCGCGTCCACGTCCCCGCCCCGGCCGACGCGCCCGTGAACCCGGTGCGGGCGGTGCCGCTCGCGACGCGGAGCGACGCCGTGCTCACCCGCCTCGCGACCGAGGACGTGCCCCGCGCCCGTGCCCTGGCGGAGGTGTGGCGGACCGCGGCCGACCTGCCGGCGTACGCCGGGCCTCCCGTCTGGGTGCACGGTGACCTGCATCCCTTCAACCTCCTCGTGGCGCCGTCGGCGGACGGCGACGACCGCCTGTCGGCGGTCCTCGACTTCGGGGACCTGACGGCGGGGGACCCCGCGGTGGACCTCGCCACCGCCTGGCTGACGCTGGGCCGGGAGGCGCGGCGCGGCTTCCGCGCGCTGGTCGCGGTCGACGACGCCACCTGGGGCCGGGCCCGCGGGTGGGCGGTGTCGATCGGGTCGGCGCTCCACCTGTCCGATGACGACGTGTTCCGCGCGGTCGCACGTCGCGTCGTGGACGAAGTGCTGGACGACTGACTGCGCGCGGGGCTATCGTTCCCACACCATCCGTGCACGTGAAGATCGGAGGGGCCGACATGACCCTCGAGTTCCGCGTCCAGCACGACGTCGCCACCGACGCCTCTCCCGTCTCGTCCACCCCCGAGCGCAGCGGTCTCCGCGGGCTCCTCGACCGGATCGCCGCGCGACGCGTCACCGCACGCGAGCGGCGCACCGAGGCCCGGCTGCAGGAGCTCGACGACCTGCAGCGGCTGCTGTCCAGCGCCCGCGACGTCGTCGAGCGGGGGTGGATCCAACACGCCTGGTTCGCGTACCTCGACGACCACGGCCGGATGCGCAAGGCCTCCAGCGCGGCCGCGATGGACGTCCAGGGGCGTCCACTCGTCGCGGCGTGCCTGGTGGGCGCCGTCGTGTCCGCGGCGGGCGGCCCGCACGCCGTGCACTCGCAGCCCGTGCAGCGCGCGCTGGACGTCGTGTGGCACGCGCTGGCCGCCGACGAGGGCCAGCCGGTGACCTGGTGCCCGGCGCCCGACGTCCGCATGGCGCGGGTGCGGGACCTCACGAGTTGGAACGACGCGCCGGCACGGACCTCGGTGGAGGTCGCCGGGCTGCTGCTCACCGCGGAACGCGTGGCGGTGCACGAGTCCGTGCGTGTCCGCGAACGTGCGGCGGCGCGATCGAGGACATGAGCGGCACCGACGCGGTCCCGGCGGTCCACCCGGCCCCGCCCCGGGCGTGGACCGCGTCGGCCGGGCCGTCCACCCTGTCGGACGAGGGACCGGCCGGGACCGACGCCGCCGCGCTGAAGGAGACCCTGCACGGGTACCTCCGGAAGCACCGGGCGGCGCTGCTCGCGAAGCTCGACGGGCTCGCCGAGCGGCAGGCGCGGTGGCCGGTGACGCCGACCGGCACGAACCTGCTCGGGCTCGTGAAGCACGTCGCCGGGGTGCAGGCGGGGTACTTCGGCGCGGTGTTCGGACGGCCGTTGCCGGACTCCCCCGCCTGGCTCGAGTCGTGGGAGGGCGACGACATGTACGCGTCGCTCGACGAGACCATGGCGGACGTGGTCGCGTTCCACCACCGGAGCGCCGCACACGCGGACGCCACGATCGAGGCGCTCGACCTCGACGCCCGCGGGGTCGTGCCTCGTGAGCGGCTCGTCGACATCGCCGAGCGCTCCGGGCTTCGCGATCCCGGCGCATAGACGACGACCGCTCGCGATCGTTACCGATCTCCCAGGGTCACCCGCCGGGGCCTGCTCTGACCGGGGCTTTCCACCTGTTCGCATGCGCAGGAATCGATCGTGGTCCACGTTTGCCGTTGTACAAGTCCCCGTGGTGCTGGCTAGCTTTGACGACTTGTGCCCCGACCGGTGGGCACTTCCGCCGACCCGAGGGGAGCGCTCACCCGTGTTCCAGTACGTCGTGGAGCGATGGGACCAGATCTGGTTCTCCTCCTGGCAGCACTTCTCACTGGTGGTCCAGTGCACCGTGCTCGCCACCGTCATCGCCGTGGTGCTCGCAGCACTCGTCTACCGCAGCCCGCAGCTGACGTCCGTCGCGAACGGGGTGTCGGCGATCGGCCTGACGCTCCCGTCCTTCGCCGTCATCGGTCTGCTCATCGTCCCGCTCGGCTTCGGCGTCGTGCCGAGCGTCGTCACGGTCGTCTTCTTCGCCGCACTGCCGATCCTCCGCAACGCGGTCGTCGGCCTCGCCGAGATCCCGCCGTCGGTCGTCGAGTCCGCGCGGGGGATCGGCATGAGCCGGTTCCGCACGCTCGTGCAGGTCGAGCTGCCGATGGCGTGGCCGATCATCCTCAGCGGCGTCCGCGTCTCCGCGCAGATGGTGATGGGCATCGCGGCGATCGCCGCCTACGCGCTCGGCCCGGGCCTCGGCGGTTTCATCTTCTCCGGGTTGTCCCGCCTCGGCGGCGCGAACGCCCTCTCCTCCGTCGTCGTCGGCGTCGTCGGCGTGGTCCTGCTCGCCCTCGTCCTCGACCTGCTCCTCATCGGCCTCGGCCGCCTGACCATCTCGAGAGGTATCCGTGTCCAGCACTGACTCCGCCACCACCACCGCGCCCGCCGACGACGTCACGGGTCGCAGCATCCTGCTCGACGGGGTCACCAAGCGGTACCCCGGGCAGTCGAAGCCCGCGGTCGACGGCATCACGCTCGAGATCCCGGCCGGCAAGGTCGTCATGCTCGTCGGGCCGTCCGGCTGCGGCAAGACCACCACGCTGAAGATGATCAACCGTCTCATCGAGCCGACCGAGGGGCGGATCGTCGTCGGCGACGACGACGTCACCGGCATCGACGGGGACGAGCTCCGCCGCCGCATGGGCTACGTCATCCAGGCGGGCGGGCTCTTCCCGCACATGACCGTCGCCGCGAACATCGCGATCGTGCCGAAGATGCTCGGCTGGTCGAAGGAGAAGATCGCGGCGCGCGTCGACGAGCTCCTCGACCTGGTGTCCCTCGACCCGGACACTTACCGCGACCGCTTCCCCCGTGAGCTCTCCGGCGGCCAGCAGCAGCGCGTCGGGGTCGCCCGGGCGCTCGCCGCCGACCCGCCCGTCCTGCTCATGGACGAGCCGTTCGGTGCCGTCGACCCGATCACCCGGCAGCGCCTGCAGGACGAGCTCCTCCGCATCCAGGAGGAGCTGCACAAGACCATCG
>Ga0265780_10005836_pt1 | contig 15473 bp, 12 predicted proteins | sample P1T30metagenome_FD_192432 | JGI IMG/M metagenome (GOLD analysis project Ga0265780, IMG submission 192432) | Plant litter microbial communities from East Loma Ridge, Irvine, California - P1 T30 | ecosystem: Environmental > Terrestrial > Plant litter > Unclassified | place: USA: California... | reverse complement strand
AGCGGAAAAACTCGGCGCCCAGGTCTAGCGGCTCGCGCATGAGGATGGTCACGACCGGGTGGCCCGCTTCCTCCAGCGCCTTCAGTTTAGCGCGGTTTTCGGTGTCGGGCGTGTCCTCGTAGCCCACATACACGAATAGGCGGTCGTGGCCATAAACCTCGGGCGTGCCCAAGGGCTCGCCGGCTACGGGCAGCACGCCTTTACCTTCTTTGCCAGTGCTTTCGGCCAGCAGCTGCTCCAGCCACAGGCCCAGGTCGTGCAGCTTGTCGGGCACTACCAGGGTCAGCTTGTCGCGGCCTTCTTTCGAAAGCACGCCCATCGTAGCGCCCAGTTGCAGGCCGGGGTTGTCTTGCACGGCGCCTTCGCTGCCGCAGGCGCGCATCATGGCCACGGCACGGTCGAGCAGCGCCGCGATGTCGATGCCGTAGAGCGCGGCCGGCACCAAACCGAAGTACGTGAGGGCCGAAAAGCGGCCGCCCACCTCAGCAAAATTCAGGAAGATTTTGCGGTAGCCTTCGTTGGTGGCGTTGGTCACGAACTTAGAGCCTGGGTCGGTAATAGCCACGAAGTTTTCGCCGGCCTTATCGCCTTTCAGCTCCTTCAGCTTGGCGTAGAAGTAGTCGCCAAAAGCCAGCGGCTCGGCCGTGGTGCCCGACTTGCTGGCCACGATAAACAACGTCTTTTCGAGCGGCACCGACTGCTCAATCTGCTGCACCGTGCCAGGGTCGGTAGTGTCGAGCACCGAAATAGGCAGGCCCTGGCCGGCCGGAAACGACTTTTTGAATACAATCGGGGCCATGGTGCTGCCGCCCATGCCCATCACCACCACATGCTCGAAGCCGGCGTCCTTCACTTCTTGCACGAAAGCCGTGATTTCGGGCACGGCCTTTTGCATGGTTTCGGCCACGCGCAGCCAGCCCATAAAGCTGCGGATGCTCTCCTGGCCCTCGGCGCTATCGGTCCACAGGGGAGCTTCTTTCTGCCAAAAGCCGGCAGTGAAATTTTTGCTGTTCAGGCTGTTGATTTCGGCAGTAATGGCCTCCTGGTACTGGCCCAGGTGGTAGGTGGCGGGGGAAATGCTAGGGGAGGGCATGGGGTGAAACGTGTTTTTAGGAGTAAAAGCAGCTAGTAGAATAAACAAAGAAAACGAGTGTCGTGCCGAGCGTAGCAAAGCATCTTGGTTGTTTTATGGGATTAGTAATTCTACCATAACCTACCAAAATGCTTTGCTGCGCTCAGCATGACACTCGTTTTTTCATAGTCAAACGTAGTACGAAAACCAGCGACTAGCGGCCAAAATCGTCCTGCACGCGCACGATATCGTCCTCGTCCGAAGGGTGCGTTTCGTGGGTATGCTGCCATATTTCGGCCACTACGCCCCAGCCACTGAGGCCCACCAAGCGGTGGCGCTCGCCTTGCTTAAGTACGATGAGTGCGCCTGGCTCATAGGTTTTTACCTCGCCCTCTTCGTCAGTGGGGCTAGTGGCCACACCCACGGGTCCCTGCACTACTTTCCAAATTTCGGCGCGACGGAAGTGGTACTGCCAGCTCAGGCGCTGGTTGGGGGCCACGAGCAGCATTTTGGGGCTGAGCTTGCCCGAAATGCGCAACTCATCGACCGAGCGGCCGTCAAAATACTGGTCGGCAAACTGCTGGGCCTGGCCTTCGTCAATCACGAAAAAGCCGCCCCAGGGGCGCGAGTCATCTTGCTGGGCCACGGTAAAACCCTGCTGGGCCAGCAGCGCGGCGATTTCCTGGAAGTGCACCTGTTTTTGAGCGTCTTGGTCGGCCATGAAAATGGGGGAGGGTGGTTATTTAAGAATAGTAATGGTGCCGGTCTGGCGGAAGGGCTGGTTGTCTTCGCCGGTCAGGTCGAAGCGCCATACGTAGGCCCCGTTTACCGGGGCGTGGCCCTGGATGGTGCCATCCCAGGGCAGGGTGCGGTCGGTGGCGCGAAAAACTTCCTGGCCGTTGCGGTCAACAATGATAAAGACAAAGTTTTGCAAATATCTACCCTTGAGCTCTAATACATCGTTGAGCCCGTCGCCGTTGGGGGTAAAAGCGGTGGGCATGACCAAGCGGGGCCGCCGCGTGAGGGTGCCCACGTTGGAGTAGCTGACGGTGCCCGCGGGCAGCCCGCCGCCGCTGGCTTCCACGCGGTAGCGCAAGATTTGGCGGTCGGTGGGTGGGGCTAAGTCCAGGTAAGTCAGGCTGGTGGTGGGGGCGCTGGTGGCCAGCACCGTGCCATCGGCCGCGATGGTGAGCACCCGGTACACCACCGGCGCAGCAGGGCTACCCGGCCCTTGAAATGCTGACCAACTCAGCTGGGCGGTTTGGCCTTCGGGGTCGGCCGCGGCCACGCTCAGCAGCGCCGGGCAGCTCGTGGGGCCGGTGGGCGAGGTATTGCCGCAGGTGTCGCGCACCACGGCCGAGTAGCACGGAGCCACGGTGGGCAGGGTGGATAAAATAGAGTCGCGCAGCACGCGGCTGGCCACGCCCGCTGTGCCCGTGCGCAGTGGCGCGAAGGCAAACGTGCCCCCGCCATTTTGCCGGCTGATGAGTACCTGCCCGCCCGGCCCGAAGGCCGCACCCGTGCCCGGCGTGGCCGTGAGCACCACGTAGTTATTCAGATTGAACGAAGGCACGACCACCGGCGCAGGCGGCGGGGTAGTCGATTGGGCCGTGAGCACCAGCGTGTTGGAGATGGTTTGCCCGCCGCCGGCCAACATGGCCGTAAGACGGTAGGTATATACGGTGCCGCACTGCACCAGCGCATCGTTGTAGCCGGTGGCCGAGGCCGGCTGTGTGGTAAGCCCACCGGGGCTGCGGGTGAGGACGTAGCTTGTAACGTCGGCCGCCCCGAAAGGGGCGAAAGTGAGCGTATTACGGCTATTGCCGGCGGTGCCAGCCAACCCCAGGGTGCTAACCGAATTGGAAGGTGCGGTATTGCCGCAGGCATCGGTGCGCAGCAAGCGGTAGCGCCCCATAGCGGCCGGTAGAGTGGCGGTGGCGGTATTGCCGGTGGCCAGGGTTACTGCTGCGCCGGCCACGGTGGTGTAGGTGCCGGGCGCGGCCGGATTTTCGAGTTGCAGCGCGTACGTAAACCCGGCCGGCACCTGGCTAAAATCCAGCGTGGCCGCGCCACCGCTGGCCGCCGTGCCCGTGCGCGTGAGGCGCGTAAATACCGGCGTTTGGGCGACTGGTAAGGTTATGCTTTGAGAGGCGCTTTGGGGGCACGAGCTGCCGGGGTTGCCGGTTACCACGAAGGTATTGGCCCCGCCAGCAGTGATGCTGACTTGCTGCGGCGAAACCAGCGGCTGCGCTGCGCCGCCATTTACCTGCACCGTGTAGCTGCTGTAAATGGGATTGGTAAGGGTAAGCAGGGCCGTGTTGCCGGCGCAGGCTGCTACTGTGAAAGCGGGCGGCGTGGGGTTTACCACGGTATAGTTGCGGATGTAGGCCACGCCCGAGCCGCCTGAGCCCGAACTGGGATTGGAGAGCTCAAATACCGTAACCGGCCCCACGTCAGCGACGGTGGGCGTGTAAGTATTTACGCCCGCCGTGGTGGTGGGCAGGCAGTTCACCGGGATAGAGTTGGTGCCCGGCACCACCTGGTAATACAGCAGCGCGGGGGCCGTGACGCGGCCGCAATTTTGCTCGAAGCGCACAGGGCAGCCCACTTGTAGCACAGTTATTTCCAGGCCCGTGCCGGCATCGACCACCCGGAAGGGCTGCGGGCAGCCCGCGGGGGGCGGCGTGGGACAGGCCGTTTGGGCGCGGGTGTTCAGGGCACCGAGTAGCCCCAGCAGCAGTCCTAAAAAAGAGAAGAATAATTTCATAGACGGGCTCAAATTACGCTACCAGCGCCAGAGCTACCCTCAACGCGCTGGCCCCGCACTTTATTCCCAGGCGTATTCGCGCACAAACTTGGCGGCCCGGTGCAGGTCAGGCGCCAGCACGCGGTCGCGGGGCACGAAAGCGACGTGCTCGCGGAAGGCAGCCACTACGGCTTCGAGGGCGGGGCTGGTGCGGTAGGGGCGGCGCAGGTCGAGGGCCTGCACGGCAGTGAACAGCTCAATGCCGAGGATTTGCTCCACGTTTTCGACCACGCGGCGGGCCTTGGTGGCGGCGTTAGCGCCCATGCTCACGTGGTCTTCCTGGCCATTGCTGCTCGTGATGCTGTCGGCGCTGGCGGGCGTGCAGAGTTGCTTGTTTTGGCTCACGATGCCCGCCGCCGTGTACTGCGGTATCATAAAGCCCGAGTTCAGCCCCGGCTCGGCCACCAAAAAGGCGGGTAGCCCGCGCTGCCCCGAAATGAGCTGAAACGTGCGCCGCTCCGAGATGCTGCCCAGCTCGGCCACGGCTAGCGCCAGGTGGTCGAGGGCCAAGGCCAGTGGCTGCCCGTGAAAGTTGCCGCCGCTCAAAATGGCATCCTCTTCCGGGAAAATATTGGGGTTGTCGGTCACCGAATTGCACTCGATTTCGACCGTATTGGCCACGTAGGCCACCGCGTCGCGGCTGGCGCCGTGCACCTGCGGCTGGCACCGGAACGAGTACGGGTCTTGCAGGGCGTAGCGGTCGCGGGCTTGCAGCTCGGAGCCGGCCAGCAGTCCGCGCAGCCGCTCGGCCACCCGCACCTGCCCGGCGTGGGGCCGCACCCGGTGCAGCGGGGCCAAAAACGGCTGTACGTGCCCTCCAAACGCCTCCGTCGAAATAGCCCCGATTACGTCGGCCGCATCGAGTAGGCGTTGGGTACGCTCCAGCGCCTCGGTAGCGTAGGCCAGCATAAACTGGGTGCCATTGAGCAGCGCTAGGCCCTCTTTGGCCTGCAAGTCCAGCGGCTCCCAACCGAACAAACCCAGCACATCGCTGGCCGCCAGGCGGTAGCCCTGGTAGTTGACTTCGCCTAGACCCAGCAGCGGCAAACACAGGTGCGCCAGCGGGGCCAAATCGCCGCTCGCGCCCAGGCTGCCCTGCTCGTACACCACTGGCCACACGTCGCGGTTGAAGAAGTCGAGCAGGCGCTTGGCGGTGGCCACCTGCACGCCGCTGTGGCCGTAGCTCAGGCTCTGCACCTTCAAAAGCAACATGCGCCGCACCAATTCCGAAGGTACTTCGGTCCCGGTGCCGCAGGCGTGCGACATCACCAAGTTTACTTGCAGCTGGGCCCGCGCCTCGGGCGCGATGCTCACATTATAGAGCGACCCAAAGCCGGTATTGATGCCATAAATTGGCTGGTCGGGAGCCGCGCTGAGGCGCTGGTGTAGGTAGTCGTAGCAGGCCTGAATACGGCTTTCGGCCTCGGCAGGCAGGTGGAAGGTATCGCGACTAGCCAGCGCGGTGGCCAGCTCGGCAAGCGTGAGGGGCTGAGTAGGGGAGAGCAGGGGCATAGGCCGCAAAAGTAAGGGTAGCTCTTGCCCCGCTCAACCAACCTAACTAATGCCCGGCTACTTCGCTGCTCACCGCCACTGGCCGCAGGGGCGTCGGCCGCCGGTGCTCATCCACGGCCACGAACGTGAACGAGCCCGTAACGGCCAGCAGCCGCTCGTCGGAATACATTTGTTCAACGAATAACTCCACGCGCACTTGCAAGCTGGTGGTGCCCACGCGCACCACATTGCCGATGAGCTCGACCAGCGTGCCGCCCGGAATGGGGTGCGTAAAATCGACTCGGTCGGACGAGACGGTGACCATCTTGAGGCGCGAAAAACGGGTGGCCGTGATGAAGGCGACCTCGTCCATCAGCATCAGCGTGGCCCCGCCGAAAAGAGTGTCGTAGTGGTTGGTAGTGTTAGGAAAAACAGCTTTGAAAATGCGCGTTTCGGCGCGGGCAATTTGGTCGGCGAGGTCTTGCATGGGAGGTAATAAAATTTGAGTTGGTTAATTGTTTGCGGTTCGGGCGCAAAACCCCACCCCCGACCACTCCCCTCCGGGAGAGGGGAGCCTAACGATGGCTTGCGTAGGCTCGCGGTTGGCTCCCCTCTCCCGGAGGGGAGGGGTCGGGGGTGGGGTAACACGTTAGGCGAGAATGCTCAGCTCGGCCCGCACCTGCACGGCCGCCGCCACCATATTCCGCAGCGCGGCTTCCGTCTCGGGCCACTTGCGGGTTTTGAGGCCGCAATCGGGGTTTACCCACAGGTGGCGGGCCGGAATGAGGCCGTGGGCGCGGGTGAGTAGGGCCGCCATTTCGGCCACGGTGGGCACGCGGGGCGAGTGAATGTCGTACACGCCCGGTCCAATCTGGTTGGGGTACTGGAAGTCGGCGAAGGCTTCGAGCAGCTCCATCTGCGAGCGCGAGGTTTCCATGGTTATCACGTCGGCGTCGAGGTCGGCGATGGCGGGCAGCATGTCATTGAACTCCGAGTAGCACATGTGGGTGTGAATCTGGGTCTCGTCGCGCACACCCGAAGCCGCCACCCGAAACGCCCGCACTGCCCACGCCAGGTAGGCCGGCCAGTCGGTGCGCCGCAGCGGCAAACCCTCCCGGATGGCCGGCTCGTCAATCTGAATAATCTGGATGCCCGCCGCTTCCAACGCCAGCACTTCTTCCCGAATGGCCAGCGCGATTTGCAGCGCCGTGAGCGCTCGCGACTGGTCGTCGCGCACAAACGACCATTGCAAAATCGTGACCGGCCCGGTCAGCATACCTTTCATCTGCTTCTGGGTCAGGGACTGCGCGTACACGCTCCAGGCCACCGTCATGTCCTGCGGGCGGTGAATGTCGCCGTAGAGCAACGGCGGTTTCACGCAGCGCGAGCCGTAGCTCTGCACCCAGCCGTGGCTCGTGAAGGCGAAGCCGTCGAGCAGCTCGCCGAAGTATTCCACCATGTCGTTGCGCTCGTACTCGCCGTGCACCAGCACGTCGAGGCCCAGGTCTTCCTGCCAGCGCACCACGTCGGCGGTGGCTTTTTGCAGTGCCACTTCATACTCGTTATCAGTCAGCTCCTGCTTTTTCCAACGGGCCCGCAGCTGCCGGATTTCCTCGGTCTGCGGAAACGAGCCGATGGTAGTGGTGGGCAGCAGCGGCAGCCCGAGCAGCGCCTCCTGCCGGGCAATGCGCTCGGCAAACGGGCTCAGGCGGCGGGCGTCAGCGTCGGTCACGGCGGCCGTGCGCTCCTTGATGTGGGGCCGGTGGATGCGCGCCGAAGCGCGCCGGCTGGCCAGCGCCGCCTGGTTGCGGGCCAGCAGGTCGGCGCTGCCGGGCGCATCGGTGGCGAGCTGGTGCAGCTCGCACACCTCGTGCAGCTTTTGCTTGGCAAAGGCCAGCCAGTTCTTGATTTCGGGCGTGAGGGCCACGTCGTTGCGCTCCTGGTCGAGGTCGCAGGGCGTGTGCAGCAGCGAGCAGCTCGGGGCCAGCAGCACCCGCTGAGCGCCGAGCTGGGCCACGGCCTCATTCACCAAGGCTAGCGAGGCCGCATAGTCGTTTTTCCACACGTTGCGGCCATCTACCACGCCCAGCGAGAGCGCCAGCCACTGCGGCACCAGCGGCAGCACCTGCGCTAGCTGCTCGGGCGCCCGCACCAAGTCGAGGTGCAGCGCATGAATGGGCAGCCGCAGAGCCGTGGCTACGTTATCGCGGAGCCCTTCAAAATAGGTCGCCAGCAGCAGTTTCAGACCGGGGCAGCGGCGCGCCAGGTGCGCGTAGGCCAGTTGAAACGCGTCGCGCTCGGCGGGCGTGAGGTCGAGGGCCAGGCACGGCTCGTCGAGCTGTACCCAACTCGCGCCCTGCTGGTGCAGGCGGTTCAAAATCTCCGCGTACACCGGCAGCAAGCGCGGTAGCAGGTCGAGCCGATGAAAGCCCGCCTCCTTTTCCTTACCCAGTAGCAGGTACGACACCGGCCCCAGCAGCACGGGTTTGGGCGCGGTGCCCAGCACTTGGCTGGCCTGGTTGAACTCATTAAAAAGCCGCGTCGAGAACAGCTCAAACTGCTGGTTTTTGGTGAATTCGGGCACCAGGTAGTGGTAGTTGGTATCAAACCACTTGGTCATTTCGAGGGCCGTGATGTCGAGGCCGTCGCGCTGGTAGCCCCGCGCCATGGCGAAGTACAAATCCAGCTCGTTGAAGCTGCGATTTTGGCTGATAATGGGCGTGTAACGGGCCGGAATAGCGCCCACGAGCAGGCTCATGTCGAGCACCTGGTCGTAGTAGCTGAAGTCGTTGCACGGAATGAGGTCGAGGCCGGAGGCCTGCTGCGTCAGCCAGTTTTGCTGCCTGATGCGGCTGCCAGTGGTTTGTAATTCGGTCAGGCCGATGGTGCCGGCCCAGTATTTTTCGCTGGCTTTTTTGAGTTCGCGCTGGCTACCAATGCGCGGGTAGCCGAGGTTGTGCGTAAGCATAACTGCTTGTGGGGAAAGGGAATGATGAGAAATCATTCTCCGCAACGGGCATCTGCGCCCCACACCTCTAGCAGCGTCGGCCCGGTCGAACGGCGGTAGGCGTGGGGCGTGCGCACGCCCGCTGGCACGGGGCCGCGTCCGGCCCGCCAGGGTTCACTTGGTACCGCAATTCAATCGGCCAGACTACCACCCCAGGGCGCGAGGGCATACGTCTCAGGTCGTAGGGAGGCAAGTCTCCTGGCTTGTGCCATTATAGTCGGCCTTCTCACCCGCAGGGCAATGGCTTGGTAAATTGACTATAACTTGTTGCGGCACTTACAGTTGCGCGACAGCCCGTGATTCACACACGGTTCCTTATTAATCCCGGTATTACCCGGAAACCCCTCTACGGCAATCGAAAATTGCAAAAGAATACCCCAAAGATAACCTGCGATTGCGGCTTTAGCCGGGCACGGTTCAGCCCTTAGTATCAAAGAACAGCAGCCAGGTGCCGAACCGCCCAACGCCGTCGTAGCGAAACTGTGAATGCCAAAAAAACATGCTGCTATTATTCAGCCAACTAACTTTCAATACGAGCTCTAGAGCCATCAACCAGAAACAAAAAAGGCTGCCAAAAAGCAGCCTTTTTTCAGCATAAACACGTTAGCCTAGCCAGCCTGCTTTAGCAGGCGTATCCGTTAAATCCTGAAAATCCGTTTGAATCTGCGGTCTAGGGGCGAAACAGCGGGCGCGCGGGGTTCCAGAGGCCCCACGGAATCATGAGTAGCACCAGCAGCAGCGCGATGCCGAAGTAGGTAAACGCTTTTTTGTGCTTGAGGGTATCATCGGGGGCGCGCTTGAGGGCAATGCGGCCCACCTGCGCCAGGATGGCGGCGAGTATCATCACTACCACGTGCTCCATGCCAAAAAAGCGGGCCGTGGGGTCTTTCATGCCCATTTGCTTGAGGCCGTTGAGGCCCCAGGGGCTGAGGCCGAAGTAGAGGCCTAGGCCCACAATGACTTGCAGCCACATAAAGCCCGAAAACGCGGCACTGATGCCGTTGTCGCCTTTGGTGAAGGGGCGGCGGCCGGTCCAGCCGCCGTAGGCCCGAAATACGGCCAGCAGGCCCGTGCCCAATACAAACCAGCGCCCCCAGGAGTGCAGAAACAACAATACGTGGTACATGCAAAATGCGTAAGTGCCGGGCAGCCCGGCCGTGGAAAACTGCCGCGAAAGTACACTTGTCCTTGCGAGCGTAGCGCGGTAATTGCACCCAGCGTGTGCCGAAACGGCTCGTCTTAGTGCGATTGCCGCGCTACGCTCGCAAGGACGGACGCTTTTTAGTCTGCTCAAAACTCGTCAAAATCCGCCTAAAACTCGCCGGGCTCGGGTACTGGCTTGGGGGCGCCGCCGCGGGCCCGCTCGGCCCGGCGCTCGTCGCGGATGGCGACGGCCAGGGCGATAAAGATGGAGAAAAACGGCAATACCATGCCCAGCAAAAACCATTTGCCGCGCGAGTGGCCGTGCGAGTAGGCGATATACATCGTGACCGAGGCCAGTAGCACATCGAGCACCAGCAGCGCGATAAAGCCGAGGATAGAAGTAAGTAAAAACATGAAAATTAGCGCGCTTTGCCGCGCTTGACGAGGTAGGCGTAGAGAACTTTGTCGAAGGGCTCACGCACATCGACGGGTACGAAGTCGATTTTGAGCTGCCCGCAGCGCAGGGCGAGGTCTTCCTCAAACTGCCGCATGGCCGCCCGGTACTGCTCGCGCACCTGGGCGGGCTGGAGGCGGATTTCCTGGCCCGTTTCGACATCCTCGAAAATATAGGGCCGGTCCTGAAAGTCGAAATTGGCCTCCGTGGCCCGGTCGAGCACGTGAAACAGCAGTACCTCGTGGTGCTGGTGGCGCAGGTGCTGCAAAGCGGCCAGGGCGGCTTCTTGCTCTTGGGCGCCGCGCCCCAGCATATCGCTAAACACGATGACGAGTGAGCGCTTGGGAATCTGCTTCGCAATGGTGTGCAGCACGCCCGCCACGTCGGTGTGGGCGCTGGCCTGGCGGCTGGCCGCTGTGGGCGCGGGGCGCTCGAGCAGCGCCTGCATGGCTAGCAGCAGCGTGTGGCGGTGGCTGCTGGTCGAGCGCACGGGCGTTTGCAATTCCACCGTTTCACCGAAGGTGACGAGGCCCACCGCATCGCGCTGGCGCTGCAAGAGCGTGGTGAGTGCGGCAGCGGCTAGTACGCTGAACTTCAGTTTATCATAGCCGGGCGCGGGGTAGTACATGCTGGGGCTCACGTCGAGCAGCAGGTGGGCGCGCAGGTTGGTTTCTTCCTCGTAGCGCTTCACGAAGAGCTTATCGGTGCGGGCAAATACCTTCCAGTCGATGTGCCGGGTACTTTCGCCGGGGTTGTAGAGGCGGTGCTCCGAAAACTCAACCGAAAAGCCGTGGTAGGGCGACTGGTGCAGCCCCGTAATGAAGCCATCGACGAGCTGGCGAGCCAGCAATTCAAGGTTTTCGAAGGAGCGAATAGCGGCAAGGTCGATTGCGGAAGAAGGCATATATAGCGAAGCAAGACTAAAGCGAAGGGCACCTTATACAAAGCTACTGTTTTACCAATTGCATTAGTTCCAGATTAATTTTCCTGTAATGAAACCTTGCCGGTAAATGGCTGGTTACGGCCCAGCAGAAGCATTTTAGCTGAACGGATTGTCGTTATATTTGTACCCCAGTATTGCCCTATATCCACTGCAACTACATTTTCCCATCTAACGCTTCACCCGTGGACGACCGTTACCCCCGAGACCAGGAAGAAATTTACTCGCACCGCATGAAGGCGGGCAAGCGCACGTATTTCTTCGATGTAAAAGCCACGCGCGGCCAAGACTATTACCTTACCATCACCGAAAGCAAACGCCGCCCCGGCGGTGACCCCGACGGCCCGGCCAGCTACGAGAAACACAAGATTTTTCTGTACAAGGAGGATTTTAACAAGTTTATCGACGCCCTGCACGACGCCGTGGACTACGTGCGCGAAGAGCTGCTGACCGAAGAGGAAGTAGCCGAGCTCGACCGCCCGCGCCCTGCTTTTGAGGGCGAGCAGCCCGCCCGCCCCGAGGCCCAGCAGCCACCTCAGCCGGCGCCCGACCTCGGCGACAGCACCTACTAATAACCTGACTACCCACGAATAAAAACACGACCCAAGAATAAAGTAGCCTACGCGCGCCGCTGCCCCACCGGGCGGCGGCGCGTTTTTTATAAAGCTGCCACCGCCGCCCCGGCCGTACCTTTGCCTCAGAATTGTGGGCAACTCATAATTCATAACTCACAACTCAAAACTCACCTAAAATGGGCCTCCGCTGCGGTATTGTCGGCCTGCCGAACGTCGGCAAATCCACGCTTTTCAACGCGTTATCCAACGCTAAGGCCGAGTCGGCCAATTATCCTTTCTGCACCATCGAGCCCAACGTGGGCGTCATTACCGTGCCCGACGAGCGCCTCCAAATCCTGGAAGCCCTCGTGAATCCTAAGCGCGTGCTGCCCACCATTATCGAGTTTGTGGACATCGCGGGCCTCGTGAAGGGTGCCAGCAAAGGCGAGGGTCTGGGTAATAAATTCCTGGCCAACATCCGCGAGGTCGATGCCATCATCCACGTGGTGCGCTGCTTCGACGACCCCAACATCGTGCACGTAGCGGGCGGCGTAGACCCGGTGTTTGACAAGGACGTGATTGACACGGAATTGCAGCTCAAAGACCTGGAGAGCGTTGATAAGAAGCTCGTTAAGTCGGAGCGCAGCGCCAAGGCTGGCGATGCCGTGGCCAAGAAGGAAGTAGCCGCCCTGCATAAGTTTAAGGAGGCCCTGGAAGGTGGCCAGAATGCCCGCGCCGTGCAAGCCACCGAAGACGAGCTAGAAGCAGTAGCTGACTTGCAACTGCTCACCATCAAGCCCGTTATCTACGTGGCCAACGTGGATGAGGCTAGCATTGCCACCGATGGCAACAAGCACGTAGCTGCCCTGCGCGAGCACGTAGCCGCCGAAGGCGCGCAAGTAGTGCTCGTGTCGGCCGCTATCGAGGAGCAGATTGCCGATATGGAAGACCCCGAGGAAAAAGAAATGTTCCTGGGCGAGTACGGCCTCACCGAGTCGGGCCTGAATAAGCTCATTCGGGCTAGCTACGAGTTGCTGAATCTCATCACTTACTTCACGGCTGGCGTGCAGGAAGTGCGCGCCTGGACCATCCACCGTGGCGACAAAGCCCCGGCGGCGGCCGGCGTCATTCACTCCGATTTCGAGAAAGGTTTTATCCGGGCTGAAGTAATTAAACTACCCGATTACCAAGAATATAAGACAGAAGTAAAAATCAAAGAAGCCGGCAAAATGGCCGTGGAAGGCAAAGAATACGTGGTGCAGGATGGCGACATCATGCACTTCCGCTTTAACGTCTAGACCACTGATTGACCGCAGATTCAAACGGATTTTTAGGATTTAACGGATACGCCTACTAAAGCAGGCTGACTAAGCTAAATTTACCTCACAAAAACAAAAAGGCTGCCTGATGAGGGCAGCCTTTTTGTTTCGAGCTAGTCAGCCTGCTTTAGCAGGCGTATCCGACAAATCCGTTTGAATCTGCGGTCTATTTGGCGACCACTTTGTATAGCATGCCTTTGCTGAGGCGGTCGGTGGTTTGCATGCCGTTTAGGATGGCGACTTCCTCGTAGCGCTTGGAGGGCACGCCGTTGGCGGCCAGGGCCGAGGCGAGCGTGGTGGTGCCGGTGGCGGTTTTGATACGAATGTGCTCGGGCTGGCGGTTGAGTTTATCGGCTTCGGTGAGGCGCTGGAAGCCTTGGGCCACGCCGGCAAACTGGGGCGCGTAGGTGCCAAAGGAGGCCGTGGGCGCGAGGCCGATGAGCGCATACACCGACTTGCCATCCTGGATAAGGTAGGCGCGCACGTGGGCGGCGGCACTTTGGGCACTACCGGCGGCCTGGTCGCCTTCGACCACCATCGCTGGGAAACTGTTAATGGTCGTTTGCTGTGCGCTGGGCGAGCTGATGCCCAGCTGCTTGGCGAGCGACTGCGCGGCGGCATCGAGGGTACCGGTGCCCGCCGATACTAGGGCTACGATGGCCTTGCCGTTGGGCTCGGCCATTTGAAATTGCTCGGGCGAGTTCTGGGTTTTCCAGCCGCTGGGCACGGGCAAGCGCAGCTTCTGCTCGGGCAGGTAGAAGGTGCTGTTTTCGACGAAGCCCTGGCGCGGGTCGTCGCCGTAGGGCAGGCCGTCGATGGAGCGCAGGTACGTGTCGCGGTTCACGGTGAGGGTGCGGTTGCCGGTCGTTTGCTTAGCCTGGGCGGCGAGGCCTTTCACGCGCTGGTAGCGGTCGGCCGAGTTGGGGTGCGACGAGAGGAAGCCGGGCGTGGTGCCGCCGCCGCTCGCCTTTTCGGTACGCTCCAGGGTTAGGAAAAAATCGGCCATTTGGGCGGCATCGTAACCGGTTTTAGTGGAGTACTTCACGCCCAGGCCGTCGGCCTCGTTTTCGGCATCGCGGCCGTATTTCAGCAGGAAAATACCCGCCCCCTGCGATAGTGGCTGTGCAATGGACGCAATGCGGCTCGATGCCATCGACGCCGCGCCCAGCAAGATGCTGGTAATGGTCGAGCGCGTTTGCTGCTTCTGGCCGTGGCGGGCCGTGATATGGCCCAATTCGTGCCCGAGTACACCCGTGAATTGGGCCTCGTTATTGAAATACGCCATGATGCCGCGCGTGAAGTACACGTGGCCATCGGGCGTAGCAAAGGCGTTGATAATGGGCGAGTCAACGATGGTGAAGCCGTAGTCGCCGGGGCGGTCTGAGATGGCGGTCATCTGCTTGCCCTGCTTGGCAATGTATTGCTGGAGCTTGGGGTTTTCGAACAAGCCAAACTGCGCAATTACCTCGGGGTCAGGCTTGGCGCCTTGCAGGGGCGCGGCTACGGCAGTGGGGTGGGAAGGGGTGCGTGGCACCAGCGCAGCCAGCGGCAGCAGCGAAAGCACAAGTGCACCAGTGCGGAAAGAAGAGAGAGCCATGAGCTTAAAAGAGGAGCTTAGATGAAGTGTGAACGCAAAGGCCTAGGGCCAGGGTTACGTCGGCACTACCCGCCCCTACGCAAGAATGCGGCCAAGCGCGGCCCAGCGCTGCACGGCCGACTTACCTGGGCGGCGTAGTTTTGTACACTACCGCTTTTTAAGGGTACCTATCTTATGCGCTTCTTCTCCGTTGGGCTGGCTCTGCTGCCGGTCGCTGCCCTACTCGGGGCAAATTTCCGCCAGCCGGTGGCCCCCGTGGGCGGCCCCAAAGTGCCGCCCGGCAAAATCAAAAGCGTATTTGTGGCCACGCCGCCCACCATCGACGGCCAGGCTACCGAGTGGACCGACTCGCTGCAATACGACGCGGGTAGCAAGATGCAGTACATCGTGCTCAACGATGGCCGCACGATGTACCTGCGCGTCAAAATAAACGATGCGCCCACGCAGGCCAAATTCGCCTATTTGGGCACCGTGGTATGGCTCGATAGCACCGGCCGCAACCAGCAGCAGCTTGGCATCCGCTTTCCAATGCCCGTCGATTTGGAGTCGCTGCCCAAAGGAGAGTCGCGCCCGGCTGGCGCAATGGGTCCCTCGGCCGCCGAGCGCTTGGCCGACCACCAAACCCGCCTGCGCCAGGTATTGCTGAATGCCAAGGAGATGGAGCTGCTCAACTTCCGGGGCAGCAAAGAGCCCGTGCTGGCCGATGCCCAGTCGTTGCTCGGCGTGAAAGCCGCTATCAACCTTGATGCGCAGGGCAACCTCATCTACGAGCTGGCGGTGCCGCTGCGCCTCGTGTATAAGCGGGTGCCCAACCTGGCAAGCGGGCAGGCAGCCACGGTGGGCCTCACGTTGGCCGGCATGAAGCCCAAAATGCCTAAATCGGACAGCTCTTCTGACCCGTACAGCGCCATGAATAGCGGCGGTATGGGCGGCGGCTACGGCCGGGGCATGGGTGGCGGCGGTATGCGCGGCGGCCCGCAATACACCTTCAGTACGTTCAACCTGCGCACCAGCGCGCAGTTGGCTGATAAATAAGCAGCGCTTGTAACGCTGAGCGCAGTGAAGCATCTCTACCGCACCGTTTGGAATA
>Ga0265780_10005834_pt1 | contig 15475 bp, 14 predicted proteins | sample P1T30metagenome_FD_192432 | JGI IMG/M metagenome (GOLD analysis project Ga0265780, IMG submission 192432) | Plant litter microbial communities from East Loma Ridge, Irvine, California - P1 T30 | ecosystem: Environmental > Terrestrial > Plant litter > Unclassified | place: USA: California... | reverse complement strand
TGATCAAGCCTGGTATATTACCTTGTTTAGCTTTGTTTTCTTTCTTTTTGTAGCCACTACCCTATTTAATGTGATTAAAAATTCGTTGGAACAAATCTGGAATATCGGCCAAAAAGATAAAAAAGGGGTTTTAAGCACTTTAAAGTCCCGGGCAATTTCGGTAATAATCATTTTGTTGGCTGGCATCCTGTTTTTTATAGGTTTACTGGCAGATAGTGTTCAGGCAATCATCGGTGCCTATCTAAACACAAATTCTCCATCATTTGGATTGATATTAACTTCTATCTTAAATCAGATTGTATTTGTTATCATCGTAACCACCTGGTTCACGATGCTTTTCCGTTATTTAACAAATGGTAGACCTACATGGAAAGCTGCCCTATCTGGCGGGTTACTCACTGGGTGTTTATTTACAGCTGGAAAATACATTTTACGCATTTTGTTGCCTTTAAGTAACATCAGCAACATTTATGGCTCAGCTGGTTCATTAATTGTAATTATGCTTTTCGTGTTCTATTCTTCGCTTATTTTTTACTTCGGTGCATCGTACATCAAGGCTTTGAGCATTGGCCGCGAAACGCCGATCATCCCGAAAAATGGATCCTACGCATACGAATTGACAGAAGTAGATTTGGAAAAACCAGAATAAAAAAAAGCAAACCTTTCGATTTGCTCTCTATTGTATGGGATGCTTTTATTTAGAATAATCTATAACCCAAGCCAACTGTAAACAAATTCAACTTTGTTCCAGGATAGCCAGATTTGTTAATCTTTGTTAGTCCAAGTTCATACCTTGCTTCCAGACTTAGTTTCTTTAAATCGACACCAGCACCAAACTGCCATGCTAAGGCCTGATTTTTGAAGTCGGCCCTGAATACATTACCAGCAGCCTGACCAAAACTTTGGTTTTCATCAATAATTAAGGAAAACATTGGCCCGGTATTTAACCTCACACCAATACCCGCAGCACCAAATTTAGTACCTACCAATAATGGAACATCTAAACTGGTAAAACGAACTTTATTCACCTCACCAGTAGCTTCGCTAATTAGATCTGCTTTTTTGCCAGAAAGATAAAGTTCTGGCTGAAAGTGAATTCCTGCAGCACCTATTCTCGCCCAAACACCACCGTAAAAACCAGCTCTGTTATCGCTTCTAAATGTATTTTCAGAATCGAATTTAGAAAAATTTGCGCCGGCCTTTAGGCCAAACTGAAATGAGGGTAAAACTTGCGCAGTGGCAAAAAAACATACCAACAGGCATGCTACTGTTAAAGATAAAAATTTCATAATAAGGGATGATTTAGGGTTTTTTAGCTTGTGGCGTTATTGATTGCTTCTTGTTCTTTCAAGGCATCAACATTATTTTTACTACCAAAGTTCTCTGTTTTGTTTGCAAAATAGTCTAAAATCGACACAATTGTATCTAAATTATCTGCCAACCTCTGGTGCATATCTCCGGCATCTTTTTCTAATCTATTATCACCTAACTCAATATTATCGACTTCGATTTTTCCAATTTTTTGAATAAGTGCCTGTTGTGAATTTTGTAAATCCTCAAGTTCACGCACAATCTTTTCCATTAATTCAAACTTCTTTAAAGTATTCATAGGTTCTTATTTTAAATTTTAAACGTTTTACTAATAAACCCATAGTCAGGCAATTTGTTTTTAATCAATTTATTTGGAATTCTCAAAAACAACTAATAAATTAGTTTATAAATCGCCTATTATGAAAAAGTTTGCTTTTACCATAACTCTCTTGATGTTTAGCATCACCGCTTTTAGCCAACAGTTAGCATTAGATAAGGATAAACTTTTTGATTTTTATCAGAATCAACGTTATGCCGAGGCAGCAGAATATCTAAAAGAAAACTATGGCAAAGATACCGATGATTTGAAAGCCTTGACACAAATGGGCTACTGCTATTCTATGGCAGGCAATAATTTAGCAGCTGAGCAATATTACTCAAAAGCCAATGCTATAAAACCCAATAATCTCCCCATTCTTTTCAACTTGGCCAACATTAATTCGCGAAGAGGCAATACTGAAAAAGCTAAGCAGTATTATGGAGAAATTGTAAAGTTAGATAGTAACAATTTTATAGTTTATAAGCTTTTGGCAAATATGTATTTATCTAATAAAGATTCATTGAGGCGGGTATATCTGGTAAAGGCAAACAAACTGGTTCCAACTGATGGAGATGTTGCAGCAGATTTGGCAGAGCTTTACGCAATTTATCAGCAAAATGGCAAAGCTTACGATGTTTTAGACGTGGCAATTAAGGCTGACACTGAAAATTATGTGTTACAAAAAGCGAAATTGCCTATAGCAAATCAATTAAAGAAATATAACGAGGTAATTGTTGCTGCTGAGGCGTTATTGAAAATTGGGGTTGATGCTGCTGTAATTAAAGATTTAGCTAAAGCTTATTACTATACTAAAAAATACGATAAAGCTATTTATCAATTTATGCTACTGGAGAAAATGCAGATGCACAATGAAAATACATTGTATTTTACAACGCTAAGTTATCGGAACCTGAAAAACTATAAAATGGCATCGATTTATGCTAAAAGAACCATTGAGGAAGGAATATCGCCAAATATTTCGAATTATTATGCACTACTGGGTTTAGCGTACGAAGAAAACCAGCAATTCTCATTAGCAAATGCTGCCTATAAAAAGGGGCTTTCTTTTGATTCCAACCCCACATTGTATTATCGCCTTGCGATACTTTACGACACTAAATTAAAGCAAATTAAACCCGCTAAAAATTATTACAAGCTTTACTTAAGAAGTAAGCCAGATGTTAAAATAGATGAGCAGGAAATTAAATTTGCGCAGGCTAGAGTGGAACAGATTGATTTAACTAAATAAGATCTTCGAATACGGGTTTTATGTTATCCCAAAATTCATCCAACGCAATAATCCTAGGCTTAAAAAATGAGATAAGATCTGGCCAATGCTGCTGATTGAATACACTTACATTTGTTAAAGACAGATAAATCTGACTTACGGTTTTGCCATAATCGTCGGTAAAATCTTTTGCCCAATCCCATTCTTCGTTCATGGTATTGGTAAACATCAGTTTAAATTCTTCAAACTGTTCAAAAATCAAATGCCTGATATCAGAATCAGAGTGCGTAAGTTGAATAGCGATGGTAGCTTGTTTATTGGTTACATCCATTTTAAAGAAAATGTTTTTAACACCTGTTTTATAATTTACCCAATGTACCGTTGATCCACTCGCAGACGGAACAGGTTTCATATACTGCCCAAAGCTGATCCAAAATTGCTGCCTTAACTTCGCTGCCTCTTCTTTGCTATACATAATAATCGATACTGAAGTTGCAAAATTTCTGCAACAGGCTGCAATATTAAAGCATTAAAATTTGGATTCAAAATGATAGCTGCCTGAGCCTATCTGTTCTCTTTTCTCACCTTTTGGCAAGATAACGGTAGCTTTTGAGTTCGGCGGAATAACAACATCAAGTTTAAACAGTCCGTTTTCTAAAATCCAAGAAGTTTTAACCAAGCCATATACGGTTTCAAGTTCTCCATTTGCTCCAGATAAATTACCACCAGGCTTTGGGGAAATGAGTATTTCCTGGTAACCTGGATTTTCGGCTACCGGATTTATCCCTGCAATGTTTTTATACATCCAATCGCCAATGGCACCGTAGGCATAATGGTTAAAGGAGTTCATATCCGGCGTTTGAAATGTTCCATCTTGTTTAATGCCATCCCATCTTTCCCAGATTGTGGTTGCTCCCATTTTTACAGGATATAACCAAGATGGATAGCTTTCCTGCATTAATAAATCGTACGCTACGTTATCAAAGCCAAATTTGCTCAATACATGACAGAGGTATGGCGTTCCTAAAAATCCTGTTGTTAAATGGTTGCCATAATCCTTTACGTTTCGCACCAATCGCTCGGCAGCTTGTTTCCTGTTCTCCTCTGGCAACATATCAAATTGTAGCGCTAAAACATAAGCGGTTTGGGTATTTGATGCCAGTTTACCGGTAGCGGTCATATTCTCATCAACAAAAGCTTGCTTAATTTTCTTTAGTAATGTTTCATATTTTTGTACATCTTGTGTTTTTCCTAAAACCTTCGCTGCATTAATTAGCAGTTGTGTAGAATGTGCATAAAAGGTTTGCGCAATCAAATATTTATCGGTTACTGCTGCCCTGCCATCATTATCATCATTTGGTCTATAAAATAACCAATCGCCAAAGTGTGAACCTGAATTCCATAGATTATTTTTGGCAACAGATGAGATATAATCTACCCATTTCTGCATGCTTGAATACTGTGCGGTCAGAATTCCTTTGTCGCCGTAAGCTACATACATGTCCCAAGGAATAATGGTGGCTACATCTGCCCAACCTGCTGATCCCGCATCTCTTGTGCTCAAAACATTAGGCACCACATAAGGTACACTTCCATTTTCCAGTTGATCTGCAGCTACATCTTTCATCCATTTAGTAAAGAAACCAGCTACATCCATATTGTAAGCTGCAGTAGTTGCAAACGCCTGTGCATCACCCGTCCAGCCTAAACGCTCATCCCTTTGCGGGCAATCCGTTGGTACATCAACAAAATTCCCTTTTTGGCCCCATTGAATATTATGTTGCAGTTGATTTAACAGTGGGTTTGAAGTTGAAAATGTTCCGGTTTGCTTCATATCTGAATAAATAGCAACCGCCGAAAGGTCATCAGCAGTCAGTTCGCCCGGAAAACCATCAACTTTAACATACCTGAAACCTTGAAAGCTAAAATGAGGTTCGAAACGTTGCACTTCATTCCCGCTTAAAATATATTGATTAAGTTGTTTTGCAGATCGCAAATTAGTGGTGTAAAAATTTCCACTTTTATCCAAAACTTCTGCATGGCTTAATGTAATTTTTTTGCCAGCAGCGCCTTTTGCTTTCAACATTACCCAACCTACCATATTCTGCCCGAAATCCACAACAGTTTCTCCTAAAGGCGTTTTAAATATTTTTATGGGTTTAAAAACTTCGTGTTTTTTAACCGGCGGACCGCTCATGCCAACAAGTTTTTCAGCGCCTTTCGGGATAATTCTAACCGGCTTCCATGTTGAGTTTTCGGTAAATCCGATTTTATCCCACCCAGCTTGCTCTTTCCGGGCATCATAAGTTTCGCCATCGTAAATATCTGATGATAAAATCGGCCCGTTTGAGCTTGTCCAGGTATCATCTGTGATAAAAATTTCTTTTGTACCATCTTTGTACTCAACTTCAAGTTGAAACAATAAAGCTCTCGTATCGCCGTAAAATTTACTTTGACTGGCAAAACCTATCCTGCCTTTATACCATCCATTGGCTAATGAAACGCCAAATGCATTTAAACCAGTTTTTAAAACCTTCGTTAGGTCGTAAACCTGATATTGCAAATGATTTTTATAGCTGGTCCACCCGGGTGCAAAATAGTGGTCGCTTATCCGGGTTCCATTTAGGTTTGCTTCATATAAACCCTTTGCCGTAATGTAAGCTGTAGCCGTTCTTATTTTTTTTCGGATATTGAATTCTTTTCTCAACATCGGACTTGCAGCTGATGTATCTGGCCCATTTACAGCCACCCAGTTGGCTACCCAATCTTTAGCTTCGAGACCTGTTTGAAACCACTGCACTGGCGACCATCCGGATGTATTACCATGATTATCTTTTACCCTTACCTGCCAGAAATATTTTGTTTTAGATTGTAATTTTGGCCCTTCATACTCAATAAGTAAAGATTTTGCGCTTTCTTTTTGTTCAGTCCATATTTGGTTGTTACCGATATGCTCACCTGTACCTACCCTTAGCTCATAGCCTGTCTGCATTGTATTTTTGATAGCTGATAGCAGTTTCCAGCTAAATCTTGGTTTCGCTTTATCTATACTAAAAGGATTTACCAAATGCTCAACAGTAAAATCTTTTATACCGATTTTCTGTGAAAAAATTGGCGTGGAAAAAAGAATCAATATCGAAAAAATTAATGAATACTTGGTATTAAAGGATGGCAGGCTCATATTGGTTGGCATGAAAATTTGGTTAATTACTACACTATAATGCATATTATCTTGCGGGGAACTGTCCTGCACCGTCATGCATCAAAAAAAAAGCCTTGGTCTAAAGAACCAAGGCAGAACTTAATCACTAAAATTTTACTGATACGCTATTGACAATTAGTTATTTGCCATTAACCGAGCTACATATTTGCCTATAATGTCAAACTCTAAATTTACGGTATCGCCAACCTCAACCTGGTGTAAATTGGTATGTTCAAAAGTGTATGGAATAATAAAGACCGAAAATTCGTCTTTCTGGGAATTTACAACAGTTAAACTTATGCCATTAACACATACAGAACCCTTTTCTACGGTAACATTTCCTGCAGAAGAATCGTATTTGAAACGATATTCCCAGCTTCCGTCCAGTTCTTCCCGTTTTACACAAATGGCAGTCTGATCTACGTGCCCTTGAACGATATGGCCATCAAGACGAGCATTCATCTGCATGCAACGCTCCAAATTAATTTTGCTCCCAACTTTCAAATTACCGAGGTTGGTTTTGTTCAAGGTTTCATCAATTGCAGTAACAGTATGAGTATCTTCTGTTAACCCCACAACCGTTAGACAGACACCATTATGCGCTACGCTTTGATCAATTTTAAGCTCATGGCTAATGGAAGAAGAAATGGTAAAATGGATATTTGTTTGATCGTTTTTGATGGCTGTTACCTCGCCCAGATTTTCTATTATTCCAGTAAACATGATTTAAAATTTATTTCTATTTTTTCTCCAATTGGAAGTTTCTACAGTAGTTGCTTCAGTTGTCTTAATTTCATTCCGATGAGCAAAAAGTTCTACCGCAACTAAAGCTGCAATTAAAGCTTCAGTTTCTTTTGTTTTTTCGGCGCTTCCGGCATCAAAATACTTGTTAACAAAATGGGTGTCGAAATTTCCGGATGTAAAAGCTTCATGCTGCATTACAAACTTACCAAAACCCAATGTTGTTTCTATCCCGGTAATCTCATATTCATCAATAGCCCTAACCATTCGTTTAATGGCCTCATCTCTGTCTTTACCAAAGGTGATAAGTTTAGCAATCATCGGATCATAGTAGATTGGAATTTCCATGCCTTGCTCAAAGCCGTCATCAACCCTTACGCCATTTCCCTTTGGCGTTTTGTAAGTTTGTAAAGTGCCAATATCAGGCAAAAAATTATTTTTGGGATCTTCGGCATAAACCCTAAGTTCAATAGCATGCCCGTTTATCTTCAGTTCTTCCTGAGTAAAAGTAAGGGCTTCGCCAGATGCAATTTTTATTTGTTCTTTTACTAAATCTATTCCAGTAATTAATTCAGTTACCGGATGTTCTACCTGCAACCTCGTATTCATTTCCAAAAAGAAAAAATCAAGGTTTTCGTCTAAAATAAATTCAACGGTACCTGCACCGGTATAATTTACAGATCGGGCTACATCAACAGCACACTTACCCATTCTTTCCCTAATATCTGGCGTAAGTACTGACGACGGTGCTTCTTCGACTACCTTTTGATGCCGCCTTTGAACAGAACATTCCCGTTCGAAAAGATGTACAATATTTCCATGCTCATCTCCAAGAACCTGAATTTCTATATGCCGTGGAGAGGTAACATATCGCTCAATAAATACAGCGCCATCTCCAAATGCAGATGTTGCTTCGCTTACTGCTAAATGCATCTGCTCTTCAAAATCATCTACACCATCAACAATACGCATACCTTTACCACCTCCACCAGCAGCAGCTTTAATTAAAATTGGAAAGCCAACTTCAACAGCCCTTAGCTTTGCCTCGGCAATGTCTGTTATTGCCTCTTCGGTGCCCGGCACCATTGGAATTTGATACTTTAACGCCGCTGCCTTAGCCGATAATTTATTACCCATAATTTGCATTGCCTGTGGCGAAGGACCAACTAAAATCAATCCTGCATCTGCAACCTGCTGTGCAAAAACAGCATTTTCTGACAGAAAACCATAACCAGGATGGATAGCTACAGCCCCGGTATCTTTACAAGCCTGAATAATTTTTTCGCCAACTAAGTAGCTCTGATTAGAAGGTGCCGGACCAATGCAAATGGCTTCATCTGCATAGCGAACATGTAAAGCATTGCGATCGGCTTCCGAAAAAACCGCTACTGTTTTAATGCCCATTTCTTTCGCCGAACGCATAATCCGCAAAGCGATTTCACCGCGATTGGCAATTAAGAGTTTCGGAATTTTGACATGGGCATTTGTTGCTGTAGACATTTGGTTAGCGTTTAATGATGCATTAAAAATTGTAGGTGTACCTGTTATTACAAATGTAAAATTATTTCAATAGCCTCATCAATCATTGAAGAAGTTAGATCGAGATGGGTTACCAATCTAATGGTACTGTCGCTGGTAGTACTGCAGTGCAGGCCCTTATCACGCAATTGATTCACTATTTTTTGTGCGGTACCTTTGGCCACTTCAAAAATTAAAATGTTGGTTTCTACCGGAATAATCGATTTCACATAGCTGGTTCTAGCCAATGCTATAGCCAACTCTTTTGCATGATCATGATCTTGTTTTAATCTTTCTACGTGATGATCCAACGCATAAATTCCCGCTGCCGCTAAAAAGCCAGCCTGACGCATGCCACCACCAAATGCTTTTCTAATTTTTCTGGCTTTTCTAATCGTATCTGCGCTGCCCAACAGAACAGAACCTACTGGCGCACCCAAACCTTTTGATAAGCAAATCGAAATTCCATCGAAATACTTCCCGTAAGCACTAGCTTTATCGCCTGTTGCAACAAGAGCATTAAAAATTCTGGCACCATCTAAATGAAGCTTTAAACCTTTTATATTGCACAAATGGTGAATAGGTGCTATTTGATTCAATGTATAACATTTACCCCCGCCTTTATTAACAGTATTTTCTAAAACAACTAATGTAGAGTTAGGGTAATGAATGTTATCTTCATTGATTTCTGGCTCAATCAACTCTGGTGTGAGAATACCACGATCGCCATATAAAAGCCGTACTGAAGCGGCCGAGTGAAATGCTATCCCACCAATTTCATAACGGTACACGTGAGCAGTTTGATCACATATCACCTCATCCATCGGCTGAGTGAAACATTTAATCGCAATTTGATTGGTCATTGTTCCGGAAGGGCAAAATAGACCTGCTTCCATATTAAACATCAATGCCAATTTCTGTTCTAGTGCGGTTACCGTTTCATCTTCTCCAAAAACATCATCGCCAACTTTGGCACTCATCATGGCATCTAGCATGCCAGCGGTTGGCTTTGTTACTGTATCACTTCTGAAATCTAAAAATCTGCTCTTCATTGTTGTATGAAATGTAAATATTTTTTGACGGTTAAAAAAAGACCAATGCCTTTTCTGGTATAATTTTAAGGTTTTTAGGCCATTAAGCAGTGTATATAGTGTATTTTTTACACACTTAATTTTACACAACAACAAATTGTTAAAAAATTATTAAAAAAAAAGATACAAAATATAAGAGTTTTTATACTTTTATCGTGCTAAAACCAAAAATAAATAAAATGATAGTAATTGCAGACGGAGGATCGACCAAAACAAATTGGTGCTTGATTAACGAGGCCGGCAGAAAAATTTACTTTAACACCGAGGGTTACAATCCATATTTTTCGAAAGGAGAATACATTGTAAAGTCTTTGAATGAAACTCTTCCAGACCACTTGGAAAGAGAAAAATTAACAGGAGTTTACTATTATGGTGCTGGATGTTCTACCCCGGGTAATGTAAAAATTGTGGCTGATGCCATGAAACAGGTTTTTACTAACGCCGAGATTTTTGTTGGTCATGATTTACTTGCCTCTTGCAGAGCACTTCTTGGAAACGAGCCAGGATTTGCTGCTATTTTAGGTACTGGAACCAATTCATGCCTATACGATGGAACAGATATTACATTGAATATTGATTCTTTAGGTTACTTTTTAGGCGATGAAGGAAGCGGTTCTTTTATTGGTAAACGTATTTTAAGCGATTACATGAAAGGTTACATGCCAAAAGGTTTGCGTGAAGCATTTTATGATAATTATGCTTTAACAAACGAGGATATCTTCGATAATATTTACAACAAGCCTTTACCAAACCGTTTCTGTGCCAGCTTTAGTAAATTCTTATACGATTTCAAAGATAATTATGAAGACTATGCATTCAGCACTATTGATTATGCATTTACCTCTTTTTTCGAGGCTTTAGTTATCCATTATCCAAACTATAAAGATCATAAACTGAACTGCGTAGGTTCTGTTGGATATAGCTTCCGCGATATTTTAAGTATTGTTGCGGATAGATATGAAATGGGTGTTGGAAAGATCATCCGTTCTCCTATAGACGATTTAGTGCATTATCACTTAGAATTGGCTCCGAAGAAGTAAGTTTGGAGTCTAGAGTTAATCTCTATAAACCAAATAAGCCAGATTTGAAATTTCAAATCTGGCTTATTTGTTAAGATCTCTCTATTGACACGCTGACTTTTAACTTTTAACCTTTAACTAGAAAGATATTTCCTTTCCAAAAAGCTTGGCGTATTTCCGCTTATCAAAACGATACAAGGTTGCGGCTCTGTAAGAAACGCCTTTCTGTTTTTCGTCCAGTTCTTTCAATACTCCGAAACTTACAATCTTTTTCCTAAAATTTCTTTTATCGAGTTTTTTACCCAATACTAACTCATACACATGCTGCAATTGAGTTAAGGTAAACTTCTCTGGTAAAAGTTCGAATGCGATGGGTTGGTGTTTTATTCTGCGTTTAATTTTCTCTAAGCCTTTATCATAAATCTTTTGATGGTCAAAAGCAAGTTTAGGTAAATCGGTTATGGGTAACCAGTTTGCCCGTTTGGCATAAGTGCTAATGGGGCGAAGTTCTTTATCGCCACCCAAGCGAATTAAAGCATAGTAAGCCAGGGTAATTACTCTACCCTGCGGGTGCCTATTCGGATCGCCAAAAGCATAGTATTGCTCCATGTAAATGCCGCGGAGGCCAGTTAATTCATATAAAATTCGAGAGGCTGATTGATCCAAACTTTCATCGGCACCAACAATGTTACCGGGCAATGCCCACCAATCTTTAAACGGTTCTTCATTCCTTTCGATCAGGAGGATTTTGAGTTCCTTTCCATCAAATCCAAACAAAACACAATCTATCGAGAATACTGAATCTAAATGAGGTAAAATTTGTTCCAAGGTAAAATTTAGTTATTTTAAGCAGATAAAGGTATGACTTTCAATATTAAGTAAAAAAAATAAAAAAAATTACTTAGTGTAAAAATTACACACTATATTCGTATCATAGATGGAGCCAAATATCAAAAATATAGCTGTACTTACTTCTGGTGGCGATGCCCCAGGAATGAATGCTGCAATCAGAGCTGTTGTTCGTACCGGAATATATCATGGCATTAACATGTTTGGTGTTATGCAAGGATATCAAGGGTTAATCACCGACAACATAAAACCAATGGACGCCCGATCTGTAAGTAATATTTTACACTTGGGCGGTACAATTTTGAAAACCGCACGTTGCCTTGAATTTAAAACTGATGAAGGCCAACAGATTGCATATAATAATTTAAAAAAGAATAACATCGATGGCCTAGTAGTTATTGGTGGGGATGGAACCTTTACCGGAGCAAGAAGGTTTTCTGAAACCTTTGGCGTTAAAGTAATTGGGATACCAGGTACTATTGATAATGATTTGGTAGGATCTGATTTTACCTTGGGTTATGATACGGCAATTAATACTGTTATCGAGGCGATAGATAAAATTCGTGATACGGCAGATGCACACGACCGTTTGTTTTTTATTGAAGTAATGGGCCGAGATTCTGGATGTATTGCACTAAGAAGTTCTATTGCCAGCGGCGCTGAAGCTGTTTTATTACCAGAAAGGGAAACCAGCGTAACCGAACTGATCAATAAACTGGCGCTGGGTGCAGCAACAAAAAAATCATCGAGCATTGTTATTGTTGCCGAAGGACACAAACAAGGTGGCGCATATGATATTGCCAAAAAAGTGAAAGAAACTTTTGATCATTATGACACTAAAGTAACGATACTCGGCCACTTACAGCGTGGCGGTAGTCCAAGTAGCTTTGATAGAATTTTAGGCAGCAGATTAGGTTTTGCAGCTGTGAATGCGCTAATAGCTGGGCAAACAGAGCAAATGGTAGGGTTAAAAGGAAATGAGATCAAATTAACCAGCATAGCCGAGGCATTATCAGCACATAGCTTTAAGCTGGAGCCTGATTTAATGGAAATGACAGAAGTTTTATCCATATAGATATGATAGCAGTTGTTTACAGTGGTTCGAGAACGGCATTTTGGAAATTAACACAAAATGGACAGGTAGTAGCGCATTGCAACACTGCTGGTATTAACCCTACCCTAGTTGATTCGAAAATGCTGTTGCAGATTTTGAATAAAAAGGTGGTTTTGGTTAACAACGCTGAAAACATTAAAAAGATTTATTTCTTTGCAGCAGGGGCGTCATCTCCAGATCGGAAGGAAGAACTATCGAAAACACTATCATCCTTTTTTAGATATAGTAAGGTTTTTGTAGAAGATGATTTGTTTGGCGCAGCTAAAGCGGCTTGCTTTGATCAGCCAGGAATTGTTGGCATGTTGGGCAGCGGCTCACATTGTGCATACTTCGATGGTAAAAAACCGATTAAAAATAACTTTGGATTAGGTTATATTCTTGGAGACGAAGGTTCTTCAAATTACTTTGGAAAAATGCTTTTAAAAGATTTTTTAAGCAAAAAACTGCCGAATGATTTAGAAGTCAAGTTTATCAGAAATTATAATCTGGATCGCCCTCAAATATTAGAAAGAATTTACAACAAGCCTCAGGCTAATATTTTCTTAACCTCTTTCTTCGATTTTTTTACGCAGAATATCGACCATGAATACATTACCAATATTATTGATAATGGGTTTGAGAAATATTTTCAGGCATATATTATACCAACAATAGAAAAATACGGATTGGAGGAAATCCATTTTGTAGGTAAGGTTGCGGCTGAATTAGAAGAGCGCTTACAATTAACAGCGCAAAGGCACCAGTTAAAAATTAAAACGATTACTAAAGAACCAATACTAAATTTATTAAAACATTACACTAATTAACAAAACAATGAGCAAAATTGGAATAAACGGCTTTGGCCGTATCGGCAGACTGGTTTTCAGAGCTGCACTTAAAAGAGGATTAGATATTGTAGCTATTAACGATTTAATTGAGCCTGATTACATGGCTTATATGTTAAAATATGATTCAACTCACGGCAAGTTTGATGGAACAATTGAAGTTGTTGATGGAAATTTAGTTGTGAATGGAAAAACAATCCGTGTAACAGCAGAAAGAAATCCGGCTGATTTGAAATGGGATGCAGTAGGTGTTGAGGTTGTTATCGAATCTACTGGTTTATTTTTAACGCGTGCTGATGCTGAAAAACACATCGCAGCGGGTGCTAAAAAAGTAGTTTTCTCTGCTCCTGCAAAAGATGCTGATATCCCAACTTACGTAATGGGCGTTAACCACGATAAATTAACCGCTGATCAAACTATCGTATCAAATGCATCATGTACTACAAACTGTTTGGCGCCAATCGCTAAGGTATTAAATGATAATTTCGGTATTGTAGAAGGATTAATGAGTACCATCCACGCAGTAACTGCTACTCAAAAAACGGTAGACGGACCATCTGCAAAAGATTGGAGAGGTGGCCGCGGTGGCTTCTCTAATATCATTCCTTCATCAACTGGTGCTGCCAAAGCTGTTGGTATGGTGCTTCCTGAATTAAAAGGAAAATTAACGGGTATGTCTTTCCGCGTTCCTGTTGCTGATGTTTCTGTTGTTGATTTGACAGCTCGTTTGGAAAAACCAGCAACTTATGAGCAAATTAAAGCAGCTATGAAAGCAGCTTCAGAAGGTGAATTAAAAGGCGTATTGGCTTATACTGAAGATGAAGTTGTATCTTCTGATTTTATTGGTGATGATCATGCTTCTATTTTCGATGCAAAAGCTGGTATTTCACTTAATGATAACTTCGTTAAAGTTGTTTCATGGTATGATAACGAATGGGGTTATTCATCAGCACTAGCTAAATTTGTAGAATACTACGCTAGCTTAAAATAAATTTTTTAAAAAAAAATAAAGCGGCAATGTTTAACCATTGGCCGCTTTTTTTATATAAAAATATTTTTTACTAATAAATAATTTTATTTTCGGCTGTCAATTAAGCTTAATTTCAATTTATAATTACACAAACAACGCTTTTATTTAAATAATGTATTAAAAAAATAGCAAATATCAATTATGATTCTGATTATCTGGGCGATTACTGCTTTTTGATAAAAAATTAATCTGTAAAATGAATTATTTAACAATTAGTTAACATATTCAAGCGTTATATTTGTAATTCATTCGTTTTAATCTGTAAATTTCTAAAAAAATCGGCTCTAAATAAAAAATGACAAAAAAAATACTTAAAAATTTCTTAGTGTATTTTTTACACTATGAAATTTTTTACTATATTTGTAGAGTAATAAACGGAACGATGTTTGTTTACAAATGAAAAGATAAATCATCCTCGAAAAAAAACCACGGTTTCAAAGAGGATTTAAGACAAAGCCTGGCTCATAACAGGTTTATATTTGGTTAGAAAAAAAGGAGACGCTTGGATGAGGTCTCCTTTTTCTTTTTATAATAAATTTAAAATTCGAGTTTACTATATTGATGTGCGAACCCAATTTATGGGTTTTGCATAGGTATAGGAAGTGAAAAGATTATAATTAGAGAAAGTCAATAGTTATGAAGCAGTTTGGTAAATATTAATATGCTTCATTGCAATGTGATTAATCCAGGTAAATAAGTTGGTTTTGCTCTCATCGTACTCAGAAATCTCATTCCACACATCTACAAAAACAGCTTCCAAAACAAGCGAAGCTTTATTGTTGTCATCCAATCTCCTAAATATATTTCCATAAAGAGCCGATGCATATTTGTGATAAAGTGTTTTAAATGCGGCATGGTCCCTAGATTTCAATCGGGTCAAAAAACTCGAATGATCAGCAATCCAAACCTTAAGATTTGCATCTTTATCCCGATCATTAATAAAAATAGGTGCTGACAACTGCATTTTAGTTTATAATAGTAATTTGATAACAGGCTGATGTGTTTATTGTTCTTAACGGCCTCGATTTTCAAACAACTAATTGGAATACAGCAAATATGGATGATAAATTGGCCTTTCACGAAGATTTTATTTATTTAATAAAGTAATAGAAGTAATTAACTATGAATCGTACCTTTGGTTGCGAATGAAGTTTTTGATTTATTTATTGAGTTTGTTAATCATCAGTTTGTCTTGCATCAATTGCGAAGATATGGTTGCTATGGTTAAC
>Ga0265780_10005832_pt1 | contig 15479 bp, 10 predicted proteins | sample P1T30metagenome_FD_192432 | JGI IMG/M metagenome (GOLD analysis project Ga0265780, IMG submission 192432) | Plant litter microbial communities from East Loma Ridge, Irvine, California - P1 T30 | ecosystem: Environmental > Terrestrial > Plant litter > Unclassified | place: USA: California... | reverse complement strand
GTAGTTGCCGAGTGATGAACTTGCCGTCGTGTCACCGAGGATGTCATCCACGACGTACGCTGCTTGTGCCGTCACGACTTGCTTGCCGGCGACGTCCGTCCATTTTTTCAGCGTCTCACCTGAGCTGTTCTTTACTTCTAATATGCTTGTTTGCGGTTTGTAGACTCCGCCGCGCGCCAGTGAAGCGTATCCGTTTACGAGATCTACTTGCTTCAGGCCACACCCACCGATAGCGAGGGACAGTCCGGCAGTAGTATCTGCTCCTTGGGTACAGTAGCTGGTTGCGCCCATGTTGTGGATCGTGTTCAGCGTCGATCCTTTGGCGGCATTTTCATTGATTGCCATCGCTTTAACGGCCGGGACGTTACGTGAGGTTGCGAGACTGGTACGAATCGTGACGTTTCCAAGATATTTTCGGTCAGCGTTTTGTAGCTGCGCACCGTAGATCTTATCGATCGGCTCGTCCTTCAATATGGAGCCGCTTCCGTAATTCTGCTGTCCAGCAGGTTTTTGCTCGAACAACTGGGAGTAGACGAGCGGCTTGATGGAAGAACCTGGCTGTATATAGGCGGTTGCCGCGTTATCTTGGCCGAAACCGTCAGCGTTGAAATCTTTACTTCCGACGAGCGCGACGATCTGTCCGGTTTGTGAGTCTTCAACGGTTGCTGCGCCGTTGCTAAAGCCTGCGTATGCCGGTACGTACGACTTGAACATGTCCGTCATCGATTCCTCGAGTTTGTTCTGAATGCGCAGGTCGAGCGTCGTCTTGACGGTCAGTCCGCCTTTTCCGACAGTCGCTTTGCCCAGTTCGCTTTCGAGTTGCGATCTGACCATCTGTACGAAGTGCGGCGCTTTAATAGTCGCGTACTGATCAGTCAACGGTTTGATCGTATCCAGGACCGGTTCTTTTTTCGCCGCATCAGCTTGTGCTCTTGTCGCGTAGTTGATATCAACCATCGCATCGAGCACTTCGTGTTGACGGTTGATGAGCGCTTCGTGCCCCGCGACATTATATGGGTCGAACGTAGAAGGGTTTTGCGGGATTGCGGCCAACAGGGATGCTTGCGCAAGCGTCAGGTCTTTGGCTGAAACGCCGAAGTACGTCTGCGCACCTGATTCGGCGCCGTTTCGACGACCGCCGTACGGAGATTCATTCAAATAGAGCGTGAGGATTTGGTCCTTGTCGTACATGCGTTCGATTTCAATCGAAAGAATGAGTTCCTTGATCTTTCGGGGAATACCGCCGAGACCACGGTCTTTAGCCTCATCGGCAAAGAATACCTGTTTGACCAGCTGTTGCGTCAACGTGGATCCGCCTTGAACGTCACCACCGGTAAAGTTGTTGACGGTCGCACGGAGCGTACCGCTGACACTGATGCCGCTGTGGTTATAGAAATTGCGGTCTTCAATGGCAACGGTTGCCTTTTTGAGGTTGTCATTCAAGTCTTCGCTTTTGACGACCAGCTTGTAGTTGCCGTCGCCTTTGTCTTCCCATAACAGTTGGCCGTTCCGGTCCAAGTAGGTCGTGACGGTAGATTGGACGCGCTTGTCGATTTCACCCGGCCGTATCTGGTCGAGGTCTTTTCGGAAGTATGCGAACATCCCGCCGACAAAGAGGGCGATAAGCAGCACGGCGACGCCGAAGATTTTCAATGCCATGAATACGCCGCGTTTGCTGAACCAATACGCCCAAAAGCGTTTCGGATGCAGGCGGTATAACAGTCGTTTGACCGGATGTTTCGGAAGTGTTGCCAGGTATTCTGCGCGACGTCGCGTATCAGAATCCTTTTTCGCCTTTCGCTTACTCGAAAGGTTGGCGTACACGTTTAACTTACGCGAGGTAGATTTTTTAGCTTTAGCCACGTTTCCCTTATGTCCCCAAATTTATGAGCAATATTCTTAACCATTATAGCATCAAAATCGGTGGGAAAAGGGGGATTATTTTGCTATACTAACAGATACATAACAGATAAGGAGAAGACCCGATGCGACTTTCAGAAGAGCTGCAGTGGCGTGGATTCGTCAACCAGATGACCTACGCCGACATTACCGAACTTGACCAGGCTCCTATCGCATTCTATTGGGGTGTCGACCCTTCGGCGGACAGCATGACCATCGGTAACTTTGCTGCCGCCATGATGGTCCGTCATTTCATTGACGCCGGACACAAGGCAACGCTACTGGTCGGCGGCGCAACGGGCATGATCGGCGACCCGGACGGCAAGAAAGACGAACGCAACCTTCAGACGCTTGAGCAAATCGCACATAACAAGGCGGCAATCGCAGAACAATACAAGCGGGTGTTCGCCGGCAAATCATTCGAGATCGTTGATAATTACGATTGGTTCAAGAATATCAATTACTTGGACTTTTTACGTCTGGTAGGGAAGAACGTGCCGCTCAGCCAAATGCTCGGCCGTGATTTCGTGCAGTCTCGGATCGGCGAAGACGGGTCCGGCATCAGCTATGCCGAATTCAGCTACTCGCTCATTCAGGGGTACGACTTCCTTCACTTGAACCGCGAACACGGCGTGACGTTGCAGCTGTGCGGGGCCGACCAGTGGGGAAATTCCATAGCCGGCGTTGACCTGATCCGTCGGATCGAGGGCAATGAAGCGCACGTCTACTCCACGCCGCTCGTTATCAATAAAGCGACCGGTAAGAAGTTCGGGAAGTCCGAAGAGGGTGCCGTGTGGCTCGACGAAAAGAAAACCAGCGTCTACAAGTTCTACCAGTTCTGGCTGAACGCCGATGATGAAGGAACCGCAGAATACGCAAAGATTTTTACGCTTCTGAATAAACAAGACATTGCCGAAATGGAAAAGCAGATCGCGGAAAACCCTCGTGAACGTGCCGCGCAAAAGCGACTTGCGCAAGAAGTGACCAAGATCGTCCACGGTGAAGCCCGGCTTGCGAATGTTGAAAAAGTGACCGCGGTATTGTTTGGCGGTGCGGACGTCGCCGACCTGTCTGAGGAAGAACTGGACATGTTGGCCGCAGAAATCCCGTCAGTTGCAAAAGGTTCGACACTTGTTGAAGCTTTGGTCGCTTCAGGGGTCGCGACAAGCAACGGCGATGCGCGAAGGCTGATTGAAGGCGGTGCCGTTTCTTTGAACGGTGAGAAAGTTGCTCAGGACGAGACGCTTGCTTCGGCGGCATTGCTCAAAAAAGGTAAGAACAATTTTATTCTTGTTCGGTAGACTTTAAAATCAGGCATGAATACGCATTCGTCGCTCGGTACCATCAAAGGAGTCGGCAAAGTAACCGAGGAGCAGTTTGCTGTTGCCGGTTTGCGTACTGTCGGTGATTTGATACATTTCCTCCCTCGTGCGTACGAGGACTTTTCGGAAGTGACAACCATTGGTGATATTCGGCCCGGGAAATTTACCATCAAAGCACGGTGCGAAAAGATCTCGACTCGGCCCGTACGTCGCGGCTTGCGTATCACGACGGCGACGCTGGCTGATGACACGGGAAAGTTGCAGGCCGTCTGGTTCAATCAACCCTACAGAGAAACGCAATTGAAGAGCGGTGAGGAGTTCTATTTTTCCGGGGATTTTGAATTCAGCTACAACAAATTTCAGCTTTCAAACCCAAGCGCCGAAAAGGTCAGTGAAATGCCCGTACAGACGGACAGGCTGCTTCCGATTTATCGTTCGATCAAAGGCTTGAAAACGACACTCGTACGGAAAATCCTGAATGAAATTAGGCCGCTCATGACAATGTTGCCGGAAACACTACCGTCTTCGATCATTGCGCACGAGAAGCTGGCGAGCCATGGTGACGCGCTTTTGGGCATGCACTTTCCAGAGAGCATTGCGGACATTTCGAAAGCAAAAGAGCGCATAGGGTTCGAAGAACTGTTCGCTTTGCTGTTAGCGAGCCAGATGAATCGTATTGAGAACGCCAAGTTACAGGGCTGGCCTATCGCTTTTGATCAGGCGGTCGTGAAAGAGTTCGTTTCGCAGCTGCCGTTTGCGCTTACGAATGCACAGCGAATTGCCGCTTGGGACATTTTGCAAGATTTTGGAAAAGAAACGCCAATGAACCGGTTGCTGCAGGGCGATGTCGGGTCGGGCAAGACAGTAGTCGCCGGATTGGCGGCAAGGCAGGCGGCGCATGAAGGCTTTCAAACTGCGGTCATGGCTCCGACGGAAATATTGGCGTCGCAACACGCTGAGACGCTCAACAAACTGCTTGCGCCTTTCGGTGTCCGCGTCGGTTTACTGACCGGGAGCGTCAAGGGCAAAGCGAGGGAGACGTTATATGCCGCGATTCAGTCGGGCGACGTCGATGTCGTCGTTGGAACTCACGCGTTGATTCAATCGACCGTCCATTTTCATAAGCTCGGGTTCGTCGTGATCGACGAGCAGCACCGCTTCGGTGTCAACCAGCGGCAGGCACTGCTGTCGAAGTCAAAATACATGCCTCATTTGCTCGCGATGACCGCGACGCCTATTCCGCGCAGCCTCGCACTGACCGTCTACGGTGAACTCGACGTTTCCGTCTTGAATGAACTGCCGAAAGGCCGCAAGCCGATCGCGACGAAAATTTGGTCTCCGAACAGCCGTCCGCAACTGTATACATTGATCGAAGAACAGCTTAAAGAAGGTCGGCAAGCCTACGTTATTTGCAGCTTGATTGATAACGACCCGAATAATGAATTGAAGAGCGTCGAAGCCGAATTCAAGCGATTGGACCAAAAAGAGTTCAAACATCGTACGATCGGGCTGCTGCACGGAAAAATGAAGTCCGACGAAAAAGAGGCGGTCATGCAGCGATTCTCGAAAGGCGAAGTGGACGTGCTGGTCAGTACGACGGTCGTCGAGGTCGGTGTCGACGTGCCGAACGCTACGGTCATTCTTATTGAAGATGCGGATCGATTCGGATTGGCGCAGTTGCACCAATTGCGCGGGCGTGTCGGGCGAAGTTCGCACCAAAGCTATTGCTACCTGATGGTCAGTACTTCGAAAGCGCCGAGCCAGCGCTTGAAAGAAGTCGAGAAGAGCAATGACGGCTTTTATTTGGCAGAGGTGGACTTAAAATTGCGCGGCCCGGGTGAAATATACGGACGCGCACAACACGGCGAGTTGAATTTGCAGGTTGCCAGCCTGGCTGACACAAAACTTATTGCTCGGGCGCAAAAAGCCGCAAAGGCTTTCGTCGAGGCAGGCGCCGATTTGCTACAATATAAAGAGTTGCACGCGGACGTTGAACATTATCAGCGGCTGACGACGCTCAACTAGACATATATATGTACGCAGGCACAACTTACGGTAAGAAATCAGGTCGGATCATTGGCGTTCATCAGCGCCTTGATAAGATCGCCCGTCTGCATTTGAAGAAATTCCTGCGTGACAATGAATTTTTTCCGAACGTTCCGCAAATATTGCACTTCGAGGGGATGAACGGCCCCGACGGAATAAAACGCAAAAGTCCGTCTGTTGATGAGCCGTGGCATTTTATCGATCCGCACAAACCGGATGACAACGAAGTGCACGTCATGATTAGCGACCATCAATACAATCTTGCCAAGGCGCTTCATGAAAACAACCGTGAACGGGCCGCTTTCGAAGCCGCCTGGATGGCGCATGCGATCGTTGACGGTTTGACTCCCGCCCATCACTATCCGCTTGCCGATAAAATAGAAGAGCTTTTCGGCATGCCGCACCATGAGCGCAGCAGCGTCCGTGAAAAAAATATCATCAAAGGGACGAACCGACGCGATACCATGTCGAAAAATTGGCAGTACTGGGGCAAGCGTGGAATTTTCATGAACCACTTCATGTTCGAGTTCGGCGTGGCGACGGCGATTCTCGGCAAAGATTTCGGCAAGATAGTCATCAGCCAACAGGATTTCGATGATTTGAAACAGTACGGCTACCGCCACGTGTTCGATAAACTTATGAAAGATGTCGTGGCACTCGGAACGTACGAATCATACAGCAAGAACGGCTGGTCGAGACAGCTTGCAAAATCCATACGCATGCAATTGGTACCACTAATCGTCCGGGGTGTTGTCTTGGGCTGGTACGATGCCGTCGAAACCGCGCGGAGCGGGAAGTGAACGTCCGGCTGATATCGGGCAAGTACGGCGGCCGGATTATCGAAGGGTCGGGGACCGATCGTACCCACCCTATGGGCGAACGCATACGTAACGCCCTTTTCAACAAGGTGAGCGGTGAACTGGGGGATGCGGTCGTCTTGGATGCGTTCGCGGGCAGCGGTGCACTCGGTCTCGAAGCTTTGAGCCGCGGCGCGAACAAAGTCGTTTTCGTCGAGAAGGACCGAATTGCTCAAAAAATCATTGAGAATAATATCCGAACGCTGAATATTGGAGAGGAAGCAACGTTGGTCCGTGCCAGCGTTTCAGCCTGGGCGAAGACGACGGCCGACCGCTTTGACGTTATTTTTGCCGACCCTCCGTACCATAACCCTCAGTTGTCCACAGTTTCCGAATTAATTGCACTATTAAAACCCAACGGGCTTATGGTACTATCGTATCCAGGTAGAGGTGAGATGCTAACCGAAACGGGAGTTGTTGTGGTGGACAATCGTAGTTACGGAAACGCGGCGCTTGCGTTCTACCGTAAAAAGGACGTCTAGGCGTCCTTTTTGTTTGCCCAAAAATAATGCGTACAAAATAAAAGAGCAGACCAGCCGATCTGCTCTTTTATATGGTGCGCGCGAAAGGACTTGAACCTTCACGCCCGAAAGCACTAGCTCCTAAGGCTAGCGTGTCTACCAATTCCACCACGCGCGCACAGGATGATGCACGCAGCGTGTCTATTTATGAAATAGCACCACGCGCGCATATGCAAAGAATTATAACAGAGGAAAACGGCAAAGTCACGGTACCTTGTGTTTTCCTTGGTAATGCTTGTGCTATCATAGTACCAAAGCATACGAATAGGACGGGACATGAATAAGATTGCAGTGTATCTGAATGAGCATTTACTCGGGGAAGTGACCAGCTCGAAAGCGATGCGCCGGCGTTACAGCCGGGACGGCAGCGTGCTTTCCGTCACGCCTGAAGTGATTGCGTTTCCGCGTATTACCAACGACATTCGCAAGGCGGCGCGTTTCACGTGGCAGCTTGCCGAAAAAGGCCACCCTATGGCGCTGACGGTACGCGGACTCGGCACGGACACGAGTGGCGGCGCGATCGGAAAAGGGTTGGTGCTCAGCCTGTCGACGCACCTCAAAAACGTTATCGCGGTCGCGCAAAAAGACCGTTTGGTGCATGTCCAGCCCGGCGTGACGATTGATACGCTGGCCGAAACGTTGAAATGGCAAGGCTTGTCCGTTCCGAACCTCCCGCAAATCGGCAAGGGAACGATTGGCGGTGCCATCGCGACGAACAGTGTCGGCGGCAACGGTGAGATCGGCATGTCCATCAAAAAACTGGAAGTGGTCCTTGCGAACGGCGATCTGATCGAAACGAACCGTATCAGCAAGCACGACTTGAACAAAAAGCTCGGCCTGCAAACTTTTGAAGGCGAAATCTACCGCAAGCTTGCCGGTCTGATTGAAGACAACGAAGCGCTCGTCAAACAGCTTGCCGATGACCAGACGCGTGACAACATCGGCTACAAGAGCATTTCGCTCATCAAGGCGAAGGACGGTTCGTTTGACTTGACGCCACTTTTTGTCGGCAGCCAGGGGACGCTCGGCATTATTTCTGAAGCCGTCTTGAAAACGGACTTCTACAAAGACAAGGCATTCGCCGTTGCCGTATTGGAAGATGCCGCTCAAGCGCGCGACGTCGCTGACCGTTTGGTCGAGCTTGAGCCCTCAACGCTCAAGACGATCGACGGCGAACTGTTCCGCCGTGCCGCCAAGTTAGGCGCACAGGCAAGCTTGCTCGGCGCAACCGAATCGATCGGCGCTGTCATTTATGTCGAATTCAATGATTTCAGTGACCGCATCCAGTTGAACAAGCTGAAGAAAATGCGTAAGCTGTTGACCAAGTTGAACATCGAGATGATTGACTCGACGGATCACCAGTACGAAGAATTTACCACCGTCGTCAATGTCGGCGAATCGTTACGCAGGGCGGAAAACGACGATGCCGTCGCACTGCCGATTATCGACGGCGCATTCGTCCCGACTGGACGACGCGAAGAATTTTCCGTCGCGCTCGAAGCGCTGGCTGAAAAGCACCGCATGACGTTGCCTATGATCGTCAACGCGTTAACCGGTACGATCGATGTCTTCCCCGTCCTCAAATTGGACGTCGTCGGTGACAAACAGAAATTGTTCCGCCTTATCAACGAGTATGCCGAACTGGTCATGAAGTCGGACGGCGCGTTCGTCAGCGACGGATCAGAGGGCCGCTTGAAAGCCAATGCTGCTTGGGCGACGTTGTCAGAAGGCGAAATCGCTCTGTATCAACAGCTTCGTGACATCTTTGACCCCTTCGGGACGCTGAATCCTGACGTTAAGCAGAAGAACGATGTACGTAGTCTCGTGTCGTCGCTTCGAACTTCCTATGATGTTTCCGATTTCGTCGGGTAATCTGCTATAATTGTTGAGCGTACAAACTCACGCAGCATGCGCGCGTGGCGGAATTGGTAGACGCGCTAGCTTCAGGTGCTAGTGTCAGCAATGACGTGGAGGTTCAAGTCCTCTCGCGCGCACCATGAAAAGGTCATCTGCAAAGATGGCTTTTTCTTTTGCCCGTACGCAACACCTTGTATACTGAAGAGAACAGCGGCTGAGTTCGCACTAAGAAAGGAACGAAGCAATGGAAGAAACAAACATAGGGGTAGGACCTCATCCTGAACCGTGGCCGACGGATCCGAAATACGACCGCATGCTGCTTAAGGAAGGCGATGCGCGCAATGTGCTCGATCGTTACCGTTACTGGACGGTAAAGGCAATCAAAGAAGACCTTGACGCACATCGCGTTGATCTTGAAATCGCAATCGAAAATTTGCAGCGCGATTACAATATGGGAACGATCGTTCGAGGAGCAAACGCTTTCAACGTAAAGAAGGTGCATATCATTGGACGCAAGCAATGGAACAAGCGCGGCGCGATGGTGACAGATTTATATATGAACATTCAATACCACGATGACGTCACGGCTTTTACTGACGCGATGAAACGTGCAAAACGTGCCGTCGTGGCCGTTGATATCGTCGAAGGCGCGAAGAACCTCTCTGAGACAGTATTGCCGGAAAAAGCGGTGTTGGTATTCGGTGCCGAAGGCCCCGGCTTAAGCAAGGAATTGCTCAAGACGGCCGATGAGACGGTCATGATCGAACAGCTAGGTTCTACCCGTTCCGTCAACGTCGGCGTTGCCGCCGGTATCGCCATGTACGCCTGGATGCAGCAACACGTCCTCAGCAAATAAACTTCGTTGACACGCTAGATGCGGTATCACATAATGAAGTCATGAACAATGCGCGTCCTCAGCAGCAGGCCGGGATGACGCAGCAAGAGCTGCGATTTACGGCGTGCGATCCGCAGCTGAATGACGCGCTCAAGACGCTCGAAACGAATCGTCTCGAAGCTGACGACCAAGTTGCTCCGCACGCTGTGCCGGAGCAACTTTTTCTTTACGCGGCCAAGCGCATGACGATTGATCGCAGCGATACGTACGACGGTGAAAGTCAAAATTATTCTATGTTTTTGCAGTACCGAAAAGGAGTCGAAGACCTGTCGAGCCGCGGGATGAAGCGATTCAAACTTGCGAACCGGATGAGGCCTTTGTACGTGGACAGCGCAACGGACGATCGCTTGCTCGTGGGCATAGGCATGCGCGTCGAAGTAGACCCGTACTTCAGCAATAAACTGATTGCACCGCCGCTGTACGGCCCGAAACATTACCTCGCTCCGTTGACACCCGAGCAGGAAGCGGAGAAGGCTGCCGACGCACGGCTGCTCGCGCAAGCCAGAGCGGCGAGCTTTATTCCCGTCCGGTACGAATTAGGAAAACCTTCGTATCGCGCAGAGGCTGTGCTTGAACAGCTCCAGCGCGTCCTGCAGCTCGGTTCTTTTGTCGCGCATATGACAATCGTGCCGTCATCGCCCCGTTCTGCCCGAGAAAACAGTGTCTTTCATTCCGAACCGCTCAGGCCTGCGTCCGACCGGTTTGCAGTCCGCTGAGTTGCCGTCTCTTTTTACCTCTGTTATAGTTAGTGGAATGGAGACTACAGTAAAATACCTATCTGACACAAAAGTGAACCTGACGATTACTGTCGGTGCACTCGAGCTTGGCGAGGCCGAACAGGTCGCGTTGACGAAATTGAGCAAAACTACCAAAGTTCCCGGCTTCCGTGCCGGCAAAGTACCTGCCAGCGTGGCAGCGAAACACGTGAACCCGCAAGCACTGCAGGAGCAGACGCTAGACGACGCGCTCAGCCGTGCCGTTGCAGAGGCATTCTTGAAAGAAAAGCTGCAACCGCTTGACCGACCTTCCGTTGAAGTAAAGAAATTCGTTCCGGGCGAAACGCTTGAATTCACGGCAGAAGTAGAAGTGCTTCCGAAAGTCGAACTGGGCGAATACAAGAACCTGACGACGAAAAAAGAGAAGGCAACCGTTACCGCTCAAGAGATTGACGAAACGATTGACCGCATGCGTACGGGCATGGCAGAGAAGAAAGAAGTGACTCGCGCAGCGAAAGACGGCGATGAAGTCGTGATCGACTTTGTCGGCAAAAAAGACGACGTTGCTTTTGACGGCGGGACCGCTACCGACTACACATTGAAGCTCGGCGCCAACCAGTTCATCCCTGGTTTCGAAGAAGGCATTATCGGCCACAAGGCGGACGAAACGTTCGACCTGGACCTCGCGTTCCCTGATGATTACCATGCCGCGGAACTCGCCGGCACGAAAGTTGTCTTTACGGTCACTTTGAATAAGGTGCTCGAGGCGGAGCTTCCAAAAGTGGATGACGAGTTCGCAAAAAAAGCCGGTCAGTTCGAAACGGTCGACGCGCTGAAAGCTGACATCAAGAAAGAGCTGCTTGATCAAAAAGAACGCAGCGTCAACGACAAGCACAAAGACGCGCTTATCAACGAGCTGATTGAAAAGAGCAAGGTGCCCGTCCCTGACGTCCTGGTTGAGGATCAAATGCGTTCAATCGAACGTGACTTCGAACAGAACCTTCTGTATCAGGGCTTGTCGATCGACAACTACCTGGCTTCAAACGGTTTCAAGGACATGGAAGAATGGCGCGAAAATGAAGTTCGTCCGACTGCTTTGAAGCGCGTGCAGGCGGGCCTCGTCCTCGCTGAACTGACGACTGCTGAAAAAGTAAGCGCGACCGATGCTGAAATCGACGAGCACGTCGAAGTGCACAAACAGCAGTACCAGAACAATCCTGAAGCATTGAAACAATTTGAAACGGCAGAAGTACGCCGTGACATTGCGAACCACTTCGTCACTGAAAAAACGATCGAGCGCTTGCTCGAACTGAACAAGTAGCAGCATTGCTGGTATACTGACAGGAGCGGACCGGAACCTGATTCCCGATTCGCTCCTCTCATGAGGGTTGTGCCCGGGCAGAGTTCGGGTCGTCTGGGCGCAATAGGGCCCGAAATGAGAGTAGAGAAGGGGTGGTACCCCTTCTGGCAGCGACCGCGACGTGCGGTATCATACCCATCGCGGTCGCTGCCGCCCTCTCAACATTATGAATAATTAGCACTCTATTGCATCGAGTGCTAATTTTATATACAATAGATATATGAACAAACCATCGAATTATCTCGTCCCAACGGTAATAGAAAAATCTTATGACGGAGAGCGCGCCTTCGACATTTACTCGCGCCTCCTGAACGAACGCATCATCTTCCTGGGTGAAGACGTGAACGAACATACGGCCAACGTCGTCGTGGCACAGTTGCTGCACCTCGCGTACGAAGACCCGAAGAAAGATATCAAACTGTATATCAACAGCCCTGGCGGCAGCGTCTATGACGGATTGGCCATTTACGATACTATCCAACACATCAAGCCCGACGTTCAGACGATCGGTATAGGATTGCAGGCGAGTATGGGCGCATTCCTGCTGTCGAGCGGCACTAAAGGAAAACGATATGCGTTGCCAAGCAGCCGCATCATGATCCACCAGCCGTCCAGCGGTACCCAGGGGAAGATTACCGACCAGGAAATCACGCTCAAAGAAGGCATATTCCTGAAGAAAATGCTGAATGAAATTCTTGCGAAGAATACGGGCAAGAAGCTTTCTCAAATTGAAAAAGACGTTGACCGTGATTACTGGATGAGCGCCCAAGAAGCCAAAGCGTACGGGTTGATTGACGAAGTGATCACGAAAGCCGATTAGACAAAATACCTCGCCTCACTTACACTACTGGGATTATGGCAAACGTAGAATTATCATACATGTTCGACAAGGACGAAGCTTCTTCCGCCGACATTGCTCATTTAGTACATGAATCGGAAGAATTTACCCGTTCTATTGCTCCTGCGGGTGCTGATATGCATGTATGCTATGAGCCTGCCGGCCACGAAGAAGACGCATTTCATTTCCTAGACATATCCGGCATTGTGTATGGCGCTTATACGTACAAAGAGGTAGGTGATAGGCTGGGATCTCTCCAACGCATGCTTCATGAGCGCTTCAATTCGCAACAACGCGTTCGAATGGAAAAAGCCGTTGCGGCAGTCGCCATTTCTGGAGCGGCCAACAACTTGCGTGCATCATCTGCGAACGCTAAAGAATAGTTTCATACGACTCTTGATTTCTTATTAATTTTACTGCATACTTAGTATTAAGAAGTAGTGTAGCCGTGGTTTCGTATGTCTAAAGAAGGATGTGGCAGTCCCATCGATGGGCGACAATAACGACCAGTGGTTAAGGGAATCTTCAACGCCAAAGAACCCTTCTCGATTGACGGATCGAGTAACAAAACAATTAAATGCGAGGACAGACATAGCCTATGGCAACGACCAAACGCTCAGACGCGAAGCGTGTTTTCTTTACGAAAGACGACACAGCATTAGCAGTACCAAACCTTATTGATCACCAACGGTCTTCATGGCAAGAATTTGTCGAGACCGGACTTGGTGAAATTTTTGCTGAATTGAACCCGATTGATGACTACACCGGTCAGAAATTGGCACTCCGTTTCGGCAAGTACGCATTCGACGCACCGAAAAACAGCGAAACGTACGCAAAAGAAAACAACGTCTCTTTTGACGCTCCTTTGAAGGCAGTCGTCGAATTGACGAACAAAGTAACCGGCGAAGTCAAAGAACAGGAAATCTACCTGGGTGATTACCCATGGATGACCGAACGCGGGACATTCATTATCAACGGTACGGAGCGTGTCGTCGTTTCCCAGCTGATCCGTTCAGCCGGCGTCTTCTTTACTGCTGACCGTCTTGCGACCCGTAACAACTACGGCGCGAAACTGATTCCAGGCCGCGGCGCATGGCTCGAATTCGAGACCGCTTCGAACGGTGCTATTTACGTAAAGATCGACCGTCGTCGCAAACTGCCTGTCACGACGCTCTTCCGCGCACTCGGCTACAACAAGACGACTGACATCAAAGCCCTCTTTGAAGACGTCGACACCGGCGAAGTCAAATACATCGACGCAACCCTCGACAAGGATCCGGCACGCGGAACCAACGAAGCGTTGATTGAAGTGTACCGCCGCCTCCGTCCAGGCGACCTCGCGACCGTCGACAACGCACGTTCGATGATCGAACGCATGTTCTTCGACTTCAAGCGTTTCGACTACAGCCGCGTCGGCCGTTACAAGCTCAACCAGCGCCTCGCGCTCGAAGTGCCAAACACGACCGAAAACCGTGTCTTCCAGGTTTCTGACCTCGAAGCAATTGTCAAAGAGATCATCCGTCTGAACAACTCGCAGGAAGCTGCTGACGACATCGACGCACTGTCGAACCGTCGCGTCAAACTCGTTGGCGAACTCGTTGCTCGTCAGTTCCGCGTCGGTATGCTCCGCATGCAGCGCAACGCGATGGACCGCATGTCTATGTCTGACATCGAAAACGTCTCTCCGAACCAACTGATCAACGCCCGTCCTGTCGTTGCTGCCGTCCGCGAATTCTTCGCAAGCTCACAGCTTTCACAGCTGATGGACGAAACCAACCCGCTGGCAGAACTCGCTCACAAGCGACGTCTCTCATCTATGGGGCCCGGTGGTCTTTCCCGTGAACGTGCCGGATTTGACGTCCGTGACGCCCACCCGACTCACTACGGACGCCTTTGTGCCGTTGAAACGCCAGAAGGCGCGAACATTGGCCTGGTGCTGAACCTTGCATCATACGCACGTGTCAACGAATACGGTTTCATCGAAACGCCGTACCTCCGTGTCACGAACGGCAAGGTAACTGATGAAGTCGTCTACCTCGACGCATCAGAAGAAGCGACCGAAGTCATTGCAGACGCCGGCGTCGAACTGAACGACGACGGTACCTTTAAAGAAGAACGCCTTTCTGCGCGTAACGGCCTCCTCCCAGAGCAGGTTGACGCCAGCGAAGTGACCTTCATGGACGCTGCGCACAAGCAGATCCTCGGTGCGACCGCATCACTCGTCCCATTCGTTGAAAAGAACCGCGTCGACCGTTCCCTGATGGCCGCGAGCATGCAGAAGCAGGCAGTTCCACTGTTGACTCCTCAGTCTCCAACCGTCGGTACTGGTATCGAACACGAAATCGCTTTGAACACCAGCCAAGTCGTTGTTGCTGAAGCTGACGGAGAAGTGCTCCGCGCTGATGGTGACGCAGTCGAAGTGAAATACAAGGACGGCGTGAAGACGTACGAACCTGTCCACTTCGTCAAGTCGAACGACGACCGCTCGATCAACCAGAAAGTCCGCGTCGAACGCGGCCAGAAGCTGAAAGCCGGTGACATCATCATTGAAGGTGCGTCTGTTGCTGAAGGTGAAATCGCCCTCGGCCGCGACCTTACCGTCGCCTTCATGCCATGGTCTGGTTACAACATGGACGACGCGATCGTTCTTTCCCGCAAACTCGTCGAAGATGACACGCTGACCAGCGTCAACATCAAGGACTACACCGTTGAAGTTCGTGAAACCAAGCTCGGTCCTGAAATCGTTACCCGCGACATCCCGAACGTTTCTGAAGAATCGCTTCGTCACCTCGACGAAAACGGTATCGTTCAGCTCGGTTCGGAAGTAAAGAGCGGCGACGTACTCGTCGGTAAGATTACTCCGAAGGGTGAACAGGAACTTTCTTCCGAAGAACGATTGCTCCGCGCAATCTTCGGTGAAAAAGCCAAAGACGTTCGTGACACGTCACAACGCATGAACAACGCAGGCGGCGGAAAAGTCGTCGGCGTGAAGATCTTCAGCCGCGAAAACGGACACGAACTCAAAGCCGGCGTCCTGATGCAGATCCAGATCTTCGTCGCTCAGTTCCGTAAGATTTCAGTCGGTGACAAGCTGGCCGGACGTCACGGTAACAAGGGTGTCGTGGCTCGTATCCTTCCAGTCGAGGACATGCCGTTCATGGAAGACGG
>Ga0265780_10005831_pt1 | contig 15480 bp, 13 predicted proteins | sample P1T30metagenome_FD_192432 | JGI IMG/M metagenome (GOLD analysis project Ga0265780, IMG submission 192432) | Plant litter microbial communities from East Loma Ridge, Irvine, California - P1 T30 | ecosystem: Environmental > Terrestrial > Plant litter > Unclassified | place: USA: California... | reverse complement strand
GTGCGCGCCAGTTCGTCGGCCGAACCGGTGACGATGTTCAGCGCGCCGCCCGGCAGGTCCGAGGTATCCAGCACCTGGTACAGGTCGGTGGCGGACAGCGGATGCGCTTCCGACGGCACCGCAACCACGCGGTTACCCATGGCCAGCGCAGGCGCCACCAGCGAAATGAAGCCCAGCAGCGGGTTCTCGTTCGGGCAGACGATGCCGATCACGCCAACCGGCTCGTTCAGCGCCACGGTGACGCCGTGCATTGGCGGCTGGTGCGCCAGGCCGTCGTACTTGTCAGCCCATGCCGCCCAGTAGAACAGGCGCTCGATCGAGGCCTGCACTTCGCGTGCGGCGTCTTTCGAACCGGTCTGCGCGGCGATGCGCGCTGCGAATTCGTCGGCGCGGATCGCCAGGTTCTCGGCGATGTAGTACAGCACTTGCGCGCGGTTGTGCGCGGTGGCTTTCGACCAGCCGGCCGCCTTGTGCGCCGCTTCCACGGCGTTGCGGATGTCCTTGCGGCTGCCTTCGCCGATGTCGGCCAGGAAGCTGCCATCGGCGCCGTTGATGGCGCGGCTGTAGGCGCCGTCAGGGCGGGCCTGCTTGCCGCCGATGTAGATCTTGGCGGTGCGGTCGACGGCGAACGGGCTGTCGCCGCTTGCCGGCTTGGCGGTGGCTTTCACGGCGGCCACTGGTGCGGCCGGGCGTGCATCTTCCGACAGCGCGGTCAGGTACTCGTACATGCCCTCTTTACCGCCTTCGCGGCCGAAGCCGGACTCCTTGTAGCCGCCGAAGCCGCAGGCGGCGTCGAACTGGTTCGCAGTGTTGATCCACACCACGCCGGCCTTGATCTGCGGCGCCACGTCCAGTGCCAGCGAGATCGATTCCGACCACACGCAGGCAGCCAGGCCGTACACGGTGTTGTTCGCCAGCTGGACGGCTTCGCCCGGGGTACGGAAGCTCATTGCCACCAGCACTGGGCCAAAGATTTCGGTTTGCGCGACAGCGGCCGAAGTCGAGGCGCCGGTGATCAGGGTCGGCAGGTACCACGAGCCGGCTTCTGGGGCTTCGCAGGCTGGCTGCCAGATCTCGCAGCCTTCTGCACGGGCGGCTTCCACCAGGCCGTGGATGCGCTGCTGCTGCACCGGGTCGACCAGGGCGCCGATGTCGTTCGATTTATCCAGCGGCGAGCCGACGCGCAGGTTCTGCATGCGCGCCTTGACCTTGGCGATGAAGCGGTCGTACACCGATTCCTGCACCAGCAGGCGCGAACCGGCGCAGCATACCTGCCCCTGGTTGAACCAGATCGAGTCGACCAGGCCTTCGACGGCGGCATCCAGGTCGGCGTCGTCGAACACGATGAAGGGAGATTTGCCGCCCAACTCCAGCGACAGCTTCTTGCCGCTGCCGGCGGTGGCTTTGCGGATGATGCGGCCGACTTCGGTCGAGCCGGTAAAGGCCAGCTTGTCGATGCCTGGGTGGTTCACGATGGCTTCGCCCACGCGACCGTCGCCGGTGACGATGTTGACCACGCCGGCCGGCACACCTGCCTGCTGGCAGATCTCGGCGAACAGCAGCGCGGTCAGCGAGGTGAACTCGGCCGGCTTGAACACGACCGTGTTACCGGCGGCCAGGGCCGGCGCGATTTTCCACGCCAACATCAGGACCGGGAAGTTCCACGGCACGATTTGCCCGACCACGCCCACGGCGCGGTAGTCGGCGAATTCTTCCGATTGCAGCGCGGCCCAGCCGGCGTGGTGGTAGAAGTGGCGTGCGGCCAGCGGCAGATCGGCATCGCGGGTTTCGCGGATGGTCTTGCCGTTGTCCAGGGTTTCGAGCACGGCGAACAGGCGCGAATGCTTTTGCAGCAGGCGCGCGATCGCGTACATGACTTTCGCGCGGCCGGCGCCGCCCATGGCGACCCAGCCCGGCTGGGCGCGGCGTGCGGCGGCAACGGCGCGCTCGACGTCGTCAGCGCTGGCTTGCGTGACCTGCGCCAGTTCCACGCCGTCGGCCGGATTGGTCGAGGCGAAAGTGTCGGCGGCGTCGGTCCATGCGTTGTCGATGAAGAGGCCGAAACGGCGTCCATGCTGGTCCAGCCACGCTTGTGCTTCCTTGGTGCTTTCTGGTGCGGGGCCGTAATCCATAGTTTGCAGAATCTCGTTAATTGTTGGCATGACGTATCCGTTCGGTGTTTAAGGTTGCGCGTGGCGGTGGGCGGCCGAGTAGGCGCCGGTCACGTAATGCTCGAGCTGGCGTTCGATGTCGGTCATCAGGCTGGACGCGCCGATGCGGAACAGGTGCGGCTGCAGCCACTCGTTGCCCAGCTCTTCCTTCATCACCGTCAGGTACTGCAGCGCGCTCTTCGCGGTGCTGACGCCGCCGGCCGGCTTGTAGCCGACCATGAAGCCGGTCTGCTCGTAGTATTCGCGGATCGCGCGCACCATCACCAGCGACACGGGAATGGTGGCGTTCACGCCTTCCTTGCCGGTCGAGGTCTTGATGAAATCGGCGCCGGCCATCATGCAGACCCACGACGCTTTCGCGACGTTGTCCAGCGTGACCAGGTCGCCGGTGGCGAGGATGGCTTTCACGTGGGCTTCGCCGCAGGCCTTGCGGTAGGCGAGCATTTCGTCGTACAGGGCTTGCCAGTTACCGGTCAACACGTGCTGGCGGGTGATGACGATGTCGATCTCGGTGGCGCCGGCGGCAACACTCAGTTCGATTTCGCGCAGCTTGGTTTCCAGGCTCGACAGACCGGCCGGGAAGGCGGTCGACACCGCGGCAATCGGCAAACGGCCCTTCAGGATTTTGCCGGCCGGTTCGATCATCTCGTGGTACACGCAGACGGCGCCGGTGGTCAGCGACTCCAGGCCCAGGGCCTGCATCAAATCGGCGCGCAGCGGGCGCATCGCCTTCATGCACAGGCGCTCGACGCGGCCCGGGGTATCGTCGCCACCCAGGGTGGTCAGGTCCATGCACTGCACGGCGCGGATCAGCCAGGCGGCCTGGTATTCCTTTTTCACCGTGCGGCGGTTGGCCAGGCTGGCGGCGCGGCGGTCGGCCGCGTTGCGGTTCACCTTCAGGCTGTTGACCCAGCCGAGGTCGAGGCCGACGGCGGTATTACGTTTGAAGTCCAGGTTCTGGGTCATAGCAGTGCGGTTCCGTTGGAGAGAGGTTTGACGCCGAGGTGTTTGGCCAGCGTGGCGCCGATATCGGAGAAGGTCGGTGCGGTCGGCAGTTCCTGCGCCGGCACGTTCGGGCCGAAGAAGATCATCGGGATGTGCTCACGCGTGTGGTCCGAGCCAGGCGCGGTCGGGTCGCAGCCGTGGTCGGCGGTGATCACGACCAGGTCGCCATCCTTCAGTTTCGCCATGAATTCCGGCAGGCGCGCGTCGAGTTCGTGCAGCGCGTTCGAGTAGCCGGCCACGTCGCGGCGGTGGCCGAAATGCATGTCGAAGTCGACGAAGTTCACGAAGCTCAGCGATTTTTCAGGCGCTTCATCGGCCACTTCCAGCAGGCGGTCGAACAGGGCCATGTTGTCCGGCCCCTTCACCAGGCGGGTCACGCCTTGCGCCGCGAAGATGTCGCTGATCTTGCCGAGGGCGATGACTTCGCCGCCTTCGTTCTTCACGTGGTCGAGCAGGGTCGGCGCGGTGGGCGGCACGGCGTAGTCGTGGCGATTCGACGTGCGCTTGTACTTGCCGTTCTCGCCCAGGAAAGGACGCGCGATCACGCGGCCGATGTTGTAGGGCTTGACCAGCTCATAGGCAGCTTCGCACACTGCGTACAGGCGCTCCAGGCCGAAGTGCTCTTCGTGCGCGGCGATCTGCAGCACCGAGTCGGCCGAGGTGTACAGGATCGGCTTGCCGCTGGCAACGTGCTCGTCACCGAGTTCGTCGATGATGGTGGTGCCCGAGGCGTGGCAGTTGCCCAGCCAGCCCGGCACGCCGGTCAATTCCTGCAGCTTGTCGGTCAGCTCTTGCGGGAAGGTCGGCACGGTCTTGGGGAAGTAGCCCCAGTCGAACAGCACCGGCACGCCGGCGATTTCCCAGTGGCCGCTCTGCGTGTCCTTGCCGGTCGACTGCTCGCGGGCGACGCCCCAGGCGCCGCTGAAACCGTCGCGCAGATTGAAACCAGCGGCCCATTCGCCGCTGGCCTTGTGGGCGGCGGCGGCCAGGCCCAGGCGTTCCAGATTAGGCAGCGCCATCGGCTTGCCTTCTTTCGCGGCCCATTCGGCGATGTGGCCGAAGGTGTTGGCGCCGGTGTCGCCGTATTGGTCGGCGTCGGGCAGCGCGCCCAGGCCGAAGGAGTCAAGCAGGAGGATGAATGCGCGTGACATTGTTTCGCTCGTGTCGTTGATTAGTTGGCGGCGCGCGGGATCGAACCCAGGCGTTCGGTGAAGGAATGGATCAGGGTGACCAGGTCCTTGGCGGCGATGGCCGCGTACTTCAGGGTCTGCTCGTGCGACAGCGGGAACGGCGACAGGCCTTCGGCCAGGTTGGTGATGGCCGAGACGCCCACCACTTTCAGGCCGCAGTGGCGCGCCGAGATCACTTCCGGCACCACCGACATGCCGACCACGTCGGCGCCCAGGGTCTTGAAGGCGCGGATTTCGGCGGCGGTTTCGAAGTTCGGGCCCGGCGCGGCCAGGTACACGCCTTCGGCCAGGGTGATGTTCTTGCTTGCTGCGGTTTCCTTCACCAGCGCGCGCAGGTCGGCGTCGTAGGCGTTGGCCATGCTGAAGAAGCGCGGGCCGAAGCGGTCGTCGTTCGGGCCGGCCATCGGGCTGCCCGGCAGCAGGTTGATGTGGTCGGAGAGGACCACGACGCTGCCCGCATCGACTTCAGGACGCAGCGAACCGGCGGCGTTCGTCACCAGCAGCATTTCGCAGCCGAGCAGCTTGAAGGTGCGCACGGCCGAGGTCATCACGTGGGCGCCATAGCCTTCGTAGAAGTGGCCGCGGCCCTTCATGCACACCACCGGCACGCCGGCCAGCTCACCCAGCACCAGTTCGCCCGCGTGGCCGTGCACGGTGCTGATCGGGAAGCCCGGCAGGTCGGCATAGCTGATCGAGACAACATCGGTCATCTGCTCGGCCAGCACGCCGAGGCCGGAACCGAGGATCATCGCAACGCGCGGCTCAAAACCCGGCTTGCGGGCACGGATGACGTCGGCGGCTTCGAATGGAGTATTGCTGGACATGGTTTTCCTTCGTATGAGACTAAATGGATAAGCGTGAAAACGGGGAGGCTGTCGTGGGACGTGTCGTGGGAGCGGCGCTGCAGGGATGGTTTCCGAGGGCTCGCCGGACAAGGCGCCCGAATGGACTGGATAAGCCAAAAATTATTCTAACTATGCATTATCGGCCATATGTATGGCAAATACCATTTTTCTTCAGCATTTATATGACTAACAAATAAATCCACGTAAATTTATGCGCGCTGCTTGTTGGCTTACAGATACAATTTAGCTAACAGGACAATATTGTCGCAGCGGTGTATTGACTGCGAACAAACATTTGTCTAGTATCGAACAACATTTGTTTATAAGTGCCGACCGTGACTGAACTCTCCAAGAAAGAACAGTTGTACGAGCTGATCCGTGCGAACCCCTTCATTGCGCAACAGGACCTTGCCGCCGAACTCGGGCTCTCGCGCTCGGCCGTGGCCGGCTACATCGCCACCCTGGTACGCGAACGCCGCCTGCTCGGCCGCGCCTACGTGCTGCCCGACCACCGCCCCATCCTGTGCGTGGGCGCCGCGAATCTCGACCGCAAGCTGCGCGCAGAAGGCACGCTGGCGATGGGCACCTCGAACCCGGCCAGCGGCGTCGAATCGTTCGGCGGCGTGGCCCGCAACATCGCCGAGAACCTGGCGCGCATGGGCGCGGCCGTGTCCCTGATCACGGCGGTCGGCAACGATTCTTCCGGACGCGCCCTGCTCGCCCACGCCGACAGCGTCGGCATCGACACCCGCGGCGCCTTCAAGCTCGACGACGCCGGCAGCGGCACCTACACCGCGGTGCTCGACGGCGACGGCCAGCTGGTGGTGGCCCTGGCCGATATGGCGCTGTACGACCGCATCACCCCGGCCTTCCTCGACACGCGCCAGCAGCAGCGCAGCGGCGCCTCGCTGATCGTGGCCGACCTGAACCTGACGATTGACGCCATCGCCGCGCTGCAGCGCGATGCCGCGCGCGACAGCGTGGCGCTGATCCTGGTCGCCGTGTCGGAACCGAAGATGAACCGCCTGCCGGAGTCACTGGTCGGCGTGCGCCTCTTGATCCTGAACGAAGGCGAACTCGCCACCCGCGTCGGCCGCGCCCTCGACAGCGAAGCCGACCTGGCCGCCGCCTGCCGCGAAGTCCAGGCGCAAGGCGCCGAAGACGTGGTGGTGACGCTCGGCGCGCGCGGCGTGCTGTTCACCGTGCCGGGCGGCGGCGCCGAACGCCTCGACGCGCCGCCGGCCGACGTGGTCGACGTCACCGGCGCCGGCGACGCCTTTGCCGCCGCCCTGGTGCTGTCGCTGCACAGCGGCGGCGCCGACCTGGCCCTGGCTTGCCGCCGCGGCCTGCAACTGTCGGCCATGACGGTCGAGTGCCGCCAGACCGTTTGCCCGCAACTGGCGCCCGATACGTTCGGCGCCCTCATCACAGAATAAGGTCTCACCATGCAATCCTTCCTGCTGTTCTCCCCCGAAGTCGCCGCCGCGCGCAACGCCGGCTTGCCCGTGGTCGCCCTCGAATCGACCATCATCTCGCACGGCATGCCCTACCCGCAAAACGTGCAGACCGCGCGCGAAGTCGAGCAGATCATCCGCGACGCCGGCGCCGTGCCGGCCACCATCGCCATCATCGACGGCAAGATCTGCATCGGCCTGGACGACGAACAGCTGGAACGCCTGGGCACCGCACCGGACGCGATTAAAGTGAGCCGGCGCGACCTGGCCTACGTGCTGTCGCAAAAGCTGCTCGGCGCCACCACCGTGGCCGCCACCATGATCTGCGCCGAACTGGCCGGCATCGAGGTGTTCGTCACCGGCGGCATCGGCGGCGTGCACCGCGGCGCCGAGACCAGCTTCGACATCTCGGCCGACCTGCAGGAACTGGCACAAACGAATGTCGCCGTGGTCTGCGCCGGCGTCAAGTCCATCCTCGACATCGGCCTGACCCTGGAATACCTGGAAACGAACGGCGTGCCGGTAGTCAGCGTCGGCCAGCCCGGCTTCCCGGCCTTCTTCACGCGCGAGAGCGGCTTCAAGGCCGACTTCCAGCTCGACGCGCCGGAAGCGCAGGCATCCTTCATCCGCACCAAGTGGCAGCTCGGCCTGGATGGCGGCGTGGTGGTCAGCAATCCGGTACCGGCGGAATCGGCGATGCCGAAGGAAGAGATCGACCGCATCACCGAACAGGCGCTTGGCGAGGCGGAACAACAAGGCGTGGTCGGCAAGCGGGTGACGCCCTTCCTGCTGGCGCGCATCAAGGAGCTCACCGAAGGACGCAGCCTGGTCACCAACATCGCGCTGGTCAAGCACAATGCCCTGGTCGGCGCGCGCCTGGCCGTGGCCCTGAACGGTAACGCGTAAATCGTCCTTATGTCGATCGACCTGAAACAGCTGAAGTACTTCCTGGCCGTGGCCGAGGAAAAGAGCTTCAGCCGCGCCGCCGAGCGCCTGCACATTTCGCAGCCGCCGCTGTCGCAGCAGATCATGAAGCTCGAGTCCGAGCTCGGCGTGCGCCTGTTCGCGCGCACCACGCGCAGCTTCGAGCTGACCGTGGCCGGCAAGGCGCTGATGGCGGAAGCGTCCGAGCTGCTGGGCCGCATGCGCATGACGATCGACACCATCCGCCAGATCGACCGCGGCGAAGTCGGCCGCCTGCGCGTGGGCATCGTCGGCTCGGCGATGTGGGGCCCGATCCCGAGCTTGCTGGAGCGCTTCCAGACCGAGTTCCCGCGCGTGACCTGGACCCTGCACGAGCTGGGACCGGACCAGCAACTGGAAGCGCTGCGCTCGAAGCAGATCGACGTCGGCTTCTGGCGCGAGCCGCGCCTCGACGACGAGGAACTGAAGGCGGCGCACCTGCGCCAGCAGCTGTGCTTCCGCGAGAACTTCTGCTTGGCCGTGCACAAGGAACACCCGCTGGCGCGCCAGGAAGCGATCGAGCTGACCGACATTGCGCAGGAGCCGATGCTGACCCTGCACCTGCACCAGTCGGCCGAACCGCGCTACCTGATTCAGTGCTGCGTGAACGCGGGCTTCCAGCCGGCGATCTTCCAGGAAGCAGCCGAGCCGCAGACGCTGCTGGCGATGGTCGGCGCGCGCCTGGGCGTGGCTCTGATGCCGCAGACCACCAGCCGCATCGGCTGGCCGGGCGTCGCCTTTTTACCGATCCGCACGAATCCGCCATCGGCGAACCTCTACATCACCACGACCAGCCAGGACGATGCGCCGGTGGTGCGGGCTTTTTTGAAGATCCTGAATCCCGACGGGGAGTGACGCGGGGCTGGTGCGCCCGGCATAGCTTGTTGAACGCGTGGACGGCGTTGAGGCAGTGTGTATTCGTCCGCCCGGGTGTAGCCGTCCACCCTACGGTCATGCATGACGGCGGTGTTCGGCGTAGGGTGGACGGCTATACCTGAAGATATGCGTTCACGCGAACGATGCGCCGTCCACGCGTTCAGCCCACGCCTGCAACAATCAGTGCGTCGCGCCACCCACCGCAGCAGTATCCGAACCACCGCGCACCGTCACCTCGACCGCCGCACGCAGCCCTTCGATGATCTCGTCCAGCGCCATGCCCGGCGCCCCGGCAAACGCCGCCGCCTGTTCCAGCAAGTACGGCACGTGGATGAAGCCGCCACGGATATCGGTGCCGGCGATCCGGTGCATCAGGCCGTAGAACACGTGGTTGCAGACAAAGGTGCCGGCCGTCTGCGATACCGAAGCACGCAGGCCGCGCTCGCGCATCTCGCCGACGATGGCCTTGATCGGCAGGGTCGAGAAATACGCCGCCGGGCCATCGGCGGCAATCGGCGCGTCGACCGGCTGCTGCGCGTCGTTATCAAAGATCGGCGCATCGTCGACGTTGATTGCTACCCGCTCGACGGTGAGGTCGGCGCGCCCGCCGGCCTGGCCGACGGCGATCACCACGTCCGGCTTGATCTCGTCGATGGCGCCGGACAGCACCCGGTTGGCGAAGCCAAACACGCAGGGCAGCTGCAATACCTCGATCAGGAAATCGTCGCCGCTCCAGCCCTTGAGCGCGCGCACCGCTTCCCAGGCCGGGTTGACGCTGGCGCCGTTGAAGGGCTCGAAACCAGTCAGGAGGACAGTTTTTTTCATCATTTCTCCAACGTCAGCGGTTCATGAGGAAGTAGAGGAGGAGGATGTTCGCCGCCAGCAGCGGCAGCGCGGTCGGTATTTGCGCCTTGATCACAGCGTTTTTGTCAGGCAACTCCAGCAGCGCCGCGGGGACGATATTAAAGTTCGCCGCCATCGGTGTCATTAATGTGCCGCAATACGCACTGAACATGCCGATGGCAGCCATGACGGCCGGATCGGCGCCATACACCTTCACCAGCACCGGAATGCCGATCCCGCCGGCAATCACCGGAAAGGCGGCGAAGCCATTTCCCATGATAATCGTAAACACGGCCATGGCAATACAGTAGAGCGCCACGGCGGCAAAGCGCGAGTCGACGTCGAACCAGCTGGTGCTCACCTGCGCCACCGCCTTGCCGACGCCGGCTTCGGTGAACAGCAGCCCCAGCACGGCCAGCATGTGCGGCAGGGTCACCGCCCAGCTCATGGCGTCGACCAGGCGCCGCGCCTCGCGCACGCCCTGCACCGGCGTCGCCTTCGTCAGCCAGCAGGCGGCGCCGATGGCCAGCAGCGAGCCCAGGCCCAGGCTGGCCAGCGTCAGGTGCGACTGGTCGAACAGCAGCCAGTCGCCGATGCGTACCTCTTTCAGCACGGTGGCGCCGAGCACGGTCACGATCGGAATCACCAGCGCCGGCAGGAATAGTTTATTGCCCAGGCGCGCTGCACTGGCGCGGCGGGTGGATTCGTCCAGGCTGCCATGCTTGCCCTGGCGCACCAGGCCGCAGCCGGCCAGCAGCGCCATCGCAATCATGATCGCACCGGCCGCTGCCGCCGGGATATGGTCGCCGGCGAGGTAGACAAAGGCGTACAGCCCCCAGAACAGCGCGCTGGTAACGCGGCGCGGGTGGTCTCGGTCGAGCAGGGTCAGCAGTGCAACCGTGCCCAGCAGCAGGCCAACGAGAACGTATAAGAACTGCAGCGAAAAGATCACTTGCCCTCCCCTTCGCGGCGGATCGCAAGGTCCAGGCGGCCCAGGTTCCAGCTGTGGATGATGAAGGCGCAGATGGCGGTCGGGATGCCCCACAGCGCCATGTGCAGCGGATCGACCTCGATGCCCTCGGCGCGCAGGATGGTCTGCATCAGCACGATGGCGCCAAAGGCAACGAAGATGTCTTCGCCGAAGAACAGGCCGACGTTGTCGGTAGCGGCGGCCATGGCGCGGATGCGGTAGCGCAGCTTGTCGGACAGGGTGCCGTTGCGCGCCTCGGCCGCGCCTTCGGCCAGCGGCGCCACCAGCGGGCGCACCATCGACGGCTGGCCGCCCAGGCTGGTGAGGCCGGCGGCGGCCGTGGTCTCGCGCAGGAACAGGTAGACGATCAGGAGGCGCCCTGCCGTGGCCGAGCGGATCTTCGCGATGCTGGCCATCGCGTGCTCTTTCAGGCCAAAGCGTTCGAGCAGGCCGACGGCCGCCAGCGGCAGCAGCAGCACCAGGGGCAAATTGCGCGTCTTGACGAAGGCCGTGCCGAGCGATTCGAGCAGGTGCATGAAGGGCATGGCGGCCGCGGCGCCGGTGACGCCGCAGGCAGCCACGACCACGAGCACGGGATTGGCGCGCAGCAGGAAGCCGGCGGCGATGACGGCCACGCCCAGCAGCGGCCACAGATTGACAGCGGTTTGCAACATCGTCTCCGGCTTGTAATGGTTAGCCGGATGAGTTTAACCGAAGCCAGATTGCATTAGTGAAACCGCAAATGAGTGAAAACGTGAGTCAGCGGCAAGCTTGCTTACCTGACAGCGCTTACCCTGTGATGCTCACTCCGGCCGTACTGGATTGCCCGCCAGGTCGCCCACCACCGTATTCCAGCGCCGCACATGGAATGCACGTACCAGGCCATGGGTGACATAGGGATCCTTGGCAGCGAACAGCTGCGGCACTTCCGGGCTGTCGACATCGAACAGCAGCATCGCGCGGTCGGCCGGTTCGTCGAGGGCGCCGGCCAGCACCATCTCGCCGCGCTCCTGGGCTTCCCAGGCCAGGCGCAGGTGTTCGTTACGGAACTCGGCGCGGCGTTCCAGGTAGTCGGGAGCGAGATCGTAGATGAGCAGGAAATGCACGGTGACTCCGGATGTCAGTGATCGTTATTGGAAAGTAAATGGCATAGTAACGCACCTGTGGACCGCTGCGAAGTTCTGGCGTGCACCCGCGCACGCTTGATCGCGCTCATACTTGGAACGCCCCGCCTCACTAATCTCGATACGGTCACGAACGGCAAGCCGCCGACGTCCACCAAAGGAGATGCCATGCGCCCGACTATCCTTGCCACGCTCTCGCGTATCCGGCGCCTGTTGCGCCATGCCGGCCTGCGCTGCGGTGCACTGCTCCTGTCCGCCACCCTCGCCGCCTGCGGCGGAGGCGGCGTCTCGCTCGGCTTCGGCTACGTCGACTACGACGATGACTACGACGACTACCCGTACCATCCGGGTTGGCCGGGCGGCGGAACGTCGTCCGATCCCGGCATCTTCCTGATCGCCGGCGGCTTGTGCCCCACCTGCGGCGGCACGCTCGACGGCTCCGGTTCGGCCGCGCGCTTCGATGCCCCCGAGGGCATCGTGCTCGGCCCCGACGGCAATCTGTTCGTGGCGGAACGCACGAGCGGCACCATCCGCAAGGTCTCGCAGCAGGGGGTGGCGGTGACCCTGGCAGGCAGCGCCGGCGCCAGCGGCAGCACTGACGGCGCCGGCAGCGCGGCGCGCTTCAACGGGCCGACCCGGCTCGAGGCCGACGTCGACGGCAATTTGTACGTCACCGACACCGGCAACTCCACCATCCGCCAGGTGAGCGCCGGCGGCGCCGTCACCACGCTCGCCGGCGCCGCCGGCCAGTGCGGCAGCGCGGACGGCAGCGCCGGCAATGCGCGCTTCTGCAACCCGCAGGGCATCACGCTCGACCGCAACGGCAACCTGTACGTGGCCGACACCATGAACCACACCATCCGCCGCATCGACCGCAACAACGCCGTCACCACCGTAGCCGGGACGGCCGGCGCCTGCGGCAGTGCCGACGGACGCGGCACTGCCGCCCGCTTCTGCGAGCCGCGCGACATCGAGGTCGACGACGACGGCTACCTGTACGTGGCCGACACGGCCAATTCCACGATCCGCGAAATCTCGCCTTCCGGAGAAGTGCGCACCATCGCCGGCGCCGCCGGCCAATGCGGCACCGCCGACGGCCCGGGCGCCAGTGCGCGCTTCTGCAACGCCGCCGCGCTGACGATGGACGGCGCCGGCACCCTGTTCGTGGCCGATACCGGCAACGGCACCATCCGCCGCATCGGCAGCTCGGGCGCGGTGAACACCGTGGTCGGCACCCCCGGCACCCAGAACGTGGTGCTCGGCCCCCTGCCCGGCAGTTTGAACGCGCCGCGCGGCATCACGGTGCTGGCGGCCGGCTCGCTGGCGGCCACTTCGCAGAACATGGTGCTGAAACTGGTGCCGGCGCGCTGATCGGGGGAGGCCACTGTTGCGCAAACCATACTCTCGCGCCAGCTCAGCCATTTGCTGCAGTGCATGGCGACTTGCCGCACAGAAGAGTTAGCGCTGTAGGCGTAGACTATGCCTCATGAACACATCGAAAAAAATGGCGGCAGGGATGGCAGGCTTCGCCAGCGTGTTGTGGCTGGGCCTGACGGCTGCGGTGGCCGCCAACCAGCGCCGGCTGGTGTTCAACCCGACCATCATCCCGGAGGTAAACAGTCCGCGCAGCAGCGGCCATCGCACCCGCCCCATCGTCCTGCGCGCCAAGGACGGCACCCGTCTTTGCGGCTGGCTGATGACGCCGCGCACGCCGGGTCCGCGCCCGGCGGTGCTGTATTTCGGCGGACGTTCCGAAGAAGTGTCCTGGGTGGTGCGCGATGCCGGCAATCTGTTCCCGAACATGACCGTGCTGGCGATGAACTACCGCGGCTACGGCAATTCGCACGGCATCCCCGACGAAACCCTGATGATCGACGACGGCTGCACCCTGTACGACTGGCTGGCCGCCCTCGGCCAGGTCGACGCGCGGCGCATCGCCGTGGTCGGGCGCAGCCTCGGTTCCGGCGTCGCGGTGCAGGTAGCCAAGGAACGCGCCGCCCACTCGGTGGTCCTGATCACGCCCTACGATTCGATCCTGGCGATTGCGAAGCGCAAGTTCCGCGCCATGCCCATCGAGTACATGCTGCGCCACCGCTTCGAGTCGATCAAGTACGCGCCCTCGCTCACCGTTCCCACTTGCGTGCTGCGCGCGGAAAGCGACGACATCGTGCCCCACTCGCATACCGACCAGCTATGCGGCAAGCTGGCCAACCTGATCGCCGACGAGATCGTGCCCGGCTCGGACCACCTGAACATTCCCTACCTGGAAGCGACCCAGGCCCGCATCGCCAGCTTCCTCACCGAACGCTTCAGCCAGCCCCTGCCTACCCCGCAACTCCTCGAAACTGTGGCGTGAAGGAAAAAAGATGCCGAATGTTGTCGGCATTTATATTTCCTTCGAATAAATTGCCAAGTAAAATCGTATTTGTCATGCATCCACGGGCTGATGCATATTTGACAGGTTGAGCTGCGCAGGTTTTCCGATACCCGGCGCCACGCAGCGCATGGCCGGGCTACCCTCCCCGTTTGCTGTTGCGACGCTGCGACATTCGCGCGCGTAATGCACGGGTTGAGCAGGCCGCGATACAAATCGTAACCCCGTGAAACGTTTGGGGCTGACACAATCCGCACGTCATCGAATTGCGTGAACGAATGGTGCCTGCACGGCAGTGTGCAAGTGCGATCCAGTGCCGCTCGATGCCTTGCCTTTATGCCGCCCTTCCCAACGCAGCCGTTGCGCCGGGTACAATATCGAAATTCCAGGAGCTATTTCATGAAATTCAAGCAACTCAGCATGACGATTGCAGCACTGTGCATCGCCGGCACGGCAAGCGCAGCCAATCCGAAACTGGGCATCGTCTACGATGCCGGCGGCAAGTTCGACAAGTCGTTCAACCAGTCCGCTTTCGAAGGCGCCGAGCGCTTCAAGAAGGAAACGGGCATCGCCTACATCGAAGTCCAGGCCAACAGCGATACCCAGGCCGAGCAGGTGATGCGCGGCCTCGCGCGCAAGAAGCTCGACATGATCGCCGCCATCGGCTTCTCGCAGACCCAGGCCGTGGCCAAGGTCGCCAAGGAATTCCCGAAAGTCCGTTTCGTCCTGATCGACAGCATCGCGCCAGGCGCGAACGTGAACTCGATCATGTTCAAGGAACAGGAAGGCTCCTACCTGGTCGGCGTCGCTGCCGCCATGGCCTCGAAGTCGAAGAAGATCGGTTTTGTCGGCGGCATGGACATTCCGCTGATCCGCGCCTTCTCGTGCGGCTATAACCAGGGCGCCAAGGCGCAGCAGCCGAAGATCGAGATCATGTCGAACATGGTCGGCACCACCAGCGCAGCCTGGAACGACCCGGCCAAGGGCGGCGAGCTGGCACGCCAGCAGTTCGACCGCGGCGCCGACGTCGTGTTCGCCGTGGCCGGCGGTTCGGGCATGGGCGCCCTGCAGATGGCCAAGGAAAAAGGCAAGCTGGCGATCGGCGTCGATTCGAACCAGAACTACCTCCACCCTGGCAACATGCTGACCTCGATGGTCAAGCGCGTCGACGTGGCGATCTACGACTCCTTCATGCAGGTCAAGAACAACACCTGGAAGGGCGGCACCACCTACAAAGGCCTGAAAGAAGGCGGCGTGGACTGGGTGCTGGACAAGGACAACCGCAAGGTCGTCACCCCGGAAATCGAAAAACGCGTGAATGGCGTGAAAGCCGACATCATCAACGGCAAGATCAAGGTCATCGACTACCGCGCAGGCAGCAGCTGCCCGGTCTGATTTTCATATCGTTGTAACGACAAGCGCGCCGCGCCGGAGACCCCGGCGCGGCGCGCTTTTAAATGCGTTGGGCTGGCCACCGTGCCACCCAATGCATTCATCATTTTTAAGCAAACATTTTTACTACTGATCGCTATGCAGCCAGCCGTAGAATTTCGCAACATAAGCAAGGCCTTCGGGCCGGTGCAAGCGAACGCTGACGTCAGCTTCACGATCGCCAAGGGTTCCATCCATGGCGTCATCGGGGAGAACGGCGCCGGCAAATCCACC
>Ga0265780_10005830_pt1 | contig 15483 bp, 18 predicted proteins | sample P1T30metagenome_FD_192432 | JGI IMG/M metagenome (GOLD analysis project Ga0265780, IMG submission 192432) | Plant litter microbial communities from East Loma Ridge, Irvine, California - P1 T30 | ecosystem: Environmental > Terrestrial > Plant litter > Unclassified | place: USA: California... | reverse complement strand
ATCCTACAGATTGATGTCAACACGTGAGGAGGAGATTGAGGAAGAAGTTGGTTGATTGTTAGAACCTATCGTAAAGAGCGAATATATATCCTCCTGTTACATAAGCAGTGCTGACGCGCTATACTCAAGTAGACGTAGATGCTGACAATTGAAAAAAGACATATGAGCTCATCTAGACTGAAGTGAAAGTGAAGTGAAGTACTTCAGCCACGACTCCCACCTCCGACACATCACGCAGACAGCTTCTTACCTCCCCTCCCTAAGCCCCAACCACAGCCAGCACTGTACATAGCGACCCAGCAGCCACCAGCGCCGCTCGCGCAAGATTCAGCGTAGCCCACCTATCAATAAGCGCATGCGTCGTCTCTCCCTCCGCAACACCCGCTTCAACCGCCTTATCGTCTAGCGACGAGCTCGCAAGCGAGTTCATCTTCTCAATCAGCTTGTTGTTGACGGGCACGATGAAGGCGATAGTGAAGGGCACGATACTGGGGAGCAGGATCGAGGCGGCGAGGTTGAGCTTGAAGGCTGTGGAGCTGCGGTCCTCTGTATTGCGAGTTAGACCAAGTGCTAGGAGGAGGATATTGGGGGATGCGTACGTTGTGAGGCTACGTAGGCGGTCGCAAGGGCACTGGATATAGCGAGGGGGATGCCCATGCTGCCACCTAGGGTTAGGACTTTGTGCCATTGTTTCGCGGCGAGAGGTGCGGGCGCTTCCATTACTGCTGGAATGGATATAAAGGACAGACTGGCATTCTGACCTATCCCATACGTCAGCGCAGCACTATAAATGGGAATTGTGGCTCCGTGTCCAAGGTCATGGCTACTAACCAAGAAGGTATGTGCTCGCTGTGATGCCAATCGTCTGCGCGATCATGAGGCCTATACGAGGGTGCTGGTTGAAGGAGGTACCCGTAATGTCATTCATAGCGGTTGCAATTGAGGGTGGAGACTATCTCAAATGAAGTTTGCGAGACCTGCGAGCTTCATGAAGACAGGAAAGTTGGTGGCCTGGTGGATAGTTACCAGTGGGGCTTCGATGGATCGCGCTACTGCTCTATTCCATCCAATCAAAGACGCGTACCTCCGCGGGCTTGCTAACCTCAGGCCTTCCAACAGATGGCATTTCTATGAACATTCGAATGCAACTCCGAAGTGGTCGACGATCTTATGAGGCGCGATATCGCGATGCCTCTTCCAGCTGAACTGTCACGTTGCGTTGCCCGTTGATGCTTGTAGGCAGCGTGAAACTCCAACGGCGTCAACACCTGGGCATGCACTCGTCTCACTGATCATCGACCATGTATGCCACATTCCCCTACCAGTAGACCCCCTACTCATAATCAATTTACTTCACACAGCGAAAGCGTCCAGCCAGCATTAATCCAATCGCAAGTCAAAGCGCGTCCCACCGCCTTTAAGGCCTACCACCATGTTCTGTACGCCCTTCCTCCCTCTCCTGTTTCAATCCTATCTAACAGCTCCCGGCATTCACTTCGTCCGCAACCCTCCACCACGTCAGCGCCCTTCCACCCGGCACTACCTTCGCGCAAGCTCTCTCCGCCCTACATAACCACGACCTCCTCATCAAACTCGACCCCGAATTCCAATCCTACGAGACACTCCCATCCCTACCTTCCGCGCTCGAGACCAAGCGGTACAAAGTGACCGACTACATGGCCGCGCTACCAAAAGGGCTATGGGACTCTACAGTGAGCTTCGAGGCTGAGATGACGAATACAGAGGACGGCGTGTTGTGGATCGTGAAAGCGCCGTTGGGACTGGTGCAAACGACGACCTGGAGGTGTTTGAGGACGGAGGGGCTGGCGCAGGAGGATAGGAAGGGTGATGGGCAGAGTGAATGGAGTTTGGTGGAGGATGTGGAGATCAGGGCGAATAGATTATTGACGGGCACGGTGAGGGGAAAGTGTGAGGAGAACTGGGTGGGGAGCCATGGGAAGTTTTGTGAGCATTTGAGGAGTGGGTTTGGGAAGGAGAGCCAGACCTGAGGTTACGTGAGATATACTCCATCAACTCCAAATGTACTTTGCAGGTTGAGTAAGACTCAACAGCGATTGTATCTCATGTTTCGATGTGCAGTAGTGATACTGGAAACTGGCAGAATTAGGTGCTACTGAAGACTGACCTGCTGACTGGCCGTTGTCGGCATGAACGCATGTCTCACATGACGATCAGAGACCCTCGTTCGTGACACCCCTCTGACTTTCCACCAGTTGACAGCACTGGGCATGGTAGCGCGTGCCCACTGGACTCGCAACACCCTATCCTTATCGCGCCACCTGATCACATCTTCGCCTTAAGCGCAAAATCATTCGTTTTTCAACATCGACAGACATCGCTTCATACCATCATGCTGATGGCGATCGGCGCAACCACGCCACACGCCGTCCAACGTTGCATCCACCTGCACGCCTCCACAGTCCCCACACTCTGGGGCCAGATGCGAACACGACAAGTCTAGCGACCCAGCAATTCTGCCGTCTCGGTAGCCGACAGCCAAATGGAACGCCTTCACGGACGGGACAGCAGGCGAGTGTTCCTGCCTTCAGCCTCTACTGCGCGCTATTCTCTGGCGAAGATGCAGATTGGTGGGCTGTTGGACGCCCAGAAAGTAGAGAACGAGACCCTGCATACAGCGCATGCACTGGAGAACCGACTGAGCCGAAGGAACAAGACACTGTTTTCGCAGCAGCTAACACTCACAGAACGATGAGCATCGTTGAATGGCTCTTGATCCAGCGTGCTATCTGTCGTACTTGCACGCGACGCTGATCTAGCGGTCGTTTGACCAAGCGGACGGTGCTGATGGTGAGGAAGGCGCACGTGGCGGTCGGTCCTTCCGTTTACAGTGGGAGCCGACGATAAGAGTAGCGCGTGGATAAGCCATACGCCTGACTGAGCGGCTGCAACGTGAAGTGTATACCTACTGCACGCCCGTCGTTCTGGCGCAAACGTCAAAGTGCTTTCGTCAATCGTGCTGTCAATGAAGACTGATCTTGTTCGTTGATGTTCCTTTCCTTTTGCAGTGTGCGGAGCTGTGAAGTCGTTCCTCGTCGAAGCAGAAGCGCCCACCGGTCGCGTTCACGGCCCAGATCCCCGCAGCGCCCGCGGGCTACGGTAAACCACGCACCAGGCCCAACCACCAGTGAGGCGCTCGGTTTCCGGCTTCAGTAGTCGAGCTCTCTTCTAAGTCTGGTTCCCCAGGCGTGAGATTTGTCACTTGAACGTAGACAAACCCTCATCCATTCAGTGCACGCGACGTCTCTGGGTCTCATTCCCCGCAACGCACCACACCATTCCATCATGACGTCCACCATGGAGCCGGTCTCAATTGAATCGGTCATGGTCGAACACGACAACGAGATGTTGTCTTCTCCTCCGCAGACGCCCACCGAAGCTATCATGATCGAGAAGCCAAAGCTCAAGGGCAGACATCGGCTACTCAATGGCTTACAACGCATGGGCAGCTCGCCCAGCTTGGCCAGCATGGGTAGGACACGCTCACACAGTCTTCGCAGTGGGGGAAAGGCTTCAATGTCCTGCGTGTCTCTAGCTTCACCGACATCGCCATACATCAACTCGTTCGGCAGCTCGTACTCGTCAGAGCTGTCCAACGGCTTCTCTACGGCTCCAACATCAGTCGCCAACAGCCCACCGGGCAGCCCGTTTTGGGACGAAAGGACTCGTCTGCGGATGCGAACTCCCGATCTGCCCTCCTCAGTCCCACTACCGTCTGCTCGGCCCTTGTCACGATCTGGCATCGAGGCTGAAAGCGACTACTTCTCACGGCCGCTTAAGAAGAAGGTTCAGAAGCGACCCAACTTCAACCTCTGGGCCGACATGCCTACCGAGATCCGCATGCAAATTCTCCGATATCTCGACCCGAAACAAGTCGTACGATGCTCGCGGGTGTCGCGATCATGGCATGCCATGTGCTTTGACGGACAGCTGTGGAGTGACATGGACGCAAGCAAATTCTACCGCGACATCACGGCCGATGCGCTGGTCAACATCATAACTTCGGCCGGGCCTTTCGTGAAGGACCTGAATCTGAGAGGCTGCGTTCAGCTGAAGGAGCAATGGGGAAAGGATGGCTTCATTGAGGCCTGCCGTAACCTGGAGAACTTCTCGCTCGAAGGGTGCCGCATAGATCGAACGTCGATCCACTGCTTCTTGCTACAGAACAGCCGCCTCGTACACGTGAATCTTTCTGGTCTATCGGGTGCGACAAATGCGGCTATGAAGATCCTCGCGTCGAACTGTCCACGAGTCGAAGTGCTCAACATCTCCTGGTGCAACAACATTGATAATCGCGGCCTGAAGAAGGTTGTTGAAGGCTGCCCCAAGCTGCGAGATCTAAGAGCTGGCGAAGTGCGAGGTTGGGACGATGTCGAGCTCATGACCGAGCTGTTCAAGCGCAACACGCTGGAGCGACTCGTCCTGATGAATTGCGACAGCCTCAACGACGAGTCTCTTGCTGCGCTCATCGAAGGCGTAGACGAAGAGATCGACGTCCTCACAGACCGACCTGTTGTACCACCACGCAAGCTGAAGCATCTCGACCTCACGCGTTGCCGCACCATTACCGACGCAGGCATCAAGACCCTAATCGGCAACGTGCCCGATCTCGAAGGCCTCCAAGTCTCCAAATGCGGCGGCCTTACCGACGATGCCTTCATCGACCTCATCCCAACCATGCCCATCCTCACCCACCTCGACGTCGAAGAACTCGACACCCTTACCAACGAAGTCCTCAAGACCCTCGCGCAATCCGCATGCGCGCCGCACTTTCGACACCTCTGCATCTCCTACTGCGAGAACCTCGGTGATGCCGGCATTCTCCCAATTCTCAAAGCATGCACTAGCCTCTCGTCACTTGAAATGGACAACACGCGCATCTCCGACCTCGTCCTCACCGAAGCTGCAGCTAGAATGCGCACACGGAATCGCTCGGCTCGTGGCATCACTGCATCCGAGCGCCCAACCGTTGGCCTGCGCATCGTGGCTTTCGACTGCGCGAACGTGACATGGACTGGTGTCCGTGAAGTCCTCTCCCGTAACGCGGAAATCACGCTCAAGACAAACACATATCCCCGCGAGATCATCAGCCTCAAGTGCTTCTACAACTGGCAGCCAACTGTCGAAGAGCACACCAAGCGCGTACTACGTGGCGACTTCGCGGCTGCAGCGAGACTGGAGCGCAAGTGGGCGGGCTGGATGATGGCGAATGAGGAGGCGGGTGTTGGGGGTGCGGGCGCGAGGAGGAGACGCAGAAGGGCGCGAGAGGCGCAGATGATGCATGCTGATGAGGAAGAGGGTGGTGCGGGAGTTACAGGTGGTGTGGGTAGGAGGAGGAGGGCGAGGAGTGGGCCTGGGGGATGCGCTGTTATGTGAGTACGAGCATGATGTTTTGAAGTTGTTCTTGTTGGTTAGCTTGGGGGCTGTTGCTGGCTAGCACGCTCCTTCTTCACACCACTGTGTTGCGCGTTATATTATCGGATGGTTTTACTTTCGTTGGAGTTACAGTGTTTTGGGTTCCGAGAGCTGCACCAACGGATGGTGTCTTTGCTTCATGATAGAGATAGAAAGGTTGAGTGATGATGGTTTCCTCCCTTATCGGCACATACGTATACAAGATAGATTGAGAGTCGACTACACGCATCTGGTCACACTCAGTGCACAAGTGAAGACAATAACGCATGTCACACGCTTCACGTGAGAGCGCGCCAGCTTACTAAGCGTGTTTCGCCTTCATCGCGTTCCTCCACCGAACACTTCATTCTCAACATCAACGCAAAAGTCACCAAATAACATTCAACACAACCACACCGATTCATCGGCAACGTCATCACTCCTCAAAATGTCCGACCAGAACGCAAAGCAAAGCCTAGACGCATGCCGCATAGCCGGCCTCCCGCCAGACTTCTACTACATCCCTAACTTCATCTCCGCCGAAGAAGAAGCATCAATCCTACAAAAGGTACACATCAATCAACAATCCACCCACCTCTTTCAACTCCCCTTCAACACCACCATAAACCCTACCCCATCTCCAAAACCCACCCTCCTAACACCCCACCCACAGATCTCCCCCCACCGCTGGACCCCCCTCACCCACCGCCGCCTCCAAGCCCACCCCTCCCCCCTCACCTCCTCCAACACACTCCTCGCCTCGCCGCTCCCAGCATACCTAATCCACCCTATCATCCCGCGCTTCAACGACCTAGGCATTTTCACCGCCACGCCGCACGCCCAGCCAAACCACGTGCTTGTCAACGAGTATCGGCCGGGTGAGGGCATTATGCCGCATGAGGATGGGGGCGCGTATGCGGATGTTGTGGCGACGGTTAGTTTGGGCGGGGGGTGTTGTTTGGATGTTTTGCCGAAGGGATCCTGTGTCGAAGAAGAGAGTCGAGTGGAAGGGAAGTATGTGGTTCCGACGCGTATATTCCAAGAAGCGCGCTCGCTACTTATTACGACTGGCGACGCTTATCGGGATTTGATGCATGGTATTGCGGCGATTGAGGTAGATGAAAATCTTAACAGCGATACGGTTGCGAATTGGGGTCTTTTGGGAGATAGGTGTAGGGAGGGGATTGAAGTTGAGGGGGGGAAGAGCGTGAGGGCGACGAGGATCAGTTTGACGTATAGGGATGTGGTGAAGGTTAGTTTGGCGGCGAGTAGGATATTGGGTGGGGGTGGGTTGGGGAGGAAGTGAAAGAAAGAAAGAGGTGGGAGTGGTTGATAGTCGGGAATAGGGTGAGAATACTTGTGAGAGTAATATCCTAATCTCTCTAAGTTCAAGAAGCGTGCATCTCGGATCATGTATTAGAAGCTCGTTATCAGCGTTCGAATACGAAGTCTACAACGCATGATACTAGAAGAGAGAAGAAAATCGAAGTTTGGGTCTGGGAAGATGTGATATTCAGGAAATGATGCAGAAAGTCGAGTGCTGCACTATCATGCAGGTACCGTCGATCACGAGGAGCTGTATGCTGTCCTTTGCCACATAGTCAATTTTTTCAACGATTACTTATAGTAGATGTAAGCAAGTTTGGCCATATACATAAGTAGATGTAGATGAATAAACATATCACGCGTTGTTAGCAAAGGAGCCGGCTGACTGACGGAACGATGCGAGAAGATGCGGAAACATCCCGAGATGCGCAGAAAAGCGGTGTCGAGCGATTCAGCATCAGAGCACGAGACCACCTGCAAAGCCTCGGTGAAAACTGTATAGATCCTAACAGCAACATACCCGGGTTCTCTGCCCAAGTTATATATTGGTAGCAATGCTCCAGTGACGCACAAATGCGGTGAAGCGGACCATGCGCAGATCTCGTACGAACAAGGCAAAGCGCGTCCCAGATTCAGATCAGTTGATCTCGTTACACCCAACCAAGTCTCTTCTACCCCAGATCCGAGCAACACCAGCACAGCCATCGTGACCTCTCACTCCGTCAGTCTCGCAACGCTTCATGGCAGCTTTGACGACCATCCCCGGTCGTGCGGATTTGAAGTTGCTCGTTGCGGCCATGACGTTCACAAGCGGCGCAGTCCGTTTGAGGGTGCTGTGCCTCACCTCGGACATCATGGAGGTGAGAGGTGAATTATCGTGGTCGCGTGGGGTCCGGGCGCGTACGGGGACTTTGAATGCATGAGAAGAAATCACTTAGTTTGGGCCCGAAAATATGTAAACCACTTACTACTGACTCTCTTGCGCTGGTCCCAGACCCTACAGCGAGCGTCTCCACCACAGAATCTTAAATTATTACCCAAGTGACAGGTTTGAATATCACTGTTCTTCAAGTCTCCGCACAAGATACCTGAAGTAGCCGAGTCTCTGACATTGGTCACCCGCGTGGCCGATCGTTGAACTTCACCTGGACACACGCGCTTCACACGCGGCGTGGTTGTATCAGGTAGTAAAGGCACCGCCGTGGCACAGCCTTGATCCATACCACACCTCATCTTCGACTTTCGGTAAGTTGCGCCCCGCTTCTCCCATCAAAACCACTTACACGATGTCTCGAAAACTGACTTACGGAGTGGCTATATCTACCATGGCCTTTATGATCATATTAGCCACGGTCCTGCTCGCCACAGCTTCCGTAGCACAGTACACATCTCCTCCAGTAGTACAGGAAACCCCATCATCACCAGCGGGCCCTTCTACTTCCTGTCCCGATGCGGCATCACGACTCTTCCTTTCTGACGGACCGCATGCCAACTACTTCTACTCGGACTGCCATCAGAGCGTACATGCAGTCTTCACGAACCCTCGCTCCGGCGACAAGCTCGACATCGTCAAGCCGCGGATGCTGATAGCATGGCCTGCTGGAAACAGCGGCGCGCTTGCGCAGTTCGAGTCCGGTAGCGGCCAGGCTGGATCACTCTCTCTGACTGTCAAGAAGATCAACGGCAACGACGTCAACCCAATCTACCAGGGGATCAGCGGTTCCGCCCCGCGAGTTGGCCTGACTTCGACCGTCAACTTCAACGACTCGGCTATCCTCGCAGTCCCCATCCTTGGCAGCATCCGCAGTCTGCGAGACTTCACTGAGGGTGGTAGCATCGACCAGGCCTTCCAAGGCAGCTTTGGCTTCTCAGAATACCCCGATGGCAGCGCTTCAATCAACCGCACATGGTTCGATGGCGTGACTACATCCACCATGTCCTTCACCCCACTGAACGGCGCCCAGAAGATCACCATCAACCGCGGCAACAAGTGGACACTGAGCTTCGGTCCAGGAGACTACAAGATCGAAATTACATACAACTACCCGCAACTCGCCCAACTCCGCCCCCAACAAGTCCTCAACACCGCCGCATTGCCCCTAATCGCCCAGAACCCAGATCTCACCACATCACTTGCCTTCCTATCCTACAGCAACAAGCTCCTAGCAGGTACATGGCGCTTCCTAACCTACTTCGGGCGCGACAGCATGATCGCCGCGCTGCTCATGCAGCCCATTCTCAGCGACGCCGCGATGGAAGCCGTCATCGCCGCTGTCCTCGAGCGCGTACACTTCGAGGATGGAACCGTCTGCCACGAAGAAGTCCTCGGCGACTACGCGTCCTACATCAACATGAACAACGGCATCGAATCCGCCCAGCCGCTGTGCGACTACAAAATGATCGATACCGATTTCTTGCTCCCTATCATTATGCAGCGCTACTTCGTCGACACCGCACCCGGCCAGCAAAGCAGCACATCCTTTTTCGCCAAAACAGCTTCCTTCCTACCTGAAAACGCCGGCCTGCAATACACACACCTCGCGCAAAAAACCGCAGAGAAAATAATGTCCCTCGCCGCCCCGTTCGCAGCCACCCCGTCCAAAAATAACCTCCTCGCGCTCCGCACCGACCAGTCCGTCGGCCAATGGCGCGATTCACCAAATGGCTTAGGTGGCGGCCGTATACCCTACGACGTCAACACCGCGCTTGTACCAGCGGGCCTACGCGCCATCGCTGCATTGTCGCGCGCGGGATTTTTTCCGGAACACGGGGAGTGGAAGGATAGTGCGGATCGGTATGCACAGGTCTGGGAGGACGAGACACTTAGGTTCTTTGAAGTCGTTGTACCGCGGGATGAGGCGAAGATGCGTGTGCAGACGTACGTGCAGACGAGTAAGCTGGGTGTTCCAGCGATGGCGGAGAGTATTGCTACCGATGTGACGTATTACGGTCTCGCGCTCGATGCTTCAGGCGCGCCGGTACAAGTTATGAACACCGACGATGCGTTTCGGCATTTCTTCCTCAACACGACGAATCAGACGCAATTGAGTAGTTTCTTGGACCAAACTGCAGATCACATTCTGCGCCCGTTTCCCGCTGGTCTAGCAACGGATGTCGGTCTCCTCGTTGCGAATCCAGCGTTCGCAACGGACGCGGGGTTCCGAGAGGGGTTTGGCAAGCGCGAGTATCATGGCACGGTGGTGTGGAGTTGGCAATTAGCCATGATGGGCGCGGGGCTGGGGCGGCAGATCGCGAGGTGTGACGCTTCTTCTCACTCTCCTGGTACGTCTCCTTCTCACCACTAATATCCCAAAACGACAGCTAACATTTTACCAAGATTTCTGCTCCACGCCCCTCCGCCAGAAGGTCGTGTCCGCGTACAACCAGCTCTGGGACACCATCGAGGCCAATACGCCGCAGCTGAGCCACGAGGTGTGGACGTGGGAGTATAGCGGGGGGAAGTATGCGGCTGTTCCGCTGGGGGCGGTTACGTCGACGGAGAGTAATGTGAGGCAGTTGTGGAGTTTGACCTTTTTGGGTGTGGGGAGGGAGAAGTTTTAGGAGGGTTGGTGGAGTGTGGCGTTGCGGTATATCCAGTGGAGTTGGTTGTAGAAGGGTTAGCGGATTGGGTTGAATGAATAGAGGAAGCGAGAAGGGGAATAGATTGTGGAAAAATGATATTGCTTGGGTATCTACATGTATGACTATTCAGTCCAACCCTCCCTCTCCTCTCGCTCTCTACCTAATCCTCCCAATCCTCTTCTTCGCAATCCTAATCTTGCCATCCACCCTCTCAACATCCTCATCCAACAACCCCAACATCGCATTCTGCTCCACAATCTCCGTATTAATCGCAACGCCCATATCCCTCATGCGCCTTACCACCGTCGTCAAATCAACCAAGTCCTCATCCTGATCCGCAATAATCTGCTTTTGCAATTGCAACACGCCGTCGTTGTCGAGTTCGCGGGTTTTATCGGTTTCTTGTGGGGCGCCGAGGACGCGGCGGGATGAGTGGGGCTTGGATGACGATGATGGAGCGTTGTGGAAGAGACCTGCTTTTTGCTCTTGTGTGACGGCTGCAGAAGATGTGGATGAGGAGCTGGACATGGCGGCCTTGACAGCCATGCTGTTCAGCACGCTTTCCAGCCCGTCTTTCTCCTTGCGCAAACTAGACACCATGTCCCTCCTCCTCCTGATTTCCCCTTCGCCCAGCGCCTTCTCCGCACTCAATCTACCTAGCCCCTCGTCTAAACTCGACAGCAGCGTACCCGCGCGCACAAGGCTTTGCTTCGCTTTCGCGGCCGCTTCGTGCTGTGCGGTCGCGGCGGTGGCTTGTTCGCGGGCCGTGAGCCAGCGGCGCGCATCTTGCAGGCTGGATTTGAGATCCGTGTGCTTGTCGAGCCAGTCAGACGCGTCGCGCACGCGATCTTTTCCGAACTGGCTCCCCGGTAGATTCGCGCTCTTCTTTGCGTCCAGCGCGTCAAGAGCAAGGAAATCGCGGTACGCTTTACTCATACGCCACCGCGCGTCTTCAGCACCTTCAATGCCGCGTAAATACTCTTCCAGCCCCGCGCGCCGCTTCTCGACGGCGTCTGGTGTCGCGGTCCCGCTGCCGAGCCCCAGGAAGCCGCCGATGCCCCATGATTTGGCGGGTAGTGCGACGGGCGGTGCGGAACCGGTAGAGGATCGCAGCGCGGCGTCGAGGGCGGAGAAGTCGGAGTAGCGCTTTGGGGTGGCGGAGGATGTGCGCGGGAAGGGGTGCTCGATCTTAATGGTGTATTCGGTGTAGGGCTTGCCGTGCGAGGGCGTCTTTTCGTGCGCGGAGGGGATGCTGATTTTGAGTGGCGCCATGGTTTGGGTGTGTGGAGGGTGTGAAAGAGGTGTGGGTGCAGGCAACAATGTCTTGGTTTTGGTGGCAGGACTGTCGCGTGCGCGCGTTGTGGACGGCGGGTTGTGCTGGTGCCTTATACGCGTGCCATGTCGTGTTATGGAGCAATGGGAGGTTGATGTATCTTCATCCGAAGCCAACTATGTGTGTACTATGGAGGGAGAGCAAGAAGTTGAAGCTCGCGACAGAATCAAGCATCGGCTCCACATGCGAGGCTGACGTCGTTGGCTCTAGCGCCACGTGCGTCACATCACCGTACTTCATCTCATCTCGCAGATCACATCTCAAATTACATACTCGAATGCTATTGTGCCTCAAACCATCTGCAGTCTCCATTAAGAAGCAGACTCAGGACCAAGCTTGGAGTTGGGTTTGAGGAATTCACGGCGGTGTAACTGATAGAGTTGACGTCTGATCTCATCTTTTAGAGTAAATGACCTTGTTAGCATGCAGGCCTGCTGAAATCCTCTTCCTCTGGTGAACAATGCATCGTGTAAGAGCAGCAGCCACAGGGTCCAGACATGTTATTTTGGGCACCACGAGAAGGAAGGCGCGACTCGTGTCATCCATCCCAGCCCTTCCCTATCTCGTCACCGGCGACCCTTCTAACTCCCCACACAAGAACACCATTTAACCATCAACAAGCACATATCTGCCTTACTCCGATCTTGCTACGCGTTCATCCGTCCTGATCCCGAGACGATGCCCGGTGAGGGTCAGTCGCGCTGCACATGCGCCCAGCAACACCAGTGATTGGACAACACACCTCGTGGCTCAGCCTCATCGAATTGAGCCTTACCACCAGCCTCGTATCACACCGCGATGCTCGTTTTGGTAACTTCAGACGAGACAAGCAGACCACGACACCATATATAACATGCCCGTAGCCCTCGATACTAGCATGCACAATCTTGACTTTCGGCACGCAAAATGGCACCACAGGAACGAAAAGCACCGTTGACGGGCGAAGAGAGGGGCATGAATCAGGCGCGTGATAAGTCGATGAAGACTTTCGAAGAGCTGTATGCTGAACCGCCGCCGTATACGCCGACTGCGCAGGGACCTTTCGCCAATGGAAGCGCACCGCCGGGCTGTGTGCCAAAGACGGAAGATCTCAACTTTCAGCCCAGTCCGCTTGAGATTCCGACGCCGGCGGAGTGCATTGCGCATCTCAAGCTGTTGCACGCGTTTGCCAAGCTGAGGCGCGATGTTGGGAATTGCGAGGGCTTGTATGGAATTGGTATTGGTGAGGGGGGTGAGATTGGAGTTTCGGACACGTCGAATGGCAGTGCGCAACATTCTGGAGGTGTGCACGAAGCGAACGGCGAGAACTCCAATGCACACACGACGAACAGTGACGAATCAGCTGCTGCAGGACTAGCTGAGCGCCTTCGCGATAAGAGATGGTCAGTCTTCGTGACAAAGGCCGTTGACCGATACTCGATGTGGTGGGTACAGCACATGTATGCCTCTACCGTTTATCAGGGAATGATCAGGAAACGCGATTTTGAGCCTGGCCTGTATGCGCAGCCCAACGAAATACCCTGGAGTAAGCAATCCTCTCCTCCACTCCACCCGAGAATCGGCCAAATGCTTACATCTCTGCAGTCACGAAATTCACTGCCGAAGGCAAAGGATATGAATCCAGTCCCGAGTTCCGACTGCCGCCTCTCGACGTGCTCATGGTGTGGCACGCACATATGCTGAACCCGCGAATCTACCTTGAAGACTGCATTCGCTACACGAACCACAAGCAATGGCGCACGACTTTTCCATGGCAGATTATCTACGAATCAATCGACGACGAGTCATTCGAATACACCCGCGAAGACATTTACACTTTCCAGCGCTCGACCGGGCACGAGTGGGACCCTTTGCAGGATGACGACTTGAAGAAAGTCAGATGCCCTCGGTGCACCGCCAGCGTCGCTGTTCCGTGGACACAGCCTCCTCCCGTTCCTAGCAGTGAAGCCCTGGACGCCTATCTCGCGTTCGACACGGGTTTCTCGGGTACTGAGTTCCGCCACGAGTGTCCATCTTGTTGCCTCACGATTACGCATGACAATCTGCGTGTAGGGAAGTTTTGCGACGATGGAGATGCGCTGATCAATTTGGATAGGCCGCTCGCTGGCACTATAATTAATATGTGGGGCGAGCCAGCAGGTAAGATCCATTTCCATACGAATGTCGATCTTGTCGTGTCGTAATCCAGGACATACTAAACTCCAAGACATCAAACACGAGCCCTTTCAAGGTCCTGAAGACACCTGCTAACCATCCCCAGGCACAGGCAAAGGCAAAAACCTCGGCACCCACGACCTCTTCTTCCCCAACCGCGCCATTTCCTCCCTCTCAAACATGCAATCATCCCACCTCCGCCCCCAAATCTCCAATCTAACCCCAGAATCCCTCAAAACTCTCTTCCGCACCCTCCTATCCTCGCGCTCCTCCATCGCCATTGCAAACGCACAGCAAAAAGACCCGGGCTTCGTCGCCAAGATGTCGCGCGTAGCTGTGCGAAAGGTACTGAGTCACTATTGGGACAATTCGAGTATTTTCGGGATGGATTTGGTGGGTGCAGTGCTTAGGCAGGGTAGTTTTGTGCAGAAGATGGAGAGGCTGGATTGGTTAAGGAGTCCGGGTGGGTGTATGGCGAGGGTGCAGAGGTGTATTGTGAAGTACCATCGGTTTGTGAGGTTGTCGGCGGATAATGGAATGAGAATGGTTGTGCCGACGTTGGATGTGGATTTGGCATGGGTGAGTTGAAAGAAGTAGTTTGTGTTCGTTTGGCTTTTGACTGACTGTGAGTTAGCATACGCACCAACTCACCCCGAAACTCTACTACCGCTACACGCTCGCCGAAACGAGCAAATTCATGAATCACGACGATAAGGTGCCCGAGACAAATTTACACACGGCGTTTCAGTGGACGAGTCGGGCTTACGAGAAAAAATATGGGCGTAAGTAATGGGACTGTAGCTTGAACTGTGTTGACGTACTGATACTGATACTTGGCGTCATTTTAGAGCCGTATTCTGAGTGCTCGTGCTGGTATTGCGAATGTACGCGCGAACCACTACGCTCCAGCTTTTTGGGGAAATTGAGTTCACGCCGGGCGAGTTTGAGCGTCGAGAAGATGGGTGAGAAGGGGTTTACTAAGGATGCATCCAACGGTAATGTTCCCCTTCACCTCATACCTACCAACCTACACTAACATCATCACCACAGGCCCCCATCTCTCCGCCCATCCCGCCCTCTCAACCCCAACGTCAACCAAGCACCAACGCCGCACCCTCCAAGACCTCGACCTCCAATACGCAAAAGTCCTCAAGCGCTACAACCGCGACAAAAAAGGCGCTCAAGCACCGCGCAAAGATTCTACAGACCCGTACTACGGCGCGTACGGATACCCCGTCATGTACCCGATGCCCGTGTACATGCCTTACGCCGCCGAACCGGGCGTGTGCGACCAGGAAGCGATCGGTTCGTGTGCGCCTGCGACGTGCTGCGAGAGTGCGAGTTTGGGTGCGTGTGCAGGGGGCGAGGGGACGCCGGGGTGTGCGGCGAGTTGTGGGGGGCATGGGGATGTCGGAGGTGGGTGTGGCAATTGTGGGGGTGGAGGGGATGGAGGGGGTGGAGGGGATGGGGGTGGTGGTGGGGGGTGTGGAGGTGGTGGAGAGTGAGTTTTTTGTTATACTGTTCTCTCTTTTTTTGGGGGATGATGGGGCTGACGTGGCGATTTAGTTGATTCTGCGGTTCTACAGTATTGAGGATGCGGAATGAGGTTAGGGAGGTGTGAGCGATGATATGTATTTGGTATCTTTCGTGTGGCT
>Ga0265780_10005829_pt1 | contig 15486 bp, 8 predicted proteins | sample P1T30metagenome_FD_192432 | JGI IMG/M metagenome (GOLD analysis project Ga0265780, IMG submission 192432) | Plant litter microbial communities from East Loma Ridge, Irvine, California - P1 T30 | ecosystem: Environmental > Terrestrial > Plant litter > Unclassified | place: USA: California... | reverse complement strand
TTATAAGTAGTCACTACTATACTTTCCACATTGGCGAGTGTAGCTCGTTTCTCTTGCCACTGCAGTTTCGAATGATACTTGGTATGTTGTAGCTTATGCTGTTTCAGAGCATTAGAAAAATTATCGACCTGAGAAATGCTTTCAAATAGAACGGCTATATTCTCGCCAGTATGTTGCTCTAGTAGATTGAGTATTGTTTTGATTTCATCGACAGTTTGGATAACTTCAGGCAAGCTTCCTTTTCCTTTTGGCATTGAGTCGAGAAGGAGTGCCCCATTAGCAAAAGGCATATGCGGGACGAACTGCCTAGCGAAGTCATAAATTTCGAAGAAGTTGCGGTAATTATACTGCAACTCTACATCGTGAATTTCATGGTTTTGGCTTATTATTTCTTCTATCTCGTCAGCTGTTGTTCCTTCTGGATGAACCTTCTGCCCAGTATCTGCACCAATAGTTAGGCGATCAGTAATAGTAAATAATGGCTGAAAAACCGTGCTTGGCAAATCTTGAGCTTCGTCGATTATTATCTCGTAGTACCGTTCACCTCGGGCATTGAGCTGGTCTGTAAGATGCTCTATACTGGCATTATTATCAAGCTTCAATTCGAACCTTCTTTGCCAATTCCACGAATCGAACGTGTTTATGTTCAATCTCATATCTACCGGCACACTATTTCGTAAGCTGGTGACAAGCAGGTTTTGAAAAGTTAGCAGCAAAACCTTCTTGTCGGGCTGATTATGTAGAAAAACAGCTCTAAGTATCGAAATTGTTGTCTTGCCACTGCCAGGCCTCCCAGTCACGAATAACTGGTCATCACCATCATAGCGAATGGCATGCATCATCTGCTTGCCATTGAGGGAGCGGTTTATTTCTTCCTCGCTGACGGTGTTAAAAACAAAGGCCATGCTGCTTAGGGTGATTTTTAGATTAAATACCGCTTAAGAAAGCGCAATGTCGGCTAGTTTGGTGGCTTGACGTGTTAAAACTGTAGCGGCCTGCACCACCTCCTGCGACATAGAAAAACGCCCCATCCCTACCCGCACTGTAGCGCGGGCATCATCACGAGAAAGCCCAATAGCTAGCAGAGTAGCCGAAGGCTCAACTGTACCAGAGTCACAGGCTGAGCCAATGCTGAGGGCTAGTTGGGGCAGGCGGGCAAGTAAAGCGTCTGCCTCAATACCAGGGAAGGTGAGACTACTGTTGTGAGGTAGGCGGCTTGTAAGATTGCCGTTTCGATGAGCTTCAGGTATAGCGGAAATCACAGCAGCTTCGAAGTCGTCGCGCAGAGCGGCGAGGCGGAGACTTTCGGTGGGTAGTAGCTCGGCGCAGAGGGCGCAGGCAGCACCGAAACCGATGATACCGGGTACATTGAGGGTACCGGAGCGCCAGCCACGCTCTTGGCCCCCACCGTAGCCTAGGGGCTCTAGCTGGATGCGGCGGGGGTGGCGCACGATTAATGCCCCTACTCCTTGGGGGCCGTAGAGTTTGTGGGCGCTGATTGATAAAAAATCAACACCCCAGTCTAGCACGTCGACAGGAATTTTGCCTACGGCTTGGGCAGCGTCGGTGTGCATGAGCGCGCCGGCAGTGTGGGCTAGCTGGGCCAACTGTTGGATAGGTTGGATAGTGCCGATTTCACCGTTGGCGGCATGAATAGAAACTAGAAGGGTATTAGCGTCTATCGCTTCGGCGGCAGCAGCTAAGTCTACTGTGCCTTGCGCATCCACAGGGAGCGTGATGATTTCGAAACCCTCACGGGCTAGCTGCTTGGCAGGGTTAATAATAGCTTTGTGCTCGATAGCTGAAATGACAATGCGGCGGCGCGCATTGGTGGCGCGGGCGGCACGTGCATAGCCGAGTAGTACTAAGTTATTGGCCTCGGTAGCCCCGCTGGTGAAAACGACCTCGCCGGGCTGCGCACCTACCAAGCCAGCTACCTGCTCGCGAGCGGTCTGCACAGCATCAGCAGTGCGGGAGCCAGCAAAGTGGGCTGAGGACGGATTGCCAAACTGCGTGGTGAAGTAGGGCAGCATAGCTTCCACTACCAGCGGGTCGCAGGGGGTAGTGGCATGGTGGTCGAGGTAAATCAGCGGCTGCATCGGTAGCGGGTTATGGAGTCACAAACTGACCATATTTGCGGTATTCGGGGTCTAGGTTGTAAAGCTGGTCCCAAACACCTTGGCGAAGGTCGATAGCAGGCTGAACACAATACTTTTTAAAATCAGCGTCGCTGACTTCGCCGTGGGGGAAAAGCAACTTCATGTAACCACTGGCCAAAGCGCGAATACTTTCTTGATTACGCTGGTAGGCATCGGGACCTAACTGGATGTGGCGGGCGCAATAAGCATCCGTTTCGAGCTCTTGGCGTAGCAGAAGTAGAATGTCGCTGAAATAATCAGCTTTGAGGCCACTTTGCTCAGCGAAACTCGCGGGAGAAAGCTTAGGAATTTCCCAGCCAGGAATCAGGCCACGGATACGGTCAAGGAAGGCCGTCTCTTGCAAGAATTTGGGTAATTCGCTCACGTAGGGCTTGCGAGCGGGGCGCTGGTTGGCGTCGAGGGTGATGTTGGCCAGCAGCACGAAGCCGCAATCGGAAGCCATTTCGTGCTTGCCACCTCGTGATATTTTGCCGTTGGCTAGGTAGCCTTTTAGCCCACCAACGATTTCGGCGGGGTTCTAAAATTTGAGCGTTTGTACCTCATCTAACACCACAACCGCGTAACGAGCCAAGATGCCAGGCTGGTTGGTTTGGTTATTGACAAAAAGAACAGCTGGCGACACGTTGCCACCGCTAATGAGGCGTACGAGGGGAGAGATATTCTCGTAAACGTAGCTTTTGCCGGTGCCCTTGGGTGCCAGCTCCATAAGGTGCACGTTCTTTTGAACTAGGGGTAGCAGACGGGCCAGAACCAGCAGCTGAGCTTCAGGAGTGTAAGCTGCGGGATTGTAGCCCATCGTGAGCATCAGCAAGGAGCGCCATTCGGGTAGCGAAAACTCGCGCCGGGCTTCGCGCCAGCGGCTCAAGTCTACCGTGGCCTGCATAGGCTGAAACTCAGTGATGACGATGCCCTGGTCGCGGATATAGATGAGCTGCGCCACTCCCCACATACCCTGTTGCAATAAGGCGGGGTGGGCTTCGAGTAGGTGCTCCGCAATCTGGGCGTGCTCCTCACCTATCATGGGCAACTTAGCAATGCGCTCAGCCTTTTTACCAGTTAGGTTTACGTCTACCTGAACCGGCGTGAGGATGCGAACCGCCTCCCCATTTAGGAGGCGGTTACGGATGATGTTACCTTCGTCGGCCTTCGGTACTACGCGGGCAGCCCACTCTAATACTTTAGTGGCCTCCTCGGCTGAAAGCGGGCCACGGCCCGGTACCCTGGATTCCAGTACCCATTCGGCTACGTAGCCGGGTATGCCGCGGCTTTGTAGTTTGGAAGCTGGTAAGCGGCGCTTGTCGATAGATACGTTGCCAAAGACACGCACCACTTTTTCTTCGAGGGCGGCCAAGTCTACCCCATGCACGAGGCGAGAGGAGGCGACAGTACCCTCGTCGAAAAGGCCGCCGAATAATTCATCAGTGTTGAGAGCCATGATGGAAAGGGGACGTTAGAGGTCGCCGAGCAAGTCGACTTGGCGGGTTTGAAATTCGTCGGCACTAAGCTGGTTGGTTAGCGAGAATTGCTGTTCGCGGCCATCAGGTAGTTCAACAGTTATGAAAATCTCGGCCGTGCCAATCCGCAGACCGTCGGGCCAGTTGGCTAGCGATACAGTCACAGATGCACTTTGCTGACCAGGGAGCGTCGCTCTGGCGTCGGTTTCCAGCGCAGGACTCGTAGGCCAACTGAGCTGAAGACGAAGTAGGCGAACGGGCCGGTCAGCTTCGTTAAATAGGTGAAGCGTGACAGTGCCGAAACTGCCCGCTCGGGCCCGGCCGCTGGCAACACCCGTCACGTTAACGGCCACGGCGTCGCGCTGGAGCGTCAGCCAGGGCACCACTACTTCTTCGGGCCAGATACCACCGTGGGAAAAGTTATCGGGGCCGCTAGCTTGGCTACCATCTTTGCGGAGGACGCGGAAACTGCGCTCGTCGCGCACTACCCCGGCCCAGCCGGGCAGGTTGAAGAAATCGGGGTCGAGCCACTCAATATCGGGCGATGGCTCGGGGGGCGGACCAGGCGCCAACCGGTAGGCCACGCGCCCGTGGGCCTCAAAGCCCTCTGGTACGGTAACGGCACGGGTCCCGGCACCCAGCATCCGGCCATGGTCCGTGGTCAGCATTATTCGCAGCTGTAGGGTACGGGGGATGGCTTGCGCGATGGAGACAATGGTATGAGCCATCGTAGTAAGCACGCCGAGCACGTTGCGGCGAACCATAGAAATTTCCGCCGACTCGTGGTAGGCCGAATCAGGCTGCAACGGCTTCCAGACTAGCAAGCCGCCACCGTTGAGCTGGCGGGCGCGGGATACAGGGTCTTGGCTATCACGCACGTCGGTAGCAGCTTCAGCCGCTAGTTCGGGCAGGCGACTTAGCGTGTTCCGATAAGGGATACCGGCCCGCACGGGTATTTTGGTGAAACTGGTGATAGTAGGCAATAGCCCAAAGCAGGGGATGGCCTCCGTGGTAGTAAGTCGGTTGGCAGACAACTCCCCTACTTTTTGAGCAACATAGCGCGCGTCAGCCCACCCTAGGCCATCGGCAATCACCCAAACCACTACCTCATTTGAGTTTTGAGGGAGCACCCGGTTAGTTTGAGCCCAATAAAGCTGCTGATAGCGATGGGTGGCCCCAGCTAATCGCCCAGGATACGTGGCTAATAGCCAGCTACCAAATGCTAAAGCATGGTGGCGCACAGTAGCGGCGGCAGCCTCATCAGGTTGCTCTAGGGCTGCTTGCCAGTGGCGGTAGGGCAGGTATTCGTTGGTAGTCCATTGCAGTACCGCTTCGAGGTCAGTGGGCAAAGCGCTGGGTTCGGGTGGTGGCAAATGCCGGGCTAGCTCGGCATAGTCCTCCGCAGCCATGTTGCCGCGTAGCGTGCGCAGCAGGTCGGCGGTGAGCGCAGCGCGGTGCTGGTGGACATACTGCACCGCTACGCCTAGGGCCAGCGGGAGTAGGTTGGGATGCAAGTGCTGGCTTGTAGCCTGAGACCACCAAGCAACCACTGCCATACCAGCTTCGGTGCCGGTAGGCCGGGTGGCAACGTAGCGAGGCAAGTCAGTTTCCCAATGCTGGCGCGCAGCTGCCAACCAATTAGCTGGTACGGGTGCTGGGCACGGGCCAGCCCAGTTTAGGACTTGGCGCAGTGGGCGGGGAACGGGAGAGGTAGCTAAGCCAACCCAGACCCGGTACACATCTTGCGCGGCCTGTGGGTTAAGAGGCAGCAGCACCGCAGCTTGGGGAGCAGCTTTTTGCCACTCAGCTACCCATACGGCCAGTACAAGCTCGTGGTAAGGAGGCCACTCAGTACGGCCAGATTGATGCAGCCACGCTAGCCATTGCCCAGCAATACCAGCTACGGCAGCTGGCTCGGCGCTTGGTATGGCCTCCCATAGCTGCTGAGCAGCTGGATAAAGTGCCGTGAGTACTTCTGGTAAGGTGAGCGATGCGGGCCAATTGGCTTCACCCCAATGGGCATTCAACTCCTGCGCGACGGCTTGCGCTGCCGCAGTGGGCAGGCTTGATACTAGGCGCTGGAGCGTATAGCCGGGCGAACTCAAGGGCTGGCATTTACCGCCCTGGGCCTCCCACCAGGTGCTGGCCCACACTGTGAGGGCTGCGCCACGCACTACTACTGAAGGTGCTGAGGCACCCACGCTAGTAGTTTCGCGCAGCCAATCCAGCTCGGTAGTCACGAGGGTATAGCCGGGCGGCACAGAGGCATCGCCGTAGGGGTCGAGCAGCAGGTAGGCGTTGGAAGGCGACACAGCGACGGCAGAATACTAAGCGGATTGAAGTTCGAGCAACTGCTGCAGGCGGGTCAACAGCGCCTTTTGCTCAGTGCGGCTACCTATGTCAAGGAATGCCTTTTCAGCAATGCTGGCGCGGTCCTTGGCAACGCGGCGTTTCAAGTCCTTTTCCAGGGCATCGCGGCGAGGCTTATCTTCATCAGGCAGAAATTCAAGCTTCTTCTCTACATCAGACAGCAGCGACGCGGGGGCTTCTTTGGCCTCATTGCTGCGGATTAGCTCATCGAGCTTTTGGCGAGCGACTTGGCGCTGCTGGTCGAAGCGGCTTTCAAAATTGGTGCGTTCCTGGGCAATGAGTGCGAGCTGAGCCTCAGCGAGGCCATCGCGGGCCGCCATGAGCTCGTACTCGCGCACGACCCGTCGCATGTCATCAGCGGTTTTAGGCTTCTTACCGCGCTGCTCTTTTAGGTCAACTAGCAGGGTATTTACCCGCTTAGCTAATAGCTCCCACTCCTTGATTTGCTCGCTCTCAGGGGTACCCTCAAATTGGGAAGCCTTGCGATTGAGGTCGCGCTCGAAGGTAGTGATAGCGCTGGCGTCAGTTAACGTTTGAGCCCGCTCCTGCATAGTAATTAGCCATGCTTCAGCTTCTTGCTGCTTGTTAGTGAGCGCAATAGTAGCCTCGGCCACCATCGAGATGGTAGAATCAGCCTGGGGGTCGGCACCGACGAAGAAGTGTAGCAACTCTCGTAAATCACCTAGGGTGTTAGCCCGGCGTGACTCGGTTACTTTATCGCGGACTTCTTTGTCTAGCCCTTCCTTGCTGAATTCGTCGTTGAGCTTTTCTAATTGTTCTTGCGCATCGCTGATGCGTCGTTCCAAGTCGGGTTCCCCTAGGGGGGTAATCACTGTAAGCAAGACCCCTAGCCGCTGTTTGGAGAGCTCGTAACTGCGCAGTGAGGTAATATTAGCTAGTTCGTGGCTTACATCAGTAAGCAACGGACGCAGCTTAATGGATACGCTCTTCTGAGATTGAGTGATGGTAGCCTGACTGGGCGGAAGCACCCGCCCTAGGGGTATGCCAGCTTTGGTGGGATTACCAAACAGCTGATACAAATCAACGAGTTGCTTGATACCCGTAGCAGAAGTTGGGATTGTATCGAGCGTGGCTAGGGCATCAGTTATTCGAGTTTCGTAGGCCTGGGCCTGCTTTACTTCGTGGTCTAGCTGCTCGGCGGCCTGCTTGGCCTCATCGCGCAGACGGATGCTGCCCCCTTCGGCGCTGGTGAATTGGGTGAGCTTTTGAAGCACGGCATCGGCATCAGCCAACGTCATGGGCGTGGGAAAACGCAGCTTGCTTATCAACTCCTGCACTTCGCCTTCTACCAATACCTCGTCGCGACGGGTGGCGCGCAGGTCGTGGGTATGCAGCATGGTTTCGAGGATAGTCTCGAAATTATTGCTGGTACCTAGCCAGGTTTTGTAGTCTACAGGCTTGCCTTGAGCATCAGTAATTTGAAGCTGGTGATAGTTCGCGCCATACCAGGCACCGAAGAGCAGGCCTAGTGACCAAGGGTCATAACCATAAGGCGCATTGAGAAGCTGCAGCAGCGCTGGCCGTAGGGGTTGGCTGTCGGCACCGGGCGGTACAGCGGCTTCGAGGATATCCCAGGCGTGTTTTACCAGCGGCAGTTTGGGGGCCGTTACCCGCTCGCTCGTATCGACTACCCCCCAGGAGGAAGTTGGGCCTACCCGCAGCACCTTGCTGTACAAGTCGCGAGCCCGGCCGAGGTTACCCCGGCTGGTAGCGTCCTCCCAATCGCGGAAATTGCCCCGATACAGGCGCACTACGGCCAGGCCGACCGCTTCGCGCAGCTTGGGGCCGCGGGTGGAATCGTCCAGATAAGGCGCGAAACGGTAGTAGACCGTTTCGTAAGCGGCGGCTAGCACGTGAGTTAGATTGACGACGCGCTTGCCGGAAAGCTGGCGCTCAACACCCGAGCGGTGAATGGTCGGCACGATATAATCGGCCGCAGCACGCAAGTCAGCCTTGAGCGCGTCGAGGGCACTTTGCACCTTCGCACGCACGGCCGTGCGACGCTGCGTGAGAGGCTCAGCGCCTAGGTCACGCTTTTGTGCGTCGGATAAATTGTTTAGTACATCTAATTCCAGAATCCCGTTAACCAGGGCCTCGTGGGACTTTTTAGGCAGCACTATTACTGCTGGGGGCACCTGCTGGCGGTCGGCGAAAGTGGCTACGGCTTTGTTGAGGTCGCGCTCGGCATTCTGGCGCAGCCACTGCACATCGGCATCGGTGGTGGCCAGGGGGGCGAGTACATAGCCCCGCGCTGCATCGGACAGCCGGCCATTGGCTTCCAGTATGCGCGGCTGGAGCAGCATGGCCAGGTAGTCGGGGCTCCAGAGCTGGCGCGGCACGAATAAGACGCGGGCGCTCCAGTCGGCGTTGGTAGTGTTCAGGAATGAAACGGCACCGAGCGAAGCGAAATTAGCGTCCTCGCCGCGTAGGCCCCGGTCGAGCGCAACGAGCACCTTGTTATCGTCACGCTTGAGTTTTTCGAGGGCCTCGCTTACTGCTAAGCGCACCTGCGAACCGTCTTGGTTATTGGCCCAGAACCGGTAGGTGGCGCTTACGGAATCGTGCTCGATGTAGCCGGCGCTTTCGAGGGTGGTGAGGGTACGCTTTACCACAGGGCGCGCCAGGCCGGTAAGCACTGCCAAGGCACCATAGTAGTCGGTAGCATCGGTATCGCCGGGCCGGAAACCGGCCGTGGTGTACAACAGCATGGCCTGCAGCGTAGCCTCAGTGTGGAGGATATTAGCGGGGCCGGCCTTGCTCAGGGTAGTTTGGTATTGCTTCCACGCATCGTCGGCTACGAGCTGGTGCTTGTAGTAGGACACTAGCGCGATGGGGCGTATCCAGCACAAGCGGCCGTCGTTGGCCAGAGCTGGGCGGCTCTGGGCTTCTTTTATAGTATCAGTAACGAATGATAGCACCGTGCGGGCCGCCGAGCCTGCTCGTAATGTGGCCGAGCAGAGGAGGGCCGTGGTGAGCGGGTGCAGGGGGTGGCAACCGTAGGCGAGTGTGTGGCGAATGCGGTCGAGGGTCCAGCCTGCAGCGTCGGTGTAGCGCTGAGGAAAGAAATTACGCACGGCATCTACCGCATCAATCACATCGTTGTCAGCGGCAGAATCGTCGGGCGTGAGGGTATCCCATACGTTTTTATCTTGGCGGAGGTACGCATCAAGCACTGCCTCCATTGGCGAGTAGAGCGGGTTGCGCGCTTCATTGGGGAGGCGGGTTAATTCCTTTTTAAGGTCGCCGAGACTGGTTTTACTCGCGTTGCGCTCCCGCATGGCCAATTCGGCTACGTCGTCGGGGTCTTGCTGGGCAAAGGCTAGCAGCACGGCTCGGTTGCGCTTGCCGGTTTGGCCGGGCTCGGGCTGCTGCAAGTCACTGATGCCATCGAGCAGACTCTGCAAGGGCTGGCTCTCGGTGTGGCGGCCATACTGGCGGGCGTAGGCCTCCACAAAGGCCGCAAACTCATCGAAGAGGACGAGAATACCTGCGAACTGCTTGCCGGGGCCGCAGAACTCGCGGCCTACTTTGGTGAGCAACTCGCGGGGCGTGAGCGCGGCCCCGAAGTTGGGGTACACGCCTAGCACGTGCTCTACTAGCTGGTGGGTTAGCTCGCGGTGGCGGCCGTCACGCAAGTCGCCGTGCAGCGTGGCGCGCAGGGCTCCTAGGTCCAGGTTTTCGCCGGGCGCGTGGGCATCGAGGTATTTGTTGGCCGTGGCAACTTGCTCGGGGTTGAATTTATTGAGCGCCTCCAGGGCTTTATCGAACCATAAGCCTAGCTCGGTGCCGCGCGTGTCGGGGTTCTCGTTCAGCGCGGTTTCGAAGCCTCGCACAACGGCAGCCGAAAGACTGTCGTCACCGCCGCCGGTTAGGCGCAGTACCAAGTAAGGAGCCCGGTCAGCCTTGAAGGAGCGTAGGCGAGTTTCTACCCCAGGGGCCACGTGCTTTACGCCGGCCAGCACCGCTTCGACTTCGGGCGAGCCGTTAGGCTGGCCAAAGAAGTTGGCCAAAGCCAAGGCTAGGTGCGATTTGCCGTGGCCATAGGTGGCTTGCAATACCCGGCGAGGCTCTTCTTTGCTGTACTCGTAGGCATTGCATACCGTTTCGAGCACTTGCACCGAAGGCTGCTCGTCGGCCCCGATTCGCTGGTTCGTCCACTGATAGGCCCTAGCCAGAGCCAGGTTATCGGGGTCGGCGGGGTACTGGCTCAGCCGCACGTCGTACACGAAGCGGAAGTCTGGATTAGGTACTGTTACGTCGCCAATAAGGGTAGAGGTGGGCTCCATGCAGGCAAGGGTAGAGGTAGTGGAATAGCGAAAATTTGAACGCGAATAGAATAAAACCTTCGGGCTAGACTAGGCCTCTAACCCGCGCTGGGGCTCGGCTTGCAGCCAGCGGGCGGGGTCGTCGGGGCCAAAGTCGCGGTAGGCATGGGGCAGCGCTAGCAAGAGTGGCGGGCGCTGGCGCAGGTCGAACAGCGCGGCCCAGAAGACCTGGCGCTCGGTGGTAGGCAAGCGCGTGAGGAGGCCATCGAGCCCCCAGAGCCAAGTGCCAGTGGTGTGGGTGGCCTGGATGGGCCGCAGCAAGGCAGCGGCCGTGGCTGGCACGCGCTGCGTTCCCTGCGCCTCGCAGGCAGCCACTACCTCGCGGCCCAAATGCCGGGGATAAAGGTCTAGACAGTGAGCTGCCCACTGAGGCCCCGCCGCGTAGGCCTCGGGCGAGAGCCAGAGCACGCCGGTGCGCCGACCAATGCTATCGCCGGCCAGCGCACGGGCCAGCGCCCGCACGGCGGTGGGCACGGAAGCACAGTCGAAAGCGAGCTCATCATCGAGCCAGCCGGGCGGCGAAAAGGCAGAAGCAGCAGACATAGCAGCGAGGCAGCGAGCTTAGCGGTAGAGGTGAGTTTCCCAGAGGGTGGCGGCGTCGAGGCCGGGCTGCCGGATAACCTGGTAGGGAGTATGCTTGCGTTGGCGCTTTACAAGGGCTAAATCGGGTGCCGCAAGTGAGCCAAGTAGGTCGTTTACCTTGTTTTCGCTGAGCAGTAGCACGCGCGCCAATTCACCCTGAGTTACCTGCTCTAGTAACACATCAGAACGGTCGGACCAATGACGTTGCCAGTAGTCAGCCAGCAAGCAGGCAAACGCACCAGTTGACAACGCTCGTGGCTGCCGGACAGTGTATTGGCTACGGCTACTAGCTTCTTCCAAGATACCTAATGAGCCTAACCCCTCCTCTTTTCCATAGGTACTCAAGTATGCTGTCGCACCAGACTTTATTGTCCGCTCAGAAGGCTCCCATCCGGAAACCTCTTGCGAGTAATCAACAATAGCTTCTGCTAACCTAGCTTGGCTAATCTGCCCTAATAACGATAGATTATTAAGGGTCAGCGTTGCCCAATAATTGGGAGCATTGAGCGAGGGCATGGACAAAAAATAGTGCATCGCCCACTGCGTGGCTTGCTCCGACAAGGTCGCATCCTGCTCCAGTGCAGCTAATCCGAAAGCAGTAGGTTTGCTATGTGCCGTCAGCCCGCTTCGTTCGCTGTAACTTACAGCAGCCGTAAACTGGTCAGGCCCTAGCGTTAACTCTGCTTCTGCTTGCGCACGCGTGTTGCCATCTGAAAACGAGCGAAGCACGGCCGCGACTGCGGACCTAACTAATCCAAATCCACGATGGTAACTAATAGCTACTTTTTCGGTAGGCTCCATATACTTTTCCTGCCTATAAATGGCAAATCAAGCAGCCAGTGTCACTATCGTCATCCTCACCTAGGATATCGAGCAAATTGGCTGGTATAAAATTCTTTTGCCGTTCTAAGCGTACCTGGTGGTCAGCTTTAATCTGAGCCATTCGGGCAGGCTCTTCCAACTCTGAGAGACTTTCCCGCTGATTCCAAGTGAAACGAGTGCCTGTTTCTTCATCAAACCGCTCGAAAGTCTTAGCTTTTTCAAACAGGTCAGGATGACGCTCTTTTAGACCAACCCACTCATTACGTTGCTGATAGAAGCAGAAATAGCAGCCAGAACGGGAACGCCATTCATAGTATTTCGGCAATCCTAAGCCGCTATCATCCAATACCTTCATAACCTCCTCATATCCTAAGCCATCGTCTTTAAAAGGCAAGACCGGAATGATATTGGTTTTGCTAGAGATGTAGCCGGAGCGGTTTTCGTCAGCACGGATACCTACATAGGAGTACACCAAATCATCGCCTACAAAAGCCTCAAAAGGCTTTATTTTAAGCAAGTCGGTACACCAGCGCTGACGGCCTGAAGGGAGGAATCCATTACGAATATCTAGGTGATGCTGGAATAAGCGGTCTGGATTCAGGCGAACAATAGACTTCCCTAGGTAAGCCTCCAGCATTGCTAGATACTCATACGTTTCCGGCAACTCCTCCCCCGTATCGGCGAAGGCATATTCCATTTCAGGCACTTTGTCGCGCATGTAAAGGGCTAGAGCTGTAGAGTCTTTGCCGCCGGAGAGACAGAGAATGTGACGCACCTTTTGGCCTTCGGGGTGGAGCGGGCCAGTATAGTTGGGGAGGTTCATGGCGGTAGTTATTACTGCGCTTTTTCTTCTTTTTCGAGGGCATCGAGCCAACGCAATACAGCTGCCCGAAACAGGTGAGCAGGGGGCCGGCTTGCCGGAGCGGGAAGTAGGTCGCCTAGTTGAGCAACGAACTGGTCGACTTGTTTACGCTGGGCTTTGGTGGCCGGACGCGACGCGATGGGCACCGGGCCTGTTGTAAGTACTTGCAGGGCATTGCCGAAGGGTACGGCGTGGCTGGGGAAAGCGGCGATATCAACATCGCGCCAGAGCTGGGGCGGGCGATTAGCAACCAGGGCCAGTACCCGATCAAGGTCCTGGTCGGGGTCGATGCTGGTGCAGCGGCTAGCGAGCGGCACCAGAATGGCTGGTAGCTGGGGCGAGCCGGTGAGGGCGTGCAGCTGCTGGTGCAGCGCAGCCCAGCCTTCGAGGCCAGCCGGGTAGGCGCACGCTTTAAGCAGCAGCTCGCGGCCCTCGGCACGGGCCAGGGGAAACGCCTCATTCCAGGCTTGCAGAGCCCCGTTGAGGCGGCTAAAAAACAAGTCGATGCGGGGGGCATCGGCGGGCGCATCGGCGGGCCAGGGCGGCAAGCCGAGGGCGATAGGCGCGGCATAAAACAGCAGGTTTTCGGGCGAGCGCGCCTCCTGAAACGCGTCGCGCAGAGCAAGGGCTGCGGGTTCGAGGCGGCGCGTTTGACGCGAAAACTCGGGTAGGCTAGCCTGCATCTTGAGCAAACGGCGCACAACGGGCACCAGTTGGGCTTCGACGCCGGTAGCATCGGCAATGCGCTCGACTACGGCTAGCCGGGCACCCTGCACGCGGCTATCGCCGAGGGCAAACATATCGGGGCGACGCAGCAGTAATTCCCAGTCGGCATCCTTCTCTTCGGCCAGGAAATTGCCTTCACGATAGAGCGAGGTATCGCCCTGGTGCACGCGCCGAAAAATAGCCAGTAGCACCGGCAGCACGCCTTCGGACACGCCATAGGGTGCGGCGCGCAAGTGGGCGTAGAGGTCGGGAAGGGCTACCGGGCGGGGCGAGCCAAACACTAGCCGCTCGATGGCCTGCCACACAGGCACCAGATGAGCGCGGTCGGTGGGGGTAGCCGCGGGGCTACGCCAGTCCCAGGTACCGTCTTCGGTTTGGTAGTGCAGGCCCGTAGCGTGCAGCACGGAGGCGTACATGGCATACTCGGGCGGAAAACCCGTGAGGCCCAAGCGCGTTTGCTCACCCTGGTTGAGCATAGCCTTGACGAGCGCACTACGAGCGGCAGCCCCGGCCGAAGAGAGCTGCCGGCGGTTGAGCAACTCGTTGCGGAGCACGGGAGTGCTCGGGAAGGTCTGCTCGGCTAGCTCCGAGAGCTGGCGGCTGAAGGCGCGGGCTTCGGGCAGCTTGATTACTTGGCCCTGAGTGAACCAGGTGGCAGCAGAGGTAGCCGCGTCAGCAGCGGCCAACCCTTCAGAACCGAGTGCGGGACTAAATAAGCGGGACCACTCGGCGCGGAAAATGGTGTCGGCCTCGTGGCGGCGCAGGGCCAACTCACGCCGGGCGGCGCGGTCGCCGAGCATCGCGGGCACCGTGTCGAGCACCACGCGGGCGGCGGCCAGGTGGTAAGCAGCATCGCGTAGAGCTTCGGTTTCGAGGGCGACGGCTACCAGCAAATTAGGCTGTGCCAGGCGCTGTGCGTCGGATAATGCCTCGGCCTCAGCAGCATCGTTAGGAGCAAGACACAACAACACAGCTAGCTCGGTAGGGCGCTGGGCGGCACGGGCCATCAAGGCTTCGGGGCGGAGCACCTCAACTGATACCGGGCGGAGCGTACCCGTGCGGAACGCGTGGCGGCGGGCTACTAAGCGAGGTAGCGGAAAGAGATTAGGGTCGGTGGCAGCGGCGAGCAGCACGTCACCCGCTAACGCGGCGCGGGCGGTGGTGAGCTCTGCCTCTACATCCACATCACCACCTTCCCACAGGCGGTAGCTGTGGCGGGCGCGGCTCCACATGATGAGCGAGCGGCTTTCCAACTCTTCAGTAGCTAGTTTGGCCTCGGGACCCAGGGCGGCGGCGAGCACCGCGTCGGAAGCCGGTAGGCGCGGCTCGCGGAGCCAGCTGAGCAGCGTCACGCATTTGAGAACACGGGCGGCGAGCTGGCTAAGCGGCGGGTTGATAGCCAGGTTGCTTTCGACTAGTTCAACTGCTTCGAGCCAGGTACGAGCATTGGGGCCAGTGTAGTGGCTCAACAGCACATCGCGGCTGTAGTCAAACAGGCCATCGAGCGTGAAGAAAGCCGGATTGGCGGGGTCGTAAGCCTGCTCGTGCAGGAAGCGGCCGAGCGCGCCGTTTTCCTGACCTTCGAGGAAGTTGAAGATGCTGCGGTGGCTTTGGCCCGCCCGCCGAAACAGCGCAGGTGCTACCAACAGCGCCAGCGGGTGCAGGGGGTAGGCAGCGCGCGCAAGTTCGGCAAACCTAGTTTCGAGGCCGCTAGGCAGCATTCGCGAATGAGGCGCGAGTACGGGGGCTAGCTGCTGGGAAAGGGTGCCGTTGAGATGCAGGTCGGGGTCGTGCTTCAGGGCCCGGCCGATGAGGTCCATGCGTTCGACATCGGAAGGGAACAACGGCAGCTGGCGAAAACGCTGGGCTACCTTGGCCCACTCACCTTGCTGGGTGCGGCCGAGGCGATGGGCGTAGGCTTCCGCGTTCTGGTGCAAAATAGTCAGCACCCATAACGAAGCTTCTTGCGGGGCGCGGGCGGCGGCTTCGGCCAGCTCTTGCAGCACGAAAATGTCGCCGGCCTGCGGGTGGGTAGCAGCGTATTCCAGAAACTTGCCGGCCTCATCGACTAGTAGCAACAGGCCCGTGTGCTGGCCAGTAGCGGCCACAGCCTGCGCGGCAGCCAGGTAAGCGTTGGCTACGGCACGGGGGCTAAGCTTAGTTTC
>Ga0265780_10005828_pt1 | contig 15486 bp, 15 predicted proteins | sample P1T30metagenome_FD_192432 | JGI IMG/M metagenome (GOLD analysis project Ga0265780, IMG submission 192432) | Plant litter microbial communities from East Loma Ridge, Irvine, California - P1 T30 | ecosystem: Environmental > Terrestrial > Plant litter > Unclassified | place: USA: California... | reverse complement strand
CACCCTGCTCTTGTCTCCCGTGCCTCTGCCGTACAGGCGTAAAAAAACCGGCCGCAGCCGGTTTTTTTACGCATAAACGATTTACTTCAATTCGTTTGCGAGCAGGCCCAGGATCTTGGTGCCGACCGGCGAGCTTTCCGGCTTGCCGTCGTTGCTCTGCACCGTCACATCCGTGGTCGATGCACCCTGTGGCGCCTTGACGGAGATACGGTAGCGCTGGGCTTCCTTGGTCTTGTCCGAGTCGCCAAAACTGAACAGCTTGCCGAAGAAGCCTTTTTTCTCGGTGGCGTCCGGATCGATGTAGCGAACGAAATACACGCCCTGCACGCGGTCGCGGTCTTCGACGGTGAAGCCGACGCGGTCCAGCGCCAGGCCGACACGGCGCCAGGCGCGGTCGAAACCTTCATCGACTTCGACCTTGTCGCCCACCAGCTTGGCATGCAGCGCCAGCGGCGTGGCGTTGGCCACGGCGGCTTCGGCAGGCTTCACGTCGGTGGCGCCGGTCAGCTTGGCCACGAGGCGCGACAGGAACGCCGATTCCAGTGCGGGATCGTTCGGGCGCGCGGTCCAGGTGGTCGATTCCTTGTTCGCGCCGACCATGACTTCTTCGGCGCCGCGGTGGCTGATCCAGACTTCGGTCGACCCGTCCGGCAGGCGCTCGAGGCGGGTGCGGAACTTGTCGCGCTCGCCGGTGGAGTACGCCGAGTCGAACACGCGGCCGATCGTGCGGCGAATGAAGTCCTGCGGAATCTTGGACCGGTCTTCGTTCCACGCGGTTTCCATGATGCCGGTCGTGGGCGAATCCTGCGCGATCTCGAAGCCGCTGTCTTCCCAGAATTTTTTGATTTCAGGCCAGAGCTGCTCCGGCGACTGCTTGACGACCAGCCATTTCTGGTTGCCCGAACGCTCGACGCGCACGGCGTCGGTGGAGACCGGCCCGATGGTTTCCACGGCACCGGTGACAGGGTTGGCAGCCTGGGCGGCGCCGCCCTTGTTCATGCCGGATGCGGTGGCGATGCCGCGGCTGTCCGGCACGGCGTAACGGCCGTCTTTTTCGAGCTGGGTCAGGTCTGGCGGCACGTCCAGCGGTGCGGCTTTTTTCGACGACTTGTAATCGACTTTGTTCGTGTCGAGGCCCAGCATGCTGCAGGCGCTCAAGCTGAACGCCAGGGTCGTGAGCACCAGGGCGCGCGTGGCGGTGGAGGAAGGGACCAGGGTGGTTGTCTTGCGATTAGTCATGTGGTGTCGTGTAGGTTGCAGCTTACGGCTGGGACAAAAGACCGGCGTCGCGCAGGGCGCCGCGTACGGTGTCGTGGAAGGGGGCGGACAGCGGCGCCAATGGCAGGCGCAGGCCGGCAGGCATCAAGCCCATCTCGGCCAGCGCCCATTTGACCGGCACCGGGTTCGGTTCGACGAACAGCTTGGCATGCAGGTCGAGCACGCGGTTGTTGATGGCGACCGCACGGGCGATGTCGCCGGCCATGGCCGCTTCGCACAGTTCATGCATGGCGCGCGGCGCCACGTTGGCGGTGACCGAGATATTGCCGGCGCCACCGCAGAACATCAGTGCCATCGCGGTCGGATCGTCGCCCGAATACACGGCAAACGATGGTGGCACGTTGCGCAGCAGCTCGATGCCGCGGCCGATATTGCCGGTCGCGTCCTTCACGCCGACGATGTTCGGCACGGCGGACAAGCGCACGATGGTCTCGTTCGACATGTCGGCCACGGTGCGGCCCGGCACGTTGTACAGGATGATCGGCAGGTCGACCGCTTCGGCGATCGCCGAGAAATGGCGGAACATGCCTTCCTGGGTCGGACGATTGTAGTAAGGGACGACCTGCAGGGTCGCATCGGCGCCGGCTTCCTTGGCGAAGCGGGTCAGGCGGATCGCTTCCGCGGTCGAATTGGCGCCCGCACCGGCGATGACCGGAATGCGGCCCGCGCAGTGTTCGACGGCCAGGCGAATCAGTTCGCAGTGCTCGTCGACGCTGACGGTGGCCGATTCGCCCGTGGTACCGACGATGACGATCGCATCGGTGCCTTCGGCGATGTGCCAGTCGATCAGTTTTTTCAGGCCGTCCTTGTCGAGGCTGCCGTCTTCGTGCATCGGGGTGACGATTGCTACTATGCTGCCCTTAATCATATTCTGTCGATCGTGCTGTTAAGTAAAAGCCTGATTGTAGCGGATAGCCCGGCCCTATGGTTCATTTCGGGCCGGATTAGAAGGGGATTTACAAGTCCAGCGCCATGCTGGAAAGGTCGGCGCCGGGAGCGGCGGCGGCGATGCGCTGCACGCGCGCCGTGCGTGCGCGCGTCACAATGCCGTCTTCATAGGCCAGCACATGCAGGCCGTGGGCGCGCACGCGTTCGAACAACTCGCCGGGCGCCAGCAGAAACGCCGGATTCGATGGCTTGCCGAAGGCCTCGTTACCGAGCGCGAACGTCTCGTAAATCAGCATGCCGCCAGGCGCCAGCGCCGCGGCCAGGTGTCCGAACAGCGGCCGGTGCAGGTAGTTGGTCACCACGACGGCGGCAAAGCGCCCCGGCGCGAACGGCCAGGCGGCGCCCTCGCCTTCCAGGTCGGCGCACCGGGTGGCAATGCCGGGACCGGCCGCTTCGGCCAGCGCTGCAGGGTCGCGGTCGAGCGCCAGCACGGGGTGGCCCAACGCTGCCGCCAGGCGCGCATGCCGTCCGCGCCCGCAGGCGAGGTCGAGCACTTCACCGGCGGGCGCGGCGCGCAGCCAGCGCGCCACCCATGGCGACGGCGCGTCGAGGCAATGCGGATCGGTCGGATCGGTCATGTGTAATCGAGTCCCATGGCTTCGCGCACGTCGCGCATGGTTTCCTGTGCCAGCTTGCGCGCGGCGTCGCAGCCGTCGGCGACGATGGCGCGCACCAGCGATGGATCGTCGAGGTATGGCTGCGCGCGTTCATGCATCGGCGCCTGTTCGGCGAGGATTTCGTCGATGACCGGCTGCTTGCATTCGATGCAGCCGATGCCCGCCGATGTGCACCCTTTCACGACCCAGTCCTTGACCGCTTCGCTGGTGTACACAGCGTGCAGCTGCCACACCGGGCAGTTGCGCGGGTCGCCGGGGTCGGTACGGCGCACGCGCGCGGGGTCGGTCGGCATCGTGCGGATTTTTTTGGTGACCGTGTCGGGATCTTCGCGCAGGCCGATGGCGTTGTCGTAGCTCTTGGACATCTTGCGCCCGTCCAGGCCCGGCAGGCGCGACGCGGCGCCGAGTTTCGTGCGCGGCTCGACCAGGATCAGCTTGCGGCTGCCTTCGAGGTAGCCGAACAGGCGCTCGCGGTCGATGTTCGTCAGGCTGCCGGCATCGTCGAGCATGGCGCGCGCCTGCTCCAGCGCTTCATTCTTGCCGTCCTGCTGGTAGTCGGTGCGCAGTTCAAGGTACAACTTGGCGCGCTTGCTGCCCAGCTTCTTGACCGCGTCCAGCGCCTTCTCTTCAAACCCTTTTTCCTTGCCGTACAAATGATTGAAGCGGCGCGCGATCTCGCGCATCATTTCGATATGCGGGGCCTGGTCCTCGCCCACCGGCACTTCGCTGGCGCGGTAAATCAGCACGTCGGCCGCCTGCAGCAGCGGGTAGCCAAGGAAGCCGTAGGTCGCCAGGTCGCGGTTGGCCAGGTTCTCGATCTGGTCTTTGTAGGTCGGCACGCGCTCGAGCCAGCCAAGGGGCGTGGCCATCGACAGCAGCAGGTGCAGTTCGGCGTGTTCCGGCACGCGCGACTGCATGAAGATGGTGGCCTGGGACGGGTCGACGCCGGCGGCAAGCCAGTCGATCACCATGTCCCAGCTGCTCTTGACGATGGCCGAGGGGTCGTCGTAGTGGGTCGTCAGCGCATGCCAGTCGGCGACGAAGAACAGGCAAGGCTGCTGCGACTGCATCGTGACCCAGTTTTTCAGGGCGCCGTGGTAGTGGCCAAGGTGCAAGGCGCCGGTGGGGCGCATGCCGGAAACGACACGGTCGGGGTACATAAGCAACAGTAAATAGTTAGCGGATCAGGAACGTCAGCGGCGTGGCCAGGACGTTCAGCGCACCGTTGGCCAGCAACATCATCGGACCGACCCAGAAATTCAGCACCTGGAAATACAGCAGCGCGAGGACGATAAAGAAGCCATACGGCTCGATCTGGGCGAATTTATAGGCCATCTTGTTCGGCAACAGGCTCGTGACGATGCGCCCGCCATCGAGCGGCGGAATGGGAATCAGGTTGAAGGCGAACATCAGCACATTGGCCAGTACCCCGGCGTGCGCGACCCGATGCGGAAAGACTTCGTTGACCTGGAAAAAGGTCAGCAGGATCGCAAAGATCAGCCACAGCAGCGCCATGATGAAATTCGCACCCGGGCCGGCCAGCGCCACCCAGGCCATGTCGCGCTTGGGATTGCGCAGCCGGCTGAACTCGACGGGCACCGGCTTGGCGTAGCCGAACACGAAACCGGTGGTCAGGTATAAAGCCGTGGGAATGATGATCGTGCCGAACAGGTCGATATGCACCAGCGGGTTGAGGGTCATCCGGCCAGCTGCGTAGGCCGTGTTGTCGCCAAAAAATTTTGCCACATAAGCGTGTGCCGCTTCGTGCAGTGTTATCGCAAAAATAACCGGCAGTGCGTACACTGCGATATTGCGTATCATTTCATCCATGGGGCGATTCTAACAGAGGAGAGGTTTTGGCAAGGCAGGCGACGGACGAGCCTGCCTCGCCAGGCTACAAGCCGAACGCGGCAGCGTCGCCGCGGCCCTGGCGCACCAGCACGGGTTCCGGGCCGGTCAGGTCGATGATGGTGGTGGGGTCGAGCGTGCCGGCGCCGCCGTCGATGATGAGTTCGATCTGCTTTTCAAGCCGCTCGCGCACTTCATCGGGGTCGCTGAGGATTTCCTCGTCGCCGGGCAGTTGCAGGGTGGTGCCGATCAATGGCGCACCCAGCTCGGCCAGCAGCGCTTGCGTGATGGTGTTTTCCGGCACGCGCAGGCCGATGGTTTTACGGGAAGGATGCGACAGGCGGCGCGGCAATTCGCGCGTTGCCTCCAGGATCACCGTGTACGGGCCCGGCGTGGTGGCTTTCAGCATCCTGTACTGCGCGTTGTCGACACGGGCGTACAGCGCAATCTCGGACAGGTCGCGGCACAGCAAGGTCAGGTGGTGCTTCTCGTCGACGCCACGGATGCGGCGCAGGCGCTCGACCGCGTTTTTATCGTCGAGCTGGCAGACCAGCGCGTAGGCGGAATCCGTCGGAATGGCCACGATGCCACCCGACTGGATGATTTGCACCGCCTGCTTGATGAGGCGGGCTTGCGGATTTTCGGGATGAATCTGGAAAAACTGGCTCATCGACGATATTCCGGGGCAGGCGAAGGGTCGAGTGCGCGCAGCGCGGCAATGCGCTCTTCCATCGGCGGGTGGGTGGAGAACAGCGCGCCCCAGCCGCCGTGGCCAGCGGAGATACCCGCTGCCGTCATATTGCGCGGCAAGGCGCCCGGCGCCAGGCCGCCCAGGCGCATCAGGGCGCGCTGCATCGGGCCTGCGCTGCCGAGCAACTTGACCGAACCGGCGTCGGCGCGGAATTCACGCTGGCGCGAGAACCAGGCGACGATGATCGACGCGACCAGCCCGAACACGATTTCGCACACGAAGACGGTCACCACGTAGCCGATGCCCGGGCCGCGGTCGGCTCCGCCGCGCAGGAGCACTTTATCGACAAAGAAGCCGACCACGCGCGCGAGGAACACGACGAAGGTATTTACCACGCCCTGGATCAACGTCAATGTCACCATGTCACCGTTGGCGACGTGGGCAATTTCATGGCCCAGTACCGCCTCGACTTCCTCGCGGTTCATGCTTTGCAGCAGGCCGGTCGAGACCGCGACCAGCGCCGAATTCTTGAACGCGCCCGTGGCAAACGCGTTGGCTTCGCCTTCGTACACGGCCACTTCGGGCATCGCAATGCCGGCGCGCTCGGACAGCTGGCGCACGGTGGCGAGCAGCCATTGCTCGGTGGAATTGCCCGGCTGGGTGATGACGGTGGCCCCGGTCGACCATTTCGCCATCGGTTTGCTCATCAACAGGGAAATGAAGGAGCCGGCAAAACCGACCACCAGCGAGAACACCAGCAACTGGCCGATATTGATGCCGCCCGCACTGACGCCGCCGCGGCCGACGCCGAGCAGGTTCAGTACGATAGACAGCACCAGCACAACAGCAAGGTTGGTGGCAAGGAACAGCACGATGCGTTTCATGGTCGCCTGGTCAGAATAAGTAAAGTAAGGGATGCCGCTTAGATAAGGCGTAGTAGAGCAGAATTCAAGGCGGCGCCGCTTTGGCGACGCTTAAAATTCCGGCCTGACCTTATCGGCAATGTTGGAAAGCAGCCGCGCGCTGGATATCCGCCTAAAACCAGTCGTGCCAGACTGGCGTGACGCTGGGCGGCAGCGGCGGCAGCTTGTCGAATTCGACGCGCGCTTCGCCCGGCGCATGGAAATCAGTGCCGCGCGAGGCCAGGAAGCCATTGCGTTTCGCCACCTCGGCGTAGATGCCGTACTGGTCCGGCGTGTGGCTGCCGGTGACCACTTCGATGGCCTTGCCGCCAAGCTGCTTGAACTCGTCGAACAGGGCCGCTTCCGCCACCGGGCTGAAGTGGTAGCGGCCGGGATGCGCCACGACCGGGATGCCGCCGGCCGAACGAATCCAGCCGACCGCCTCGGCCAGCGTGGCCCAGCGGTGCGGCACGTAGCCTGGCTTGCCCTCGGTGAGGAATTTGCGGAATACTTCGTTGGTATTGGCGCACGCGCCGCACGCCACCAGGTAGCGGGCAAAGTGGGTGCGCGACATGAGGTCGGGGTTGCCGACATATTCCAGCGCGCCTTCGTAGGCACCGGGGTAGCCGGCCACCGCCAGCTGGGCGGCAATTTCACGCCCGCGGGCATCGCGCCCGGCGCGCGTCGCCGCCAGCCCTGCTTTCAAGTCGGCATTGTTCTCGTCGATCTGCAGGCCGACGATGTGGACGGTCTGGTTGGCCCAGGTGATCGAAATTTCCACGCCGGGCACGAACCGCATGCCCAGGTCGGTGGCCGCGCTGCGCGCGCTGGCGATGCCGCCGATTTCGTCGTGGTCGGTCAGCGCCCACACATCGACGCCGGCCTGATGCGCATACGCCGCCACGCCGGCAGGCGTCAGGACGCCGTCGGAAACGTTGGAATGGCAATGCAGGTCGACTTTGAGCATGGCATACATTGTACGGCAGTCATCAAGCTGGCGTCGGCACGTGTGCGGTTCAAGCAACGGGGTCAACGGCGACGACACTTCGCAGGAACGACTCGATCATCTCGGCCAGCAGCGCCGGCTGGTCGTGGTGCAGCATGTGCCCTGCGTCCGGCATCATGCGCGGCGTGACGTTGTTCAGCTGCGCCAGGCGGCGGTCGACTTCGATGCGCGCCTGCTCTTTCGGACCCATCCATTGCCACATATTGGTATCGGCCGCCTCCACCCACAGGACCGGGGCCGTGACCTTGCGCCAGCAGGCCAGGATTTCTTCGGCTTGGTACAACAGCGGACCGGTGCGCTTGTGCGCCGGATCGCCCAGGATTTCCCATTCGCCGGCAGCGTTCTGCGCCGACCAGTGTTTTGCCAGGAAGGCCGCACGGTCCAGCGGCAGGCGCGGATTGGTCTTGCGCAGGCGCGCCGCCACTTCCGACAGGTCGGCATACGCGCGCATCGTGGCCGGCTCCTTGAGTTCGTCGAGCCATTTGGCAAAGCGGCCCGGCGCCTGTTGGGTCGCGTGGCCGGCAAACCGAACCCTTCGAGGTTGATCAGCGCGCGGATGCGGTCCGGGCGCACGCCCGCATACAGGCTGGCGATATTGCCGCCCATGCTGTGGCCGAGCAGGTTGACGGCCTCGCCCGGCGCGTAATGGTCGAGCAGCACCTCGAGGTCGGCCAGGTAATCGGGAAACCAGTAGGTATCCGCCTGGACCCGTTCGGTCAGGCCGAAGCCGCGCCAGTCGTGCGCGATGACGTGCCAATCGCCCTGCAGGCAATCGACGACGAACTGGAACGAGGCGCCGACATCCATCCAGCCATGCACCATGAACAGTTTGGGCGCGCCCTCGCGGCCCCAGTGGCGCACGTGGGTGCGCAGGCCGCGGATGGTGAGAAATTCGGTACGGGAAGGCGTCATGGCGGATTCACTAAAATAGAACTACCGTGCAATTATACGCCAGGCGTTGATTTCCTTCCAAGCATCCCCATCTTTCCCCGAGGCGTAAAATAGTGTCCTGTTTTGCCCTCCTCTCCACCACACTATCCCGGAATTACCATGGCCATCTACCAGTTGGGCGAGCACGCACCAGACATCGACGCATCGGCTTATGTCGCCGAGTCCGCCACACTGATCGGCAAGGTGACGCTGGAAGAAAATGTGACGGTGTGGGACGGGGTGACGATTCGCGGCGACAACGAACGGATCACCATCGGCGCCAACAGCAACGTCCAGGAAGGCACGGTGATGCATACCGACCTGGGCTACGCGATGACGATCGGCGAGGGCGTCACCATCGGACACCAGGCGATGCTGCATGGCTGCACGATCGGCGACGGTGCGCTGATCGGCATCCAGGCCGTCATTCTGAACGGCGCGAAGATCGGCAAGGGCTGCCTGGTGGGCGCCGGCGCCCTGGTTACTGAAAACAAGGAATTTCCCGATTACTCGCTGATCATCGGCTCCCCCGCCAAGGCGGTGCGGACGCTTGGCGAAGAAGAAGTACAGCGCTTGCAGGGCAACGCCGCCAGCTATGTTGCGCGCGGCCAGCTGTTCAAGGCACAACTGAAAAGAATAGGATAAACGATGACGAACGACACCCACGAAAGCATCACGCTGACCCGCACCAGCACCGACACGCTGCAGAAATTCATTTTTGACAATGCCGCCGTCCGTGGCGAGCTGGTCGAAATCTCCGACACGTGGCGCGAAATCCAGAATCGCCACAACTACCCGCCGGCCGTGCGCACGGTGCTGGGCGAAATGGTAGCGGCTGCCGCTTTGCTGTCGGCCAACCTGAAATTCAACGGCGCCATCATCATGCAGATCCATGGCGACGGGCCGGTGCGCCTGATGGTGGTTGAATGCGACGCCAACCTGCGCATGCGCGCCACCGCAAAAATGGCCGACGACGTGACCATCGACGACGGCGCCAGCCTGACCGACCTGCTGAACCAGAACGGCAAGGGCCGCTTCGTGATCACGCTCGACCCGCAAGACAAGGTGCCGGGCCAGCAGCCGTACCAGGGCATCGTGCCGCTCGATGGCGAAAACATGGCGACCGTCATCGAAAACTACATGCTGCGTTCCGAGCAGATGGACACGCGCCTGTGGCTGGGTGCGAACGACGGCATCTCGCGCGGCCTGCTGCTGCAAAAACTGCCGCGCCACAGCGGCAAGGACGACCAGGTCGAGCAAGCCAGCGAGGAAGACGACCTGGAAACCTGGAACCGCGCCGTCATGCTGGCGTCGACGCTCAAGCAGGAAGAGTTATTGAGCACCGACATCAACACGCTGATGCAGCGCCTGTTCTGGGAAGAAACGATCCGCGTGTTCGATCCCGCGCATCCGGCTTTCCACTGCAGCTGTACCCGTGAAAAAGTCGGCAATATGCTGAAAATGCTGGGAGAAGCGGAAGTGGAAGATGCGCTCGCCGAACTGGGCCACCTGGGCATCAACTGCGATTTCTGCGGCAAGCATTACGATTTCGACAAGGTCGATTGCGCGCAGCTGTTTGCCGTGGAAGCGCCGGTGGCGACCTTGCTGCCGGCAAGCGAGAGCAAGCACTAACTGTCGTGCTGTCCTCAATCCCCGCCGCGTGCGGGTTTTTTTTTGTTCATGCTTCTGCAAGGGTATCTATGCGCGACACGCCCCGCTCCGCTTTTCCCCATTTCACTGCCCTGCCGACCCGCTGGATGGACAACGACATCTACGGCCACGTCAACAATGTGGTGTATTACAGCTACTTCGATACGGCTGTGAATGCGTTCCTGATTGCCAGCGGCGTGCTCGACATCCACCGGGGCGAGACGGTCGGCTTCGTGGTGGACAGCGGCTGCAGTTATTACCAGCCGCTGGCGTTTCCGGATGTCGTCCATGCGGGCATCCGCGTCAGCAAGCTGGGCACATCGAGCGTGCGCTACGAGATTGGCCTGTACCGCAACGACGAAGCATTGCCTGCCGCGTTTGGCCACTTCGTCCACGTCTACGTCGACCGCGCGAGCAATACGCCGGTGCCGATCCCCGACACCACACGCGCCGTGCTGGCGCAACTCGCAGCCCACTGAACTACTGGTTTGATCAGTTTGTGAACTACTATTTTGTGGACGTAATGCTAATTTATGGGGAAATCTGTCGCTCTACGGCCACGCGGCTCGAAAACTTTCCAAATTGCATTACTGATTTTGCCGATTTAGGTTAGTATTACCGTATCCCAACTAACCGACTTCGACAACCATGTCCCGCACACTCAAAATTGGCGCCCGGCTCGCCATCGCTTTCGGCGCCCTTGTGGTCCTGACCCTGGCGTTGACTGGTTTTGCCATTTACCGCATGGGCGAAGCGTCATCGGTTGTCGATGCGGAACGCCTGATCCGCACCAACCAGCTGACCCCGTTGTACGAGCTGCGCGAAGCGCTGGACCAGACCGGTATTGCCGCGCGCAATGCCTATATCTATGAAGCCAAGGCTGACGCCGAGCGTGAGCTGAACGTGCTCGACCAGCAGGCCGCCATTTTCATGAACCGTCTTGGCAAGCTCAGCACTGTGCTGGGCGGCGCACAGGATTTCGACATCGCCAACCGCGATCTGCAAAGCATGGCGGCTGCGCTGCAAAAGCCGCGCGCTTTCCGCGACGCCAACCAGATGAAAGAATTCGGCGTGTTCCTGGTGGAAGACTGCAGCCCGCTGCGTCGCCGCATCGTGGCCGAGCTCGATACCGTCATCAGCCGCATCGAGGGCCAGCTGGCCGCCGCCAGCGAGCAGGTCGACGTCGTCAGCGCCGCGTCGCGCACGATGATGTATGCCATCGCCGCGTTTGCCATCCTGCTCGGTTCCATCCTTGGCTACCGTGTCACCCGCAGCATCGTCAAGCCACTCGAAGAGGCATCGCAGTTTGCCGAAGCCGTCGCCACCGGCGACCTGACCGCCGCCCTGCCGGCCGCGTCGCAGGATGAAATTGGCGCCGTCATCGACTCGCTGGCGAACATGCGTGCCGGCTTGGTCGAAATCGTCGGCGGCGTCCGTTCCGGTACCGAGGAAATCTCCCACACCAGCCAGGAGATCGCCAGCGGCAACCAGAACCTGTCGGCGCGTACCGAATCGCAGGCAAGCTCGCTGCAGCAGACCGTGGCGACGATGGTGATGCTGACCGACGCCGTGGGCCGCAACGCCCTCGACGCCAGGGAAGCCAACACCCTGGCCGCCGAAGCGTCGGAGATCGCCGGCCGCGGTGGCGACATCGTCGGCCGCGTCACCCACACGATGGGCGAAATCAACGAAGCGTCGAGCCGCATCGTCGACGTCATTGGCGTGATCGACAGCATTGCTTTCCAGACGAATATCCTGGCGCTGAACGCTGCCGTGGAAGCGGCCCGTGCCGGTGAACAGGGCCGCGGTTTTGCGGTCGTCGCGTCGGAAGTACGCAACCTGGCCCAGCGCTGCGCCACCGCCGCCCGCGAAGTCAAGGCACTGATCAACACGTCGGTCGGCAAGATCAACGATGGCAGCGCGCTGGTCGACCAGTCGGGCAAGACGATGGAAGAGCTGGTGATGAGCGTGTCCGGTGTCAGCGCGCTGATCCAGCGTATCTCGCGCGCCAGCGAAACGCAGGCGGTGAGCGTCAACGAGATCAACCAGGCCGTGAAACAGATCGACGACCTGACCCAGCAGAATGCGGCGCTGGTCGAACAGGCGGCAGCGGCTGCCGAGTCGATGCACCAGCGGGCGCAGCAGTTGTCGGGGCAAGTGGAAGTGTTCCGCGTCGCTGCCTGATGTGCGCATAGCGCAGTAGCGTTCGACGTAAAAAAAGTGGCCGGCATTTGCCGGCCACTTTTTTTGTTGATGGCAACCTGACGGTTCAGGAACGTTGGCCGATCACAGATGATTGGCAGGCAAGCGGCGATGCGATGATGTCGTCACCAACAGAGTGTCACTTATCACGGCTTCCGTGGCTTCGGTTCCGGCGGCGCCGGCAGCGGCGTCATCGACACCTTCGGCTGCTCATCCTTGCGCAGCACCTGTACGAAGATTTCATTCTGTTTGATCATGCCGAGCTCGTACCGCGCCCGTTCTTCGACCGCGCCGGTGCCGTCCTTCAGATCGCGCACTTCGGAGTCGAGCTTGTCGTTGCGGGCCTTCATGTCGGCCGTCTTGCGGCGGCTGGCGTCGAGCTGGGATTCGAGGTCGGACACGCGCAGCCAGCCCTTCTCCCCTATCCAGAGCGGATATTGAATCATCAGCAGCAAGGCTGCGAGGGCGAGCGTAATCAGGCGCATGCGGACATTCTTGAAAAGGAACCCGGCCTGCGCGCATCAAGGCGCGGGCCGGCTTCAAAGCTACCGTACTGTTTACTTCAGGTTGTAGAACGCGTCGCGGCCGGGGTAGCTGGCGATGTCGCCCAGGTCTTCCTCGATGCGCAGCAGCTGGTTGTACTTGGCCATGCGGTCCGAACGCGACATCGAGCCGGTCTTGATCTGCAGGGCGTTCATGCCGACGGCGATGTCGGCAATGGTCGAATCCTCGGTCTCGCCGGAACGGTGCGAAATGACGGCCGTGTAGCCGGCGCGCTTGGCCATCTCGATGGCGGCGAAGGTTTCGGTCAGGGTGCCGATCTGGTTGATCTTGATGAGGATCGAGTTGGCGATGCCCTTCTGGATGCCCTCTTTCAAAATCTTGGTGTTGGTGACGTACAGGTCGTCGCCCACCAGCTGCACCTTCTTGCCCAGCGCCGCGGTCAGGATTGCCCAGCCGTCCCAGTCGCCTTCGGCCATCGCGTCTTCGATCGAGATGATCGGGTATTTGTCGCACCAGGTGGCCAGCAGGTTGGTGAAGTCCTGCGCGGACAGGCTCATGCCCTCGCCGCCCAGTTCGTACTTGCCATCCTTGTAGAATTCGCTGGCGGCGCAATCGAGGCCGATGGCGATCTGCGTGCCTGCTTCAAAGCCGGCTTCCTCGATCGCCTGCATGATCAGCTTGATGGCTTCTTCGTGACTCGCGACGTTCGGCGCGAAACCGCCTTCGTCGCCCACCGACGTGGCCAGGCCTTTCGAATGCAGGATTTTTTTCAGCGTGTGGAACACTTCGGCGCCATAGCGCACGGCTTCCTTGAAACTTGGCGCGCCGACCGGGATGATCATGAATTCCTGGATGTCCAGGTTGTTGTCGGCGTGCGCGCCGCCATTGATCACGTTCATCATCGGCACCGGCATCTGCATGGCGCCCGAGCCGCCGAAATAACGGTACAGCGGCAGGCCGGCTTCTTCAGCGGCTGCCTTGGCCACGGCCATCGACACGGCCAGCATGGCATTGGCGCCCAGGCGCGACTTGTTTTCGGTGCCGTCGAGGTCGATCAGGGTGCGGTCCAGGAAGGCCTGTTCGTTGGCGTCCAGGCCCATGATGGCTTCGGAGATTTCGGTGTTGATGTTTTCACAGGCTTGCAGCACGCCCTTGCCGAAATACCGCTTCGGGTCGCCGTCACGCAGCTCGATGGCTTCGCGCGAACCGGTCGACGCGCCCGACGGCACGGCCGCCCGGCCCATCACGCCCGATTCCAGCAGCACGTCGCATTCGACGGTGGGATTGCCGCGCGAGTCAAGAATTTCGCGGCCGATAATATCTACGATAGCACTCATGGTTTTAGTCTCCGGATCAATAAAAAAATCGTTGCAGTTCTGATGTACCTCGCAAACGCGCCGCGGCCCCTTTGCAGGAGACGCGGCGCGCAAACGGTTTATATTATTTACTCATCCCGTCTGCTTCACACCGTGTACGGCTCGATGACCGCCGCCGGATCGAAGGCCGGGTTGCTGCTGCCTGCCTGGTGCGCCAGCGCCGCCTTGATGAAGGCAATGAACAGCGGGTGACCGGAACGCGGCGTCGACTTGAATTCAGGGTGGTACTGCACGCCCATGTACCAAGGGTGGGCGCTGCTTGGCAGCTCCATGATTTCGCACAGGTTCTCGTTCGGCGTACGGGCCGCCACCACCAGGCCGGCGTCTTCGACGCGCTGCAGGTAATGGTTGTTCGCTTCATAGCGGTGGCGATGGCGCTCGGTGACGACGCTGCCGTAGATCTCGGCGGCCAGCGTGCCCGGATTGACGGCGCACGTCTGCGCGCCCAGGCGCATGGTGCCGCCCAGGTCGGAGTTCGCATCGCGGCGCTCGACCTTGCCGTCGTGGTTCTGCCACTCGTTGATCAGGGCCACGACCGGCTGGTCGGTGTCCGGATCGAACTCGGTGGAGTTGGCGTTCGGCAGGCCGGCCATGTGGCGGGCGTACTCGATCAGCGCAACCTGCATGCCCAGGCAGATGCCGAGGTAAGGAATCTTGTTTTCGCGGGCGTAGCGGGCGGCCATGATCTTGCCTTCCACGCCGCGCTTGCCGAAACCGCCCGGGACCAGGATGGCGTCGTATTTCGCCAGGTTGGCGCAGCCGGTCGCTTCGATTTCTTCCGAGTCGATGTACTCGATGTTGACGCGGCTTTCCGTGTGGATGCCGGCGTGGCGCAGCGCTTCGGTCAGCGATTTGTACGATTCGATCAGCTCGACATACTTGCCGACCATGCCGATGGTGACTTCGTGCTGCGGGTTTTCCAGCGTGTGGATCAGTTTGGTCCACATCGACAGGTCGGCCGGGGCCGCCTCGATGCCCAAGGCTTCGCAGATGATCTCGTCGAGGCCCTGGTCGTGCAGCACCTGCGGCACTTTATAGATGGTATCGACGTCCCATACGGAAATGACGGCCTGCTCTTCGACGTTCGAGAACAGGGAGATTTTCGCGCGCTCGTCTTCGGGGATGCGGCGGTCGGCGCGGCACAGCAGCGCGTTGGGCGAAATGCCGATCTCGCGCAGTTTCTGCACGCTGTGCTGGGTGGGCTTGGTTTTCAGTTCGCCGGCCGAGGCGATGTACGGCACCAGCGTCAGGTGCACGAACGCAGCCGACTTGCGGCCCATGCGCAAGGACAGCTGGCGCGCCGCTTCCAGGAACGGCAGCGACTCGATGTCGCCGACGGTGCCGCCGATTTCCACCAGCGCGATGTCGTAACCTTCGGCGCCGCGGTGGATGTAATCCTGGATTTCATTGGTGATGTGCGGGATCACCTGCACGGTCTTGCCGAGGTACTCGCCGCGGCGTTCCTTGCGGATCACGGATTCGTAGATCTGGCCGGTGGTGAAGTTGTTCACCTTTTTCATGCGGGTGCTGATGA
>Ga0265780_10005827_pt1 | contig 15486 bp, 13 predicted proteins | sample P1T30metagenome_FD_192432 | JGI IMG/M metagenome (GOLD analysis project Ga0265780, IMG submission 192432) | Plant litter microbial communities from East Loma Ridge, Irvine, California - P1 T30 | ecosystem: Environmental > Terrestrial > Plant litter > Unclassified | place: USA: California... | reverse complement strand
CCGCCATCTTCGCGGTGGGCTTTTTGATGCGGCCGCTGGGCGCGGCGCTGCTCGGCGCGTATGCCGACCGCCGGGGCCGGCGGGCCGCGCTGCTGCTCTCGGTGCAGCTCATGGCGGGTGGCTCGCTTCTCATTGCGGTAGCGCCGGGCTACGCCACTATCGGGCTGGGTGCGCCGGCCTTGCTGCTGCTGGCTCGGCTGCTGCAAGGCATCAGCGTGGGCGGCGAGTACGGCACCTCGGCCACCTACCTCTCCGAGATGGCGGGGGCGCGGCACCGGGGCTTCTGGTCGAGCTTTCAATACCTCACCCTCATGGGCGGGCAGCTGCTGGCGCTGAGCGTGCAGCTGACGCTCCAGCAGTTTTTATCGCCCGCCGAAATGACGAGCTGGGGCTGGCGGGTGCCGTTTGTAATCGGGGCCGGGGCGGCGCTGGGGGCGCTCTACCTGCGCCAGCACATGCGCGAAACGGCTGCCTTCGAGCAGGAAAATACCGACGTGCCCGCCGCCCGCGTGGTCAAGCCTTCGGCTTTCAAGCAGCTATTGGCGTACCCGCGCGCCACCCTCACGGTGGTGGGCCTCACGCTGGGCGGCACGCTGGCGTTCTACACCTTCACGACCTACGCGCAGAAGTTTTTGGTGAATACCAGCGGCTTCAGCAAGGAGCAGGCCACGCTGATTTCGTTTGGCGCGATGGCGGTGGCGCTGGTGTTTCAGCCGCTGCTAGGCGCTATTTCGGATAGAGTGGGGCGGCGGCCGGTGCTGCTGTTTTTTGGCATTGGGGCCACGCTGGGCACGGTGCCGGTGCTGCGGCTGCTGGCCCACGCGAGCAGCCCGTGGGCGGCATTTGGGCTGCTGGTGGCGGCGCTGTTTGTGGTGAGTGCCTACACCAGTATTTCGGCCGTGGTGAAGGCCGAGCTGTTTCCGACCCAGGTGCGGGCATTGGGCGTGGGACTGCCCTACGCGCTCACGGTGGCCATTTTTGGCGGCACTGCCGAGTACATCGCGCTCTTTGCCAAAGACCAGGGCCGCGAAGAATGGTTTTACTGGTACGTAACGGGGTGTGCCCTGCTCTCGCTACTAGTGTACTGGCGCATGGGCGAAAGCCAGGCCAGCGGCCACATGGACGAAGGCGCATAGGCTTGCTCGTCAAGCGCAGTACCCCACCCCCGGCCCCTCCCCTCCGGGAGAGGGGAACCGACCGTGAGTGGACGCAAGCCAACGTCATTCAGTCGTCAGGCTCCCCTCTCCCGGAGGGGCGGGGCCGGGGGCGGGGTACTACGTCTGGTCTAGACAACAATCGGAAAACCATATTCTCACTTCCCAAACTAATTGCCGGGCTTTCCGCTTACCTGCCTACACCTTACTTCTTACCCACACATGCGTTTCATTTCTTCCCGGCTGTTCGTAGCGGCCGTAGCTGCTACTGCCTTAGTTTCCAGCGCCCAGTTGGCCCACGCGCAGGCGCAAACCCAGACTACCATGGCGGAGCCCGCGCAGGCCAAAAAGCCCGAAGACAAGTCTAAGCGCCCGAGCCCGCCCGCCGTAGTAAAAACCACCGTGCGTGGCACCGACGTCACCATCGACTACAGCCGCCCCTCGCTGAAAGGCCGCGCCGTATTTGGCGAAAAGTCGCCGCTCGCGCCCGTGGGCGAGGTGTGGCGCACCGGGGCCAACGAAGCCACCACCTTCACGGTGAGCAAAGACGTGAAAATCGAGGGCCAAACGCTGGCCGCTGGCACCTACGGCCTTTTCACCATCCCCGGCGCTACGGAGTGGACCATCATCTTCAACAAAACTGCCAAGCAGTGGGGCGCTTATGAGTACAAGGCGGCCGACGACGTGCTGCGCGTAAAAGTGAAGCCTAAAACCGTAGCTACGCCCGCTGAGCAGTTCACCATCACGGCCGATAAGTCGGGCAAAGTGGCGCTGCTGTGGGGCAAGACGGAAGCTTCTTTTATGGTGAAGTAATAGTTTGATTATTTGCCGGCTGCTGGTAATCCCGGTGGCCGGTAAGTAATCCTAGCTACGCAACCCACCATGAGTCGCCGCGAAGAAGGAAAAAGTAGCATGCGTATCATCAGCACCGCAAGTTGCTTGCTGCTACTGGCGCAGCCCGCCGCTGCCTGCAAATGCCAGGGCGAAACCACTGTGCGAGTGGCCGTGCAGCACGCGGAGGTGGTAGTCAGCGGCCGGGTTATTTCCCGGCTGATTACGGCTAATCTCAAGCCCTACGGGATAACTATCGTGGGCGACACCACCGATTGGGCTTACCACATAATGAAATTTCCGGTGGCGGTTTATCGATTGAAAATTGATAAAGTCTACAAAGGAAAAAGCGTGGCCGATACGCTAGCAGTTATTACGCCAGCCAACGGTACTGGCTGCGGAGTACTATTTAAGGTGGGCAAGCGATATATCGTGTACGCCACCGCAACGGATGAAGTCGCCCACAGTACTATGGTGCGGCGCGTATCAACGGGTAGCAGGGCTTACTGGACGAACGCCTGCACTCGCACCAGCAATTGGTTTGCGGAGGAAGACAAGGCGCTACTAGCGCTCAATCGGAAGTAAAGCAGCGGGTAGAATGAAGCGTATAGTATGGAGGTGTAGGGCTGACGCGGCCTTTTTTTGTATCCTCTGAAAAAAGTAAGGCGCTGAAAATGAATGGGCAATATGCTTCAAAAATTCAGGCAAGCCTGCTGTTGCTATCGCTGGCAGCTTGCGACACCAGAAAGCAGGGCGACCAACACCATCCGGCCACTCACCACCTGCTGCTAAAGGTCGCCGCCCACGCAGTGCCGCTAGATATCTGGCAGCTACCAAGTCGCCAAAGAAGCGCGATAACCGCGCATACTTTCAGCCGCAGGGTAGACAGGGTGCGCTACCGTAAAAACCACATCTATTTTGCCTGCCTTACTACCGCTACGGGCTGCGCCAGCTACACTGCCGATATAGCAGTACGGCACGACACCATACAAATAGTGCTAAACGACACCAGCGACCTAACCTGTACCGAGTCAACGGTTTGGCGCGTGACGGGCGAAATTGCCAATAATGCGCACAAGCGCTACGTTTTCTGCAAATAGCGTGGCTACTGTGCGGAGGTTCCTACAAGCAGCACCCGCCACGCCTCGGCCACGCGCCCCTCATCTAGCCACTGCTGGGCCAGCAATGCCAGCTGCTGCGCCTGTTCGGCAGCATCGGCGCGGTGCTTGTTGAGTAGGTAAGCTACCATCGGTTCGGCTTTGATTTCCTCGATTTGGGCGGGTGTGGGTAAGGCGGCCCGCTCTACGTTGGCGAGCTTGGCCAGGTGGTTGCCGGTAAGAGTATTGCTGTGCCGAATATGCGCGGGTAGCTCGTCGAAGCCGATGCCCAGGCGCTGATTGGGGCGGCCTACTTTGAAGAGGTTCTCGGGCGTAAGGCGGCTGTACCAATCGCCGCCCAGCCGCGACACAGCCTCAAACCTGAGTGGGTCGATGCCGGGTTTTCCGTCCAGCAAAATGTCCTCCCGAAAATGGGCCTGCACCACGCGGCACAGCACCAGGTTGCCGTGGCCGGGCGCATCGCCGAGGGTGATAATCTGCTCGACCACGCACTCAAACGCCGCCGGGCACTCGGCCACGCGGGGTGGCCGCACCTGCGTCGAAGCGGCTTCGGTGAGGCCAGCTTTGGCAAATTCATTCACCCCAACTGGGTACTCGGCGCTGGCCAGCGAAAGCTGCTCCACTAGCGCGTAATCGCAGATGTTGATGACGACCTCGGGCACAGCCTGTACGTTGCGAAGGGTGTCTTTTTCGGAGTTGTCGCGGCCCCGGCTGGTGGGCGAAAACACCAGCATCGGCGGGTTCATGCTCACGATGGTGAAAAAGCTGTACGGGCTCAGGTTCACCTTGCCCTCGGCCGAAACCGTGCTGGCAAACGCGATGGGCCGCGGCGCCACGGCCCCAATCATATACTGGTAGAAATCGGGCGGCGAGAGGTCGGCAGGGGAGACGGGGCGGTGGGCGGCGGGCATGAAAAGCGGGCTATATGAGCAGTCCAAAGCTACGTCCGGGGCTCAGGTAGCTGCCCGGCCAACCCAGACGCAGCCTATTTGCACAGCAAAAAAGGGCTGACCATCATCCCCTTCGACTTCCCAATGAGGCTTGGTGGCCACCCAATTACCTAATTCTGCAAACTCATCGGGCCAGTAGGTCATAAACTCGGGGCGGGCGGTCCACCGCAGTTCGGCTATGCCCGGTAGCGATTGGTATTCGACTGGCAAAGGCTTTTCCAGGTCTTCGCCAAAAATGCCTTCGTACCAAGTCTGTCGCTCTTTAATGCCTGCTACCAGCTGCGAGCGGCCAAACTCCGGCTCGTATACCCAAACTGCCAGGTAAAAATCAGCATACTGCGCCGCCAATTTCTGGTGCCAAGCGTGAAAGTCGGCCACAAGCCGAGCCACCCAAAGCTGCCGAATAGCCTGCGGGGGCTTCTGATTCACCGCCCACGGGTACAAGCCGAGCTTGTGCGTATCGCGGTGTGCCTCGGCAAAATAGTCCGGGTCAAACCATTCGGGAAGGCTCGCACGGTGCTGGTGGTCGCGCAAGAAGCGAGAAAAGCCCCGGATTTTTTTGCGGTTTCGCCTGAGCGGAAAAAAGCGTTTGGGGATGCCAGCCATGCCCAAAGCTAAAGATTGGTGCGTAAACTACGCCCTTCCCCCAGATGCTTCTCAGCCGTAGCTTGCGCTCATGAAACGCTTCTGGCTTTGCTCGCTGCTACTGTCACTTAGTTCGCTGCTGGCCAGTGCCCAGCCCGCCACCGACACCGCCCGCCTGGGCCGGCACCTGCGCTACCTCACCAGCCAGCAGCCAGCGCGCAGCGCGGCGCATCCCGCCGTGCTCGATTCGGTGGCCGGCTACCTGGCCCGGCACCTGCAAGCGGCGGGCGGCCGCGTGGTGCGGCAGCCGTATCAGGCCGACGGCATTACGTACCAAAACGTTATCGCTTCTTTCGGCCCCGAAACCGGGCCTCGCCTTATCATTGGGGCGCACTACGATGTGTGCGGCGAGCAGCCGGGCGCCGACGACAACGGTACCGGCACGGCCGCCCTGTTGGAGCTGGCGCGCCTGCTGGGCCAAGCCAAACAGCCGCTGCTCCAGCGCATTGATTTAGTGGCCTACACCCTCGAAGAGCCGCCTTATTTTCGTACCCCACACATGGGCAGCTACGTGCACGCGGCCAGCCTAAAAGCCGCCAAAATACCCGTTACGGGTATGGTAGCCCTCGAAATGCTGGGCTACTACGACGAGCGGCGCGGCTCGCAGCGCTACCCCGTGGGCGCGCTCAAGCTCATCTACGGCAGCCGCGGCAATTACGTAACCGTAGCCCAGAAATTTGGTGGTAGCGGGCGCTGGGGGCGGCGGCTGGCCCGGCGCTACCGCGCCGTGGCCGGGCTACCGGTGCGCCGCTTCAAAGCCCCGGCCTGGCTGCCCGGCATCGACTTCTCCGACCACCTCAACTACTGGCACTTCGGCTACCCGGCGCTGCTACTCACCGACACCGCTTTTTACCGCAACGAGCACTACCACCAAGGCACCGACACCCTGGGCCGCTTGAGCTTGCCGCGCCTGGCGCTGGCCGTCGATGCGCTGTGGGTGGCGCTCGTCCCGTAGCGCGGGCGTAGTAATTTTCCGCACCTGCGTATAACGCCGGAAGCCTGCCGGAGTACAACTCTTTTGCTAAAGCAGTATAGCCCCAGGTACTCTATCCATTCCCACCCACCCATGACTGCCCCATCCTGCCCCAAATGCGACTCGAAAGAGGCCACCAAAAGTGGCGTAATAAATGAGCGACAGCGATTTCGCTGCAAAAGCTGCGGCTACCACTACACCGTGGCCAAAGTAGGCCGTGAGGTCAATCCATACTACGTAGTCAAGGCCCTGCAACTCTTCATTGAAGGGGTAAGCTACCGCGAAATCGAGCGCCTGCTCGGTGTCAGCCACGTATCGGTGATGAATTGGGTCAAGAAGTACGGCGTGAAAGCCCCCCGCCAAACCGACTATCACCCCACGTATAAAATTCTTAATCAGAAGGAATTGTCGGAGTATTTTCAGAAGCCGGAAAACCTGAAAAGTGCCGGCCTAGTCGTGACCGAGCTAGGTGATAAGTACATGATGATACGCTGGGAGCGGTTTCGGGGCGAGTAAAAGCCGCCCGACTATACTGGCTTAGCAGCCCAAATGCCGCCTAAAAGCGAAAGCCCTGCCTAAACGCCTACTTTAGCCCAGCAGAATACCACAGACCCCGGCGGCTGGCTCTGCCCCGGCCACCGGGGTCTGAAATTCTATTAGTCAACCACTTCTCTTTTCTCACCCATGCGCGCCCCCCAATCCACCACACCCCTCAGCGAGCGGCCACCCGTAGGCCTGTTCAGCGCCATTGTTATCGTGGCCGCCCTCGGCTATTTCGTTGATATCTACGACTTGGTGCTGTTTAGTATCATCCGCGTCGATAGCCTCAAGGGCATTGGCGTGCCCGAGGCATCGCTGACCGACGAAGGCCTGCGGCTGCTGAGCATGCAGATGTGGGGCATGCTGCTGGGCGGCGTTTTGTGGGGTGTGCTGGGCGATAAAAAGGGCCGTCTGTCGGTGCTGTTCGGCTCCATCTTGCTGTATTCGCTGGCCAACATTGCCAACGGCTTCGTGCAAACCATCGACCAATACGCCTGGCTGCGCCTGATTGCGGGCGTGGGCCTAGCGGGCGAATTGGGCGCAGGCATTACGCTGGTGGCTGAAACGCTGCCCAAAGAAAAGCGCGGCTACGGCACCATGATAGTGGCGTCGGTAGGGGTTTCGGGCGCGATGGTGGCCTACCTGGTCGGCAAAGAGTTTGGCTGGCGCAATGCCTACTTTATCGGTGGGGCGCTGGGCCTGGGGCTGCTGGCCCTGCGGGCCGGCGTGTTCGAGTCGGGCATGTTTGTGCAGGCCAAAGAATCGGACGTAGACCGTGGTAACTTTCTGAGTCTGTTTACTAATGGGCCACGCTTTTATAAGTACCTGCGCTGCTTGCTCATTGGCACGCCCTTCTGGTTTTTGGTGGGTATTCTCATCACCCTAGCGCCCGAATTTGGCAAGCATTTCAATCTGCAAGGGCCAGTTACGGGTGGGCTCAGTATCTTCTGGTGCTACTTCGGCCTCACGCTCGGCGACTTCACCAGCGGCGGCGTGAGCCAGCTTATCCGCAGCCGCAACCGCACCCTCCAGATTTTCATCGTCGCCACGATGGTAATGGTGGCTACTTACCTCTTCGCGTTGCACGGGGCCAGCACCACGGCGTTCTACGCGGTGTGCTTCTTTATTGGCTACGCGGGCGGCTTTTGGGCACTGTTCGTCACCATTTCGGCCGAGCAGTTCGGTACCAATATCCGCTCGACGGTAGCCACTACGGCGCCTAATTTTGCCCGCGGGGCCACGGTTATTGTGGTGCCCGTTTTTCAGGCCCTCAAGGCCAACCCCGCGCTGGGCATGGTGGGCAGCGCGGCCATTATCGGGGCAGTACTGTTGGTGCTGGCCTTGTTCAGCGCTAGCACCCTGCCCGAAACCTACGGTAAAGACCTGAATTACGTGGAGTAACGCGGCGCACCGCTTCGCTTAAATTACTTTAAATCGGCGACTTATAACTGGCAGCTCTCGGAAGGGGGCTGCCAGTTGGCGTTTTAGCAGTCATAGAGGTGGCTGAGTTGCTTTATTGCTAAAATAGTATAGATTTGCTCAATAAATATAGCTTCTTGTAAAAAGCCTTTACGGAAAAGTGTAAATGCTACTTAGAGCGAATAGAAGATGATTTGCCTTTGGCGTCTTCTAAGAATTCTTGGACATTCATTGCATAGCGTAGAGACGCATACTTGCGTCTCACGTTAGGTTGCGTCGCGCAACATCTACTGAGTTGGATTGTAATGCTCCCCTGATGTGAGACGCAAATATGCGTCTCTACTCACTGTATGTCAGGCAAAAATGCAAAAAAAAATTACTCGAAAATCCCAATTCTACTAGCCACCACTCATACCAAAAAGGCCCATAAGTCGAATATAACTATACCATTTAGCAAAAGTACCGCACCCCAGTAGCTACTAGTCCGGCCGGGCTGCTACTTAGCCGCACCAAATGGCCTGCCTGGCACGGCTACACCTCGCTTCTTTATCCCCATCCACTCATGCACATTCGCTACACCCTGGCCCTGGGGGGCGCCCTATTGGCTGGCTCGGCCGCCGCGCAGGTAACACCGCCCGCTGGCCAAACGCCGCCCACCCCGCCGCCCGCTGGCCAAACGTTGCCGCCCGGCACCACGGCCACCCCCCAAACCACGCCCGCGCCCAAGCTACCTGAGCCCTACGGCACTGGCTTGCGCGTCAATCTCTCGTCAGATGGCGCTAAATATCTGCGTTTTATCACCTGGCACCAGGTGTGGGTGCGCTACAACGAGAACAACAGCAACACCCTGCGCGCCCCCAGCAAGCCCGAAAGCAGCCAGCTCGACTTTGGCCTGCGCCGCTCACGCCTGCTCATTCTGGCGCAGCTCAACACACGCTTCCTCATTTATACCCACCTGGGTATCAACAACCAAAATGCGGTGAGCGGCGGCGCCAGCCCCACCGTGGACGGCAAAAAGCCGCAGGTATTCATCCACGATGCCGTGACCGAGTACCGCTTGAACAAGTACGTCAGCCTGGGCGCGGGCCTGCACTACTACAACGGCATCTCGCGGATGACCAACGCAAGCACGCTCAATATTCTGACGCTTGACGTGCCCCAAACCAACTGGCCCACCATCGAGCAGTCCGACCAGTTTGCCCGCTGGCTGGGCGTGTACGCCAAAGGCTCGCTGGGAAAGTTCAACTACCGCGTGTCGATGAGCGACCCGTTCCTGACCAACCTGAGCAGCACGCCCCTGAGCCTGGGCACCACCAGCGCCAACGGTGCCACCAACACGGGTACCAACGTGGCGCAGTATAATCCACAGAATACCAGCCATGTGTACCAGGGCTATTTTAGCTACGACTTCCTGGAGTCGGAGCCCAGCGCCCTGCCCTACATGGTGGGTAGCTACCTCGGCACCAAGCGCGTGTTCAACATCGGCGCGGGCTTTTTGTATAACAAAGACGGCATGTATTCGCGGCCGACCAGCAGCGTGGTAGCCCTGCCGCTGGCCAGCGGGGCCGACCCCTTTGCCGCGGTGCCCACCCAAACGCACGACATCCGCCTATTTGGGGCCGACGTGTTTTACGACTCGCCGCTGGGTGCTGATAAGAAGATGGCCCTCACCGTGTACGGCGTATACTATAACTTCAATTTCGGCCCCAACTATGTGCGTTACGTGGGTGGCCTGAACCCGGGTTACGGGGCCGTAGCCACCCGTGGCAATGCCGTGCCGCAGTCGGGCACCGGCCACTCGGCTTATCTGCAAGCGGGCTTGCTGCTGCCCAAGGGGCTCATCGGCCAAGTGGCGCGCTTGCAGCCCTACGCCGCCTTCCAGCGCAGTAGCTACGAGGGCCTGCGCACGCTCGATGGTGACCGCCAGGCCGCCAAAGTACTGGACTTGGGCGCCAACATCCTGCTCGACGGGCACAACGCCAAGCTGACGCTCAATTACCGCTCGCGCCCCGATTTCACCAACGTCAACGACATCAAGTATCGCCCCGAAGTGACGCTGCAAACCATGGTGTTTTTGTAGGCTGGTTATTAGTGCTTAGGTAGTAGTTGTCAGTAATTGGCAGCTAATAATCAAGTACTAACAACAAAGCGCTAGTAACTGACAACTAACAACCAAATTTCCCACCCAACCCCCAATGGAACAAAGCCTAAACCCGACCGCCTACGGCGCGGCTGCGGATGCGCCCGCGGCGCACGACAACAACCACGTCGATACCAAAACCATCCGGCAGGTCATCACGGCCTCGTCGGTGGGCACGATTATCGAGTGGTACGATTTCTACATTTTTGGTTCGCTGGCGGCCATTATCGGGCCGGTGCTATTTGGGCACGCCGGCAAGATTGAGGATACGCTGCTCGGGGCGCTGGCCGTGTTTGGGGCTGGCTTCGTGGTGCGGCCATTTGGGGCCATGTTCTTCGGCCGGCTCGGCGACATGATTGGGCGCAAATACACATTTTTGGTCACGCTGCTAATTATGGGTGGGGCCACATTTATCACGGGCCTCATTCCGAGCTACGATACTATTGGCTTCGCGGCGCCGGTTATCGTCGTGATTCTACGCCTGTTGCAGGGCCTGGCCCTGGGCGGCGAATACGGCGGCGCGGCCACCTACGTGGCCGAATACGCCCCCGACGCCAAGCGTGGCTACTACACCAGCTTCATCCAGATTACGGCCACGGGCGGCCTCATTCTCAGCATCTCGGTTATCCTGATTACCCGCAAGCTCATGGGCGAAGAGGCCTTTAAAGAGTGGGGCTGGCGCATTCCGTTCCTGCTTTCGGGCGCCCTGGTTATCGCCTCGTACTACATCCGTAAGAAGCTGCACGAGTCGCCCTTGTTTGCCAAAGCCAAGGCTACCGGCACCACCAGCAAGAGCCCGCTGCGCGACTCCTTCGTGAACCCCGTTAACCGCCGCCTGGTGCTTATTGCTCTCTTTGGTGTGACTATGGGCCAGGGTGTTATCTTCTACACCAGCCAGTTTCAGGCCTTCACCTTCATGAACGCCACGCTGAAGCTCGACATCGTGCATTCGAGCATTATCATGGTAGTAGCGATGCTGCTGGCCACGCCGCTGTTCGTGTATTTTGGCTCGCTCTCCGACCGTATTGGCCGCAAGAAAATCATCATGATGGGCATGATTTGCGGAGCGCTGTTCACCATCCCGCTCTTCTACGGCATCAAAGCCTTCGCCGGCCCGCTCACCGAAATCACGCCCGCCACGGTGGATGCCGCCGGCAAAGCCGTGCCCGCCGTCATGAAGGCGCTCACGCCCAATATCCCGGCCATGATTGCGCTCGTGTTTTGCCTCGTCGTGTTCGTGACGATGGTGTACGGTCCCATCGCCGCCTACCTCGTCGAACTGTTCCCGACCAGCGTACGTTACACCTCGCTGTCGGTGCCATATCACATTGGTAATGGCGTGTTTGGGGGCTTCGTGCCGCTCATTGCTACCTCCATCGGCGTGTGGGCCGCAGCCCAGCCGGCCGGCACGTTTGCTAAGGAGCACAGCAGCTTAGTAGGCCTGGTTTACCCCGTAGTCATCGCCCTCATCTGCTTCTTCGTGGGCATGGCCATGATGAAAGACACCCGCAACGTGAAGCTGATGGACAGCTAGTGTGCCGGCGGGTGTGGAGGCGCATCCTGGCGTCTCGCGTCAGACGAGCCTAACAACGACGAGACGCAAATATGCGTCTCTACGCCTGCCGGGTTCGCAACTCCCTCAGCAGCCAAAAACCCGTCCGGCACCCCGCCAGGCGGGTTTTTGGCTTAAAATGAAGGGCTACTACTTTTAAGCCGCATGAAACCCGAACTGCACCCACCCGATAGCGCGCAGCGCCGCGGCCAGCGGTTACTCTTCGTGGCCGGCCTGTTTGCGCTGCTGCTCAACTACCCGCTGCTGGCCGCTTTTGACCACGACGGCCGCATGGCGGGCGTGCCCGTGCTGTACCTCTACGTGCTCGTAACCTGGCTGCTGCTGATAGCGCTGACGGGCTGGCTGGTAAGGTCATTTAACAGGTAACATTTATCATTTAACAGCTGCCTATTACGAGTTGCAAGTGTTCGCCTAAGAACGTTAAATGACAGAATAAAAGCTGTTAAATGATAAATGTTACCTGTTAAATGAATAAGCTGCTCGTCATTGCTTTTTCCTTCGGCTACCTGGCGCTGCTCTTCGGGGTGGCCTACGCGGCCGAGCGGCGTTCGGCGGCGCGCAAGAGCTTGGTGGCCAACCCCTACGTGTACGCCCTGAGCATGGCGGTGTACTGCACGGCCTGGGCCTATTACGGCTCGGTGGGGCGGGCGGCGCACCAGGGCTTGAGCTTTGTAGGCATCTATTTGGGGCCGGGGCTGCTGGCGCCGGCGTGGTGGTTGGTGCTGCGCAAGATTATTCGGGTGTGCCGGCAGCAGCGGCTCAGCTCCATTGCCGATTTTATATCGGCGCGCTACGGCAAAAGCGCGGCGCTGGGCGCACTCGTTACGGGCGTGTGCGTGCTGGGCGTGGTGCCCTACGTAGCCTTGCAAATCAAGGCGATAGCCAGCTCGTACCTCATCCTCACGGGTGGGCAGCACCTGAGTACCACCGGGCCGGCGCTGTTTACGGCGGGGGCGCTGGCGGCATTCACGGTCCTCTTTGGGGTGCGCTCGGTCGAGGCGACCGAACGGCACGAGGGCGTGGTGCTAGCCGTGGCTCTGGAGAGCTTGGTAAAGCTGCTGGCCTTCTTGCTGTTGGGCGGCTTCGTCACGTTCAAGCTGTTCGGTGGCTTTGCCGACGTGTTCGACCAGGCGGCGGCCGTACCCGCCCTACGGCAACTATTCACCCTGCAAGGCGCGGGCACCAGCGGGGCCGAATGGGTGACGCTACTCGTGCTCAGCATGTCGGCCATTTTGCTGCTGCCGCGCCAGTTTCAGGTGGCGGTAGTAGAGAATGTGGATGAGGACCACCTGCGCAAAGCAATGTGGCTTTTTCCGCTGTACTTATTAATAATCAACGTTTTCGTCTTGCCCATCGCCTTCGGTGGCATGCTGCGGCTGGGCGGCCAGGGCTTCGATGCCGATACCTACGTGCTGGCCTTGCCGCTCACGGCGGGGCACTCGTGGCTGGCGCTGCTCACGTACCTGGGTGGCCTTTCGGCAGGCAGCAGCATGATTATCGTCGAAACCATCGCTCTGAGCGTGATGATGAGCAACCACCTGCTCATGCCGCTGCTGGTGCGGCTACCCGCCGCCCGGCCCGAGGGGCAGCGGCGCTGGTTTGCCTACCTCAGCCGGGTGGCCTTGCAGAGCCGGCGGCTGGCCGTGGTGCTGGTGCTGGCGCTGGCCTTCGTGTACTACGCGGCGGTGGGGCGGCAGTTGCCGCTGGTCAATACCGGGCTGGTTTCCTTCGCGGCGGTGGCGCAGTTTCTGCCGGCCGTGCTGGGCGGGCTCTACTGGAAGGGCGGCACCCGGCGCGGCGCTACCTGGGGCATTTTGGCGGGTTTTGGGGTGTGGTTTTTCACGCTGGTACTGCCCACGCTGGTGGGGCCAGGCCGGCTGCCAGAGTCCATTCTGACGGCTGGGGTAGGGGGCCTGAGCTGGCTGCGACCCGGCGCGCTGCTGGGCCTCGAAGGCCTCGACTACCTCTCGCACGGCCTGTTCTGGAGCTGGTTTTGCAACGTTGGCCTCTACGTGGGCCTCTCGCTGGCCGAGCCGCCCACCGCGCTCGAACTCCGGCAGGCCGACGTGTTCGTAGACGTATTTCGCCGCCGCAGCCTAGCCGAAGAAGTGGCTGGCTGGCAGGGCCACACCCCGCTACCCGACGTGCGCGCCCTGCTCACCGGCTTCCTCGGCAAAAAGCGCACTACCCAAGCCCTGAAAGCCTTCGCCCAGCGCTTCCCCGACGCCATGTCAGTTGACAGTTATCAGTCATCCGTTAGCAGCCCGCTGCCCGCCGGCCAAAAGGAAAAACCCACCAACTCACCGACTCACCAATTCGCCGCCGCCGACCCGCGCCTGCTCACCTACGCCGAAAAGCTGCTGGCCGGCACCCTTGGCCCCGCCTCGGCGCGGCTGCTGCTGGCCTCGGTGGCCGGGGCCGAAGAAATTAGCTACGACAACGTGGTCGGCATTCTCAAAGAAAGCCAACAGCTGCTCGAAGCCAACCGCCAGCTGCAAAAGCAGAGCCGCCAATTGCAGCGTCTCACCGACGAATTACGCCAAGCCTACCAGCAGCTGCAAGCACTTGACCAGCAAAAGGATGAGTTCCTATACACCGTGACGCACGAGTTGCGCACGCCGCTCACCAGCATTCGGGCCCTGGCCGAAATCCTGGCCGACAACCCTGACTTGGAGGAAGAGGAGCGTGAGCGCTTTCACAACACCATCGGCCGTGAAGCCGAGCGCCTCACGCGCCTCATTTCGCTGGTGCTCGACCTCGAAAAGCTGGAAAGCGGCCAGGCTACGTTAGCGCGCACCGACCTAGTAGTAAGCGAGGTAGCCCAGGAAGCCGTCGAAGCCGTGGGCCAGTTAGCCCGCGCAAAAGGCATCGCCTTGCACCTCGACGTGCCCGCCAACCTGCCTGCCCTGCCCGCCGACCGCGACCGCCTGATGCAGGTGCTCATCAACCTCCTGAGCAATGCCGTGAAGGCCTGCCCGCCCGGCCGCGCCGGTCGCATCGACCTGCTAGCCTGGCCCGCCGCCGACGCCCTGCTGCTGTGCGTAGCCGACAACGGCAAAGGCATCGCCCAAGCCGAGCAGCACCAGATTTTCGACAAGTTTTTTCAGGCCCAAAACCAGAACATGCGCAAGCCCGAAGGCTCAGGCCTGGGCCTGGCCATCACCAAAAAAATAGTGGAGCTGCACCAGGGCCGCATCTGGGTCGAGAGCGCGCCCGAGCAGGGTGCCCGCTTCTTTGTAGAACTGCCGTTGGTGGCCCCGGTGCGGGCCAGCGCCCTGTTTAGTCCTTCTTATTCTTAATACTTATGGCTGCTATCTTAATTGTCGACGATGAACCCAATATCGTCATGTCGCTGGAATTTCTGATGCGCAAAAATGGCTACCAAGTTGGCATCGCGCGCAACGGTACCGAGGCGCTCGCCGCCATCGACCAGACGCCCTATAACCTCGTATTACTCGATGTGATGATGCCCGATGTGGACGGCTACCAAGTGTGCCGCCACATTCGCGAAAACCCCGCCCGCGCCGCCACCAAAGTCATTTTTCTCTCGGCCAAAAGCCAGCCCACCGACGTACAGCAAGGCTACGCGGCCGGGGCCGACCTCTACATACCCAAGCCCTTCAGCACCCGCCAGCTCATGGAAAAAGTCCGCGAGTTATTGGCTGGTTCGCAAGTCGCCAGCTAACATTTGTCATTGCGAGGAGGAACGACGAAGCAATCGCACCAGAACGGAATCCGAATGGCCGTTAAAAAGCTCGTCCTGATGCGATTGCTTCGTCGTTCCTCCTCGCAATGACAATTGTACTACCCTCTCCCTTTCCCACCCATCCATTCCCACCCGCCATGAAACGTGCCTGCTCCTACGCCGCCACTCATGCCGCCAGCCTGGCCAGTCCCGCCGGGTTTTGGGCGGCCCAGGCGGCCAAAATCCATTGGGACAAACCGCCGACCCAGCCGCTCAGCCAAGACGCCAATGGGGCGCACCGCTGGTTTCGGGGCGGCGAGTTGAACACCTGTTTTCTCTGCCTCGACTACCACGTGCAGCACGGCCGCGCCGACCAGCCCGCCCTCATCTACGACTCGCCCGTGACCAACACCTGCCGCACCTACACCTACGCCGACCTGTTGGACATGACGGCGCAC
>Ga0265780_10005826_pt1 | contig 15487 bp, 9 predicted proteins | sample P1T30metagenome_FD_192432 | JGI IMG/M metagenome (GOLD analysis project Ga0265780, IMG submission 192432) | Plant litter microbial communities from East Loma Ridge, Irvine, California - P1 T30 | ecosystem: Environmental > Terrestrial > Plant litter > Unclassified | place: USA: California... | reverse complement strand
TCTTTATGCTGAAAAATTTAAGGCAAACAGTGTAGATGCCTTGTTTTGTAAAACTGATGTTACAGACCCACAACAAATAGAAGCCGCCGTTGCTAAGATTACACAAAAATATGGTCGTATAGATGTAGTAATTAATAATGTAGGCGTAAATGATGGTGTAAGCTTAAGTGCTACTTACGAGGAGTTTATGGAGTCACTGAAGCTTAACCTTGCAAGCTATTTTTTGTTGACTAAATATGCACTTCCGTATTTAAAAGAGTCTAAGGGCGCTATACTTAACATAGGTTCTAAGGTAGCGTTAACCGGCCAGGGCGGCACATCAGGCTATGCTGCTGCAAAAGGCGGCGTTTTAGCACTTACAAGAGAATGGGCGGTAGACCTAATAGAATACGGCATAAGGAGCAATGCGCTGATTATTGCAGAGAGCTTTACCCCTGCCTATGATGACTGGTTAAAAACACTGCCCGATGGCAATGCTGCCCTGGCAAAAATAAATAAAAGCATTCCCTTTGAATCGCGTATGACAAAACCAGAAGAAATTGGCAATACGGCTTTGTTTCTCATTTCTCATTTATCCTCGCACACCACAGGGCAGTTTGTATTTGTAGATGGTGGCTATGTGCACCTGGACAGGGCATTAATAAACGATTTAAATTTATAAATATGCATCAAAGGATAGATGCCCACCAGCACTTTTGGAAATATGACCCGCAGGCTCACAGCTGGATAGATGATAGCATGCACAAGATCAGGAAAGATTTCCTGCCGGAAGATTTAGCGCCGCTTTTAATCGACAACCATTTTTCCGGATGTGTAGCTGTACAAGCCGACCAGACTGAGCAGGAAACAAAATTTCTTTTGACACTGGCAAAAGAACATGATTTTATTAAAGGTGTAGTAGGCTGGGTAAATTTATTGGATGAAAAAGTAAGCGAACGCCTTAACTATTTTTCAACTGAAAAAAAACTTAAAGGCTACAGGCACGTGGTGCAAGGAGAACCAGATGGCTTTATGCTAAGGGAAGACTTTAGGCGAGGCATTGCTGCCCTTAAACAATTTGGCTATACCTATGACATATTAATATTGCACCACCAGTTGCCCGATGCAATTAGCCTGATTAACCATTTCCCTAATCAGCCCTTTGTGCTGGACCATATTGCAAAGCCAGACCTTAAAACAGGAAATATTAAAAAGTGGAAAGAGGATATTAAAGAATTAGCCAGGGCAGAGAATGTGTTGTGCAAAGTATCGGGTATGGTAACAGAAGCCCACTGGGACAGCTGGACGGCAGATGACCTTAAGCCCTGCCTTGATGTGATATTTGAAAGTTTTACTGCTAAGAGGCTTATGTTTGGGTCAGACTGGCCGGTTTGTAACGTTGCTGCAGGCTATAGTAAGGTTGTAACCACTGTAGAGGATTATATTGCCCAATTACCAAACGCAGAGCAGGAACTGGTGTGGTTTAAAAATGCAATAGCCTTTTATAATCTCGCCCCGTAGCTGTTAGAGCGTAATAGTACATAAAGACATAGTAAAATATATGAAAAAATACTGCCTTGCCCTGGACCTCATCGATGATGTGAACCTGATAGCTGAATACGAACACTATCATCAAGAAGTCTGGCCTGAAATTAAGAAAAGCATTATAGACTCCGGCATCACGCAAATGGAAATTTACCGTACCGGCAACCGCCTATTTATGATTATAGCGACCGATGAATCATTTTCGTTTGAAGAGAAAGCAAATGCGGATGCAGACAATCCTACAGTGCAGGAATGGGAAAACCAGATGTGGAACTACCAACAGGCAATGCCCGGCGCAAAACCCGGAGAAAAATGGATTATAATGGAAAAGATTTTTAACTTAGTATGAATACCCCTCAACATACCAATAACAGCATCAAAATAAGCAGGGCAAAATATATATTTTTAGCTATATGCCTCTTATTCATTTCGCAACAACTCTATTCGCAACAGGCCGTTCTACATTCCCCCAATAAAAAAATTAGTGCAGCACTGTACAATGATGGTCAAAACACTGCGTCAGGTCAGTGGTATCTTGCCATATCTTATGTAGACAGTAACCGCACAAATGTTGTTATACCACACTTAGATTTGGGATTAATTACAAACAGGTATGATTTTTCTAAAGGGCTGTCGTATCTCAAAACAGGAAAAACACTACCTGTATATGAGCACTATACCGCCGTTCACGGAAAAAGTTCCGTATGCAGTAATAAGGGTAATGAGCAAACCTTATACTTTAAAAATCAAAATAATATAAGGTTCAATATAATTTTAAGGGCTTATAATGACGGCTTTGTATTTAGGTACGAATTGCCTGAAAAAAACCAGCAGCTAATTGTGGAAGATGAACTAACGGGTTACACCATACCTGCAGGCACTACGAGGTGGATGGAAAAATGGAACCCCGCTAATGAGGGCTTATACAGTACACAACAAAAAGAAAATATTACGCAGGGCGAATGGGGCTATCCGGCGCTGTTTGCTGCCGAAAATAAATCGTGCTGGTTTTTACTGCACGAAGCAGGGCTTGACAAAAATTACTGCGGATCAAAGCTAAGCAATGCTGCCAACGCTTCTACCTATAAGATTACGTTTCCTAACCCTGCCGATGCGCGGGGAAAAGGAGTTTCCCAGCCTACCGTCACCCTACCCTGGAAATCACCATGGAGGGTAATTATTATGGGTGCATTACAGGATGTTGTTGCTTCAACATTGGTTGATGATGTCTCTGCCCCTACTACGCTTAAAAATACCGGCTGGATTAAACCCGGGCTGGTATCCTGGAATTATTGGTCTAACAACCACGGAACTAAAGATTATAAAACCGTTACGGAATTTGCCGACCTTGCAGCCGAAATGCAATGGCCATATACATTGCTCGACTGGGAGTGGGACGCTATGGCAAACGGGGGTAACCTGAAAGACGCAACGCATTATATCCTATCAAAAGGTGTTAAGCCCTTGATATGGTACAATTCAGGAGGAGACCACACGTGGGTTTCTGCCACGCCAAAAGATAGAATGCTAACACACCAAAATAGGGTTTCGGAGTTTGAGAAATTAAAAAAACTGGGCGTTGTAGGCGTTAAGATCGATTTCTTTGAAAGTGAGAAACAGGACATGATACAATATTATATTGATATCTTAGAAGATGCAGCGCAATTTGAATTAATGGTATATTTTCATGGCTCACTTGTTCCGCGTGGCTGGTCGCGCACCTATCCGCACCTTATGACGTATGAAGCGGTGCGTGGAGCAGAATGGTACAACAATGGGCCGGAATTTACAATGTCGGCACCAGAGCATAATACAATACTACCTTTTACTCGTAACGTTGTTGGGCCTATGGATTATACGCCGGTTACGTTCACAAATTCACAATTTCCTCATATTACCTCATATGGGCATGAACTCGCATTAAGCGTTGTATTTGAATCCGGCCTTCAACACATGGCCGACCGGCCGGATGGTTATTACAGCCTCCCCCCTGCTGTTAAAACATTCCTTATGAATGTACCTGCTGCCTGGGATGAAACCAGGCTGGTAGACGGCTACCCGGGTAAAGAAGTTACCATGGCACGGCGGAAGGGCGAAATATGGTATTTAGGTGGAATTAATGCAGAGATAAAAGAAAAAGATAAAAAAATAAACCTCGACTTTTTAAAACAGGGCGTTACCTACAAACTAACCCTTATTGCCGACGGGGCGCATGATAAAGATTTTAAAACAACATATTTGGTAGTAGATAAATCATCAACTTTAAATGTAAAACTTTTGCGCCGTGGGGGCTTTGCGGCCTGCATCACGCCTTTACAGTAACACCGTTATTCCATTACATCATGAAAAGATTATGTATACTGTTTGCAGTCCTTAATACTGCGTTGTGCTTTGGGCAGAATTATATAAGCCATACCAAAAATACAAAAGGCCTTACTATCACTCTGTCGGAAGGAATACTACACATTGAGCCACTTAGCCCCAAAGCCATAAATATAAATTGGGAAAAAGGCATGATAAAAGAAGAACAGGAGTTAGTACTGGTCAATAAGATACCAATACCTGAGTTCAAAATATCAGAAACTTCGAGAATTATAAAGCTTTCAACAGCATTTGTTACCGTAACGTTTAATAAAAAGAGCGGCATACTGGAGTATAGCGATAACAAAGGCAAAATTTTTCTTGCTGAGAAAGCGGGGAGCCGTAAACTTGAGCCTGCCGTAGTAATGGGGCAGGCATGTTTTGAAGCACAGCAAAGCTTTATTACAGATGATAACGAATCGTTATTTGGCCTCGGCCAGTTTCAGGATGGCAATTACAACCTGCGCAACGTAACACGAAAACTTGTACAGGTCAACACGCAAATTGCTATCCCGTTTTTGTATTCAAGCAAGGGTTATGGCATATTGTGGCATCAGTATGGTCTCACTGATTTTAACCCTTCAGATAACGGAGTGCAGCTTACAAAAGGCAATGATGCGGCTAACAATCGTGAAATTGAAGTTACCACTACCGCCGGTACCCAAAAAGTATCGCAACAGCAATCTGTTTACACCGGTACATTTTCGGTACCTTCAGAAGGAGATTATACCATAATGCTTTATTTAGGGGCTATGGAAAACCGCCATTTCCTGGCGATTGACGGTATACCGGTTATTGACCAGTCAAATCTATGGCTACCACCTGCGGCGAGTAAGATTGTTCATTTAAAAGCGGGCACACATACCACACAAATAATTTGCCGCAGCACAAACGTGCCCAAGTTAACCTATAAAGCCGCTGATAATGTAACTACGTTTCGCTCGCCAAATGCTAAATCATTACGCTACGTAGTGTTTTTTGGTAAAGATGCCGATGAGGTACTTTCAGGCTACCGTAACCTCACAGGCAATGTACCTATGCTGCCTTTATGGGCTTATGGCTTTTGGCAGTGCCGGGAGCGTTACACATCAGGCACGCATTTGGTGGAAACCGTACAAGAATTCCGCAAGAGAAACCTTCCTATGGATGTTATTGTGCAGGACTGGCAGTACTGGGGCAAATATGGCTGGGGCGTGCCTAAGTTTGATGAAACCAATTATCCTAATCCTGAAGGATTTATCAAAGAGCTTCATGGGCTTAATGCACACTTCTCTGTTTCGGTTTGGGAAAATCTGGATAAAAAATCTGAAGTGGCAAAGCCATACCTGTATAAAGACCTATATATTCCCGATAGTCCGTGGATTGATATATACAACCCTTTAACACAGCAAACGCATTGGAATGCGCTTAACGAAAACCTCTTTAGCAAAGGAGTAGATTCATGGTGGATGGATGCCACAGAGCCGGAAAACGATGCGCTTACCGGAAAGCAAACCTACTATGGCCCCGGCGATTTTTATCGCCTCACCTACCCGTTGGTTGTTAGTAAGGCAATTTATGATGGGCAACGGGCAACCGATCCTTCCAAGCGCGTAGCCATACTTACCCGATCTGCATTTCCCGGCCAGCAGCGTTATGGTACGATAAACTGGTCGGGCGATATTGGCTGGGACTGGGATACGTATCAACGGCAAATTGTGGCCGGACTTAACTACAACCTTACCGGTATGCCCTACTGGACTACCGATATAGGTGGTTTTTTCAGGCCCGGGCCTGGACAGTATACAGATGAAAATTACCATGAAATACTTACGCGATGGTTTCAGTGGGGTGTGTTTAACCCCATATTTCGAATACACGGGTACCAAACGGAGACCGAGCCGTGGAAGTATGGCCCCACTGTAGAAGGACATATGAGGGAAATGATGAACCTGCGCTACCGTTTGCTGCCCTATATTTATTCTGAAGCGTGGCAGGTACACAAAAACGGGTCTACAATGATGCGCCCGTTAGTAATGGATTTTAGCCATGACGCCAAAGCTGTGGCGCAGCCGCTGCAATATATGTTTGGCAACGAAATATTAGTAGCACCGGTAACAAAACCAGGTATCGAACTCTGGGATGTTTACCTCCCTACCGGGGCTTCGTGGTATAATTTCTGGACAGGACAAAGATATAAAGGCGGGCAAACTGTAAGTACTGCCGCACCACTTGATAAGATTCCTTTATATGTAAAGGCCGGTGCTATACTGCCGATGGGAAAAGTAATACAGCATACCGCTGAATCGCAAAAGGATAATATGGTAATAACGGTGTATAAAGACGCTGATGGCTCGTTTGACTTGTATGAAGACGAGGGTGATAACTATAACTATGAAACCGGTAAGTATACCATTATCCCTTTTTTATGGAATGAAAAAAATAAAACGCTTACCATAAAAGATATGCAGGGCGGGTATGAAGGCTGCTTAAAACAAAGAGCGTTTACTGTTATGTTTATGGATAGTAAAAATAGTTTGGGAGTGGGGCAACGCGATGCAGGGGTGCAAGTTACTTATACCGGAAAAGAAATAGTAATCAGTGAAAAATAATAAATCATTATAGAAAATGCTTCGGCAAAAAATAGTTAGCTGAAAAACCTGATGCATGACTATAGCATTTTTTTGATTACCAAGTCATTATAAATTTGTAATATTATCCGTTTGTTATGATACTAAAAAATACTCAATGCACTTAAAATACAATAGCGCATATCCATCGATTGAAGACCTGATAAAAAAAGCCAGGAGCAAGATACCGCGCTTTGCTTTTGAATATCTGGATGGCGGGTGCAATGAAGATGTAAACCTAACTAAAAATACAGCTGAAATTCGTGATATCGAATTAAAGCCCTATTACCTTACCAAGCATACTAAGTCTGAAATGCAGACTGAATTGTTTGGACATACGTATGATGCTCCTTTTGGTATTTCGCCAGTGGGTTTGCAGGGCCTTATGTGGCCTAACGCTCCCGAGATATTGGCTAAAGCAGCTTACGAACATAATATACCTTTTATATTAAGTACTGTTACAACCGCCAGTATAGAGCGCATTGCAGAGCTTACTCAAGGCCGTGCGTGGTACCAACTGTACCATCCGGCAGAAGCATTTTTTAGAGATAGTATTATACAACGTGCCGCCGATTCAGAATATCCTGTGCTTGTAGCGTTATGCGATGTACCCACATTTGGTTTCAGGCCACGTGATATACGCAACGGCCTTGCTATGCCGCCAAGTATGTCGGTTAAAAATATACTACAAATACTAAGCCGTCCGGAATGGGCACTTAAAACCCTTATTCACGGACAGCCTGCTTTTGAAACCCTTAAACCTTATATGGAAAAAGGAATGAATATGAAGCAGCTGGGTCAGTTTATGAACCGTACATTTTCAGGCAGGCTAAACGAGGAGCGCATAGCACCTATTCGTGATAAGTGGAAAGGCAGGCTGGTACTTAAAGGCGTGGCCAGTGAAGAAGATGTTGAGATGGCTATCCGGCTGGGCTTTGATGGTGTTATTGTTTCTAATCACGGCGGCAGGCAGCTTGATGCGGGCCAAAGTGCTATTGCATCTATGCACCCAATTGTAGAAAAATACCAGGGCCGTATAAAAATCATGATGGATAGCGGTATACGCTCCGGGGTAGATGTAGCACGCACACTTGCCTGCGGTGCCAATTTTACTTTTCTTGGAAGGACATTTATGTACAGTGTTGCAGCATTGGGTAACGAAGGTGGCAACCATGCTATCTCTATGTTAAAAATACAGTTGCAACAGGTTATGGAACAGGTATGTTGCGAAAAGGTAGATAATTTGCCTAATCACCTTATAAAGTAAATTTGGCTTTATATTTTGCATTTGCAGCAAAGATGATTTTGATTGTAATTGGTATTCGCCAAGGTGCAAATTAATTGTTTTTTAAAAAAATAGGCTGCTTTACATAACCCAATCCATAATTCCTTTTAAATCGGCTTACAGGCTATCTATTAATAGTGGGGATAAATTATTTAATTGTGAAGCGGCCTTTATATATACAAAAAGGGGCAGCTACCCAATGCTGCCCCTATCGTAGGGAAATCCCTTTTTTCTAAACGTAACCCAAACTTTTAGAAAATACTTAACTAACACAAATTTATTCAACACCATGCATGAGCGCCTGAATCTTTTCCTCGGTTAAAATGGGGTTTGCTCCCGCCGATGCTGCTACAAGCGCTCCAACCGCACAAGCATAATCAATAGCTTGCTGTGGGTTTTCTCCGGTAAGCAATCCCATAATAAGCGTAGCGAGGAACGAGTCGCCTGCTCCTACAGTATCTACAACTTTAACCGGGTAGCCATTATTGTTATAAAGGCTGCCTTCCCACATTAGTACCGCTCCGTGCTTACCTTTGGTAACACACATAGAACGCGTTTTAGTTTTGTTGGCTATAAATTCCATATTATCTTCCAGCAATGTGTGCGGAGAACCCATCCCTAAAGCTATTTCCAGTAGCTCTTCATCATTAAATTTTATAAAGCTAGCCGAGCCCATAAGATTCTCAATTGCTGCCTGTGTATAGTGCGGCGCACGCAAATTAACATCAAACACTTTGTAAACATTATTTGAAAGGAGCTCCTCCAGCGATTGCTTAGAAACCGTATCGCGGCACACAAGGCTGCCGTATATCAATACATCTGCATCAGCTACGAGGCTGCGGGCATAATCTGTTAGCTGTATCTTATCCCAGGCAGACGGGTAGCTTATTTCATAACTTGCGCTGCCACGCTCGTTAATGTATACCTGTACTAACCCTGTAGGATATTGCTCCGTACGTATAATGCTGGTGGCATCTAACCCCTGCTCCTGTACATATTCTACAATCTCTTCGCCATCAGAATCTTTGCCTACACAACTTATCATGGCTACGTCGCAGCCCAGGCTCTGCATTCTTAATGCGAGGTTTAACGGTGCCCCGCCTATTTTTTTACCATCGGCAAAAACATCCCAAAGTACCTCGCCGTAGGATACCGCCTTAAGTTTTTTTCCTGTATTCATTTAAATAATAATTTAAAAATTATGGTTTTACAACCTGCAATCCTGTTACAGAGGCCGTTGCGCCATTGGTAGCAATTAGTCCCCAGTTTTGCTGTTCGCGGCCGTAAATACGGTTTGTAAGCGCCACTTTGCCATCTATGTATAGTATGCAAACGCTGCCATCTGCAACTATATCTATATTGTAAGCGTTTCCTTGTACAATTGTTAGGGGTACGCGTGTAATCAATTCGCCGTTGCTGTTATAGGCTGCTATACGGTTTTGTTGAGGCTCAAGCATTACTTTGTAATGAGCAGCATCGCTAACATTAAAATAAAAGCCTGCTGCTCCCGTAGCATTTGTAAGGGTAAGCTGTGCCTTTATGCGCACTTTTTTACTTATAGGGGCAAATGTTGCCATAGCATTAGCCGATGCACTGTTAAGATTATACGCGCCATTGCCCTCGGTTACCGCTCCTATAGCATCCTGCATGCTTACAGTTGTATTTTGCGTAAAAACAGTGTTTATGGCATCCGGTGCTTTTGCAGACAGTGTACCATCATTATTTTGCATCAGTTCGTGAACCACCAGGTTACCGGCCCATTCTTTGCTGCCGGTATCATTTTCCGGGGCTTTCCTTGCAGCCCAGCCAAATGCGTAACGCTTATTACCATCGGTTGCGGTTTTAGCAGCATAATAATATTCGCCGTCTATAAGATCGTTGCCGGGTTTTATCCACGGCCCGTTAATACTTGTTGCCATACGGTAATGGGTGCCCTTATTGCCGCTCCAGTTTTCGCTGAACATCATGTACCAATAGTTGCCCATTTTAAACACATCGGCACATTCCATCATCAGGTAGTTGTCTTCGGGTGTAGTGGTATACATTGCACCTTCAGACGTCCAGTTGCCACCCGCAGGGTCTGTAGTTGTAAATTTAAGCAAAACAGCCTTACGATCGGGTTCTGTTTGTGTGCTAACCAGCATCCAGTACTTGCCATCGTCAGGATTTTGGAATACCTGCGGGTCGCGGAAATCATAGTTATAATATCCGGCGGGTGCAGTAATTTTAAATGATGGCTGTTTAGTCCATGTTTTCATATCGGTACTGGTAGCTAAAAGCACACTTTCGCGTGGGTTGTTAGCTATAAAAGTACCGGTTTGGTTATGCCCTGTATAATAAAAATAATACGTGCCTGCTACCTTGATTAGTGAGCCTGTACCTACTGCGAAATCAGCTTCATCCTGAGTGCCATAAGGTATTGTTTGCCCCTGATAGGTAAATGTAGTGAGGTTAGTGGTGGTAAACTCGTGAATGTCATGAAAACCTTTTCCCGCAGGCTTATTGATGGCATCGTGCAAAAAATAAACATGAAATGTACCATTTTCGTAGTAAGGCATTACATCTCCGGTATAACCCGCGCTATAATACGGCTCACTGCCGCCCATCCATTGCGATGGGGGTGCAGGATAGATACTACTGATTTCAGTCGCACCACCCGACACAGATCCGCCTATATACTTATCATCGTCCTGACACGAAAGCAACGCAAGCGCTAAGGCAGGGAGAACCATCATTGTTTTGTAGTTCATAATGTTATTGTTTAATTATTGCCAATAAGGTAATTGAGGCTGTTTTGTGTGAGCGTTTGTATATTGGTAATAAAAGCATTAGGCTGGCTTGGATTACCGCTTGCATCTGCTTCATTATACCAGTCGTATGCGCCCATAGATATTACTACTACATTGGCATCTTCGGCATCGCCCCACTCTGCAATAGTTACGCGGCCATTGAGTGCATCATCCCATGCTTCACTGGCAAGGTTGGTACCGCCGGTCTGGCTTCTCCAGCCTGCGCCATCATTATAGCCACCCCATTCGGGTAAAAACCACCATGCAGTATGATTAAGCCTAAAAGTTCCGCCTTGCAATAAATTTGCTTTACCTGTCTGGAAGGTTTCCAATCCCTGAAATATCGGGTGGTTTTCGTGCCCCATAAAAGATATTCCCCAAGAGTTATTATCAACCCCTCCCGCAGGTAAAGTGTCACCAAAAACATTGTTTGGACCTTTGCCTGCCGGTACAATACCCAATTCATCTACATATTGCGATGCAAATGTAGTAAGTAACAAGTTACCGCCATTAGCGCGATAGGCTGTTAAAGCCCCTATTACCGTAGTGGTAGTAGCTTCTGAAGGCAATATTTGTTCCGAATCAAAATGCCACCAAATTGCATCGATAGTGCTGAGATCTGCACCGGCTTCAATTTCGTCAAAAGACAGGTAACGGGCTCCTGAGTAATTAGCAAACAACCAGTCGCAGGCTGTTTTCTCATCCATATTGGTTATCGCTTCGCGCGATGCTGCCGTACCTAAAAACGCAACTTCGATACCTTGTACCGGCACACTAACTGTTACCGTATACACGGCGCTTGCAATGGCGTTTGTTACTGTAAATGATACAGGCGATGAAAAATCTATAGTTGTTCCTGAAGCAGGGGTGATTGTAACACCCTCACTCAGTTCGATAACCGGTTGCAAGGCTGTAAGGTCGGTCCCTTCAGGTAAAATAAGGTTTATCGTTTTAGCGCTGTTGTTAATCACTCCGGCAACATTGTTTATTTTAAAGCTTGTGATAGGATTGGATACTATAACATTTACTGTATAATCTTTAAATAAGTTACCATTTACTACCCTGAATCTTACCGGAGATGTAAAATCTGTAGGTGTACTTAGATCCAGGTTAATAGTTGCACTCTCGGGTAGTGTTAGCTGTGGTACCACCGATGTAACATTGGTACCAAAAGGTAGTACAACGCTTATCTGTCCTGTTTGTTGGTCTATCGTACCCGGTACATTATTAATGCTAAATGCCATTACACTTACGGGTACGTTAATTTTAAGATCACTGTTATCAAAACTGTCTTCGCAGGATAACAGGCTTACAAGCAGGCCCATTATTAGGCCTGTAAGTATTATGCTCTTAGATATAATTTTTTTCATGATTTACTTTATTAGGGATTAATAACCGGGATTTTGCTGGTATACACCCTGGCTAAAATTAATCTGGGTTAACGGTATAGGGCAATACTCTTCCTTGTTTTTATCAAAATAAGCATCAGAATAATAAGCGCGCTTGGTTTTTTCTTCGCCATAATAGTCATTTAAAACTTCAGCGGCTACTCCCCAGCGTACTAAATCAAAAAAGCGGTTACCTTCCATAGCAAGTTCTAAACGGCGCTCAAAACGTAGTGCCTGTCTTGCATAATCCTGTGTCCATGTGCAATTTACACCGTCTATATAAGGACTTATTGTAGCGTTGCTTTCATACTCGGAAATTAAAGCGGTACTGTTTGCAGCACGGGTACGTACCTGGTTTACAAGGGCAAGAGCCTCACCCTGTTGGCCAAGTTCTATCAGCGCTTCCGCTCGCATTAGCAATACATCGGCGTAACGAATTTGTATCCTGTTTTTAGAGTTGCCATAAAAAGGGTCTATGTTTACCACGCAGCCGCAATTAGGCGATACGTTTTCTTTAAGCGATGCAAAGTAACCATAGGTGCTTGGTGAGCGTACCCATGCTTCAACATAGGTATACTCGGGGTCATACTTGTAAGGCAGGCCGGGAATTGCAACTGTGTGGTACAAACGTGGATCTACAGTATAAGTAGACAACTCCTCATAGTTTAGGTCGCTGTCATTGTAGTTATTTAACTGTGGTAACCCGTTAGCATTGGTTTTAAATGCATTTACTAAATTTTGGCTTGGCTTATGAAAATCGCAGCAACCCAAGCCCTGCGGTGTAGAGAGTACATCGCTGTAATTTAACCTGCCGTAAAGTGTACCGTCATCTTGTGAGAATTGTATAGAGAATACCGATTCCGGTCCGTTTTCATAGCTACCAGGAAGAAAGTTATTGGCGAAATCAGGCTCAAGGCTGGCACCTGTAACTTGCGCAGTGGCATTTAAAACCTGTTGCATGTGGTTTTGATCTATACCTATTACGTTATAATTTTCGTCTTGGGTATAAGCCTGATACAAACGTACTTTTGCAAGATAAGCGTAAGCGGCAGACTGGTTTGCCCTGCCTTCCTCTGCCTGTGTGGCAGGTAGTGCTTGTGCGGCAGCTTCAAAATCTTGTGCAATGGCCTCCCAAAGTTGCTCGTTGTTAAGAGCACGGTTAGAGATCGTGCCGTAATCTTCAATAGCGATATCTTCGGTAATAAAAGGGATGTTCCTAAACATGATCTTTAGCATAAAGTAAAAATGCCCCCTTATAAATTTCATTTCGGCAATACGGGTATCCTTTAAAGGATATTCCTCTGCACTTATCTGTTCTAATGCCCTTAGCGCTTTATTGGCGCGCGATATCCCTACAAAGCTGTTGTACCAAAACGCATCCAGTTCGCCAAAATCAGGCCTGATATTATTTGACACTTCAAAAAAGTGAAAATCCTGAATATCGTTCGTGCCGCTACCGCCTTTATAAGCATCGTCTGACCGTACATTACCGTAAGGCCAAAGGCTGAAAGGTGCATCATAATGGTCGTTACCTAATGCCGAATAAGCCGATGTCATGAAACCTTCTATTGTTTCTGCATTTACAAGCTCTTCTTCAGATAGTACACCCCTTGGGTCGGTATCTAAATAATCTGTACAGGAAACGGTTATGCTCAATAGTGCTATTCCTGCTATATATAGTATCTTTTTCATTTTGTTTTACTTTTCGATTTAATTATAATGCCAGGTTAAGGCCAACAGTAAAGGTCATGGGCAGTGGATAGCCATAGGCAGGGCTTTCAGGATCTACGCCTGTAAAGTTTTTAGCATCTATAATAAGCAGGTTTTGCCCACTTACATAAATCCTTAACGATTCCATACTGTATTTTTCAAGCAGCGACTTAGGCAGGTTATAGCCCAGCTGCAACACGCGCAGTTTAAGGTAATCACCCTTTTCTACATAATAAGTAGAAAAACGCGACTCTGCATTACGGTCTACCGTGGTAAGTGCCGGAATACTCGAGTTAGGATTATCTACACTCCAGGCATTTAATAATCGCGTACCTTTATTAGAGCCTACATCATCTACGCTCCAAAAATCAGTTTGATATTTTTTGGTGTTAATAACATCTACATCGCCAATACCTTCCCAGAACATTGTAAAGTCAAAAGCCTTATAACCAAGCGTTACGTTCACACCATAATTAAAACCGGGATTAGGATTACCTATCCAGGTGCGGTCATCAGTATCTACAACACCATCACTATTAAGGTCGGCAAAACGGATACGTCCAAGGCCTTTGCCCGGCTGCTCGGCAGAATTATCTACCTCATCCTGTGTGCGGAACAGCCCATCGGCCACATAACCGTACATAGAGTTAATAGGGCGGCCAAGAATATTATCGTCTAACCCGTTGCCACCATAGCTGTTGCGTACTGCCGCAGGCAATTGGGTAATTTTATTTTTATTGGCAGAGAAGTTACCCGAAATATCATAAGTAAACCCGCCGCTTGTCTCATCACGGTATCCTAAAGATACTTCCCAGCCTTTGTTCTCCATAGAGGCTCCGTTTACATAACGGTTACCACCTTCGCCAATGGCTCCTAAATAGGGGGGCTGTACTAAAATGTCTTTGGTTTTTTTGCTGTAATAATCTATAGAGCCGCTCAACTTCTGGTCGAAGATACCAAAATCTAAACCTACGTTAGTTTGTGTGGTAGTTTCCCATTTAAGGTCGTCGTTACCTGTTTGTGTGGCAATAAAACCCGATGGTAGCTGGCCGTTGTTTGCTCCACTCATATCATAAGCGGTACCGTAAGATGTTGCCCATGTAGGGCTTCCACCGGCATAATTGGCAAGGTAAAGAGAATATATAGCTGTATTGCTTATCTCCTGGTTACCGGTTTGCCCCCAGCCCGCGCGCAGTTTAAGGTCTGAGATAAAGCTGGCATTATCCTGCACAAATTTTTCCTGGCTTATACGCCATCCTGCAGATACCGCGGGGAACGTACCAAACTGGTTGTTTTTACCAAAACGGGACGAGCCATCGCGGCGTATGGTTGCCGATGCAAGGTAGCGCCCATCGTAATCATATTCTGCTTTGCCAAAATATGAAAGCAATTTGTATTGTGTAGAAGTACCCCCTGTGAATGATTCGCCCGTACCCGCATCAGGATACATATAATCCGGAGTTTCTAAAATAAAGTCATTTCTCCTCAGCGTAGTATTGTCAAACACATCCCTGTACATTTCAGTTCCTGCAAGTAGGTTTACGTTGTGTTTGCCTAAACTAAAATTGTACTGGGCGGTATTTGTCCACGTCCATTTATCGCTCACGCTTTGGTCTATGGTTACACTTGTCTGGTCATTTTTCAGGTAACCCGATACATAGCTACGCTGTAATGAGCGTTTGTTGTAATATCCGTAGTCAATACCAAAGCTTGTTCGTATATGAAGGTTTTTTATTATTTCAAGATCGGCATACGCGTTACCAAAAAGCCTTAGGTATTTGTAGCCGTTATCTTTGTTATATTCTAAAAGGCGTGCAGGGT
>Ga0265780_10005825_pt1 | contig 15487 bp, 16 predicted proteins | sample P1T30metagenome_FD_192432 | JGI IMG/M metagenome (GOLD analysis project Ga0265780, IMG submission 192432) | Plant litter microbial communities from East Loma Ridge, Irvine, California - P1 T30 | ecosystem: Environmental > Terrestrial > Plant litter > Unclassified | place: USA: California... | reverse complement strand
TTGTTTCCAAATGCCGTACCCGACCACAGCCATTGTAAAAAGAACCTCTTTGCGTGAACCGTGATCCCGAGAACAATGCATGGAGTGACCGCTCCCAGTCGCGTCCAGTCGCCGCTGAGAATAAGAGTGATGAAAGTGAAATTGGTCGGGCAAGGCTGTTGATGGCATTCAAACATGGCAGTTGGCATTTTCCCGCTACCTATAAGACGGGTACGCCGCAGTAATCCACCAAAAAAAGCTCCGACGTTCTTGTCTTCCTCTGTCGAACTTTGCGCGCCAGCCGAAGGCGAGTAGATCACTTCAGCTTCTTCTTGGGGCGGAGCTGGTTGGTGTGGCCACACTTCTTCTTGCGGCAGTTGGTGGCACGGGGAGGGAGACGAGCCTGTCGCGCAAGACATGTTAGAGATCCGATCCAGGTAGTAAATTCATGCGGCGGCAACTTACGTAGCACTTGCGGCAGATGGCCTTGTCGCAGTTGTACTTGGAGGCAAGGGCCTTGAGCGAAGGCTCAATGATGCCACCACGGAGACGGAGGACCAGGTGGAGGGTAGACTCCTAAGGCGATTATCAGTATTCCGCTCATTCTTCCTTAGTCGCGGCTTCCGGCTTCCTAGGATCAACGGACCTTCTGGATGTTGTAGTCCGACAGGGTACGGCCATCCTCAAGCTGCTTGCCAGCGAAGATAAGGCGCTGTTGGTCTGGGGGAATGCCCTCCTTGTCCTGGATCTTGCTCTTCACATTGTCGATGGTGTCGGAGGACTCGACCTCAAGGGTGATGGTCTTGCCCGTCAGGGTCTTAACGAAGCTGTTGCGATATATGCGTTAGTCGCCGTTCCTTCATTTGCGCATGGCTGCTCGTGTCGCGGGTGGGTTTGTGGTTGTGCGGGTGCGGTTTTCGGTTCGAGATTTCGTGGGCGCGAATACATACATCTGCACTGTAAAATTGTCAGTATTTCATTCTCGCGATTACGCCTGTACGGTTCAGAGCATCCTGTACTCACTCTTTGCTAAGGTTGTCGATCGGAGGTCGTCGTAATCAGTAGTCGTCGGTGATGGCGAGGAGCGCTGAATATGGTGGGAGTTGTGGGCAGGTTACGGCCGTCTTGGCGCGCGGGCTTTGCGGGTCTGCTATTGGCTCGCTGGATCCATGACTGCAGCTTGGGGATGTACGGCGATTTACTTGACAAACAATGTGTTAGGTACATATTGCCTTCAGCTGATTTTGCAAAATTACGTCGATCTATGACTGAAGTAGGCGATTTTGACATTGTTGTCTCTCCAGATCTTCGCATATAGCAAAAGGACGTGCAAGTTGCTGTACATTGTTGCATAAGCAATACGTCAACGGATGTTAGATCCACCATCGCACGAAGAGTCAATAGGAACAATTGGGCCGTTGATGTTAGAATGCGGGTAGTCGTACACCGTGTAAGAATAGCAGTGTAGTTATTCCCCAATCTGCAATGCAACCATTTTGGATGGGAGCGTCAATCTTAGTCGTTGATTCCGCCAGAACTTCACTACTTGGGTGTGGTCGACAGCATCTGAGATTGTACCATTCGAACGAAAGATGACCCATGTTGCCATATTTACCAGACCTCAATCTAAAGGGCGATGAGACTGCGTACGATCAAGCAGGTTGGCGATAACTTCTAATCTAGTCTATTCTGGTGATGGAGTTCCGCCTCGCGTCCTCATATGTGCCATCGATTCGTGTATTCGTTAATAATCTCCGGTCGTGTTGCCATCATGCAACTCTCAAGTCGACTACACTCAAGAAGATTTGAAAACTTCCGGGAAGACCTTGCGAAGGTCTTGCAGGTTGCTGATTTGGTGCTGGGACACCGGCTCAGGAGGCGACTTCGCATCAGGCTCAACCAGATGCGCACACTTCCATCCATATTTCATGGCGGCTGCTGCATTCAATGCGGAGTCATCTGATGGTAAGTTAGAAACGGTGGAGACCAAACAAAAGGTAATAGCACGTACCAACAAAATAGCAGTCGTCAACGTTAGTAACGTTTGCCTCCCTCATCGCTTTATCGAACATCTCTGGCGAAGGCTTGCAAAGGAGCCTTTCGGCGGCATAGTCGCAGAAAGTCATACCACCAAACAGGTCGTCCACACCAAGTAGACGAGTCACTCTCTTGCCGTGATTGACGTACGCGTTGGTGAACAGCCATAACCTGACCTTCTCCGAGTCTATGTCTTGCAGCAATTGCCTGAGCTTCGGGTCGGGCTTGATTATATCGTCCAATGGTAGTGCGTCGTCCACTTTTTCGTTGTACTCCAAGGGATCGACTTTGTGGTGGCGAACGAGACCTTCAATGGCGAGACCGTAATCCTTGTAGTAGCGTTGGTGCAATGTTGTCGCGTCTTCCTCGGAGAGTGAGAGGTGGTTCTTGAAGTAGTTGTCGATGAGGATAGCCATCTTGTCATGGATCTGATACGACTTTGGGTAAAGACAATTGTCGATGTCAAAGAAGAAGACCTTTCGGTTGTCGCGCTGGACGCCGTTGGTCGATGTGCCGTTTGATGCCATGCTGTATGAGAAGGATCGTCTATATGCGGGTACTGAACGACCAAAAAAACGAGAAGAAGAAAGATTGAGATGTCTTGAAAAGTGACGACTGTTCATGGCTGGGCGGGTGACTGCATCCATTCACCGCGGCGGGCGGCGAATGCGAGAGTTACTCGACTCACGCTTACGTTTCCGACAGGCGGTCAAAGCGGTCTGTGCTCTCACGCCCGCCACAACTTTAAAGTCGGCCGGAGATTCAAAGTCGCGACAGGCTTGGACTTGGACTTGGTCTCCTTTGCTGCACACTGCTCCGCCCACAGTACACAAAAAGCATATCACGCACCTGTGCGAATAGCTGTTGTCGATATCCAAAGTATAGCACCGAGAGCGTATGATGGCGCTACACGCTCAGGCGCACGCGCTAGACATACACTCAGATCTGCCTACTCTTGAAGATGAAGACCATTTTCTCGCGACGCTCTTGGATGTCCAAGATGCCGTTGTCGCAGGGACTCACCCTAGAATCAAGCTGCCACCAGCGGCTCTAGCGGCGCTCAAGGCGACTCTTGTTGCTTCAGATTCCACAGACAATGCCAGTCAGCAGCGCGCAGCCCCTAGTGGGACCAGCAGTGCTCTTGCAAATGGTGTCGCCGCGACTACTAACGCAGCCAGTCCAGTTTCCATGTTCCCTGGCCTTCCTGGATTGAATTCGAATGTTCCGTCAGCTGGAGCATCATCCACTGCGCAGCACAGTCACGCGAAGCCCACGTCCTCCGGACTCGATCCCATTTTCCTGGAAAAGTCAGACAGCCTTGTAAGAGCAGAAGGACACTTGAAGCGTCAGCGTATTGAACGTGATCTTTCCGATCACTGGGAGAAGAAGAAGCCAAGTTCGGGGCGCGACAAAGAGTATCACGCCGATGCACCTTCCAGCATGAGCATCGATGCTGCGTTGGCGGAGGCTACGAAGCGCGTGAAACCCGTGTCAGGCCTGAAGTCACCACCTCGTGCGGCAAGTATTGCAACGTCCTTCGACGAGAATGACTACTACTCTAGTCAGGTGCAGAGCGAGTGGTCGTCAGAGGCCGGCTCTGAACACGCTGTAGGCGCCTTCGCCGCTGGTAACGAGACACTCGATCGTCGTGCTCGCGGAGCTCCAGCGTTATCTTCAAAGTCGCGCGGCAAGCAGCCCGTCCAGGCGAATGGTGCCTCATATCGTGCAGACATTCTCCCGTCTTCCAAGAACCAACCCCAATTTGATGCCCATGAGCATGATGGTGTGCACGAGGCTGACGACGAGGATGAGGAGTATTCTCCACCAGAGCCCACTGCCTTTGAAGGTTACTACGACGCGGACACAACTATGGACCCAGTTGCAGACGAGGATGACGACGACTCAGAGTATGAGCCGGGTGAGGTCACCCAGGGCAGTGTAGTGGTAAATGCCTATCCACACCACCAGTCGAGTGCACAGCCCTCTCCGCAAGTGCCAATCTACCGCAACCACCTGAGCCATATCGCAGCTCCGCAACCAAACCGTGTCTCGCCACTTGCGGTGCAGAAAGGCCCAAGCATTGAACTTGAATTGGTGAATGGCCGTCCTGAAATGGTGTCGAAGCCGCAAAAACGAAATCCTCCGGCGCAGTCTCGTCCTTCGTCTGCTTCACCATCCGGTCCTGGTGCGAGCGCACGCAAAAAGAAGAACGGCAATAGCAACAAGAAGAGGAAGAGAGAGCAAGAGGCAACGAATCGGTCCAAGAAACGACATGACCGACAGAGCGTGCAGTCTCCACCTTCACCTGTGTATCGAGAGCCGTACATCAAGCCAGAACCAGTTTCTCCTCCGCCCTTCGCAAACGTACCAGAGGCGCAACCTTACCCGCCGAGATATACAAATCAGGCTGCCCCTATTCAACTCGACCCGGAGTCGCCACGCCATCCACCCCAGCCTCAGTATGTGTACGCTTCCGCGCCTCGACACGAATACGCTCCGCAGATGCCACCGCCGGCCGTTGTTCGCGTCAGTTCGGCCTCTGGATATCGACCGCCGCAGAGAGACACGCAGGATCTCCGTCGCGTTGCCAGCTTGCATTACGCACAGCGCCCAGCTTCGCCAACTCAGCGCGTCTACTCGCCCGCGGGACATTACCCACCGCCGAACGGCAGAGCATATGCTGCGCCTCGTCAAGGTTCCGTGGCTCCTTACTCACCATACGGCGAGGATGCGTCCGGCCTCCGCTATCCGCCTGCTGAGCCGCGCCACGAACCAGTACGTCTCCAGGAATACAGAGAGTCTAGCCCAGCTTTGATGGCTCCACCACCCGCCGCCCCTCGCCGCGTTGTCGTAGATCAATACGGCAACAGGTACTACGCTGAGCAGCCCATCTCACAACCAAGAGCATCAGTAGCACCCATTGCTAGGCATCCTGATGCCGAGCTAGGATACGAGCGCGCGCCTAGCAGAATGGCAGGTGCATATCAACCACCTCCCCAGCCGGCCCACTACGAGCCTGCCGAGCCTATCATGGCACCGCCTCCTCCGCCTATCAGACATCACGCACACCAGGAACAGCCTGTAGAGTACATCGACTCGCACGGATACCGAGTCAGGGAATATAGCACTCGCCCAGCAGAGCCGATCCGCTACTCTCATGCTCCGAAATCTCCGGTCTACCAGCCGGCTGCCCAGTTTGATCACATGCCACCACCGTCAGCAAGACCGGCACCCAGGGAACTACACTACGACATGCCGCCACCACCGATGCCTCAGCAGTCGCGTGAACCAACCTCCCCAGTCTACGCACCTCCGCCTAGAGCTTACAGTGTTCGACCAGACGGCGAAGATGCACCGCAAATCACATATGCACCAAGACAAGCCAGTGTCGCTCCGGTACAATATGTTCGCCACGACGTGGCGCCCCCAGCCCGTGCAATGAGTGTAATGCCGGGACCTGAATATGGTGCACCCGTGTACCAGCCACGAGCACCAAGCTACGCGCCTCAACCTGCCGCGCGGTATGTAGACGAGTACGGAAGAGAAGTGGTACCGAGAGAAATGAGCCAGGCAGGCCACTACAGGTACTGATTGGAGGATTGGAGGGCAAAGTGGGAGGGCGTTCACATGTACGACTTGGGCATTTGTTCAGCATTTTGTAGGGTTGGTTTACCAGTGGATTCAACGCGTTGAATTCAGCGCTTTGATCACGGTGGCCTGTCGAAGGGGGAAAAAGTGTATTCAGTCTCTAGAGGTTGCAGGTAGACAGTCCAGGAGTCCCCTTTCTTAAGGAGGCATAAATGCATTGTATGATCGAGTTCCACAGGCGAAGACGTTTCAGTTGTCAGAATGTAAGCGATGACCAGGGTCAGTGAGCCAACGGCGTCTGATCGGGTAGATAGTGCGGCGATCATCAACAAGGGCGAGCTCAGGCATACGCTTATCGTGTGAACCTGCATCGCATGTGTATTGCCTGCACTGCACGAGAACAGGTGTCGTGTTTCCACTGGGCGATGGACTGACGATGATGCGAGCTTGCTGTCCGTAGCTTGTCGGTGTCAAAGGCTACATGTGCGTTGCTGCCTGCGTATGCCGCGATATAAGGTATATACTGACATGTCGTCTGACCCGGGTTGCCTGAGAGAGCTCAGTAGTACATAGTAGTAGCTTGATAGCAATGATGTTTCGCCCAACTGTGTCTCCCGGGTCGCGGATGGCAAACGGCAGCGGGTGCAGGACGAGGTAGATTGGGTCGAGATTGAACAGTGGTGTATTTCTGGAGATTTAATTAATGTCTATGATTCCTGGTACGCATGATTCCACCTGGGGGCTGCGGTAGGGGAGGAGGGACGTGCCTGGCGGCCGTTGCTCCCCGTTCAAGGTCGAGATCCAGTAGTGGTGTGTGTTGGGCCCAGGCGCTGCCAGCCCGTCTACGTCTGGAGGAGGGCAGACGTCACGTGCTGCAGAGAATCGCTCTCGTTCCCCAACTCTCTCTCTCTCTCTGGCAAAGCAAAGCCAAAGCATCTACCTTTCCCGGGCATCTCTCCACCTCCAACACCACCTCCACCACCACCACCGCCTTACTAACCCCACCGCCCGCTTTATGCCTGCCGCTTGCAACTGACGACGAGCAGCGCCGTCCGTCTCTCCGCACGCGCAAAGGCCTGGGGCTTTCTTGTTTCGCGTCACTCTTTTGCCTTTCCTCCCTCCGCTCCGCTCCCAGCTCCCACCGAGTCCACGCGTGCCATCTGTCCGCACGCCTGGTCTCGCTCGCCCACGCACAGTCCTGTCATGCACAAGATCCAAAACTTCACCGGCCAGGCTCGCCATGGCTGGGAGAAGATGACGCCCTCGATGGGCTTCGGCATGTCGCGGCCTCATCAACAGGACATGTCCGTCACGCCGCCACCGCTCAAACGACCCATGCCCGGCAACTCGATGCCTGGCGCCTCAATGAGCCCGAACCCGACCATGCCGGGCGGCCGTCTCGTCAACATCTCCTTCAACGTACCCTTCAACTCGAATCTGCCCGGCCCGGATAGGGAAGATGTGCTTTACAGCAGCTTGGGTGCTTTCCAGAAATGGACACACCCTGATGGCGCCGCCGACGACGTGCCCGTCCATGCTCTGCCCGTGCACGCGCGTAATGTCGATAACTTGAGAAGCCTGTGTAAGCAGGTGAGTGATGGCAGCGGAGACCGATTGCACGCGACTGTCACATCATCGAAGCCCAAGCCTGTGCCTGGTATGCAACGTGGCCCTCTGACGGCACTTGTCACCAATGTCTGCATCTCTGGCGACTCCGAAGCTGTGCACAAGATGAGGCAGAACCTGCTCAATGAGACGCCCATCACGCTCGTAAGTATTCATGCCGGACGTGGAATACATAATCATCAACTAACGAATGCTAGCAATGTGCCACGATCGACATCGACCGCGAGATCATCTTTCCAAAGGGCCAGGACGCCGCAAGAGCAGACATTTTAAACCACATGGACGAAATAGCGGATAAGACGAAGGCCGACGTGTTTCTCTTAGAGGCGAAGGCCCGGCGGAAGGACTCGGAATCAGCGAGCACGAACGGCAACTTTGAAACGAGTATGGACAACCGTCTCCGAGTTCAGGTCTACGGTGACATGGAGAGCTGCGAGAATGCAAAGACGAGATTGTTGATCATGATCGATCAGATTCTCGGGCGACAAGTCGACACTATCAGACTCGAACTCTCGTTACACAGTCTGATATCTGGTCGTCATCGCCGCAACATCAAGATGATCGAGTCTGCCACCGGTACTGCGATCTACTTCCCGCCAATGTTCCCGTCTGTCTTCGGTTACTCGGCACCGGGCTCTGTTCCTCTACGCGGGAGAGATGAAATCATCATCACGGGAGACACCATGGATAACATCCTGCAAGCGAAGAAGAGGCTTCACGATCTGGTCATGACAACCAAGACATTCGTCAAGGACGTGCAAGTCACAACCTGCAAGGTTGACTACATCCTCCTGGAGCGACTGGACAAAATTCGCAAGATCATTGAGGCGAACGGCTCGTACGTGCTTCTCCCACCTCTCGGTAACACGAGCGGCGTGCTTCGTGTACAAGCAACAGACATCTTGAACGTTGAGAGGACGGTCCGCGAAATTATGAGCCTGGCAGGCCAGTTCTACAGTGCTTCGTGGTGGGTCACCACTGCCGATCCTCACCAGAGACAACCTACTCCTTCGGACATTCGCGCGATGCTCCCAGATATCTGTATCAACTCTGGTGCCGAGATCACTTTCGAGCAGCTCAACTTCCACATCAACGGCAGTGACGACTCTGTCAAGGCAGCGATGGCTATCATCAACAGCCTTCCCTTCCTCCAGCGTGCCCAGTGCACCCTGCGTGTCAAGGTCGAGCTCGCCAACGAACACAAGGAGTTTGTCAGTGGCAAGAAGAATGGCAAGATCAACAAGATCATGAGCCAAAGCAACGTGCAAATTGTTTTTGATGGCTTTAATGAGTACAACTTCTACATCGACGTGCGCGGCGCGCAGTACGAAGCTACGAAGAGCGGTCTGGATCTTGTGGAGCTTGAGATGCCGGCTTCCATCTCGTTCCACGTGCCTGATCAGTACCACAAGCGCATCATTGGCATCGGCGGTCAGCACATCCAACGCATCATGAAGAAGTACTCCGTCTTCGTCAAGTTTTCCAACGCCATGGACCGCGGTGGCATTGGCAAGGACGACGATGACATCAAGGTCGACAACGTCATCTGCCGCACTCCTGCGCGCAACGCCGACAACCTTGAGCTTGTCAAGCAGGAGATCATGGACATGGTTGAGAAGGTTGACGCCGAGTTCGTCTCCGAGCCTGTCCCCGTTGACCGTCTCTACCACCGTGAGCTCATTACCCGCATGCCGGAGATTGAAGCCTTGGAGAAGAAGTGGAACTGCAAGATCACGTTCCCCGGCACCGAGCAGGCAAGCGACATCATCACTATCTCAGGTCCTGAGTATCAGGTGCCTCAGGCTTTGGACGAGTTTTTGGGCATGGTACCAGAGACCCACGAGCTCGAATTCCAAACCTCCGAAGAGCTCAGCATGTTTGTCAGGTCTCATGAGTTCCTTCTCGAGACTGCTCAGAAGCTCAGGGACCAATACGAGGTCGATGTTGCCCTAGGTGAACCGAAGGCTGTCATGCAAGGCGACAAGGAGATCGTGGTGGAGAAGCTGATGCTCAGCTACACCCGCAACAACGCTGGCGGTCTCAAAGACGCTATTGACTTCCTCCTTCTCCCCTTCATTTCGCGCGGACTGGAAGCCACTGAGATTAAGGGTGCTATCCCGCGGCCAAAGTCTGACTCGTTTGAGGACAACATGCCCTACTTCGAGTCGAAGTTGCTTCAACGTGCCGAAGCTCCGCTGACCACTGAGTCCCCTACTCGTTCTACCTTTGCGGAAGACGGCCAGCAACGGTCGTTCTTCGACAAGCTGCGCAAGCCTGGCAGTATGAGCAGCTTCAGCTCCTTCCTCGACCGTCGCCGCAACGGGTCCAACTCGCCCGGCTCACTCTTCAAGCATGCATCGTCTAACGCAAGCAAGGCTTCCCTTGTCTCGATGGAATCCCGCGATTCGGGCTACCGCAACCCGTGGAACGACTCGGGCATTGAACTCGAGCACGACACTGCTGGTACTGGTATGCAGGGTCTCGCCGCTCCGTCTAACGGCCATGCTCACTCTAACTCTCACGGCATGTCTGCCAGCTGGGGTAATCTGAGTGCTCCCGCTCCCACTTCCAACGGTGTTGGCTCTACTTCCCGCCCCAACACCTCCTCCAACTCCCTCTCTGGTGCCTTCGAGACCAAATTCCCCTTTGGCACCAATGGAAACGCCTCGACCTCGTCTCTCTCCACCCCGCTCATCCCGGGATTGGGAATGGTCAACGGCCACGGCCAACACACCACCAGCGTCTCCTCCCTCGCCGGAGACATCACGCCCAAGTACGACGCGCGCAACGGGACGTCTCGCCCGGCCTCGCGCGCGGCTCACACCGCTACGAATACTTCTGATGCGAATGCTAGTTCAGGATACCCGGCCCCGATTGGGTCTCAGCGTTAAAGATATCCGGCCCCTTGTCGGGCCTTGCTTTGTTTTTGTGATTTTTGCTTTTTGCTTTTGATGATTTTGATCAGTCCGCTATTTTTCGCAAACGGGGAAAACGGGGTGTTTTGTTTTTCCAACGGTTCACTCTGCTTCTGTTTTATTGGAAGGAAAAGACAATACCCCAACATGCTACTGCGATTTTCGAGAGTTACCGATGCCTGAGCAGAGGCGGATCGGCTTCAGTGTTGGAGTGATGGAAGACGGAGAAGGAGAAGAAAAGTTTACAACTTTGTCCGAGGGTCTCCGACGTCCCTTGCGAGCTTCCGTGTCTGTCCTGCGCAGGCTGGGTCATCTCGCGAGCTACTTTGGGCTGTCGACGAGGGCGAACAGTTTTTTTTTCCGATTGGTTTTTGCGTTGCGCGATGAATAAGGATATACCCGCTTGATTACTTATTATGCTTCTGTACTTGGGTCTCTTGCCACTTTCTCTACTCATTCTTTGACCTCACTGCTATGTCGTGTCTCTCATTGCGCTTCTTGCTTTCCAGGCGTGGTCGGTTGTTTCACGGGACTCATGTATTTTCTTCTCGTCGCATTTTCTCATTAGGTGGTCGTCTCGAGGTCACAGCTGCCAACGTGGAAGTGTTTTCTTGAGGACCCATACAAAACGGCGGACCTCACCTTGGTCATCGCCATATATATGTTCGCTCCCGAGACATGAGCCCGGGATCTAGTGGGAGGAGCTGATTGGATGCGGGATATCCGGCGCTAATGGCTGACCTCCAGCTTCGCCAACCTCACCTTCTCCACACTGGGACAATTGGCACGTGACTCGATCGGGCAGCACCTGTCTTCCACGCCGATTGGCAGCAGAAGAAGCTAACAGAGTGTCAATATGTGTAGCTAACGAATTCGATCGCTACAAGTGTTATGTAGCTGCACTGACTAAGCCGAATACCAGCGCTGATTGGTAGCATGCTGCCCGAAGCTAATGGGATGGATTCGATAGCAACAGCTTTTGTTGCTATCAAATCTGTCAGCTATAGTGACCAAGCCGGATCCTAACGTTGATTGGTAGTGGGAGGGCTGGAGCTAACGGATTGTATCGTTACTAACAGATACTAACAACTTCGTGTAGCCAACCGATATCCTAGATACAGATCTATCACATACCGTCTGGCATCCCTCCCATGTGGATATAGACGGCAATGGATGGGCCTGAAAGGCCATGACATATCTGCCTGCTGAAGATTCTGCGCTGGTAGCCTGGTACAGGGATATCACATGCATTGCTTCCTCAGATACAGAGACTCACGTGCACTCCCTCACAGGATTGGAAACGAATCTCTCTTCCGGATTGGTCTGGCTTTGGTGCCCAATACTGGTCGGCGGCGGAAAGTCTGACACTAAAAGTTGGCTCCTCTATCCCCGAGATCCGGGGATGGGGATTTTGGGAATGCTGTATCGGGGCATGTGTATATCTGTCTGTAACATCCTCGAACAGCAATGCGGCTACTGGCCGCCAGATGACTTCCACTAGAGTGGAGGTAAACGGCGACACGTTGTTCTGGTTGCTTGTTCTCTAGCCAATCGGACCATTTCGCATATCCAGATCATGACTTTACCTCTCTGGCAACAGTAGGAGTTGGCACGTACCACGAGCAGGCATCGCTCGTAACTCTTCAAAGTGTTGGGCTTTGTCCCGCGTTTCTTCGACCTCCGACAACACCTCTTTCTGTTCATCGAGCTCGCCACCAAGATTCACATCACTGACCGACTCATCAGCAGATATGACCGCAATGGTGCCTGCGACACCCATGCTCATTGGCATCCCATGCGAGCTACGAGATCAAATCTACGAGCTGGTCTGGTCCTCACCTGGATACGCAAGACTTACATCTGAGGAATTCCTCGAGCGTGAATCAAGAGCTGCATATCATGGAGCAGTGGCGTTTCCATATCCGCCAAAGAAACCGACAAAAGAAGATGAAGATGAAGTTGCGGTCCCAGCACGGGCTGTGGCACTGGCAAGACGTGGCCCTGTGAACGAGGGTGAGGACAGCACTGATGAAGTCGATGACCCAACACGGCCTGTGACACTCGCATCGTGTGACCCTTACAACGAGGGTGAGGACAGCACTGATGAAGAGGAACTGTCTGATAGTGACGAAGATGGTGAGTTTTATCGTCTCCGTTCTAGATCTCTGCTAACCATCTACTCGTGGAGTGCAAATCCCTTGATGATCTCTACTACGCAAACGCATTGGTCCTCGCCACACCTGTCCACACGGGATTGTTATCTGTCAACAAGCAGATCTCGGAGGAGGCGCTGCCTGTCTTCTATCGTAACACGACTCTAGTGCTAGACAGTGGTGGAATGAGCTGCATTCGGTTCATCCGTATGCTCCCCAGGGCCACACGCAGGAGGATTACGTCCATGGCGATCACGACCCATACCCTCGCAAGCGACGACCTTGGCTCAAAAGATGCATGGTACCATAGCGATCTAGAGTCTCCCCGCTACCGCGCAATGGATGGCCTCGAATTGACCACACCTTTCGCCATTACTCTTGCGAAGAACCTGCCAAATCTGAAGACGTTCTCTTTCCCCGTGCCGGGTGGTGGGACGACAGCGAAGATTACTGCAAAGATTACTGCTTGAGGGCACCTATTGAGCTGTCAATGATGCAGAAATTTCGCCGTATCCAGCAGCTGAACCACGTCTTCTTCGGCACGGACACGGCCAGGTCACTCCAGATGAACAGTCAAGATTGCTACGAGCAGCTGCTGGGCCGTCACAATTTTGACACAAAGCTGGCCGAGCACGAATTTGCACTGCGCGATCCAAGAGTAGGGTCTGGCGGCACGTACGATGAATACCAGAAATCACAACAGTGGGTGCAGAGAAGGAATGCGTACGTGAAAGCCAACGCGGCGCCATTCGCATGGCGTTGGGCGGACCGCGAGCTCGATATGGGGACCTGTGGCGACGTTCAAGCTGTCGTTGCTTGCCTCAACAACGATGCATAGGCATTTCCGTTCTCGTTTCAGCAGTGTCGGCGTCTGTTTGCTGGCGAGAGGGTCGAAATCCTCGGCAAGGCGTTTTGACCACTATGTCGCAGCACGGTCAGATGTTGAAGAAGAAGAAGAAGGGTGATGCAACGACCAAGTGGCAAGCACCAGTAATTAGTCGCTCAGATACGATCGGTCTGTATTTACAGTTCATGTGTTACAAACTCTACGAACTTTCCACGCTTGATCAGAACGTATCATCCTCGTCCCAACTCTTCCTAACCACGCTCGGGCTCGGTTCCTCGAAGTAGTTGTCCTCACCCTCTATCTCATCCGTTGCATCCGCTCCAGCCGTCAAGAGAAGGTCATCCACAATCTTGCGGCTAGCCTCGCGCGCGGGCGTTTGCAAGAGTCTGCTCTGCGGGACGTGGAACTGCATGGTCTTGGGTGGAGACATGACGAAAGAGTCGTCCTCATCCGAAGACTCTGCGGCGAAGAGACGAGAGGCGCGGTTTCTGGCACTCGGAGGACTGGAAAGTGGACGACCTGTGCTTGTCATGCGGGCTGGTTGGTTGTTGCTGGGTTTGGCTGGTGTGAGGACTGAAATACCGGGCGTGAGGGGTTGCGGTATGTATTGCTGCTGCTGTTGAGGGCGTGATTCTGGTGCTGGAGCTGGCGAGAAGAGGTCGCTGCGAAGTTGAGGCGCGGAGATCTCGGGCGAGGAGCCCGGTGAGTCGTCCCAGGGTTGTCGTTGGGTGCGAGTTGCTGTTCCTGGAGTCGTGGCGGCGGGTTTGTTGTAGTATGATTGTTGTTTGCGCTGGCTGTGTGGTGTGGCTTGAATGCGATAGTTCTTATCGAGCACGTTGCGGTGGAGTACTGCATCTGGATTCTGTTCTTGAGCAGATGGTCTGGCTGCAGATTCGGTCTCGAAAGGCGAGGAAAAGAGGTCGTGGGTGCGGGTCGCAGGCGCATTCGGTGTCGATGGCTCCTCGCTCGAGTGGGAGGCAGCAAGGGCGTTTCTTCCAGTATATTTGCGCGGAGACGGCGAGCGGTATGAGGAGTTTGGTGGTTTGTCATAGGAAGACTTGTGTTGCGACGAGCGGCCCTTGTCAGTAGACGGCGGCAATTTGGGTGTTGAATGTACGCCAGTCATCTGAGTAGGCGATTCGACAGTGTAAGAATCGTCGTCTTCCTCCTCGCTCTGGTGTCCAGCGACTGTGCGCCTCTCTGTTTCTGGCGTCTCGAGCGCAGTCGCGGTTGTGTCCAATTCAGTGTTTGTCGCATCCTGATCGTCTAATGCTCCCTCCTCGTAGCCAGACAGCGAGACATTGGCGGAGGCCTCGAAGAATTGTTTCCAGAACTTGGAGCTCTCCCAGACATCGTTGCTGTGCTTGCCGTACTGCTCGACTATGGGCAAGATGCTGCTGGTGACTATGCGGTGGGCTTTGCTGAAGTTGCTGTCGATTTCCTGCAGCGTCAGGGTGATTTGCTGTTCGAGTCGTTCGAGCTCTTCGGTGAGGGTCAGACTGCGGGAGGCTGCTGCGCGAGACATGGCTGGTAGAGTCTTGACAAGATATTTAATATCCGGTAATGTCCATCGATCAAAGATGGTTGGCGCATTGGACGAGACGCGCGCGTTTGGAGGGGCTGCGGTAGAGTTCCGTCTATTTGGGCGATCATCAAGTCAGGTCAGGGCAAGCTTCGACTTGAGTTGCCGACAGCTCCTCAAGCTCTCCTCTCTCCTCCCTCCTCTCTCCTCCCTTCTCCTCATTTACAGAGGGCAGAGGTAACTCCTCACTTCCTTCGCCAAACCCGCGGCAATGTCCGTATCATATCTTGGTGAGCTGCGGTTCCGCTCGGGTCTGCGGACAATCATACAACGAGCCTTTAACCTTTGCCATGCTGCCGTGAGGGGTACACGCGCCTACCACGCGCATACATATCACTCTTGGTGGAGCTCAAGCATTCCCATTCATTCAGTCCTAAATCCCATAGCACCTCAATCGCAATGGCATCCATCTATCGTCCAACCCTTGCAAAGGCCTCTCGTTTCCTACACGTTCCTCGAGCAGCACCTATCGTCTCATCTTTCCAAACCAGAGGATATGCGAGTCCAGCAGAAGGCCGAACAGCTATAGTAACAGGCTCTGCTCGCGGCATGTAAGCTCACAAGAAAGAAAACATCGTTGGCAGTAAAGAGGTCAAGCTCCTAACTACATATCCCCCAACCAGCGGCAAATCCATTGCGCTCCGCCTCGCCCACGATGGCTACGACGTCTGCATCAACGACATCTCCGCCAACAAACAAGGCGCCGAAGAAACCGCACACGAAATCACCCAATTAGGCCGGAAATCCACCGTAGCATTGG
>Ga0265780_10005824_pt1 | contig 15493 bp, 9 predicted proteins | sample P1T30metagenome_FD_192432 | JGI IMG/M metagenome (GOLD analysis project Ga0265780, IMG submission 192432) | Plant litter microbial communities from East Loma Ridge, Irvine, California - P1 T30 | ecosystem: Environmental > Terrestrial > Plant litter > Unclassified | place: USA: California... | reverse complement strand
GTTCAGGCTTTTAAATAAACGATTTTTTTGACATCAATAATTCTAAAATATGAAAAAACTTTTTGCTTACTCATTAGTACTTGCGGCCCAGTTTATGGCGGCCCAGCAAAATGAATGGGAAAACCCTAAAGTACTAGACCGTAACAAACAGGCGCCGCATGCCACATATATTATATATGATAACCAGGCTGCTGCTGTAGCAGGTAAGCCGGAGGCATCAGCATACTATAAAAGCCTTAACGGGCCATGGAAATTCAGCATTGTTAAAAAACCTGCTGACAGGCCGCAGGATTTTTATGCGGTAAATTTTAATGATAAGAACTGGAAAGACATTCCGGTACCCTCTAACTGGGAGATGCAGGGATATGACATTCCTATTTATACCAATATAAAATATCCGTTTCCTAAAAACCAGCCTTTTATAGCGCCGGAATATAACCCTGTGGGTAGTTACCGCAAAACCTTTACAGTACCTCAAGACTGGGATAATAAAGAGGTTATGCTCCACTTTGGCTCAATAAGCGGCTATGCCCGCATATTTGTAAACGGTAAAGAAGTAGGTATGACTAAAGCCAGCAAAACACCTGCAGAGTTTGACATAACCTCGTTTCTTAAAAAAGGCGAAAACCTTTTGGCGGTTCAGGTATTCCGCTGGCATGATGGCAGCTACATGGAAGACCAGGATTTTTGGCGTCTTAGCGGTATAGAGCGCGATGTATACCTTCATGCGCTTCCGGCTGTTTCGGTTACAGATTACCAGGTTACTGCCACACTGGATGACACCTACACAAACGGTGCTTTCTCGGCTAAAATAGATCTTAAAAAGTATAACTACGGCAATGCAAAAGGAGTGGGTTCTTTTACATTTACACTGCTTGATCCTGCAGGTAAAGAAGTATATGCCAATACCCAGGTGCTTAATGCCAATACGAAACAACTTGAGTTTAGCAGTACACTGCCGAGGGTTGAAGTGTGGAGCAACGAAACGCCAAACCTTTACCGTTATATAATGAAGTGGGAAGGACAAAAAGGCGAAACAGATGTTATAACCGGTAAAACGGGCTTCAGGAGGGTAGAGATTAAAGATGCCCAGCTTATGGTAAACGGAAAGGCCATCATGGTAAACGGGGTAAATATACATGAGCATGACCCTATAAACGGCCATGTGCCCAACCGCGAACTGATGATGAAAGACCTTGCCCTGATGAGGCAAAACAATATCAACACCATAAGGATGTGCCACTATCCGCATGAGCCTTATTTTTATGATTTGTGCGATGAGTATGGCTTTTATATTGTAGACGAGGCAAATATAGAGTCGCATGATATGGGATCTGAACCCGGGCCTTTTGATAAAACCCAACATGCGGCTTACCTGCCAGAATGGGCCCCTGCGCATAGCGACAGGATTAAAAGGATGCTGGAGACTGATAAAAACCATCCGTCTATAATTATATGGAGTATGGGTAACGAGTGCGGTAACGGCCCTGTTTTTTATGATAACTACAAATGGCTGAAGCAACGCGATCCATCCAGACCGGTAATGTTTGAACAGGCTATGGAGAATTCGGATACCGATATTGTGGCACCGATGTACCCCGATATCAGCTACATGAAAGAATATGCGGCCAGCGATAAGCAACGACCGTTTATTATGTGCGAGTATAGCCACGCTATGGGTAACAGTAACGGTAACTTTCAGGAGTATTTTGATATTATGGAAACAAGCCCAAAAATGCAGGGCGGCTGTATTTGGGACTGGGTAGACCAGGGCATGACTACGCATGATGAGAATGGCGTGGAATACCTTGCTTATGGCGGCGACCTGGGCAGCAAAGACATGCATAATGACGAAAACTTTTGTGCCAACGGCCTTGTAAATGCCAACCGCCTTCCGCACCCGGGGCTTTTTGAAGTAAAAAAAGTATACCAGGATATAAACTTTAAATATTCTAACGGTAAGCTCACCATCAAAAACAAATACCAATATACTAACCTTAATGCTTTTGATTTTAAGTGGGAGTTGCTTAAAAACGGTGTAAAGGTTCAGGAAGGAAGTCTTACCCTTACTACTGCCCCGGGCAAAGAAACGGAGGTAGCGCTTGGCGCAGATACAACCGGTGATGGTGAATATTACCTTAGCGTTTATGCTTATACCAAAACGGCTACCACACTGGTACCTGCAGGGCACGAGCAGGCGCGTGAGCAGTTTAAGCTGGAGAGCGGCAGCTTTTTTAATAATACTAAAGTGGCAGATGGCAAAGTTAAATACAAGCAAAAAGGAAATACCCTAACATTTGAAGCCAACGGTATTACCGGCAGTTTTGATTTAACAACAGGAGCCCTCACAAGCTATAAACGCGAAGGCGATACAACAGAAACCATTAGCGCTTTCCCGATACCTTATTTTTGGCGTGCCCCAACAGATAATGATTTTGGATCCCAGGATCAAAAAAAGCTGGCTGTTTGGCGCACTGCCCATCAAAATCCTAAAGTGGATAAGGTTACCGTGGGGAAAAAAACGGATACAGGCCTGCCTGTAGAAGTAAAATATATACTTAGTGCTGCAAATGTACCATACACGGTTAACTACCTTATTCAAAATGATGGCAGCATAAAAGTTACTGCCGCTATAGATGCAACTGGCAAAGGCCTGCCGGAAATGCCACGCTTCGGTATGCGTATGGAGCTGCCTAAAACTTTTGAAAACCTTGAATATTATGGCCGAGGCCCCTGGGAAAATTATGACGACAGGAATACGGCTGCCTTTATGGGCACCTATAAAGATAATGTGGCCAACCAGTTTACATGGGGCTACATCCGTCCGCAGGAATGCGGTTATAAAACCGATACCCGCTGGTTGTCTTTAACAGGTAATGATGGTAAAGGGCTTAAAATTGTTGGCGAACAGCCTCTTAGCTTTAGTGCCATGAACGTATCTACCGAAAATTTAGACCCGGGATTAACTAAAGCACAACGACATACTAATGATGTTCATCCGCAGGATACTGTATATTTGCATGTAGACCTTAAACAGCGCGGTGTGGGTGGCGATAATAGCTGGGGTGCTTTGCCGCACGACCCATATAGGCTTACAGCGCCTGTTTATAGTTATACTTATATAATTAGTTTGCTGTAAACCAATCCAAAACATCTATGAATAAATTACTGTTATCTGTATTACTATTATTTGGCTGTGTGCTTACAACCGTGGCGCAGGATGGCCTGATCATCAATACGCAGGGTCGCAAAAATGTATCGCTTAACGGCACCTGGCATTATATTGTAGACCCATATGATACTGGTTTTTACGATTACCGCTTTAAGGAACGAGTCGAAGGTGACGCCGGTGCCTACTGGAACAACAGCGAGCCTAAAGACCCAACAGAGTGGACGGAGCACGGCTACAAAGCCCCTTATAACATTGAAGTGCCCGGCGACTGGAACAGTCAGGATCGTATGTTTTTATATTATGAAGGCAGTGTATGGTACCAGCGTGAGTTTGATAAGCCCTCGGTAGCTGCAGCAGAAGATGTATATCTGTATTTTGGTGCCATTAACTATGAGGCGCATGTGTACCTAAACGGTAAAAAACTGGGCATGCACAAAGGGGGCTTTACCGCCTTTAATTTTAAGATTCCGGCAGCATTGCTGAAGGATAAAGGCAACTTTTTAGTAGTGCGCGTAGACAACCGCCGCCATGCCGATGAAATACCTACCGTAAATACAGACTGGTGGAACTATGGCGGTATAACCCGGGATGTTAGCCTGGTTATAGTGCCACAAACATTTATTGAGCAATATGCTGTGCAGTTGGATGCCAAACAGGATATTGCGGCAGCTAAAAAGAAAGGGATTTATAAACTTGGCGGTTGGGCAAAGCTTAACCAAAAGGGTTTGGGTAAGGTAACCATCGAGATACCTGAGCTTAAAATAAAGCAGCAGTTTGAGGTAAAGGGCGACAGTATAGCCTTTTCATTCGATGCAAAAAAGGTAGGCTTGTGGAGCCCGGAAAGCCCAAAACTTTATGATGTAAAATTTAGCTTTGGTAAAGAAACCGTATCGGAAAAGATAGGCTTCAGGAAAATAGAGGTTACCGGTAAAAAGATAGTGCTTAATGGCAACCAGGTATTTTTAAGGGGTATAAGTATACACGAAGAAATTCCGCAGGACGTACGCCGTGCCCATAGCAACGCCGATGCCTTACAGCTTTTAGGCTGGGCAAAAGAGCTTAATTGCAACATGGTGCGCCTGGCGCACTACCCGCACAACGAACATATGACCCGCGTGGCTGACTCTCTTGGGCTTATGGTGTGGAGCGAAATACCCGTATACTGGACCATTGATTTTAAAAGTCAGGAAGTCTTATCAAAAGCGAAAAAGCAGCTTACTGAAATGATAACCCGCGACCGTAACCGTGCCAGCATCATAATATGGTCTGTTGGCAATGAAACGCCGGTAAGCGAAACGCGCACAAAATTTATGAGTACACTTGCCATTATGGCTAAAAAACTGGATGGTTCAAGGCTTATTAGCGCAGCGCTTGAGGTGGGCTATAACGAGGGTGTAAACCATGTAGATGACCCACTGGGGCAGTACACTGATATTGTATCGCTTAACGAATACCTGGGCTGGTACCGTGGTACGCCCGATGCCTGCCGTGATGCAAAATGGGCGGTGGCTTATGATAAACCGTTTTTTATAAGCGAGACAGGGGCAGAGGGTAACTTTGGCTTCCATGCCGATAAAACAGCCCGCTTTAGCGAAGAATACCAGGAGTGGTACTACCAGGAGCAGGTAAAGATGTTTGAAGAGCGTTTTCCGGATAGTTTTAGTGGAGCGTCGCCCTGGATACTGGCTGACTTTCGTTCGCCTCGCCGCAATAACCCCAATTACCAGAAGGGCTGGAATACCAAGGGACTGATAAGTGATAAAGGCGAAAAGAAAAAAGCTTTTTATGTACTGCAGGCGTATTACAAGAAAATTATGGAAAAAGAAAAAGCTGCAAACAGCAAAAAGTAATAAAATACTATAGTAACCAATACTAAACACAATGAATTTTAAGCAAACAACCGGGCTATTAGCGCTGGCCTGCCTGATAGTTACAGGTTGCTCATCAACAAAAAATACAGCAGGTAAAGACAATTTTAAATCGTGGGCGCAAACCCCGCCGATGGGCTGGAACACTTGGGACTGTTATGGCCCTACCGTAACTGAAGCTGAAGTAAAAGCTAATGCTGATTATATGGCGGCCAACCTTAAAAAATACGGTTGGGAGTATATTGTGACAGATATACGCTGGTTTGTGGAGAACGACAAGGCGGGTGGCTACAACCAAAACGACCCACGCTATGTTATAGATAAATATGGCCGTTATCAGCCTGCAGTTAACCGTTTTCCATCGGCAAAAGACGGGCAGGGTTTTAAGGCGCTGGCTGATTATGTGCACAGCAAAGGGCTTAAGTATGGCATACACATAATGCGTGGTATCCCTAAAAAAGCGGTACAGGAAAAAATGCCCATATTAGATACTAATGGTATTACTGCCGATATGATATATAGTACTGATATGCAATGCAAATGGCTTCAGGACAACTATACTATTGTGGCCGGCAAGCCGGGCGCCCAGGAATATTATAATTCTATAATCAACCTGTATGCCTCGTGGGGTGTGGATTTTATTAAAGTAGACGATCTTAGCGCTCCCTACCACGAGGGCGAAATAAACCTTATTAGAAATGCTATTGATAACTGCGGCCGCAAGATAGTACTGAGTACATCGCCGGGTGAAACGCCTATTGAAGATGCTGCCCATGTAAGCACACATGCTAATATGTGGCGTATGGTAGACGATGTTTGGGATACCTGGCCGCACATTACCCACCTTATGAAGGTAAGCCAGAAATGGTACCCGTATATTGCTCCGGGTACATGGCCTGATTGCGATATGATTCCACTTGGGCGCATATCAGTGCGTGGCGAGCGTGGCGAAGACCGTATGACGCGCCTGTCAAAAGATGAACAGTACCTGTTGATGACGTTTTTTACCATATTTAAGTCGCCATTGATGTTTGGCGGCGACCTGCCCAGCAATGATGCCTTTACGCTATCGTTACTAACCAACGAAGAAGTTCTTAAAATGCACCGCGAAAGCACCGGCGTAAAGCAGCTATTTCAAACGGGTGGCAGGATAGCTGTAACTTCTAAAAATGCTAAAGACGACAGTACGTACCTGGCGTTGTTTAATGTGGGCGATGCACCCCAGGAAGTATCGGTTCCGCTAGCAGATGTAGGAATATCCGGTATGGCAAAGGCTACTGATTTGTGGACAGGCATAACCGGAGCAAATTTAAAAGATAAGGTAGCAGTAACGCTTAAACCGCACAGCGCTGTGCTTTATAAATTAATAAGTAAATAAATATGCAGTTCAGGATAAAATGGCCCGCGATACCGGTACTGGTCCTTGTGACACTGTTAGTATTGCAGTCTTTCGGCGTTAAGCCAAAAAGCAACGACCCCGGTAAGGTATACCTGTTTGCTTATGCTACAGAAAAAGACAGTGGCCGTAACGGACTGCATTTTGCCTGGAGCACTGATAAGGTAAATTGGTTTGCCATAGGCCCCGAGCACAGCTTTTTAAAGTGCGACTATGGCCGCTGGGGAACCGAAAAGCGTATGCTTGACCCATTTTTATTTAAGGATGATGCTGGCGTGTACCATTGCCTTTGGAGCGTTAACGAGCGCGATTATGTGCTTGCCCATGCCGCCAGTACCGACCTTGTAAACTGGAACCGTCAGAGCTATGTGCCGGTAATGAAGGACATGATTCTAGATAAAAACCTTACCAGCGATGTGAGCGGCTTAGAAGTAACCCGCGCAACCGGAGGCTATACCCTAACGTGGTTAAGCGACCCGGGGGGCACTGTATTTACCAACACTACAAAAGATTTTAAAACCTATACGGAGACAGAATTGGGGCTTGTAAGCAACAGGCTCGACCTGCGCACTCAAATTACCCTTAATGGCGAAACAGTTGAAGGTACTGTCACTGAGGTAGAATGGAGCGTGGTAGACAACATGGTAAAAACCATGCAGGCTGCAAGGTATAAAAGCGCACAAAATAATACCTCTCCGGAGAGTGATGCTGCGCTGTTTGCCGGGCTAAAGCCGCTACAGGCTGAGATTGTTATAGATGCATCGCAAAGCAAAAAAATAAGCAGCCTGCTTACAGGCGTATTTTTTGAAGATATAAACTATGCTGCCGATGGTGGCCTGTATGCAGAACTGGTGCAGAACCGCGATTTTGAATACGACCTTAGCGATAAGGAAGGCCGTGATACTGCCTGGAACCATACCACGGCTTGGAGCGGCACTTTTACGCTGGAAGCCAATAACGGCATCCACGCTAATAACCCCCATCATGCCGTTATAAAAAACAATGCTATTACCAATTCAGGTTTTGATGGGATTGCCCTTACAGCGGGCGATAAGTATGATTTTTCGGTTTTTGCGAAGGGTGCTGCATTCAGCGTAAAGCTAAAAGATGCATCGGGCATTACATTGGCTGAAGCCGGGTTTAAGCCCGGCAATTCATGGAAAAAATATTCGGCAACGCTAAAACCCGGCAAAACAGTACCCAATGCCATTCTAGAAATAAGCACCACCGGCCAAACTGCTGTTGATATGGTATCGCTGTTCCCTCAAAAAACATTTAAGGGCCGCAAGAACGGCCTGCGTGCCGACCTGGCAGAGGCTGTAGCCAACCTGCACCCCAGGTTTATGCGTTTTCCGGGCGGGTGCGTAGCCCACGGCGATGGCATTGGCAACATATACCGATGGAAGAATACTATAGGCCCGCTTGAAAGCCGTACCCCAATGCGTAACCTGTGGGGCTACCACCAAAGTATGGGGCTGGGTTATTTTGAATATTTTCAGTATTGCGAAGATATGGGTGCCGAGCCCGTGCCGGTACTTGCTGCCGGAGTACCCTGCCAGAATTCGGGTGTGGGCGGCTCAGGCCAGCAATTTGGCATTCCGATGGAGCACATGGACGAGTATGTGCAGGATGTGCTTGACCTGATTGAATATGCCAATAGCAGCGCAACCTCTACATGGGGTAAAAAACGCGCCGAGGCAGGGCACCCGAAACCGTTTAACCTGAAATATATTGGCATAGGTAATGAAGACCTGATAACCGATGTGTTTGAGGAGCGTTACACCATGATAGTTAACGCAGTGCGCCAAAAGTATCCGGATATTGCCGTAATTGGTACCGTAGGCCCGTTTTATGAAGGGTCTGACTACCGCGAAGGCTGGGCCATTGCCGATAAGCTCAAACTACCCCTGGTAGATGAGCATTATTATAACAGCCCGGGCTGGTTTATAAACAACCAGGAATTTTATGACAGCTATGACCGCTCAAAATCTAAAGTATACCTTGGCGAATATGCCTCGTGGGGCAGCACCATATATAACGCTTTGGCGGAAGCCCTGTATCTTACGGCTGTTGAGCGCAATGGTGATGTGGTTAGCATGGCCAGCTATGCGCCCCTGCTGGCGAGGGAGGGTCACACGCAATGGAATCCCGACCTGATATATTTTAACGGCAATGAGGTAAAGCCCACGGTAAACTACTATGTGCAGCAACTCTACGGCAGCAACCCCGGAGATAAGTATCTGCAAAGCTTTGTAAAGCTGAGCGATAACAGCGAGGCCAACAGGCGCTTTGGTATTTCGGCGGTGACCGATGCCGCTACGGGAGACCTTATCGTAAAACTGGTAAATGTATTGCCCGTGGCTATTACGCCCGCTATTGAACTACAGGATATTTCGCCAAAAGGCATGGCATCTTATACAGTGCTTAGCACAACGCCCGGCAGCAAAACGGCGCTGCCGGTAACAAGCAAACTTTCGGCGCAGGCCGCGCTGGAAAAACAACTGCCGCCATATTCATTTACTGTCATCCGATTTAAAACCAAATAGATTATATGAAGAAGTTGAAATTACTTGTGTACTTACTTTTATTTGCCTCACCCTTCGCAAAGGCACAGCAACCGCCTGCAGCAGTGCCAGATAAAGACCTTACAGCATACCTATTTGTTTATTTTACAGGCAACAATGTTGAAGAAGAAGCGGTACGCTATGCCGTTAGCGCCGACGGATATAAATATTATACCCTTAATAATGACAAGCCTGTTATAGACAGCAAAAAGATAAGCTCAACCGGTGGTGTGCGCGATCCGCACATACTGCGCGGGCATGACGGCAAGACATTTTATATGGCACTTACCGATATGACATCATCTAAAGGGTGGGACAGCAATCGGGCTATGGTGTTGCTTAAAAGCAACGATATGGTTAACTGGACAAGCAGCATAGTAAACATACAAAAGGCGTTTGCAGGCAACGACGATTTAAAGCGCGTGTGGGCTCCGCAAACTATTTATGATGCGAAGGCTGACCGATATATGGTATACTTTAGCATGCAGCATGGCAACGGTGCCGATAAAATTTATTATGCCTATGCCAATAAAGATTTTACAGGGTTTGAAGGTGCGCCAAAGCAGTTGTTCTTCCCAAAATCAGGCAAGGCGTGTATAGATGGCGATATTATAGAAAAAGACGGTATATACCACCTGTACTATAAAACGGAAGGCGATAAAGCCGGCATTAAAGTAGCCACTACCAAAGACCTGACTTCAGGGCAATGGATTGAAAACGACAATTACCTGCAACAAACTACCGATGCTGTAGAAGGCGCCGGAGTATTTAAGCTAAATAATACCGATGAATATATACTTATGTATGATGTATATATGAAAGGTAAATACCAGTTTACCAAAAGCACCGATTTAGAGCATTTCTCGGTTATAGATAATGAGGTGAGCATGGATTTTCACCCGCGCCATGGTACGGTATTGCCCATAACCCGTAGCGAGCTTAAAGCGCTGGTACAAAAATGGGGTATGCCTAAAGGATATCCTGCCATAAACAACAATCCTGCATTAGAAGGTTATTATGCCGACCCGGATGTGCTGTACAGCAATAAAACGGGCAAGTATTACATATACCCCACAAGCGATGGTTTTGATGGCTGGGGCGGTTATTATTTTAAGGTGTTTTCATCTGACAACCTGGCCGACTGGAAAGACGAGGGTATTATAATAGACCTTAAAAAAGATGTTACCTGGGCCAACCGCAATGCGTGGGCTCCGTGTATCGTAGAGAAAAAAATTAACGGGCAGTATAAGTATTTTTACTATTTTACTGCAGCACAAAAAATAGGTGTTGCTGTAAGTGATAACCCCACCGGCCCTTTTATCGACAGTGGCAAAGCTCTTGTAGCGCAAAGGCCTGACGGCGTAAAAGACGGCCAGGAAATTGACCCCGATGTATTTACAGATCCTAAAACAAATAAAACCTATTTATACTGGGGTAACGGCTATATGGCCGTAGCCGAGCTAAACGATGATATGGTTAGCCTTAAAACAGGCAGCACTAAGATTATTACCGTAGACAATACTTTTAGGGAAGGTACCTATGTTATTTACCGCAAAGGGACGTATTACTTTATGTGGAGCGAGGACGATACCCGCAGCCCTAACTACAAAGTGCGCTATGGTACGGCAAAATCGCCGGTGGGGCCTATAACCATACCGGCTGATAATATTGTGATACAAGGCAATCCTGAAGAGGGTATATATGCCACGGGGCATAACTCTGTAGTGCAGGTTCCGGGCAAAGATGAGTGGTATATTGTGTACCACCGTTTTAACCGCCCTAACGGTATTAAAATGGGCGATGCCGCTGGGTTTCATAGAGAGGTGTGCATTGATAAACTTCAATTTGATAAAAAAGGGAATATCATAAAAGTGCAGCCCACATTAAAAGGTATTGTACCTTTACAAAAATGATAGCAGCATGAAAAATACAGCCGGATTATTTTTAGGGATGGTTTTCACGATTATTTTTTCGATTCCTGCGTTGGGGCAAAAAAATAACGAAATCCAAACTCTGAATGTGAAAAACAACCTCGATTTTGACCGAAAAGAGGTGGTTGCCCTGCCGGTAAAAAATATTAGTAATTTCCTGAAGGGTAAAGATGAAAAAGCCATAAGGATAAAAAATAACGCTTCGGAAGAATTTATTCCATTACAATGGATTGATTATAATTCCGATGGTAAAAGCGATGAGTTGCTGTTTCAGGCTGAGGTAAAGGCAAATGAAACAGCAGTTTACACGCTGGTTACTGTTGCTGCCACACCTTCGCCTACAGTTAAAATTACCACTTTTTCGCGCTTTGTGCCCGAGCGTACAGACGATTATGCCTGGGAGAACGACAAGGTAGCGTTTAGAACCTACGGCCCGGATGCACAGAAGCGTGCTGAAGAGCACCGTGAAAACGGCACGCTGAGCAGCGGTATCGACCTATGGCTGAAACGCACCAGCGAACCCGTTATAAATAACTGGTACAAAGGTTATTTAACCGACCCGATGTTTTATCATACCGACAGGGGGGAAGGGTATGACCCCTATCATGTTGGGGCAAGCCGTGGTACAGGCGGATCTGGTATCTGGACAGGCGACAGCCTGCTGGTATCTAAAAATTTTACTTCGTACAAAACCATAGCTACCGGGCCTATACGCACCGTTTTTGAGCTCACCTATGCTCCGTGGAGCGATTATGAAGTTAAAGAAACCAAGAGGATATCGCTTGATCTGGGATCAAATTTTTCGAAATTTGAAATAACGTATTCTTCAAAAAAGCCATTGCCCAACTATACTATTGGTATTTCCCTTCATAAAAAGGAAGGCCAATGGAGCCTTTTTAAGGAAAGAGGTGTTTTTATCCATAACGAGACTATAGACAACCTTTTTGTAGGCGAGGGAATTGTAATAGACCCTGCAGTAGTACAGGATGCCTTTGCTAACTTATCTGAAACGCCCGACCAGAGTAACCTTTTAGTTGTTACCAAGACAGCCTCTAAGCTTACCTATTATGCAGGTTTTGCATGGCAAAACGACCTAGAGGCAACAGATAAAGCTGAATGGCTTGCGCTGGTGAGAAATCAAACGCAAATTGTTGCAAGCCCGTTAGAAGTAATCATAAAATAAACATATAAAGCTTGTTTGGCTTATATTTAACCACAATAAGATATATAAAATGACCAAATCAGAATTTAGGTATGCCCACCACCCTGAAGATGCCAAATATTACACCACAGAGGAGCTAAGGGAGCAATTTTTAATCCCTACTCTGTTTGAGCAAGATACCATACACCTTGTTTATACCATGTATGACCGCTACATTGCCGGCGGGGTGCTTCCGGTTACTAAGCCCCTTACTTTAGAAACCATTGAAGAGCTTAAGGCTGATTATTTTTTAGAGCGCCGCGAGCTGGGCATTATAAATGTTGGCGAAAAAGGTACCGTAACCGTAGATGGCACTGTATATGAGCTTGATAAAAAAGAAGCGCTTTATGTAGGTAGAGGCGCTAAAGAGGTTGTTTTTGAAAAATCAGGTGAAGGGCAGCCTTATTTTTACATTAATTCTGCACCGGCGCACCACGCTTATCCTGCAAAGAAAATAGGTAAGGGAGATGCTGAGGTAATAGAGATGGGCGACCATAAAACGGCCAACAGGCGCACACTTAACAAGTTGATAGTAAACAGCATTGTAGAAACCTGCCAGCTGCAAATGGGCTTGACAGAGCTGCACGAAGGCAGTGTGTGGAATACTATGCCTGCACATACGCACACCCGCAGAATGGAAGTTTATTTTTACTTTGACCTGCCACAAGGGCAAACCATTAGTCATTTTATGGGCCAGCCCAATGAAACAAGGCATGTGTTTATGCAAAGCCACCAGGCTATTATAAGTCCGGAGTGGAGTATACACTCGGGGTGTGGTACCAGCAACTACGCTTTTATATGGGGTATGGCGGGAGAAAACCTTGATTATGGCGATATGGACGGCGTAACGCCGGATGGGCTGAAATAGCACAAGTCAAAAGTCTTAGAGTCATAAAGAGGAATTAGTCTCTACCTAATACACAACCAATGAATTTATTTAGTTTACACGGAAAAACAGCGCTTATAACCGGTGGTACACACGGGTTGGGTATGGCTATGGCCGAAGGGCTTGCCAAAGCCGGAGCCGCGCTTATTATAACGGGTACCACGCCATCTAAACTTAAAGATGCATTGCAGCACTACCACAACATGGGGTTTGCTGCGGCGGGCTACCTTTTTGATGTAACCGATGAAGCGGCTGCTATAGAAAACGTTACTAAAATTGAAGCAGAGCACGGCAATATAGATATATTGGTAAATAATGCCGGTATTATAAAGCGTGTGCTGGCTATAGATATGCCTGTAGAAGATTTCAGGAGGGTGATAGATGTAGACCTTGTGGGGGCGTTTATCATGTCGAGGCTGGTAGCTAAAGGCATGATGGCCCGAAGGGAAGGCAAAATAATTAATATATGCTCTATGATGAGCGAGTTGGGCCGCACGAATGTATCAGCGTATGCTGCGGCAAAAGGCGGGCTTAAAATGCTTACTAAAAACCTGGCTACAGAGTGGGCACCGTATAACATTCAGGTAAACGGCATTGGCCCGGGCTATTTTGCTACAGCGCAAACAGAGCCCATACGTGTAGACGGTAATCCATTTAATGATTTTATCATCAGCCGCACCCCGGCAGGCCGCTGGGGAGACCCGCAGGATCTTGCGGGTACCGCTATATTTTTAGCATCCGGAGCCAGTAACTTTATAAATGGGCAAATTATTTATGTAGATGGCGGCATACTGGCCACCATAGGCAAGCCTTCTAACGAATAAACCTATACCGCTTTTACAACCTTACCCGGGTACTTTTGTGTGTAGGTATTAATAAGCTGCATAATGTACTGATTACTTTTATATGGGGTAATGTACTCTTTTACTTCGGCAGGTTTGGTAAAGCCAATATCTGCCGCAATATAGCCCATACCATAAAAGTGGCCGTTTTCTACCCATATGCAGCTGCGCTCATCTGCAAACCTTCCTTTATCTATAATAGCAAAACTGGGCCTGCTATTCCTTAAAAAGTTGATGGCAGCCTGCACTTGCAGGTTGTGCTGCAAAACGTTTGGCAAATCAGCCGTATTCGTGTTTCCCGGCGCTTCTTTGTCTCCTTCTGTACAATACTTACAAAAACGGTGGTCAATGTCAAACTGCTGTGCCAGGCTACGGAGTACATTTACACCATCATGAAGGCTATTAAAAACCTCTATGTTTGCCTGAAATTTATTTAGCTTTCCCATAGCCAGATAGCGGTATCCGCTGCGGGCTTCATATTCAAACAATCCAAATTTAGCTTCAAAGCGCTTTAACGCCCTGTTGTATGTGGGCCATAGCTTTTTAATTTCAGTACATTCCAGCAGCAATGCCATGAGTTCTGTAGCGCATACTTCAAAAGAAATACTGTAAATGTCGCGCAAAAAATGCTGCCGCTGTGAGGTGATTTTATGTCCGCTAAAATGAGATGCCACACGCTTTTTTAAATTAACAGCCTTGCCCACATAGATTACTTTTTTAGCTCCGTTATAAAAATAGTATACACCTGGTTTTTCGGGTAACTGCTCAAAATCAGCGGGGGGCAGGTTAGGTGGGAGGCGCTGGTCCTGGGCCGTTTTTTTAATCATTTTATCAAGCTCGCCATCGGTATCCCATTGCAGCAGGCGCGAAAATAATATAGCAGTCGCGTCGGCATCGCCACCGGCACGGTGACGGTTTTCAAGAACAATATCTAAAGAGCGGCACAGATTGCCCAGGCTGTAAGACCCCAGCCCAGGCCTGATTTTTCGGGTAGCGCGCACGGTGCACAGTTTGCGGGCCGTCCAGTTAAATCCTGCCTGCTCCAGCTGGTGCCGCACAAATGAATAATCAAAATTTACGTTGTGTGCCACAAAAATGCGTCCAGTAAGCATTTCGAACACTGTTTGGGCAACATCATCAAAAACAGGTGCATGGCGCACCATATCATTGTTAATACCGGTAAGGGCAAAAATAGGGAGGGGAATATCTTTTTGTGGGTTTACAAGAGTCTCCCATCGGTGGATAACTTCTATGCCGTTATGGATGATGATGGCAATCTCTGTAATACGGCTGCCACTGGCATTGCCGCCTGTGGTTTCTATATCTACTATGGCATATTCCGGCATCTTCATCCTATCATTATAACGTGGCAATGATATTCAATATTTTTTATCCGGACAAATTATTGCCTGAAAATAATAATATTCTAAGCGATTATTTTATTATAACAAGATAAGCTTTACACGGAGCAAAAAATACGTTAAGCAGAGCATTGCATGGCCTTTTTGCGCGGACTCTGATATTAGGTTATGTCTTGTTCTTTTTTAGTCCACCTCATGCAAATATTTTTAATTGAATGTTTAGTCTAATTAAAAGATTTTCAGGCTTTACAAGAAATGGTAAGTAAAATAGA
>Ga0265780_10005823_pt1 | contig 15494 bp, 13 predicted proteins | sample P1T30metagenome_FD_192432 | JGI IMG/M metagenome (GOLD analysis project Ga0265780, IMG submission 192432) | Plant litter microbial communities from East Loma Ridge, Irvine, California - P1 T30 | ecosystem: Environmental > Terrestrial > Plant litter > Unclassified | place: USA: California... | reverse complement strand
GGGTGGGCCGGACCCACCCGACGATTCCTGCTCACTCGACGGAGGCTGGTCGGAGGCCGGAGAGGCCGGGCCTGTAGAATTGACGGATCATGGCGCAATTCGGTTCACTCTCCGATCGGCTGACCGAGACCTTCCGCAACCTGCGGAGCAAGGGCCGGCTGACCCCGTCCGACGTCGACGGCACCGTCCGCGAGATCCGGCGGGCGCTGCTCGATGCGGACGTCGCGCTCGAGGTCGTCAAGTCCTTCACCGCCTCGGTCCGAGAGCGCGCGCTCTCCGACGAGGTCAACAAGGCGCTCAACCCGGCGCAGCAGGTCGTCCAGATCGTCAACGAGGAACTCGTCGGCATCCTCGGCGGGCAGCAGCGACGGCTCGAGTTCGCCAAGCGGCCGCCGACGGTCATCATGCTCGCGGGCCTCCAGGGTGCGGGCAAGACGACCCTGGCCGGCAAGCTCGGCAAGTGGCTCAAGAAGGACGGCCACACCCCGATGCTCGTCGCGGCGGACCTCCAGCGCCCGAACGCGGTGCAGCAGCTCCAGGTCGTCGGCGAGCAGGCCGGCGTGCACGTCTTCGCCCCGGAGCCGGGCAACGGCGTCGGCGACCCGGTCAAGGTCGCGAAGAACGCCATCAAGGCAGCGGTCGACCAGCAGTACGACACCGTCATCGTGGACACCGCCGGACGTCTCGGCGTCGACGCCGAACTCATGAAGCAGGCCGCGAACATCCGCAAGGCCGTCGACCCGGACGAGGTCCTCTTCGTCATCGACGCGATGATCGGTCAGGACGCCGTCGCGACGGCCCGCGCCTTCCAGGAGGGCGTCGACTTCACCGGCGTCGTCCTGTCGAAGCTCGACGGCGACGCCCGTGGTGGCGCCGCGCTGTCGGTGGCGAGCATCACCGGGCGGCCGATCATGTTCGCCTCCACCGGCGAGGGGCTCGACGACTTCGAGCCGTTCCACCCGGACCGGATGGCGAGCCGCATCCTCGACCTCGGCGACATCCTGTCGCTCATCGAGCAGGCGCAGCAGGCGTTCGACGAGGAGGAGGCCCGCGCGGTCGCCGAGAAGATCGCGAGCGACTCGTTCACGCTCGACGACTTCCTGGCCCAGATGCAGCAGCTCCGCAAGGCGGGTTCGATCAAGGGCATGCTCGGCATGCTCCCGGGCGCCAAGGGCATGCGCGAGGCGCTCGACAACTTCGACGAGAGCGAGATCGTCCGGACCGAGGCGATCATCCAGTCGATGACCAAGCAGGAGCGCCAGCTGCCGAAGCTCCTCAACGGTTCTCGTCGTCTCCGCATCGCCAAGGGTTCCGGCACCACCGTGACCGAGGTGAACGCGCTCGTGAACCGCTTCGAGCAGGCCGCCAAGATGATGAAGACCGTCGCGCGCGGCGGCGTCCCGCAGATGCCGGGCATGGGTCCGATCCCGGGCATGCACGGCGGCAAGAAGAAGCAGCAGCAGGGCGGCGGCAAGAAGAAGAAGGTCGGGAACCCGGCCAAGCGCGCTGCGTTGGCGTCGGGTGCGGCGGCGCAGCCGCAGCAGCAGGCGCCGAGCGGGTCGGGCTTCGGCTTCGGTGGCGCGAAGGGCGGCAAGGCCCCCACCGAGGAGGAGCTGCAGTCCCTGCAGAAGTTCCTGGGTCGCTAGACGCGACCCCGGACAGGAGGCCCGTGGCGGATCCGCCACGGGCCTCCCGTCCGTCCGCGGTGCCGTCTAGAGCGAGTCGCGCAGCTCGCCGACCAGGTGGCGGACGACCGCGCGGAGGTCGCCGCCGTTCTCCCGCGCCACCGAGAGCTGTCGCTGGTAGGAGGCGCCGTCCGCGATCATCGTGTCGAGGTGGTGCAGCTCCTCCTGGCAGCCGAGGCGCTCGGCGATGGGGTCGAGGCGCTGCACGAGGTCGCGGACCTCGTCGGTGACCAGTCGCTCGTCGCCCGCCGTGTTCGTGATGATCTCGGCCTCCATGCCGTAGCGCGCCGCCCGCCACTTGTTCTCGCGGATGAACCAGGGCTGCATGGTCGGCAGGGTCTCGCCGGCGTCGAGCCGGTCGGACATCGCGGTGACGAGGCACTGGACCAGCGCGGTGACGGCGCCGACCTCGCGCAGCGTCGAGATGCCGTCGGAGACCCGGTTCTCGAGCGTCCCCCAGCCCGGCGACGGTCGGATGTCCCAGCGGAGGTCCTTGAACCCCTCGATCACGCCCGTCTTCGTGAGGTCGTCGACGACCTCCTCGAAGTTCGCCCACGCGCCCAGGGCGGGCGGGAGCCCGCCGGTCGGGAGCTGCTGGAACATGAGCGCCCGGTTCGACGCGTAGCCGGTGTCGGTGCCCGCCCAGAACGGGCTCGACGCGGTGAACGCCTGCAGGTGCGGCACGTAGGCGAGCATCGCGCCGAGGATCGGCAGCGCCTTGTCCCGGTGGTCGATGCCGACGTGCACGTGCACGCCCCAGATGAGCATCTGCCGGCCCCACCACCGGGTCCGGTCGATGAGGGTCGTGTAGTGCTCGCTGTCCGGGGTGATCTCCTGCTGGTCCCACACCGCGAACGGGTGCGTGCCCGCGCACATCACCTCGGCGCCGAGCGGCTCGGCGGCGTCGATCACCTCGCCGATGATCCCGGACAGCTCGCTCGTGGCGTCCCGGACCCGGTCGTGCACGCCGGTGACGACCTCGACCGTGTTGGTGAGGAGTTCCTCGGTGACGCGGTCGTGGTCGCCGAGCCGCTGCTGCACCGCCTGGATGACTGCGGGGGCGCGGGGCGCGAGGTCGCCGGTGTCGCGGTCGACCAGCGGCAGCTCCCACTCGACACCGATGGTCGACGGGTGGGATTCTGTGAAGCGGATGTCCATGCGGCCATCCTGCCCGGTCGGTTGTCGGAACGGCACAACGAAGTCGACCGCCGGTCGTGCTCCTCGCGTCACCAGAAGTTCCACGACGGTACTACCGTGGAACCGCTCACCAGGGAATGAGGTTCGCATGCAGTTGGTCGTCCGCGGCACGTCCGCACCGCTCGTCGGGGAGCTCGACATCCCGGTCTCCAAGTACCACGCGCACCGTGCGCTCGTGCTCGCGTCGCTGGCGGAGGGGACGAGCGTCGTCTCCGGGATCAGCACCACCAGGCAGGTCGAGTGGACCGTGGGTGCGCTCCGCGCCCTCGGCGTCGACGTCAGGCGGCGGGGGAACGAGTACCACGTCACCGGCCTCGGCGGCCGGTACCGGGCGACCGACGTCGTCGACCACGGCTCCCGGGGCGCGGACGGTGTCCTCAACATGGGCAGTTCCGGCACGACGCTGTACTTCATGACCGGGCTGGCATCCCTCGCCGACCGGCCGATGACGCTCACCGGCATGAAGTACTTCCAGCGCCGCCCGATCAAGGCGCTGCTCACCTCGCTGACCCAGATGGGCGTCGAGCTCGAGGCCACGAACGACTGCCCGCCGGTGACCGTGCAGCCGAGGCGCCCGCGCGGCGGGGACGTGCAGATCGCCGGGACGCTGTCGCAGTGGATCTCCGGGCTCCTGCTCGTCGCGCCGTTCGCCGAGCAGGAGACGCGCATCCACGTCACCGGGGGTCGGCTGAACGAGCAGCCCTACGTCGAGCTGACCGTCCGCATGATGCGGCAGTTCGGGCTCACGGTCGAGGTGTCCGACGACTGGCTCGAGTACCGGATCCCGGCGGGGCAGCAGGCCACCCCGCACGACTACGTGATCCCGCCGGACATCGGTTCGGCCGCCTTCGGCATCGCGGCGGCCGGCATCCGCGAGTCGAACGTGCTGCTCCGCGGCGTGACGTCGACCACCACCGCCGGGACCGACCACCCGGAGAGCGAGTTCCTCGACCTCGCGACGGCGATGGGCGTGCCGATGCGCATCGACGAGGAGACCGGCTTCGTGCGCATCGAGCACGACGGCTCACCGCTGCGGCCCCTCGACATCGACTGCCAGCCGATCCCCGACCTGTTGCCGGTCCTGTCCACGATGGCGACCTTCGCCGAGGGCACGACCCGCCTCTGGAACGTCGCCCACATCCGGTTGAAGGAGTCCGACCGCGTCGCGGCGATGCTCCAGCTCAACCGGATGGGGGGCCGCGCCGAGCAGGGGGCGGACGAGCTCCGTGTGACCGGTGTCCGACCGGGCGACCTGCACGGCTCGCCGATGTCCTCGTTCAACGACCACCGGGTGCTCATGTCCCTCGCGGTCGCCGCGTCGCGGGCCGAGGGCACGTCGACCCTGACGTACCCCCGCGCCTACCGGATCTCGTACCCGACGTTCCTCGAGGCGATGAACACGGTCGGACTCGACATGGAGGTCGGCGACGGACGCACCGCGGCGGCGGCTCCGGACGACCGCCTCGACGCGGCCGCAGCCGCCGGTGTGGCCACCGACCTCGGCGACCCGCAGCCGGCGACGGACGGGACGGGGTCCGACGCACCGACGACGGACGTCGTCGACGCGGACCCGCTCGTGCTCAGCGAGCAGGTGCGCCGACTCGCCGACGAGGACCCCGACGGGGTCGCCGTCATCGAGGTCGGCGGCCCCCGACCGGTGGAGACCACCTGGCGCGAGCTGCAGGACGAGGCCGACAAGGTCTCCGCGCTGCTGCTCGAACTCGGTGTGCGACACGGGGAGTCCGTCGCCATGCAGCTGCCGAACTGGCGCGAGTTCGTCTCCATCACGCTCGGCGCGGTCCAGATCGGCGCCGTCGCCACACCGATCATGCCGGTGTTCGGGCCGCGCGAGACGACGATGACGCTCGCCCGGTCCCGCGCCCGGGTGGTGTTCCTGCCCAACGTGTTCCGCAAGCGCCGCCCGGCGCTCGAACTCCTCGACGTGGTCGACGAGGCGAGGGCGCAGCAACGTCGGCTGTCGCTCGAGCACGTCGTCGTGCTCCGCTCCGAGGCCAGGGGCCAGGGGGACACCCCGACGAACCAGCCGCCGCTGCCGGCGGACGCGATGGACCGCGTCGCCGCCAGTCAGTGGAACTGGCGGTACTGGGACACCGCGCTCGACGCCGTCGAGGTGGACATCGAGCAGATCGCCTCGCACGCACCCGGCCCCGACGACGTCTGCCAGCTGCTGTTCACGAGCGGGACCACGGGGGAGCCGAAGGGGGTCCAGCACCCGCACCGCACGCTCGGGCTCGCGACCGCGATGCACGTCGCGCAGTCCGGCCTGACGAGCGCCGACCGGATCTACATCCCCTCGCCGCTCGCGCACCAGACGGGCTTCCTCTACGGCATGCTGCTGGCGTTCCGGCTCGGCGCGCCGCAGGTCATCCAGCCGGTGTGGGACGGCAGGGTGGCGCTGGAGCAGGCGTTCGGGGAGGCGCGGGCGACGTTCGTGCAGTGCGCGACGCCGTTCCTCACCGACCTGGTCGACCTGGTCGAGGCCGGCGCGCCCACCCCGGAGAGCCTCCGCGTGTTCGTCCCGACCGGCGCGGCCGTGCCCCGGGCGCTGGCACAGCGGGCGAGCGAGGTGCTCGGCAGCGCCATCCTCGGCGCGTTCGGCACGAGCGAGACCTGTCTGGGTGCACTCTCCAGCCCGAACGACGAACCGGCCGACGCGTACGGCCACGACGGACGTGCGCTGCCGGGCATCTCGATCCGGATCGTCGACGACGAGGGCAACGACCTGCCGGCGGGCACCGAGGGCAACTTCGAGCTGTCGTCGCCGACGATGTTCGACGGGTACCTCGACCGGCCGGACCTCACCGACGACGTCTTCACCGAGGACGGCTGGTACCGCACCGGCGACCTGGCGACGGTCGACGAGAAGGGCTTCCTCTCCATCACCGGCCGCGTCAAGGACGTCATCAACCGCGGCGGCGAGAAGATCCCCGTCGTCGAGATCGAGAACCTGCTCTACCAGCACCCGCTGGTGACCGACGTCGCCATCGTCGCGATGCCCGACGAACGCCTCGGCGAGCGGGCCTGCGCCTTCGTGGTGCCGGCGGCCGGTGGAGAACGGCTGGACTTCACAGCCATGCAGCAGGCGCTCGACAAGGCCGGTGTGAGCAAGTACTACTGGCCTGAACGGCTCGAGTCCATCGCCGAGCTCCCGCGCAACGCGGTGGGCAAGGTGCAGAAGAACGTCCTGCGCGAGCAGGCTGCCGCGCTCGTCGCGACGAAGGAGAACTGACACGATGACGATCGTCGACCAGACGACCACGGCCTTCGACGAGGCCGCCTTCCAGCAGCTCAAGGCCGAGGTCACCGAGTGGGTCCGCGGCCGCGGCGAGGAGTGGGCGAACGAGATCGAGCGAACCGGGCAGGTCGCGCCGGAGCTCTTCCAGGAGCTCAAGGAGCACGGCTGGCTCTCGCTCGCGGCGCCCGCCGAGCTGGGCGGGCGGGACATCCCGTTCTCGCGCTACCTCGAGGTCATGGAGATCGTCTCGCGCTCGCACGCCTCGATCCGCATGCTCGTGCACGTCATCAACGGCACGTGGCGCGCCATGCAGCCGTACGCGACGCCGGAGCAGATCGAGGACGTCGTGAAGCCGTCCGTCGCGGGCGACAAGCGCGTCGCGTTCACCCTGACCGAGGCGACCGCGGGAACCGGCGCGGACATCCGCACGACGGTCCGGCGCGAGGGCAACACCTACGTGATGAACGGCGAGAAGCACCTCATCACGTTCGGCGTCACGGCCGACTACTGGCTCATCGCCGCGCGGCTCGAGGGCACGTCCGGGCAGGACGGCACGGTCGCGTTCCTCATGCCGAACTCCGGGCTGCCCGGCGCCGAGGTGATCGACGACTCCGACACCATGGGCATCCGCGGCACCGACCACGCGATCCTGCGGTTCACCGAGACGCCGGTCCCCGCCTCCGCCCGCCTGGGCGAGGAGGGCCAGGGGCTCGAGGTCGCCCTCGGCGGCTTCCTGCTGCCGAGCCGCGTCTCCGTCGCGATGAGCGCCGTCGGTCTCGCCGAGCGGGCCAACGAGCTCGCCGTCGAGTACGCGAACCGGCGCGAGACGTTCGGCAAGAAGCTCGCCAGCCGTCAGGCCATCCAGTTCTACCTGGCGGAGAACTACGCCGACATCGCCGCCGCCCGCGCCCTCGTGCTCGAGGCCGCCCGCGCCTACGAGGACGGCCGCCCCGACGCCGCCACGCTCTCCAGCGCCTCGAAGATGGTCGCGGTCGACATGCTCGCCCGCGTCACCGACAAGGCGCTGCAGGTGCACGGCGGGCAGGGCTACTGGAAGCGCAACACGATCGAGCGCGTCTACCGCGACGCCCGCGCGCAGCGCTTCGAGGAGGGCACCAACGAGATCCAGAAGCTGATCGTCGGCCGCGCCGTCGTCACCGGCCAGGCCAGCTTCTAGCACGCACCCACCCGACGGGCGGGAGGCGCGGTGCCGGCAGGTACCGCGCCTCCCCTCCGGCACCACGCACGCAAAGGACCCACGTGACCGACCCCACCAACGCACCCATCGCGCTCATCACGGGCGCCTCCCGCGGCATCGGCCGCCTGCTCGCGCAGAAGCTCGGCCAGCGCGGCGTCACGGTGGTCGTGACGTACAAGGGCAACGCCGACCTCGCCGAGGACTCGCTCGCCGACGTCCGTGCGGCCGGCGGCGACGGCATCACGGCCCAGGTCGACATCGAGCAGCCGGAGTCGATCGACGCGCTGTTCGACACCGTGCGCGACACCTACGGTCGCCTGGACATGTTCGTCGCGAACGCCGCAGCGAGCGCGTTCAAGCCCGTCGCCGACCTCAAGCTGCACCACCTCGACCGCAGCTACGCCACGAACGCGCGCTCCTTCGTGCTCGGCGCGCAGCGCGCCGCGGAGCTCATGGACCGCGGCGGCCGGATCGTCGTGGTGACGTCGTACGGGTCGCTCCGGGCGTTCCCCACCTACGCGGCGCTGGGCGCGGCGAAGGCCATGACCGAGGCGTACACGAAGTACATGGCGGTCGAGTTCGGTCCGCGGCAGATCACGGTCAACGCGGTCAACGGCGGACTCATCGACACCGACTCGCTCGACTACTTCTACAACGCCGTGCCCGGCATGGCGCCGATGGGCTCGGTCCTCGAGAAGCTGCCGCTGCAGCGTCCGGGCACCGCGGACGACATGGCCGACGCGGTCGACTTCCTGCTCTCGGACCGGGCGTCGTACATCACCGGGCAGACCCTGTCCGTCGACGGCGGACTCACCGTCATCGCGCCGCCGTACTGGGCGGACACGACGTCGCCGCTGCGCGACGCGGTCCTCCCCGCCGCCGGCGACACGGCAGAGTAGGGACATGAGCACCGTCGCCCTCCCGGACCTCGCCGTCGTCGCCTCGCCGTGGACGCTCGGGCCGCTGCACCTGCCGAACCGGGTGGTCATGGGCTCGATGCACACCGGCCTCGAGGTGCACGACGACGGCGGGGCCGGGATGGCGGCGTTCTACCGCGAGCGGGCGGCGGGCGGTGCGGCGTGCATCATCACCGGCGGCATCGCGGTCAGCGACGAGGCCCGGGGCGGGCCGGACTTCGCGGTGTTCGGCGTCGGGGGAGCGGACGAGCGCTTCCGGGCGGCGGTCGAGGCCGTCCACGACGAGGGCGGGACGATCCTCGCGCAGCTCTTCCACGCGGGGCGCTACGCGCTGGTGTCCGGGCTCGTCGACCGGCACGGAGCCCCGCAGCGCGCGGTCGCCCCGTCCCCGCTGCCCTGGGCCGCCGCGCGCGGGGTGGTGCCGGAGGAGCTGACGGCCGCCGAGGTCCGGCGGACCATCGAGGACTTCGCCGCCGCGGCGCGCTCCGCGCGGGACATCGGCTTCGACGGCGTCGAGATCATGGCGTCCGAGGGTTACCTCGTCAACCAGTTCCAGTCGCCGCTGACGAACCTGCGCACCGACGAGTGGGGCGGCACCCCGGAGAAGCGTCGTCGCTTCGCGGTCGAGGTCGTCCGCGCCGTCCGGCAGGCGGTCCCCGAGCTCGCCGTCACGATCCGGCTCTCCGGGGCCGACCTCATGCCGGGCTCCTCGACACCGGACGACGTCGACGCGCTCGTGCTCGACCTGCTGCCGCTCGGCCTCGACGGCCTGTCCGTCGGCATCGGCTGGCACGAGTCCCGCACCCCGACCGTGCAGGCCGCGGTGCCGCACGGCGCGTGGATCACCACGGCGAACCGGATCGCCGCGCTCGTGAAGGGCTCCGCCCACCCGGGCGTCAAGGTCATCGCGTCCAACCGGATGACGGACCTCCGCGACGGCGAGGCCGTGCTCGACGACGGGCTCGTCGACGCCGTCGCCCTCGCCCGACCGTTCCTGGCGGACCCCGCGATCGTGCGGCGGTCGCTCGCCGGGCAGTTCGACCTCGTCAACACCTGCATCGGGTGCAACCAGGCGTGCCTCGACCGCTCGATCGTCGGACAGCCGGTCTCCTGCCTCGTCAACCCGCGCGCCGCCCGCGAGGTGGCGTTCCCCGCCCGCCCGACCGCGTCGCCGAAGCGCGTCGACGTCGTGGGCGGCGGCCCCGCCGGACTCGCCGCCGCGGTCGACGCCGCTCGGCGCGGACACACGGTGACCCTCTGGGAGGCGTCCGACCGGCTCGGCGGGCAGTTCGACCTCGCGGCGCTCGTGCCCGGCAAGGAGGACTACGCGGCGACGGTCCGTTCCGCGCGCACCGAGCTCGAGCAGCGCGGCGCCACGATCCACCTGGGGCGGCCGGCGACCGCGGCGGACCTGACCACGAGCGACGCCGTGGTGCTGGCGCCCGGGGTGGTGCCGCGGGCCGTCGAGGTCCCGGGAGCCGACCTGCCGCACGTCCGCTCCTACGAGCGGGCCCTCCGGGAGGGCGTGCCCGAGGGCACCGTCGCGATCATCGGCGGCGGTGGCATCGGCGTCGACACCGCGGCGTTCCTCACCGAGTCACCGGACGAGACCGTCCGCGCCGCCGAGTTCGCGGCCCGGTGGGACGTCGACGTGGCCGAGGAGATCGTCGGCGACCTGCCGCAGCGGCAGCCGACCGCCGACCGCACCGTCCGCCCGGGGGTCCAGGTCACGGTGCTCCGGCGCACCGGCAAGTTCGGCCAGGGGGTCGGGCTCACCTCGCGCTGGGTCGCCCTCGGACGGCTCCGCGACGCCGGCGTCCGGATGGTCGGCGGCGTGCAGGAGTACCTCCGGATCGAGCCGGGGACGCTGTGGATCCGCGACGAGGACGGCGAGGAGCGGGCCGTCCCCGCGGACACCGTGGTGGTCTGCGCCGGGCAGGAACGGGCGCTCGACGACGAGCACGGGCTCCCGTCGGCGCTCCGCGACGCGGGCGTGCCGTTCGCGGTCGTCGGCGGTGCGCGGGACGCGCGGAGCGTCGACGCGGTCCGTGCCACGTCCGAGGCGCTCGAGGCGGTCCGGCGACTCGCACCGTAGCGGCGCGTCCCGACTCGCTTCTCGCTCGGAAACCTGCAAGAATGAACGGTCGAATCGTGTCCGCTCGACCCTCTATCCAGCGGTGCACGTTCTCATCGAGCTTCCACCGCGCGTGCCCCCACGCCCGCGGTTCCGGTTCAACCACAACAACACGCAACAGGAGTAATTGTGGCTGTCAAGATCCGTCTCAAGCGTCTCGGAAAGATCCGTGCGCCGTACTACCGTGTCGTCGTCGCCGACTCGCGCACCAAGCGCGACGGTCGCGTGATCGAGGAGATCGGCAAGTACCACCCCACCGAGGAGCCCTCGGTCATCGAGATCAACTCGGACCGTGCGCAGTACTGGCTCGGCGTCGGCGCGCAGCCGACCGAGCAGGTCGCCGCCCTCCTCAAGCTCACGGGTGACTGGGGCAAGTTCAAGGGCGAGGGTGACACCGAGTCCAAGGTGAAGGTCGCCGAGCCGAAGCAGGCGTTCGAGGCTGACGCCTCGAAGAAGCCGGTGCTCAAGCCGAAGTCGGAGAAGAAGGCCCCCGAGGCCCCCGCCGCCGACGAGGCCGCCAGCGACGACGCCGCCGAGACGACCGAGGCCTGATTCCTTGCTCGAATCCGCGCTGACGCACCTCGTCAAGGGGATCGTCGATCACCCTGACGACGTGCGCGTCGCCAGTTCCACCTCCGCGCGGGGCGAGGTCCTCGAGGTGCGTGTGCACCCCGAGGACCTCGGCCGCGTGATCGGTCGCGCCGGACGGACCGCGAAGGCGCTCCGCACCCTCGTCTCGGCCCTCGCCGACGGCAAGCGGGTCCGGGTCGACGTGGTAGACACCGATTCCTAGGGAGACGACCCAGCTCCGGGTGGGTCGAATCACGAAGGCGCACGGGCTCAAGGGCGGCATCAAGCTCGAGCTCTACACCGACGACCCGGACCGTCGGTTCACGCGCGGAGCGGTCTTCACGCTCCAGGTCCCGGCCGAGTCACCGTGGTCGGGTCGCACGATCACGCTCGACGAGCTCCGCTGGTACAACGGGCACCCGGTCGCCTTCTTCGAGGGCGTCGCGGACCGCACGGCCGCCGAGACCCTCGCGCGTGCGATCCTCTGGGTCGAGCAGGACGCCGACGCCGACACCGGTGAGGACGACGCCTGGTACGACCACCAGCTCGTCGGGCTCCGCGTCCTCCGCGACGGCGTCGAGGTCGGCACCGTCGCGAGGGTCGACCACTTGCCCGCTCAGGACCTGCTGGCCGTCGACACGCCCGACCGCGGCGAGGTGCTCGTGCCGTTCGTCTCGGCCATCGTGCCGACCGTCGACATCGCCGCGGGCACCGTCGTCGTCACCCCGCCCACGGGGCTGTTCGAGGAGCCGGAGGACACCTCCCGGCCGGAGACCGTGACACCGCCACCGGCGTCCGGCGACGCCGAGCAGGAGTAGCGCGCGTGCGCATCGACATCGTCACGATCTTCCCCGAGTTCTTCTCGGTGCTCGACGTCTCACTGCTCGGCAAGGCGCGGCAGGGCAAGATCCTCGACCTGCACGTGCACGACCTCCGGAACTGGACGACCGACCGGCACCGCACCGTCGACGACACTCCGTACGGCGGGGGAGCGGGCATGGTGATGAAGCCCGAGCCGTGGGCGCAGGCACTCGACGCGCTCTTCCGTGCGGACGGATCGTCGACCCTCGTCGTGCCCACCCCGGCCGGGACGCCGTTCACGCAGCCCATCGCGCGCTCGCTCGCGGCGACCTCGGAGCACCTCGTGTTCGCCTGCGGCCGGTACGAGGGGATCGACGCCCGCGTCTTCGAGTGGGCGGCCTCCCGTGCCACCGTCGTGGAGCTCTCGCTCGGCGACTACGTGCTGAACGGCGGCGAGGTCGCCGCCATGGCGATGATCGAGGCCGTCGGGCGACTGGTCCCCGGTGTCGTCGGCAACCCGGAGTCGCTCGTCGAGGAGTCGCACGAGGACGGGCTCCTCGAGTACCCGTCGTACACGAAGCCCGCGGTGTGGCGCGAGCTCGCGGTGCCCGAGGTGCTGCTCAGCGGACACCACGCCCGCGTCGCCGCCTGGCGGCACGAGCAGCAGGTGGAGCGGACGCGTCGCGTCCGCCCGGATCTGCTGCCGGACGCGTAGCACGCCGCTGGCAGCGTTTCGGTCGCACGACGCGCCGCCTGTGAGCGTTCCCGTCGCACGACGCGCCGACGGCGCGGGACGTGAGCGGCAGGTGGTGCGACCAGGGCGGGCGTGTTCCGGACGGGAGGCGCGGTGCGGGCCGGTACCGCGCCTCCCGTCCGTCACCGGGCGCGCTCGGCGCGACGCAGGGTGAGCACCTCCGGTCCCGCTTCCGTGACCGCGACCGTGTGCTCGACGTGCGCAGCGCGGGACCCGTCGACACTCCGCAGCGTCCAGCCGTCGTCGTCCTGGACGAGCTCGTCCGTGCCCTGCATGAGCCAGGGCTCGATCGCGACGACGAGGCCCGGTCGGAGCTTGAGGCCGCGGCCCGGCCGCCCGTCGTTGGGCACGTGCGGTTCGCCGTGCATCGTCCGACCGACGCCGTGCCCGCCGAACTGCGTGTTCACGGAGTAGCCGGCGTCCTTCGCGACCCGGCCGACCGCGGACGAGACGTCGCCGAGCTTGTCGCCAGGACGGAACTGCTCGATGCCCGCGACGAGCGCCCGCTCGACGGTGTCCACGAGCCGCTGGTCCTCGTCTCGGGGCGTGCCGACCTGCACGGTGACGGCGGAGTCCGCCACCCAGCCGTCCACGCTCGCGGCGAAGTCGAGGCTGACGAGGTCGCCGTCGGCGAGGACCCGGTGGTGGGGCAGCCCGTGCAGGGCTGCGTCGTTCACCGAGGTGCAGAGGTTCCTGCCGAAGGGGGAGCGGCCGAACGACGGGTGGTAGTCGACGTAGCAGCTCACGGCGCCGCGGTCGGCGATCATGCGCTCGGCGACCCGGTCGAGGTCGAGCAGGTCCACGCCGACGTCGACGGTGTCGAGGAGTTCGTCGAGGACGTCGGCGACGAACCGGCCGGCGGTGCGGAGGCCGTCGAGCTCGGCGGGGGTGCGCAGTTCGATCATGCGTCCATCCTGCCCGTGTTGGCGGGGCGGGTCGTTCTGTGGCAGGATTGTCCGATGTGCCCTGGCTGGACTCTGCCACGGGGGAGTCGCCGACACCGGGCACACACTCACTTACCGCAACCGATCCGCGGCGACCCGTGCGCGTCCGCAGAGAGTGACCCATCATGAGCCAGCTCCTCGACCACGTCGACGCAGCGTCGCTGCGCACCGACGTCCCGGACTTCCGTCCCGGCGACACCATCAAGGTGCACGTCAACATCATCGAAGGCACGCGCTCGCGTGTCCAGGTGTTCCAGGGCGTCGTCATCGGCCGCCAGGGTCACGGCCTCGGCGAGACCTTCAAGGTCCGCAAGGTGAGCTTCCAGGTCGGCGTCGAGCGCTGGTTCCCGGTGCACTCGCCGATCATCGACCACATCGAGATCGTCACCAAGGGTGATGTCCGTCGTGCGAAGCTCTACTACCTCCGCGAGCTCCGCGGCAAGGCGGCCCGCCGCAAGATCAAGGAGAAGCGCGACAACTGATCGCCTTCACAGCGAGCGTCCGCGAGCCGGACTCCGCTGTCGGCCCCTCGTCCATGTACGGTTGTGCATCGACGGGGGGCCTTCTCCGTGCTGGCTCCTCGCGGGACCCGCGGGGTCGTGACGGCCCCGTCGAGGGCTTGTGGTGTGTGAACGAGAGCGGAAATGACGGACACGACTGACGAAACCGGGCAGCGGCCCCGGATCGAGAAGCGGCGCAACGGTGTCCTCACCTTCATCCGTGACCTCGTCATCATCTTCCTCGCGGCACTGCTCGTGTCGTTCCTCGTCAAGACGTTCCTGATCCGGTCGTTCTACATCCCGTCGGCGTCGATGGAGAACACGCTGCAGATCAACGACCGGGTGATCGTCAACGAACTCGTCCCGAACGTGGTCTCGCTGAAGCGCGGCGACGTGGTGGTCTTCAAGGACCCGGGCGGGTGGCTGACCGGATCGGACGTGCCGAACGTCACGCCGGACACCCAGCCCGCCAAGGCCATCGACTGGCTCCTGACGCAGGTCGGACTCGGCACCGGCGACAGCGACGACCACCTCATCAAGCGGGTCATCGGCCTGCCGGGTGACAAGGTCTCCTGCTGCAACGACCTCGGCCAGATGTCCGTCAACGGCGTCCCGATCAAGGAGCCGTACCTCAAGCTCCCCGCCGGTGCCCCCGCCTCGGCGACCGACTTCTCCGTCACCGTGCCGAAGGGCACCATCTGGGTGATGGGCGACAACCGGAACGACTCGAAGGACTCCCGGTACAACGGCGACACGCCCTCGAAGGGGTTCGTCCCGCTCTCCGACGTCACCGGACGGGCGTTCGTGATCTCCTGGCCGTCCAGCCGGTGGACCTGGCTCGACGACCACCCCGAGGTCTTCGCCGGCGTGGAGGAGAAGGACGAGTGACCGCCGTCCGTCCGTCGCTCCGTCTCGAGAAGAAGCTCCTCGGTGAGGGGCGTCTGACCGTGATCGGCATGGACGAGGTCGGTCGCGGCGCGATCGCCGGACCGGTCGCGGTCGGCGTCGCCGCGGTGACGATCGACATCGGGCGGGTACCGCAGGGCCTGGCCGACTCGAAGCTGCTCACCGCCCCGCGGCGGGAAGCACTGGACCCGGTCGTGCGTCGGTGGACCCGGACCGCGGTGGGCATGGCGTCCGCGACCGTCGTCGACGAGCAGGGCATCGTGCCCGCGCTCGGGCAGGCGGGAGCCGCAGCACTCCACACGCTCGTCGACGAAGGGCTGTCCCTCGACGGGGCGGTGGTCGTCCTCGACGGCTCGTTCGACTGGCTGACCCGTGCCGTGCCGCTGACCCTGCGGACGCCGTCCGACCCGCTCGAGGTCGTCGTGCGCGTCAAGGCCGATCGTGACTGCGCCTCGGTCGCGGCGGCGTCGGTCGTCGCGAAGGTCGCTCGGGACGCCCTGATGACGGCGGCCCACGACGACGCCCCGCACTACGCCTGGGCGTCGAACAAGGGGTACGGGTCGACGGCGCACTACGACGCGATCCGGTCCGTGGGGGCGCACGAGCTGCACCGGAAGAGCTGGCTGCACCAG
>Ga0265780_10005822_pt1 | contig 15495 bp, 14 predicted proteins | sample P1T30metagenome_FD_192432 | JGI IMG/M metagenome (GOLD analysis project Ga0265780, IMG submission 192432) | Plant litter microbial communities from East Loma Ridge, Irvine, California - P1 T30 | ecosystem: Environmental > Terrestrial > Plant litter > Unclassified | place: USA: California... | reverse complement strand
CCAAAGTGCTGTCGATTGGTGGCGACGGCGCGCCCAAGGCGAAGGTCCTGACGATTGGCGCTGACGCAACAGCGCCGAAGGTCGAGAAGGCCGGACAGACCAAGGTTCTCTCCATTGGAACTCCAGCAGCGCCGTCGGCAGCGAAGGAGAACGTCGACAAGGGCGCACCAGAGGCTGGAGCCAAAGTCGCCGCCGCCAAAGCCATCGAGAAGACGGGCGAAACCACACCAGCCGCTTCCGGCCGCACATCGCCAACGCCATCATCCGGTCGCAACAGTCCTTCACGGTCGGAAAAGCCAGCCGCGAAGGCGGTGGACGTTGAGAAGGAGCTCGAAGATGTTGACGAGGCGACCCTGGCCGAGATGTACGGAAAGGAGCACGTCAACATCATCTTCTTGGGTCACGTCGACGCCGGAAAGTCGACACTTGGAGGTAGCATCTTGATCAGCACGGGCATGGTCGACGAACGAACCCTGGACAAGTACAAGCGAGAGGCAAAGGACGCTGGCCGAGAGACATGGTACATTTCATGGGCGCTCGACCTGAACAAGGAGGAGCGTGCGCAGGGCAAGACCATTGAGGTCGGTCGAGGATTCTTCGAGACAGAGAAGCGCCGGTACTCCATTCTCGACGCCCCTGGTCACAAGACATACGTGCCCAACATGATTGGTGGTGCTTCCCAAGCCGATGTTGGTGTTCTCGTCATCTCAGCCCGAAAGGGTGAGTACGAGACCGGTTTCGAGAAGGGTGGCCAGACCCGTGAGCACGCCATGTTGGCAAAGACGCAGGGTGTCAACAAGCTCGTCATCGTTGTCAACAAGATGGACGACCCTACTGTCGAGTGGTCCGAAGAGCGGTACAAGGAATGCACGTCCAAGCTTGTCCAGTTCTTGAAGGGTGTTGGGTACAACCCCAAATCCGACATCGCCATGATGCCCGTCAGCGCGCAGACTTTCACCGGTATCAAGGAGCGCGTGCCAAAGGATCTGGCACCCTGGTATGATGGTCCTTCTCTTTTGGAGTACCTGGATGGCATGCAGGCGCTCGAGCGTAAGCTAAACGCTCCGTTCATGATGCCCATCGCCGCCAAGTACAAGGACATGGGAACCATGGTAGAGGGCAAGATTGAATCTGGTAAGCAGCCTTTCCCTCGAGGCACAATTAGCGGCACTGACAGTTGCAAGGTATCATCAAGAAGGAGAACAAGTACATCATGATGCCAAACCGACAGATGATCCACATCTCCGCCCTTTACGGAGAACAAGAAGACGAAATCCCTGCCGCAACGTGCGGTGACCAAGTGCGCATTCGTTTGCGAGGTGTTGAAGAAGAAGATATCCTGCCAGGATATGTGCTTTGCTCACCGAAGCGACCAGTCCACTGCGTTTCAACATTTGAGGCGCAGGTTGTGCTCCTGGACCTCAAATCGATCATGACGGCCGGCTTCAACTGCGTACTGCACGTCCACTCGGCACAGGAAGAAGTTACCATCTCAGCATTACTGCACAAGCTCGAGAAGGGCACAGGCCGCAAGAGCAAGAAGGCTCCGGGTTTCGCGACCAAGGGCATGAGCATCATTGCGCGGTTGGAAGTCACAGGCACGGCAGGGTCCATCTGTGTCGAGCGATTCGAAGACTACCCACAACTTGGAAGATTCACTCTTCGGTAAGTTTCAGATGCAAGCGCACAAGTCAACACACGCTAACAGATTCCCAGTGACCAAGGTCAGACCATTGCTATTGGCAAGATCACGAAGCTGATCACAGCGGAGAACGCTTAAGCGCAGAACGACTAAAAGTTTGAGTGAGCGAACTGTTCGGATTCGTACCGGCTAGCATTTCACGGATTTATGCATCATGAAGTCTTGGTGAGATATCTAGAGGTCTTTGCCAAGGGCATCCCATATAGATCTGCAATTACACGTGTTCAAAAGCAATAGTCTCGTGCATTTTCCAGTCGTCGCAAATGATCATTCTTCCAGGATTAGAATTTGTTTCACTGGTTTTGGATGTGTATCCTGCCGCAGGGCGATGCGAGACAAGCCTTTTAGTGCCGCAATCTACAGCAACTCTAAACGTCTTTCCCGACACGGAAGGTCTTGGACATGCCCTTTTCCCCTACAACTCCACCTATCTGCGGCGGAATACAATATTTTGAGCAAACGATAGCACTGTTATATGCGAGATGGTGCGTTCTGGTTTTCTGCCATTGATGGTGTGTACTTTAGGAGTATATGCACCATCGTGACTATCACTTAGTTGCTTGTGAAGAAGCGATTTGAAAAAGCTTAGCGTCAAGTTACATTCTAGATCGATTTGCACTGCATATTGACTACCAAATCGTCAGCGTATACGAGAATCAAGAGAGACTAGAAGCAGGGTTTGAATTACGCGGTGGATCAGTGGGTGGAATCAATGCGACTCTTTCATGAGGTATGCCAAAGCCCGTACTGGTTGTCTCCAGGGTAGCGGAGGCTATGGGCAACTTTCCGTCAACGAGCCAATTGGCGTGAGACTCGAGTATGTAGCCAGGAGCTCTTCCGTAAAACTAACTTTGGTCTGGACCCAAAATGCGCATTTGCCTGTATCCAGCGGTGAGTTCAGCAGCTTTCGGTAGACGTGGGTTGCGGTGAGGCTGACGCCTAATCACAAGTCCCATCTTACTCAGACCTTTCTCGATGACAGTATCATACTAATCCAACCACTGCCTGCGAGCCTCTCAAGCGTTTTGAGGGCTCTATGTTGTAGGACCCTCATTCAGAGCCACCAGTGGCAGGTTGGACTTTGGTTTGTGAGCTATGAAGACCGCCAAAAAAGGTCAGTAAAGCGCAGCAAAAGAATCTTCAACAAAGTCACGAGAGTGTTATTGTCATAGAATTCATAATCAGAGATTCATATTCAGAGTGCTAAGCTATCAACGAAATCAACGAGTGGAATTCAGACATCAACCTTAATGATGCAGGCTACATATTGTAATTTACAAGGAATGTAATGAAATCTTCAATACAGACCAATTTATGCAGGTCTCAGCGTACGCTCACGGTTGTACGTAATACGAGCCTCAAGTAATATGGTCAGCTAGTCCGCGCCACATGCGGCCGGTCAGCATGCGGTATGGTACCTTGACGCTACCTACAGCACCGCTCATCTTATTTCTCAAAGGATCGTGTGAGCTTCTCTCCATTCCTCTTTCGGCACGTGGTAAACCCTGTTCAAGGCATGCTAGGTCGCACGTTCCAGGTATCCTGTTGTGCGACATGACAGCTCCATGCTGAGTATCCTTCTCGAATCCAGAGGGAATTTGTCTTACGGGAGATGCATGGAGTCTCGGACAGGTCCGAATGTGCCAACTGGGCTAGGATACATCCATCTAGTAATACCAAGGGATTGAAAATTGAGGCTCGATATCATAGTTTTCCTTAAGCCAGGTCCGCCATACACACTTCGTACTGTTCATTAACAATTTCTCATCCAACTCATCTGTCAAAATGGCGACATATCTTTTTCCAGCCGGAAAACATGCCAGATCATCTTCCAGTGCACCCCACAAACCGTTTGCTATTCCTAGACATTTGTTCAACATCGTTCGCGGAGCCAACGACGCCATCGACGCGCTGCAGCTATTCCTCAAACTCCTTCGCGAAAATGACTTCGACATAAACTCTCCCGGATATATGGCATTTGATGCTCACGTGGGTGACACAGCCTGCCAACTTCGAGCATGTATGCTACTCGAAATCTTCAACAGATACCGACAGCATGTCTCGTCCACCACTGAAGTTTGCTTCATCGAGCAGACAATCAAACATTTGAAGAAGGTAGTAGACAACGCTCAGTCATTTTGCAAAGAGGTCTGTGACATTGGCATGTCAAAGAATGGTCCAGCAGCGCTTGGAATATCGAAACAAGGCATGAGCATCAATGAGATTCTACGAAAAATCGGGTGGACTGAGCCAAGAAAATCAGGCCGTACGCAAGAGGTTTCGAATCCGGCGGTCATCGTATCCGTCGCCAGCAGTGTTACTAGCCCTCCCATCAGTCAGGCTAGTGCGAGTAGAATCAGTGTCGGTAGCACAAACACAAGTGCGTCCGGTGCAGCTTCGATCTCGCAAATCGACCCGTTCGATCTGGAAGAAGAACAGACACGAGTTCCGTCCATTGTATATGCCCAGGCCACTTCGGATTACTGGGAGCCCTGGGACTGGCACCAAGTCGTGCATTTCCTGGTCTACTCATACGTCTTGTCCAAGTACAAGAACTTCACAATTCGTGCCCATGTGTATGGTGCAAACATAAGCCCCCAGTCTGCATTCGACTGCAGCAACCAGCTACTCGATGGCAATTTTCCGCATCCATGCCAGCCACCCACAAAGAAGCCCATCGAGCTAGAGTTTGCAACTTTGCAAAGCTATCTCTCAGACTGCAGTTGTGCCTGGCTGAGCTCTACCGCCCGAGTGTTTTCGCCTGATCGACAATTGATGACCAGGTACGTTGAACCAAGAATGCTGATATGATATGCAGGTGCTAAAATCATGCACCAGCCTCCTCGAGAAGTCCAAAAGAACCAGTGCCAAAGGCGTGAGCTCCGTCTCTTCTTACATTGGTTATCTCGTTCTTCGCGAGCTTTGGGCTCAAACGTCGCCTCCAATGCTGATAGTTTCAAGGCGTTACTGTTCGCATGGTGCGTACCTGGCCATCCTTCAACAGATGTGTAACTGACAACCACCAGGGTTCCATAAAAACATATTCCGAGCTTCAGTCTGCGTCTTAGACGTCAAACACCGGCAGAATGTAGAGTCCGTCATTCGTGAGAACATATCGTGGGATTTGACCTATATCACTGGTGCCGAACTGGAAGAACTTCGCCGCTCAAGCCGCCCGCACATTATCATAAGTGGTAACAGCCTCGATGGCGAAACTGCCGAGTACATGAAGCGGCTCCCCACAACCAGACTTCATGACGACGACACCTGCGAGGATAACGTGCAGCACTGCAAAGACCTTCTTGCAAGCGACCAAGATCGAAACGTCCTTGCAATATTTGCAGACCACCGCCATTACGGTTTCGCTCTCTCGGGCGAAGAAGGCCAGCGCGGTGAAGACTCGGTAGTCCACGGTATCATGGACGATGCTGCACCGGGACTCTCTCAACAATTGCGGGTGTCCAAGGAAGAAGCTAGGGAGCTGGGCACAGGTCCTACTATGAAGCTGTTCATGTGGCAGCATGTTGTGGTTGAGTCTCCCGGAAGATATCTGCAACTTCTTGACGAGCACGACAGACCGGTTTTGGTTGGAGCACCGGTTTTGAAGCAGGAACTTATTGGGTTTAGATAGAATGGCGAGTTGACAATTTCATGAACAATCAAGACTTTCTTATGAAGAAAACAACCAAAGGTACTAGTCTGTTCTTAATGAGTTCTGCGTAATAAGTGTTTGAGTTGACATGTAGTTCCCTATGTTGATCGTGTGGCCCTGCTGTGAAGATGGGCGGACTTGAGTTCGATGGGTTTGGGGAGTGGCCACCGCTGCGAACAGCAAGCGTTGCTCGAAAGCGTGTGACACCACGCAGAGCCTTCGATATGTCCTCCGCAGACGCAATAGCCCGAATGCTATTGGAGCTATCTGATCGATTCTGCATGCTCACATTACATTCTGGGCCTCTTGGCACCCCTTCGCATACGTGCGTTTGTACGTCGCTCCCAAACTGTCTGCCACCAAACACGACCACACGCATAGCGTTGGATCTTGGGCTGTCCAGAGAGCGAGCCATGATTATAAGATCTCTGATGGCGTGATGGTGACCATAGCTCAACACTCAACACATTCTTAATAACATGAGCCTGAAGTAGGCATCAGCTTACGAGAAGACTAACTGGACGCCTATTCGTAGGGATACCTAGAGTCGTTCAGGGTCGTGTACGCCACGTTTACAAGGGACGGCGACATCCGTTACGACTTCCGAAGTGAACCCAGCACGTTGACTCCATATTGACTCTGCAGGGTTCCTCGCGCAATCGAAAACGCGAGATCACGAAACATCAGGTCACACCTCGTATCGGACTACGCCACAAGCGTTAACACGGGGCCCCACATTGCATTGCTTGCCGAATCGAGTCAGCGCTCATGTGTAAGCCAACCGAAAGTTGACTTCTCGATTGGGATATCTAGGGCGATTGTACACGAGTACGACGACCAAGGCGTCGTAGCGCGCAAATAGTGGTGAGTAAGATGATGACAGTAACAAGTCAACGTTATTAAGATTTCGCTTGCGTCGGCAGAGGAAATATTCCTAGGTATGCAGCCAGGAACTGATATGCAATTGAATTCTCGGTTTGAGTCTTCCCCTGAAGCTGACGTATGAGCTTAGTCACTGCGGCCCTTGGAGTAATCGGAGGCCGAAGAAATCGAAAAGTTTGATGGTTGACGTGCGATGAAAGCTGACATGCAAGCAAGAACCTGACATGCAGGAACTTCCCTTGGATGCAGAAGGCAGAATTGTACTGCGCTAAGGGGGTTTAGGAAATAGTAATGTGAGTAATTCTGCCATCTAGTCTTGTGCCGAGGTCTGTTTTACCCTGGACCTACCAGAAGATGAGCATGTAGATTGAGCGCTACAGCGTGTTGTATAGCGTGAGTGTAGGGCTTACGGAAGGTTCCGAAGCAGGGGTTTAACCAAGCACGCAATGCGGGCACGCAATGCGGCCGAGTGAGCACGGAAGGATTGCAGTAGTCGGCATGGCAGCACCCACGTGTAACCTAACTAGCGGAGTTCCCTTCAACCTGCAGGGCGGCACTAGTCTCCTGCACACTCCACCGGAACGCCTAACCGCGGGCAACTAGACCGCAATTCTTTGTGTAAGCTTAGCATGTGCCGTCAGCCGCGAGTTCACAAGAGCCGAGAAGGCGAACTCGGTCCATTACAGCGTACCTAGGTAAGCAAGGTGGGTGGGTATCACTAAATTTGCAGCTGGGCTTCATGACGAAGGCTTCACATGCTTAGCAATATACTAACGCAGTCGCGACAGCCACACCAATGACCGTGTCCGACAAATGCAAGCGAGGTGTGCTGCCCTTTGATTGAATTTTCCCTAATCAGACGTCTGCAGTCAGTCAGCGCAGCGGTGGAGGAGAATATGCAGGTCACGTCGAGCAGGCTGATGCAAAAGTACCCAGAATGGAAAGGTCCGGTCATTCCTGAGAGGAGAGCGCGAATAGAGTCCTGGAGGTCGTGGAGAAGTCAGAGTCTGAGCATAGCGGACAATTCTTGAACCAATGTAGCAATACAACAGAATGTTTGTAGATACGATGCAGGGTTGAATTTTGCTTATGAAACCAGGCCAAATGTGCATATACAGACCAAGACATCATTGAAGTTTTCAGAATTGCCACCTTTGTGTTCTCCCACATTGGTCATATTTCACTAATCACAAGCCCGCCTTAACAGAGCTTCCGGCATTCAATGATGACCAAGGGCCCCATGTTCCTCCAGAAGTGTACCACTTTCAGCCCCGCTTGCTGAGCCAGCTGTACGTACTGAACCTGCGTACGCTGCCGTGCGTTAAGACAAGCCAAAACCTGCAAGTCCAAGCGGCTTGTGTGAGCGGCACTCCAATTGGCAAGGAGCGGCTCGGGTGCTGCGAAGTCGTCTTTGGCAAAGCCAATTGCATCGTTTGCTGTCGGGGGGAGTCGGTAAGACGGTAGAACAACATGCTCGCAGATGAGCAGCTTCGTGGAAGAGGTCATCTTGACTGCGGTGTTTGCCAAGATCTTAACACACTCGGCGTCAGGCCAGTCATGAATGACATGGCGCATGAAATAGATGTCAGCTTCTTCAGTCTGCGGGGTGAAGAAATCATGGACGGCGAATTTGACACGGCCGTCATGGATGGCATCCGGGCATTCTTCGTTCCACACCTGTAGAAAAAGTTAGCAGTGTTATGACGTGCCGGGCTCGAGCGAGATTTATCAACATACTCTGTCAAAGTTGGGCCGGGTGTCGGGTAGGTCTTGAACGACGAGTTTCAGATTCTCGAACGCTTTGATGACGGGCATAGTTCCACCACCAACTCCACCACCGATGTCAACGATCTTAGCGCTACCTTCCATTGCCCACGGGTATACACCAAGGAACTCGCCATCGTTGGCCTTGGTACCCCTAGCAAAAGCCACCTTCGTACGTTCCCCAATTGCTGGCTCAACGTCAGAAAGGTATTGAAAGATTTTCAACTTGGTGTCATAAGCCAGATTGAACGCCGTCTTGTCAGGAGCATCTGAGTTCCGAAACTCAGGAAGCGTCAAGGCATCCCAAGCCCTGCACGAGCTCTTACGAACCAAATCGAGGCAATGAGCAACATGTGCTCGCTTTCCCTCCTCACGGAGTAACCCAGACAAGGATGTGTTTGCAAAAATATCCGGGGAGACCTCGCGAAAGACATGACTGTTGCAAAGATTGCGCATGTATCGAGCCAGTTTATCACTCTCGATATCAGCCTTGGTGGCAACGTCATTGATATGCATCTCTGTATCTCCAATGATATTCGCGATGTTGGCCTCGACACAGACAAGCAGGGCGGTGCCATCATGAAACTAGACATCTGGTCAGCACTGGAACGACGGGTGGCGTACAATCTTGCCTTACACCCATGAAGATATCATTCAGGAAAGTGTGCGGATCGGTAAGTGCGCGTAGCATTTGTGAAGAGCTCGAGATTGTCTTCAATGCCTTCCTGACTTGGATATCAGTCGATTGATGAATCGGATGCAAGTCGAGGGCGTTTAAAGACAATGGCGACTCTTGGAGTTTGTCTTTGTTCTTCTGCAGAACATCGATTGAAGCATTGATCAAGTCGCGGAGCTGCTCCAAGGGAGCTAACAAAGTCATTTCGGCCATTTCGGCCATTTCGGCCATTTCAAAGAGGTGATGAGATGGAAAACGTTGGAGTGTACGGGAGTGCTAATGAGAGCTTTTTGGATCTTATCTGAATCTGTGCCCTGGGCTACAATAGACACTCAGGTATAGGCTGTGGCTTATTTTGACTGATGCTGACATAAGTCGGTCTGTCCGAAAATTTGTAGCCTGCCTGGATGGAGACTCTCTGAGATCGAATGCAACATCCTGCAGTCTTACGCTGCATTCTGCAGACGCGTATCTGAAGGGTGCGAGATAAGCTCCATCTAACGTAATTCAAGCCTCATCATAGGATGGCTCAATGTAGTTCGTGCATAAAAGTTACGTACCATGAACGTCGCACAGTTCAGTCGCTGACAGTCAGCTCCACTGACCAGAAGCAATGCGTCGCTGGATTTTTCCAAGGTTGGTGCTGTGCCAGTCATTTAGCTGATGTGGTCTTACTTAGCGCCAGGACATGCACTGGAATCTGAGCCATGTGTGCAACCCGGCTGGCTCGCATGTTGTGGAGTCGACGCAGTGTTCAAATGCGGTCAGATCCAAGTTGCGCCTCAGCGCTCAGCCAGCGTCGAGCGAAGGGTAATGTAAAGTACAAGTTCCTGCTTACATCATTTATTACGACAACTCACTTGTTATATCATTTCGCCATGGCCTTGGCCCAAGTAATATTATTGAATCTTTGTTGCGAGGCCTTGGGCATCTTGCAATCCAACACCCGAACCTTTCACTGCACCACGCTTCTCTCTCACATCACGATTCCTGCACTTGAGAAAGATGGCGATCCATATTTTCATCGTAGGCTTTGCTCTGCTTGCTTTGTGTTTTATTCTCCGCAGCAAATTCACCCCAGTCGTGTCGCGGCTATTCGATGTGAGTAGGACTGATCTATTTCCTAGAGACTTGCTGACGTCGTCAGTGCTATCTCAGTTGGTGGTATCCTATCCGCGATGAATCGGGACAACACCGTATGCCCTCAACTCCATATTGCTTTCCAAACGGCAATGGCGATGTTGACAAGTTCATTCTCGGGCCCCAAAAGAACATCGAATGGCGCGAGAAATATGGCGGTATTTATCGTATCTGGAACGGTATGAGTCCGGAAGTGTAAGTTCACGGACAACTCGGAGTAAATCGTAGATCAAAGCTAAAGCTATCTGAACAGAGTCGTAAGCACACCTTCAGCCATACGAGCTGTCTTTAAAGATTCCGACCAACACAGCAAAGCCGTGAATATGGGCTCTGGCTATTTCATGTCAGAAATACTCGGTCAGTGTGTCGGACTCGTCAACGGAGAAACGTGGCGACAGGTACGAAAGAAGACTGACCCTCCTTTCACGCACGCCGCGGCAGGAATCTTGGTCCCAAAGATGATTGACATGACGGAAGCCCATTTGGCTGCATTCTTTGCGTCGAGATCCCCAGCAAACGAGCGAATCGACCCGGTCGCCGACCTGATCATGCTTCCATTCTTGATGATCGCCACTGTCTTCTATGGAGACTTGACCGACGGTCAAGTAAGGTGGCTGAGCGAGTGGTCTCCGAAGCGCGAGAAGCTTTTCGTATACGCACTTGGAGGCGGACTGCCCCGCTTCTCATTCTCAAAGTACCTGCCGACGGAAGCCAACCACTTGTTGAAACAGTGGAAGGAGGCGTGGACCCAGTTCAATCTAGATGCATACAGCATAGCCAATGGTAAGAACGAAGACGTGTTGTTCGCGAAGATGTGGGAGGATACCGAGACTGATGGAGGCATGACGAGAGAGCAAGTACGGCTGCAGCTTTCCAACTGAAGATCGCGCGACTTTCGCTAATACCACATAGGTTCTACAGACAGTTGATGAGTCTCTTTATGCGAACCTCGATGTCGGTATTGGAAGTGTTAGTTGGAACCTGGTGTTCTTGGCCTGCTATCCGGAAGTGCAAGAAGAACTGGTTCGTGAGATCCAAGATGAGACTGCAAGGCAAGGGTGGGAAGCCTACGTGCAACGAAGTGACACATTACTGGAAGCATGCATCTGCGAATCATTGAGATTGAGGCCGATCGCGGGTCAGTCGCCTTCACCGATATGACACAGCGTCTCTGCTGACAAAACTTGTAGCATTCTCGGTTCCTCAGAGTGCACCAACTGACAGAGTTGCCGATGGCTATGTCATACCAGCGGGAGTGAGTCGCGGTGCATCCCTTGTGATGACAATGCTAATCTATTCCTCGAAGACGAATGTGGCCGTAGACATCTACAGCTTGAACCAGCGCAACCCGTTCTGGGGTGCCGATCCACTTACCTACCGACCTCACCGCTTCATGGGACTGAAGGCATCGCAAATTCGGTACAATTTCTCACGCTTCGGCTTTGGTCCGCGCCAATGCATGGGTAAGTATATGGCACTGCCAATGGTTCGGATCATTGTAGCAAAGATCGTAGCTGGACATCGACTGAGCTTGAAGGGCGGGTATGAGGAAGTCACGAAAAACTCCAGGGGTCTCGGAACACATCCAAATGTGAAATTACAATGTGTGTGCCGATAAGCATTGGATAGAGTGAGACTGGCGTGGGAGTTGCGAGGGTAGACATAGTCGGCAACCAATACGTCTACATGCTGATGTTCTTGAATTGGATCTTCAAATGCGGCGACAGACTAGATCGGATTAGTCAGCGAATGATTGTGCCACGAGTGCAACTTGATGGTCGTAGCAGACACAATCCTCACCGCGCGCAAGCTGCCGCGTCCCTTGCACCAGCCCGCCCAGCATGCAGGGCTTTAATATGGGGCGGTACTATCCGCCCGACGCCTCAAATCCACCCACGTTCAACTCGTCGTCGCATCCACTCGGCAAACGAGCGAACAAGATATCTCAAGGCATCCTCACCGTGCGTTTCGAGCTTCCCTTCGCGGTATGGTGCGACCACTGCACTCCTTCTGCCATCGTTGGCCAAGGTGTCCGCTTTAACGCCGAGAAGAAGAAAGTCGGCAACTACTACAGCACGCCGATATGGAGTTTCCGGATGAAGCACAGCGCGTGCGGCGGATGGTGGGAGGTCAGGACCGACCCGAAGAATGCCGCATACGTCGTTGTCGAGGGTGCGAAGAAAAGGGATTATGGGCCGGAAGACAGCGGCGCAGAGGCCCAGGGGGACCTGAAGTTCTTGACAGAGGAGGAAAAGGCGAGGCGGCGGGATGATGCGTTTGCGAACCTCGAGGGCAAGATGGAAGATAAAGTCACGGAAAAGAGGAACAGGGAGCGTGTGGAAGAGTTGTACGACCATAGTGAGGTCTGGAAGGACCCCTACGACAACAACGCACGCTTGCGCAGGGAGTTTCGGGAGAAGAGAAAGTTGTGGAAGAGAGAAGACCAACACAAAGCGGGCATGCAGGACAAGTTCAGTCTTGGCCTCGACATTGCAGAGGAGACCGAAGCAGATCGCATGCGTGCGCGCAACATTGAGTTCGGAGGTCCTGATGCGGGTGACCTGGACCCGAGCGCATGGAAGCCTCTTTTCGACGACAACAACACGACAGACACACATGCGTCAGTCACACGGTCCGCAAAGTTGAAATCTGGAATTGCGACAGAGAAGAATCGGCAAGCGTTGCAGCAAGCTTTGATCGGCAATACCAAAGCTGCAATCGACCCTTTCTTGACGAGCGGCAAGAGCGCAAAGTCGAAGCCGACGCCGACGTTCAGCGCGCTGAAGAGGAAGCGGGATTCAGCCGATGATGCGGCTACGTCGAGAGATGTATCGGCGACAAAGCCTTGCAATACCGCGCCGCTGGTACAGTACGATTCTGATTGAGGTTTGCACGACACACTATATTGTTATAGGCGTTCGGATTACTTTGCGAATGATACCCCCCGGTTTAGCTTTCACTTCCATGAATTCCCGATCTTCTCGCATCAGCCCCTGGATAGAGCGCACTCGCTTGCCTGTAACGTACCAGGGCGTTTGCCGTGATGTATTGCTTGGTCTTACTGAAGTGCCGGCGGTGCACGATGTCGATCTGACCATTGGGCAATCAGAGTATGACTCCAACATCGCAAGCCCAGCCAGGGTCGAGCAGAAGATATGGAATTTGGCACAAGCTATCCATAGATATATATCTAGTTCCTTTGCTTACATACGTAGTTGGTGATATAATGAACTTCCAGGGGGTATGACTCGTGTCCTTAACCTGCCCTAGACTTGACCCAATTTGCGACCTGTTGGACGGATTGTTACATTATTATCTACATCATAAATTGACAAAATTCATGTTGTCCACTATCTAGTCGCCTTTCGACTAGTTAGGGCCAATGTGTAGCTACTTGCTCGGCCCTCGGGACAGCGAAGGGGCTGTAGCTGAAGGTACCATAGGGGTCAGCCTTCTTGCGGATGTTCTGCAACTGCTCGAATGTCTCATCGTCGTAATAGCACTTCCACACCTCTGGCTTCGACAGGTCCCAGTCTCCCCACGATCCCCAGAGGAGACGGCGATCCGTCTCGCTATAATACTTCTTCAGACCCTCATCATTCTTCTTCTGCCACTCCTCGGCCTGGGGTTTGTTATTCTTCGTTTCGATCGGCGAATAAGGTTTGGGAACGTTGTAGAAGGCATCCCAGGTACCGCTGATGATGCTGTCACGGTTGGCGATGGCCGTGCCATTCTTGGCAAGACCGTTCTTGATGAACATGGAATTCTTGCCGCCATACATCTGTATCTGGGACGAGATCCAAAGACCAGGTACCCCCTTAGGGTTCTCCTTGCTACCGATGATCTCACTCACGCGGCCTTGAAACCACTTGGACCAGTCAGGGCTCGTCAACCTTTTGGTCGTGTAGGTGCGCTTGATGTACGGGAGGTCAAATTCCCGAGCCTTCTCGAGGAACCACTTCGTATAGATCTCGGACGCGGGCATTGGCGTTTTGTCTCCAAGATCTTTTACAATGAAGGGCGGCTTACCGGCGTCGCATGGCACGTTCTTTATCTCTTTAAAAAAGGATGGATCGTACGCCGGCTCGCCCTTGATGTTCAGGAATTGAGCCCAACAAATGATCAGGGCGTATTTGCCATCGAGTAGTTTTTCCAACTTCTCTTCATCCTGGACACCCCCTAAAGCCTTTCTGAGCTGATCTTTCGTGCCGGGATACAAAGCTGCGAGATCTGCCGAGCGACTGGTGACGTTGACAGTGAAGTCGTAGCCGCGCGGAAGGTTCGGATCCTCCGCTTTGCGACGGAGAAGGTCGAGCAGGGCCTTGTACGTGTGGTCGCGGTAGAAGAAAGCAATCCACAGGCCCTTGGAGCCCTCGTAGTCTTTGTCCTGCTGGACCTCGATTTTGTAGTGCGTAACAACGCCAAAGTTGCCAGGGCTGCCACCGCATATACCAAAAAAGAGGTCGGGGTGGCTTTCCTTGGTAACCTTGACCACCTCACCTTCATGATTGACGATGGTGATCTCGCGGACCCAGTCAACAAGCAGGCCGATAGACCGCGCAAGCATGCCGAAGCCACCAGACTGCACATGGCCACCCACATGGACCTCGCTGCACTGGCCAGTGGGCATGAATATGCCGTTATCCTTGAAGAAATCGAAGACTTCGCCAAGCTTGTAGCTGACACTGGCGTAAAGGAACGCCTTGTCACCAACCCTGTTGAGCTTGAGATCGACCCCGGGACGGCGAAAGGTGTGTTTGAGATCAAGGATGATCCCACTCTTATCGGTGGAGGAGGCACCGCTATACTGGTGACCGCCGGTTCTGAGGGCGACCGGGACATTGTTATCGCGAGCGTTTTTGATGACGATCTGAATGTCCTCTGTGCTCGACGGCTGGAGAATGGCTTTGGGGCAGAAATTCCGATCACCCTCGTACGAGGATGAGGCATACTGCTCGTTGACACGTTTGTAGCCAATCGTGCCAGCTTTGAACTCGACGCCCTGGAACGCCATGTTGGGGGGCCTTTGAGTGCTAAGAGAATATATAATAAAGAATTACGAGTTCTCCCGAGGATTGAGGAGAGCCGATGATATGCTATAAAGTATTATCTTCGAGAGAGCAATGTCTACAAGGCAATACTAGAGTTTAGTCGCCCTTTATATCATATCGCAAGCTATGTTCTTAAGGTAAAGTCATAGCAAAGTATGTTAAAAATTCGAGCTGTTTGCGTACTCTCTATTATGCTACTGTATTGGAATGTAACCGCTATCGAGAATGCGGCCGCTGTCTAGAATGCAGCTGCTATCGAGAATGCGACTGCTATCGAGAATGCAACCGCTATCGAGAATGCGACCGCTATCGAGAATGCGACCGCTATCGAGAATGCGACCGCTATCGAGAATGCAGCCGCTATTAAGAATGTAGCTACTATTAAGAATACAGCTGCTATTAAGAATGTAGCTGCTATTAAGAATATAGCTACTATTAAGAATAACGTACCTTATAAGTTAGCGGACTATATAAGTAAGTAGACTACTTTTACTAAGCTCTTACTAAAACTACTCTATTCTAGCGTAAAATAACTTACTTTAGCTCTATATAGTATAAAGTAAGATATAATATTATTTAGAGTCTACTTCTACTGCTTTCTTATATATATATATATTATACCTAGTTT
>Ga0265780_10005820_pt1 | contig 15498 bp, 11 predicted proteins | sample P1T30metagenome_FD_192432 | JGI IMG/M metagenome (GOLD analysis project Ga0265780, IMG submission 192432) | Plant litter microbial communities from East Loma Ridge, Irvine, California - P1 T30 | ecosystem: Environmental > Terrestrial > Plant litter > Unclassified | place: USA: California... | reverse complement strand
GTGATCCGATCCACATTTATTGGTAAACCACCTTGACAGCTCTTGCTTGGAGCCTGGTTCTCTTTCCACCAAGCGATCTTTTGAAGCGCGGTTCATTAGGTGTCTGATCAACAACCGGACAAGCATACCTTTTGGTATCCTGTCGACATACCGTTGTATTATCGGCCGGCTTGGTTTACCGAGACTATCCTACAGCCAGTGGGATACAAGAACTCTGTGTCCAGTCTTTGGCATAGAGAAAAGGGACCAATGACAACCCCAACCCTAACCCTTGCACCTCCTCCTTTTTCATGTCAACGATTCGCTCATGGACCATATAATGGTGTTCTGGTGCAAATCGATCGTGTTGAAGCAAATTGTGTCTCATAATTCAATTCAAAAGTAAGCAGTGTGAGTATGTCTGATGGAATTTCGAGTTATTTAAGTCACTTCCAATCTCATCATCTCCGTTGCCAGCTTCGCGGTGTGGAGGACACCGCACTTCCCACTTCAACACCGCAGACACACGCTTACTCTGCTACATTTATCAGTCCATAACTGTAAATCATGCCTCTACGCTTGTCTTCACCTTCGCCATTCCATCCTAGTGCTCTTCCTTCCAGATCCCACATTCGGCACCCAGGAGGAGATCTCTAGAGCGAAACACAAGCAACATGACATCAGAGCAGGCACAATACGTATACGATCCAGCAAAAGACCCTCACACCGTGCCTCGGAATGAAGCGGCCGTCCAGAACATCCTCAACACCATATCGGACCAGAGCGAACAACTCGACGCCATCACCGAAGCGCGTGGCGTGTGGCGCGTCGACAAAGAAGTACCCGACATTGTGTCCGCATATCTCACAGACGACACCTCTCTGGAAGCCACAGCGGAAAGACTCGCAGCTCCCATCGAGGAATCGTACATGTCAGCAGACGATGGTGCAATGCTCTGGGAGATGGAGATGACCGCAAGGGCATGCCGACCGCTATGTATCTCTCGAGACGAGCTGCTGGAGTTCTGGGGCGAACCGGTCGCTATGTGTGAGCCTGATCCCTCTGGAGATCAGTACAACAGCACCGCAGGAAGACTCAGTCGGCTTTGGTTGGGCCTAGATCACGTTTCGAAGAAAACTCCCTGGGCTGACGACGAGAGCGGCCGCATGCTGAAATTGGTCCGACTGGTTCAGACGCTGAAGATCCGTCCGAATCCGCCTCTACCGGAGGCGACCACGCCTGCACTTCGCAACGACTGGGTATGGAAAACAGGAAAACTTTGGTCTGATCTCACTCTGCTGGGCCCTAGCATGTGTGATAGCTGGAATGATGCGCCTGGAGGTACGATGGGTTTCACGGAGGTGGAGGTCAAGGCTTGGGAGCGGGAGAATGCTTTCGTGGCGCATTTGACTGCTACTGGCACTGCATGCTATATCAACTATGGGCTTTGGGCGATGCGCGACGCTCTTGAGGGTGGTATCGCGCGGATCAATCAATTGAGATGGACACCAAAAATGAAAGAGAAACTGTTCGAGGTCACGCTGGGTGTCATTGTGGTATGGCTGTCGATTGCTGGGAAGGAAATCTACCAGAGCGGTATTGAGACGACAGTGGGGCCTGCAGCGTTGGAGGAAAGTGAAGTACTTCCAACGGGGAGGACCTCGACTGAGATTAGCTGGGTACTCTGGAAGAAACGGCTTGCTAAGTATACTCAAGATGAGAAGCTCAGCGCCTTATCGCGATCTTACGCTGTCAGGGCTAGCATGGAGATGCAACGACTTGAGGAGGCGTACGGTGAAACGCATTGAATGTAAAGATGACTCTTAACGATCAGAGCTAAAGACGGAGAAGACTCCGGTCTTCAAACACCGCACACACAGGTTCGCGATGACTCTCTTCAGTCAATTCCTCCAGCGCGACCTCGTTCATCCAGCCTTCATACTCGAGCTTCCCCGCAACCGTCAACTGCATCACCTCTCGAGCGTCCTCTACAGTCGTCGAAGTGGAGTGCGCTACAGCTCCTAATTCGGTTGTCCAAATCTGTCGGATCAAGACGGTGTCAAGCCCGGCGGCTTTCGCAGCCTGCGTCGCTTGCTGCTGCTGCCAAGTAATCAATTCATGGTACAAAGCGGCATACAGGGTCGGATCGCGGTGCGTCGGACGGAAGTAAAGACCCCTTGGCCGCCAGCGCATTTCGAGATGCTCGGTCTGCGCGTTGAGAGAGGGCTCTTTGAGTGTGTTGTACTCGACTTCCGAACATGGGCCCTGCATATTGGCCAGTCCAGCCCATACGCCAGTATCAAGATCAGTGGCGCCAGTCTTGGGGTTGGGAAGGACACAGACCCAGCAGTGATAGTCGGGCTGTTGGAGCTCCTTTCTGCGAGCATTGAAGGATTTCAAGGCCATCGGAGCGTGCAGTAGATCGTGGTGAAAGATGGTCAGCCATGCTTCGGTCCTCAGACGGGTGTATTTGCGCAGGGATGTGTCGGATAAGGAGGCATCGAGCTTGTGGACTGTGCAGCCGTCGGATTGGGAGATAGCCATTGTGTGGTGTGTCTGTTGGGAGAATGCTTTGGGCGCTGAAGAGAAGAGGGACAGGTAATGTACCTGTGCAGTGAGGATGTGCTGTGGTCGGTCCCCGTCGAATGTGAACACCTTTTACGTCTCTCGAAAGCACTGGGAGCGGACTCCCTCGAGACAGCGAGCCGACCTAATCTAATAGCATTGCTGAGGATTGATGCATTTAGTCACGGTATCTCCATCATGCTTATCATTTTTCCGCATACTACCTCGAGAGCTCCAGCCGATGTACAGCAAAGACGCTGCCGAGAGCTCGAGGCGAGGTTTACGACAGGCCAGTATACAAGGGCTGCACGAGGTGCGTTAGTGCGGCGTTGTTCAGCACAGCCTGTATCGCTAATCAGATAGACCAGCCGAAGTGAGGAAGAGAGGCAGGCGATTAATGGCCATCCAATATCGCGATTTCGAGTGCTTTTGACCGTCGTGAAGGTTCAGATGAGGCTGATATCCAATCTGTCTTTTGGATGGTCAGTCGCGGACTCTGCGATATACCGACCATTGATTAGGTGGAGGATTCAGAGGGTGTTGTAGGAAGCGAGACGCGAGGAATCTCGGTAAAGCAAACCGGAGGCGCGTCTGCGCACAGACCACACCCCCGGTTCCTGCATCATCCAAGGATCCTCATCCTCCGGTGGCCTGAGGATGAACGCTTCAAATTACTCCGTCTCCAACATCTTCAACACTGCAGTAGCTGCAGTCGTTAGCGATCTTGGCAGCACATCGACACACTCGCGGCGAATCGTGATAGACACGAGCCGGCCAGAGCACGAAACCTCCGAGAAGGGCATTTGAACGCGACCATCAACAACTCCATGATGACGCGAGTTCGTTGCAACACACCAGGCAGTGAGCTTGGTACCTCACCTGATCCTCAACGCCCTACAGTCATGTATACCGCCGCCTTCGTTGGGTAATGGTGCGGCCTTCATACCAAAATTGGATCCTTGTACTGCCTCCTACGGTCCTACTTATCCGCCCATGCAGGGACAATGCTTGGTGGAGCATGTACTATGGGGAGATGGTTGCCTTCCTCTTCCAAAGGATTGTCCTGACCTCTCGGATAACAGCAGGCCAAAAGATCCATGTCAGCGTCCCCAACCGCGTGTGATCGATATGGAGGCATTACCCTAACCATGCATACGTTTTCTCGGTTTCCTTCAAGGTAGGTAGGCGAACCAAGCGAACATGTGGCTCCATTCTGTTTGCCGCGGTGAATTCGCCTTCTACCCTCGCACTACTATATCTTGTCGTTGCCAGCATGCTCTATCTGCACGATAATTGACAAGCTGCACTCCTTCCTGCTTGTTGACTTGGACCGTCTTTTACATCTTGAATAGATTCAGCATCCTCTACCCTTGCTCTACGAGCCTACAGAAACGACCCTACCAAACATGGCTGCAACCTCAAAGCGAGATGTTGTTGTCACCGGGACATCATGTCAGCTCGCTCCAGACGTTGACACCCCACAGCGGCTTTTCGACTTCTGTGCAGCCGCACGATGCAGCTCACGACCAATTCCTGCCTCTCGTTGGAATACGGAGTATTATTACCATCCACGCTCCGTGGAGCCTGGCTACTATGATATCAAAGCGGGCGGCTATCTAGATCACGACGTGGCTGCATTCGACGCACCTTTCTTCCACATCAGCGAGGCCGATGCCCGGGCCATAGATCCCCAGATGCGTCTACTGCTCGAAAACGCCTACGTTGCCCTGGAGGAAGCCGGCATCACTTTGCAGGACATTGCCAACAGTCACAAAGTCGGTGTCTTCTCTGGTGCATCGAAGAGCGATTACGCTACCTATCTCGAGACGGACTATGCCACCGCCCCCAAGTCCACAGCCCTCGGGACTGCCACAACCATGTTTGCCAACAGGATATCCTACTTCTTCAACGTTCATGGGCCAAGCATTTCCGTCGACACCGCCTGCTCCAGTAGTCTTACTGCGTTGGACATGGCATGCGACAGCATTCGTTCTGGTCGCTGTGAGGTCGCCATCGTTGGTGGCTGTCTTCTACAACTCACCCCGCTCACCTTGAGTGGAATGGCTGCACTTGGTACTTTGAGTCCAGAAGGCAAGAGTCTGACTTTCGACGAGAACGCAGATGGGTACGGACGTGGCGAGGGTGCTGCTTGTGTGATTCTTACCTCGAGAGAATACGCTATGCAGTCGACTTGTCCAATACGTGCCACTGTCAGGGCCAGTGGCGTCAATCACTGCGGAAGATCGCAAGGCATTGCTTCGCCAGATGGACCCGCTCAAGTCCGGATGATTCAGGACGTCTATGCCAGCGTCGGTTTGGACCCAATCGACACTGCATTCGTTGAAGCACACGGTACCGGCACGCAGCGTGGCGATGAGATTGAGGTCCAATCCATCGCGGAAGCTTTCAAGGTCAACGAACGAGGACCTGGCGAGACACTGCTCGTAGGGAGCTGCAAGTCTAACTTTGGCCATACCGAGGCAGCGAGCGGAATTGTCTCAATCATCAAATGCGTCGGCATGCTTGAGAACCGCGTGATCCTGCCCAATGCCAATTTCGAGACGCCGAACGCCGTGCTGGCAAGTTATGGTTCGAGCATGACCGTGCCTCTCAAATGTCTTCCATGGCCGGAGAACGCACCGCTGCGTATATCAGTCAACAACTTCGGCTTTGGTGGCAGCAATGCTCACGTCATCCTGGAGCGCGATGCGGATACAGAAGATGGCACGTCAAATCGTCTTTATCATGCGCAGCAAGAAAATTCGACTTGCTCGAGCACTGCACAAATTTTCCACTTTTCTGCCCGAGACGAACATACGCTTAAATCTCAATTGGGCGCTTATTCGAGCCTTCTCGGGGACAAGAAGTGGTCAGATGCTGCTGATGAGTCTCAATGGCTCCATGATCTCAGCTACACTCTTTCTTGCAGACGTAGCCGGCTCGATTGGCGAGCGACTGTGGTTGCAGACTCTGCTTCGGAGCTGTACAGCAAGATCTCCACCGGTGATATCACAATGTCTCGTCGGGCACCGAAAACGGGGATCTGTCTTGCATTCACTGGCCAGGGCTCTGCGTACCCGGAGATGGCTGTGTCTCTGATGTCGGTAGACTTGTTTGCACAGGCAATGGAGCAGGCCGATATCGTCTTCAAACAGCTCGGCGCTCAATGGTCGATCCTTGGTAAGTGCTTGTGCGATCATTCGCAAGACCCCCAAAAGCCAGACTAGCTAACAACGAACAGATGAGCTGGCCGCACCGAAAGACACGTCGAGGATCAACTCTGCCGAACTTGCTCAGCCTGCTGTAACCGCAATCCAGCTCGCCATTGTGATCTTGTTACGAGAGTGGAACGTCGTGCCGAACGCTCTCATTGGCCACTCTTCCGGTGAGATTGCGGCGGCATTCGCTGCGAGAGCGCTGGATTTCGACACAGCCTTAGCAATTGCTTACTACCGCGGAAACATCGCCTCTTGCGACGAAATTCCGGAGAGGTTAGGAAAGGGCGCCATGATGGCAGTAGGGGCCTCGCCGATCGAAGTCGAGCCTCTGATTGCCAGTTTGAGCAGCGGCATAGCAATGATAGCTTGCTATAACTCTGCGGATAGTGTGACTGTTGCCGGAGACGAGTGCGCCATCGATGAACTTGTGACCTTGACCAAGGAACTCGGTCTCTTCGCCCGAAAGCTTCAAATCGACCAAGGTTATCACAGCGACCACATGTTGCCGCTCGCAACACCTTATTTCGACATGATTCGTCCAGCTTTACAGAAGTGTCGCACTTCAGCCGGAGTCAAGTCCGCGCAAACGGCTGTGTTCTACTCTTCGGTTGCAGGGACTGCAGTTGCGGCTGACAAACTGAAGTCGGGCTGGTATTGGGCGTCCAACTTGGCATCACCTGTTCTCTTCGCCAGCGCCTTCGAAGAGATGCTCAAGGATTTTGAAAAGTCTCATGACGGAATTCACGTCATCGAGATCGGTTCACACAAGGCTCTCGCAGGGCCGATCAAAGCACTGTGTGACACGAGCACGAGCTTACGAACGACGTACAGTTCCACCCTCATCCGCAAATTTGACGACAAAAGATGCCTTCTTGACACCGCAGCTGAAAGCTCAAGAGCGGGTGTATCCGTGGATATGGGTGCGGTGTTCCAAACCATGCGCAATCAACGAAGAGAAGCAAAGCCACAGTGCCTTGTCGGCCTTCCAAAGTATTCTTTCAACCACACACGTCGGTACTGGCACGCCTCCCGCCTCGCTCACGGTCCGGACATGGAGAACGGACGACCCTGGAATGCCCTTCTCGGGAGACGTGTCGACGCAACGCCCACACCCTCCATTCAATGCCGCAACATATTCAAATTGAGTTGGATACCTTGGTTACGGGATCACGTTGTCAACGGCGCAATCGTGTTTCCACTGGCTGGATTTTTGTGTTGTGCCGTTGAAGCACTAGAGGCTTTCCGTGAAGAGCGCTCGATTGTGGTTCACGGCTTCCAGCTCTCCAAGGTCTCCGTTTCCAAGGCGTTTGCTCTCACCGAAGATGAACAGTATGAGCTTTGGACCACCCTTACCACCAACAGCACCGATTCTACAGAGGTCGATGGTGCTGCCACCCTTAATTTCGAGGTCTCGTCATGGACCGCCGCCCGAGGTTATGTCCAACATTGCAGCGGGACAGCTTCGTTGGTGCTCCAAGACGAAAGCGGCCTCGTCGCGAGCCCAATGGAGGAGCACTCGGAAGCAGCCATCAACCCGGTCAGAACAAAGCTCGCCAGTCTTAGACAGAGCGCGCAGCGGGTTGTGGACAGTGAATTGTACTACCGTCAGCTGGCTCGCGGAGGCCTTGCTTATGGCCCTTACTTCAAAGGCATCCAGGAAATCAAAACTGGCAAAGGTGTGGGCTTCGGCGTAGTGAAAGGCTTTGACACGGCATCATGCATGCCCGGAAGGTTCGAAGGCACCCTGAAAGTCCACCCAGCAACCTTGGATGCTGCTCTCCAAGTGAGTGGTCTTCACGCCGGTTCGCTCGAAGGACAGACTTACATGCCGGTGTTTATGGAACGACTTTTTGTCCTTTCCTCGGCGCAGCACAGTGCCGACATCTCCTTGGACGTCTTTACCTTTGACTCGATTACGCCTGAGAAGTCAAGGACGACCAGCGTCAATTTGTTGATGTGTCTCAGTGGGTCCGACGTTCCAATCATCGAGGTAGAAAAGCTCACTTGCCTGGACGTTGATCAAGCTGCAGAGCGCGTCGGCCCTGCCGAGATGATCAATCCACAAAAGACGATTTGGCTAGATCACCCTCACTTCCTCAGTCTGCAGGAAATCGCTGAGCCAACTACCAGGACTGCCGGGACGGAACCTCAGGACCTGGCAGAACCAAAAGCGTCTTCGGCTATTACCGAACAGGCCTTGCCATCTCTGTTAGGGTTCATCAGGATCTTGACCTACTTGAACCCCTCGATGAGAATCCTCGAAATCGGCGCTGGTATCAGCAGGTTGACTCCACGCATTCAGGAAGTCGTGACTACCAGTTCTGGTCCCAGATACCAGCATTACGAATACAGCGACATATCCTCCGAGACGTTCTCGAAGGCAGAGAATGAGTATCCCAATATTCAATGTCGACGACTGGATCTGATGAAGGATTTGGGCAGTCAAGGTTTCGATTCGCCGTACGATCTGGTCATCGGTTCGCTTGCATCCTACCCGGCGTCAGACGCACCTGAGTGCCTGCGAAAACTCAATATGCTGTTGAAGCCGAATGGCTACGCAGCGCTATTCGGCCTCAACACCTCGTATCCACATGCAGATCTCCCCGATGTGTGCGCACAATTCAGCCAGTCCTTCGGACCCAGCGAACCACAGTGGTCAACAATACTGCAGACCGCAGAGTTCCATGCCATCTCAACATTGCGCCAGAGCGCTAACTCGTGTGCTGTCTGGGCACGAAAGGTATCTCAAACACGTCTGCAGAACGGTGAGGCTACACCTACGCCTGTCGGTCTAGTAGCCAGTCCTGTGGGATGGGACAAAGCCCATGCAATCAAATGTATGTTGGAGTCCAGCAGCAGGGAGGTTACATGGAAGCCTGCCGTGATTTCGCCCAATGAAGCTATGACCTTCACCGGTACCCTCATCTGCTTTGAAGATGTGTCAGTACTCAATCTCGCATCCGCGGACCACGAGAGTTTCAACACAATCCAGCGACTGCTCTGCACTGCAAAGAATATCATTTGGGTCACTTCTCCTGACTACTCTGGTGAAGAATCTTGCAGACAAGCTTTTGCACTTGGCTTCGGACGTGTTCTCCGTGCCGAGGACGCAACACGTCGTTTCGTGGTCTTGCAGGCCGATCCACATAATATCTGTCCCGAGGCGCTCTCGCGTTGCCTCGAAGCTATGTTGATGTACGAAGGTGGCGATTCAACAACCGCGAGCGGCCTGGAGAACGAGTTCCGGCAGCGTGGCGACCGACTGCAATTCGCCCGCCTGGTTCCTGATGAGTCGCTGTACGCTGGTATCGCAAAGCTAGCTGACGCGACAAAGACAACGACAACAACTATCTCCGACAGTTTAGTACCCATATCCGCCACGTGCGACCGCCCGGGCACGATGAGCAGCTTGCACTACGCTGCAAGTCCAGAACCAATTGCTCTCGAAGGCCTGGGAGACTACGAAGTCGTTCTGCAAGTAGAGGCAGTGGGTGTCAACTTCAAAGACTTGCTCATCACGCTCGGCAGAGTGCCTTGGGAGCTACCAGGCAAGGAGTGCAGTGGAATTGTGATTGCTGCAGGCCAAAATGCCAGTTTCGCTCCCGGAGATCGAGTCGTACACTGGGGCGACGGACTTCTTGCCAACCGAATCCTTTGCCACGATTACAGTCTTGCAGCCGTTCCTGCCTTCATGACAATGCAAGAAGCTGCCTCGATACCACTTGTATTTTCCACGGCATACGAGTGCCTGGTCAACGTTGCAAGACTAGAGGGTGGCGAGAGAGTGTTGATCCATGCTGCTTCTGGCGGCGTAGGTCAAGCAGCTATCATGCTGTCTCAGTGGCTCGGTGCTGAGGTCTACTGCACGGTGTCAACCCCAGAGAAGAAGGCCTTGATCATGTCTCGGTATGGCATCCCTGAATCCCGTATATTCTCCAGTCGGTCGCCCGCATTTGCGAAGAGATTGATGGATGAAACGGAAGGGAAGGGTGTTGATGTCGTGCTCAACTCCGTCTCTGGAGACATGCTAAAGGCCACATGGTCTTGTCTGGGCGTCCAAGGCCGCTTCGTAGAAATCGGAAAGCGAGATGCACTCGTCAACAACACACTTGACATGGGGCCTTTTGCGAAAGGTGTGTCCTACAGTGCCGTCGACTTGGGACTTACCATCGGCAACAAGCCAAAGGCAGCCCGACGTCTTTTGAGCAAGGTTATGAGTCTCTTCGAAGAGCGTCAGCACTTCCGACCAGTTGAGCCCATCACAGTCTACCCGGCAGGCGAGGTTCATGATGCACTACGCAAAATGCAGACCGGTAAGCACACTGGCAAACTCGTAGTCTCCATGACTGGCGAGCAGACTGTGGAAGTGAGAAATTCCCGATCTGCCTTCCACGAGAATGCTTCTTACATCATCACCGGCGGCACTGGCGGTTTGGGATGCTCTCTTGTGCGATGGATGGTCTCCCGTGGAGCCCGGAATATTCACCTCTTATCACGCAGTGGAGCCAAAGCTTTGAACACGGCAAGCTGGGACGAGACCTTGGATTTCGCGCGTCAACAAAATGCCACAATTACCGCATATGTCTGTGATATTACCAACATCAACGACGTAGAGCGAACACTCGAAGTCATGACTGCGGCAGGTACTCCCGCTGTCAAAGGCGTCATACATGCGGCTATGGTGTTGAGGGTAAGTCCTTTTCTCTTTTGTTCCCAGTCTCAGCCCCCTTCTCCTTTCAATGATTCCTTGGCTGACGATGATTGTAGGATGCTCTATACGAGTCTACGAATGCTACAGATTGGAACACTGTGATAGCTCCGAAGATCCAGGGCGCAATCAATTTGCACAAAGCGCTGAACGATCGTCCGCTGCTCGATTTTTTCGTGTGCCTCTCGTCCGTGTCGACACTCGGCATCATGCCCGGCCAGACTTCGTACGCTGGAAGCAACAGCGTCCTTGATGCTTTCTGTAACTGGCGTCAGAGTCATGGCTTAGCAGCCTCGTCAATCTCCCTCCCGGCCATTTCGGACGCCGGATACGTTGCTGAGTCCGCTCCGCTACCGGGTCATGAAAAATTAGAAGCGTCCCAGTTGTCTACCCGCGAGGTCAAGATACTTGTCGAGGCTGCACTTGACCGCGAACTCTTCAATTCAACGAGCAACAACAGCCACACAGTGGCAGGTCTAGTCAAGCACCCTGGGACCACGCAGGTGCTGCAAGACAAAGGTCCGCTGTTCAGCGTACTACTCCGCGACAACGCAAACGCGTTCGGTGACGATATTGTGCGCCATTCCGAAGGTTCAACGGTATCGATCAAGGCATCCCTTTCGGAGACCACAAGCCCCGAGGAGGCTGAGAAAGTCGTGGCGGCAGCTCTCGTGGGGAAGCTGGCGAGCATGATGTCGGTATCTGCCGACGATGTGACGATGGAGACGTCGATTGGCAACCTTGGTATTGACTCTCTCGTTGCTGTTGAGTTGCGGAATTGGCTTGCGAAGGAGCTGGAGGCCACTATCCCTGTGCTTACGATTGTGAGTACTGCGTCTGTGTCGGTCCTCGTGGACTTGGTCATGGCGAAATCTTCCCTTGTTGTTGGGAAATACGGGCTTGTAAATGGAGATGTGCCGAAGTAGGCTGCACATTGATTTTACATGTATGATTTGCGGCGTTTTGACTACCAGTTTCGGCTTTTTCCTGGTTCTAGTGAGCTTTTCAGGATATTGAAACGGTTGATTGTGGGATGGCTTCAAAACCATTAACACGCATACCCGGAATCGTGTTTTGTGCACTCACGCGAAAACCGTACGCATTGTCAAGCGAAGCCGGGCTTCATCCGGCAATCTATTTAGCGGTCGATCTGCACGCCACCAAGAGACCCAACCTCTTCAATTTCTTTCCCACGGAAACCTCCCATGCAGACAGGATGAACACCTTCTCCGGTCAGAATTGTTAATGGAAAGCAACATAGGCTCATTACGATACATGTTTCGAGAGCCACCAGCTTGACGCTGACCTGACGACTCGACGGCAACAAAGATCCCATCTATTTGCTCCATTGTCCAGCCTAAATCTGATGTGAACAGGGGTAGGAATGAGGGCAGACACACACGTACCCGATCTCGGTAAGTAAGAGCGCAAAATATCGACGACTATCCGACATGATGAGCGCCCCAAATCACTATCCGAATCTCATCTTTTCGACCGGAATTTCGGTCACAGCACTTTTCGCACATCTTGGGAAGCATATGCTGCCAGTTCTTACAAGCATGAAGCGGTTGTCTCTCGTTCAGGCTCTCACCGGTGTTCTGAGCTTTGCCACAACATCTGCGGCCGAAAGTTTGAGGGCTTTTGAACCACCATCAGTCAACTCCACGAGCGGCCTGCTCATCGGCCATAAGGCAGAACACAGGCCGAACTCTTACGAGTTCTTAGGCGTCAAGTATGGGCAAGCACCGACAGGAGAGCTGAGGTTTGCCTCGCCGAAGCGTTATGTGGCCCCTGAAGGCACTGTTTTCGAGGCTTCCAAATGGGTAAGTTTGCGCTCACTGAATGAGAGTGATACCGTATGACTAACTCAGATGACAGAACGCAGACTGTCCAGCAGGCATACCGCCTGTGACGACTTTCCCCAATTTCACTGGAAACGGCTTCGACATCTTCAACCAGTTCACGGCGCACCTTGGGAACCAACAAGACGAGGATTGCCTTGCCTTGAACATCTGGACGAAATTGCCATCGAAGCCCCAGCGGAATGAAACGGGCAAACCCGTATTTGTGTTTTTCCATGGCGGGCGCTTCACTATCCCAGGGTAACTATGGATGCGATTGTAAGACCACACTTATGCAACTAACGCCCACAGACCTCACTCCCCATTCTACTCCGGCCAGTACTTCGCCGATAATGAAGACGTGGTCGTGGTAACAGTGAACTACCGTCTTGGAATCTTTGGCTTCTCCGGTGCTCCAGGTATCGAACAAAACGCCGGTCTTCGCGACCAACGCTCTGCAGTGGAATGGGTTAAAGACAACATCCTTGGTTTCGGCGGCGACCCTAATCGGATCATCATCTTCGGACAGTCCGCCGGTGGCGCCGCAGTTGACTACTGGGCGTACGCATACCAGCACGATCCCATCGTAGCCGGCATGATTTCGCACTCCGGCACAGCTCTCAGTTACATTCCCAACTCTCCCGAGTACTCGCAACTGATCTACCACAACGTATCAACCACTCTCGGTTGTGGCAACAGTATCGAAGGTCAAGACACACTTTCCTGCCTCCGCCAGAAAAACGTCACAGAAATTCTCGCAGCAGCCCGCAGCGTACCCGCATTGCCAACCCAAGCTCTCGCTCAAGCGACTTTTCATCCCACAGTCGACAACATCACAGTCTTTGCCGACTACGCCGCCCTAGGAGCCGCTGGCTCTTTTGCTAAGATCCCTTACCTAGCAGGATCAGGCGACTACGAAGCGGGCTTCTACCGCGTATCCGCTTTCGGTGCAAATGTGTCTTTGTCCCCAGACAAGTGGGAGCTCTTTAATGAGAGAGCTTTCACCTGCCCGACGAAGTACGCCAACGATTTCCGTGTTGCTCACGATGTATCTACCTGGAGATACCGCTACATGGGCGACTTTGACAACATCCGCTTGTACGACTCTTGGGGCGATTATCCCAACAGCGGATCCTACCACGGCTCGGACTTGACGGCTCTTTTTGGCACTGCGGAAGATGTCACTGGCGAGCCGAGTTCGGACGAGCAGCAGCGCTTTTCGAGGTATATGCAAGGCGCATGGGCTGCTTTCGGGCGTGATCCTGTGCATGGACTTGAGTCGTATGGCTGGCCGAGCTATGCTCCGAGTACTTCCAGCTTGGTTTTGCTCGCGAACGACAATCAGGCGAAGCCGGCGTTCGTTCCGTCTGGACTGTATGATGAGGACTGTCCACCTGTGAGCGAGAATGATCCCACACCCGGGCGGGGAGCATTCTAGCTTGCTTTGATGGTTTGTTATGTTCACAATTGTTGGCGAACGCGGCGTTCGTTTTCTTGTTCGGTCTTGGAGACACAATATCTTTGTTGTTTCAGCCATTGTATCAGAGACAACATATTGGTACAGTCAGCAAGTGGTCTGAAAAGGACTGCCTGAGATTTTGTCTGACCATCTTGATTGAAGACAAACAAGGTTGTGAATCACCCATCACATGTATAAGTAAAATAAACAGTAATTCGAAGGGCCGAAAAACTCTCGAAGTAACATAAAGCTGATCCTCAGATCCATATCTCCTTGCGTCCGACAAAGTATAAATAAAAATCACTTCATTAATCAGCTTTCATTCCCCTTCTCGCTACCTCACTTACAGCCCCAATTACTCGCGCATCGACATCACTCGCCCTCAAAGATACACGATGGTTTTGCCGACAAGTTTCCACTCATGTAAACGACATCGAAACAGCAACGTCACTGAATGCCAGTGAGATACTCGGAAAGCGCCAGCGCCTGTCCTCCGACTCTGGAACCCGTCGAAGGACAACGACCGACCATCAACCATATACTTGGAAAGGCGATCGAAGACTAACGGGATACCCTTGTTCCTCTCTCACTGGACGCGGATCTCTAGGGTGGTGGTTATGTCGTCAAGCGCATCACAAGGGGAGCAACTCCTTGCCAACGAGATACGACGGATGCTGACATTCTCATCGACAGAGGTGTCATCTTATCGGTCGCAAAGTTCGTTACCAAACTTCACTGACTTGGGCGGGCCGTGCGTACGCGTTTGCAGGGCAAATCTATTCGATCTAACCGGGTCATGAAAGTCACTCGTTGTTGAAGTGAATGGACTTTTCGTTTCACTTCACTTGAGACGACACTCGGACGCGGTCACAAACCCGCTTACTTGTATCCTCGACCTCCGGTCCTGGCTCCTTTGACCACAACTCACCCACCAACCAAAAGAAAATTGCAACAGTAAGCACACCACTTGTACCAGTATCCCCCGGGCACAAATAAGACAACAACACAAAGCCGAAGAGACCACCAACATGGCCGACCTCAGCTCCGCCTTCGAGAGCTTGGGCTTCGCACCTAGCACATCAGCTCCTCAGCAACACCACACCCTACACATCATCTACCCGGCGCTGAATCTGTTACCGAATCACGCGCCACCACACCTCTACCCACCGAAAAACCTCCGCCTCCGCCAAAGGCCCAGGCTAGAGCGACATCATCTCACTCCAGCAAACCTGTCATTCTTCCATCGTATCCCAGTCAACAGATTCCTCGGACTGGCCTATGCACCCCTTTACAACAGCTCCCTGCATGCCGGCGAGTTCCTGGACCTCATCAGCTCGCTGGTCAAGGCGCCAGGTCAAAGCAATCCTGAAATCACGTCCTCTGACAGCGGCACGGCAGACGGCGTCTTGCACCTCTTCCGCGCGACGGTGACGTGGGCGAGTACCGTTGAAAACGCTCAACCTACCATTCACACGTGTCAAATGTCAGCAGCGCAGTTCGAAGGGCTGCTCAGGAACAGTGGAGCCGAACGCCACCCTTGGCGCGCCCTCGTCTCGAACCTCATCTATCGCGAGAGTGACCGCGCGTGTCTGCACGTGGCTCACCAACTCCAAGACAGCAACAAACCCGCGCACAGAGGTGAAGGAGCTCGGTGGGCACGCGACTGGGAGACCTCGACGCCCAAGTCCGGATCTTTTCTCTTGGCCTCTCGCCTTCAGTGCCAGCTCG
>Ga0265780_10005815_pt1 | contig 15506 bp, 22 predicted proteins | sample P1T30metagenome_FD_192432 | JGI IMG/M metagenome (GOLD analysis project Ga0265780, IMG submission 192432) | Plant litter microbial communities from East Loma Ridge, Irvine, California - P1 T30 | ecosystem: Environmental > Terrestrial > Plant litter > Unclassified | place: USA: California... | reverse complement strand
TGACAGGGTACCCGCTGCTCTATCAAAGTTCGCAGAGGTGATAGGTGCATTTTGTAGCTAGGTGTCTCACAAAGTGTAGTCGCAAGATGAAAGCTCAAGAGTTTCTAAACTTCCGGTTGCGAGTGCGAATGCGCGTCAGCGGTGGTGTTTAGGTCGAGTGAGGTAGTGTCGGGCGGCAACGTAAAATACATATTCTCCGACGTAGTCTGTCGATTAGGTTGCGGAAGCGATGAGCCGTATGTCGCCAAACAACGTTCTAAAATGACGCTACATCTACCGGAGTGTAGTCCTGAGGCTGTACTTCGTAGGGAGCGGTAGTTTCACGCCACGCGATTGGCCTCGCCGTGTCTGTTGTTAGCCACTATTCTACACCAAAGTCGATGCTGGGTGTTGTCACGATTCAGCATGCGAAAGTGACGATGCATGTTTCTATATTGATTCGATCGGCCCGAGGGGCACCGGGTTTCCTTTCCGGTTCGTCAACGATAGGTAGCGGCACCTGAAGCTGCAGCCGACGACCGGCACCGTTGTGATCCTCGCACATGGACAGTTGCAGCTCCGAGCATGCTGCAAGCTGCACGACATCTGGCACGCAACGATTGCCTATTCCCCGTGGCTTCGTATACGTTCCGTCACCTCTCCTGTCTTGTTATCATTCGATACCGTGCTCCGAGGATAAAAGTGCCAGGGTGTATTGAACCTTAATATTCACTTGCCGCAGTGTGCAGCTGAGGCGTGCAGTGGCTCGCTCCGATACTTAGGCTGTATAGTGAGATGAGCGACCCGCATGCAGCTTGACCTCACGATTTATTAGTGCGGAGATCGGCGGCGTTGAGATGCGGTTTTGAGTAACCCCGGCGCCATGTAGACGATCTGCGAGGAATACGAAGCTGGGTGGCGATTCGTTGCTCGCATAGGTATGCACGTTTGGTATGATGAGTTCGGATATGGTGGTGGTGAGAGCTGCTTGGGCGGATAGATCTAGTCAAATCTTGTGGCAATTAGAAGAACTGATAGCAATTGCGTGACCTGTTGTCTGCGTTGTACTTGACGACAGGGGTCGCCTAAAGCTTTGCGGTTTACTCCGAGTTGGGGCGAGACCGTTACTCTTGTCGCAGGCGCAAGTCTGGTCGCCTTCGCGAGCCTCATGCATACGTGCCTGAAAGCAAGCCATCGTTGCAGTAGTTGTACCCAATCATGCCTCAAGGTTACATTCTGGCGTTTCTTAGTCCTTATCTGATGATACAAGTGCCGCGAAGTTACCACACAAAAGGGAAAACGTGCAAAATATAAACACCCGCTGAACCATAAATGATACCGAGAATCTTGTGGAGAATTTTGATCGCAGCCATATCCTAATTTTAGATTTCGTGAAGATCATCAAAAGAGACAAGGAAATGCTATTCATACAGTATGATTATACACAGGGGATGGCGCTGGTTGCAGAAAAGGCACCGAGATAGAACAGGTCGTCGTCAAATTTTGAGGCGCTAAGCAATGTTGAACTTCAAAAGAAATTGAGCCTCGGGCTCGTTGGGGTGTGCGTGATTTGAGGATTTGGCTGCGTATGCGGCTGTGGTGTGATTTTTTGAAGGGACGCATAATTGATGCATCCGTGCGTTCGTAGGTGTCAATAACGGAAATCGTTATAGGTTTGTCTGCTGGAATCGCATCGGGAAGATGATGGAATCCAGAAGATATGCGGTGATAGTCGAGTCGACTGGTCCGTCGCCAGTACTTGCTTATCGACCCGTGAACTCTGCGACAACGTCGAATAAGAGTTGCTCATCTACCCGGTAGACAACATCGTTATTGCCGAAAGCCGATTCCAGACAGTCGTTGATCTTCCAGAATTGCCCATAGCTTCCGTTGCTGGCGCCCTGGCCTTCTTGCGCTGCGAAATCCGTGAGGTGCTTGAGGCGATTGGAAACTGCCTTTTGTTGCGCTCGGGCTGACACCCAGAAGCTCGCCAACTCGTCGATACAGGTGATCGTGGCACCAACAGTGTCGATGAGTTTGGGTAGTGTCGAGAATGCTCCAGCTGATGTAAGAACATCAATTGACAGCATGAGTGCGTACCCAGGGAAAGGCGTAGAGAACAAAAAGTTCGATGTTGCGCTCGGAGGGTGTCGCTGCTGCCGATTTGCGGGAGCCAGCGAATGCATCATGGAAAGGTAGTTGGACGCATGACGCAAGGACCGCTCTAGGTTACGGCGAATCTTTTCGATGGGCATCGCATCGATGCGGACGTGGCGATTCAACCGGATGATTGCTGCGTGATACAAAGCATGAAGTGACACAAAGTTCCCGCCAAAGCCTTCGGCGATACTGTTGTCGAGATTCTGTGGGCTGTATTGGAGGCTGAGAGGCAACATAGCGTGCCAGGCATCTAGCCTTTCGTACGTTGTGGCGTAAAAAGATTCGTATTGGGCTTCGTACCCAATCGTGGGTCGGCGTGCTGCTCGTCCGGTGCAAGTCAATATATCACCCCATATGGCGGATATCAAGCACAAATATGCCATGTGCCCTAGACGAGGTGGAGGCGTTCGTCCTCGCAGGAGCTCCTCGTCAAAGTATGTCGTCTCGCAAGGAGTTGAGGCTTCGTACATGTCGTCCGAACATGGAAGCCTAACATAAGTGTCCTCCATGCTGATGACAAACAGTGCACCGCCGAAGAAACCATTGTAGCGCTGTTGTTACTTAGTGTCAGATGGAGATATCGTTTTCGCCACGTCATAACTTACATCCATGAGTAGACCTGACCAGAAAGTACGGCGGCAACACTCCTCATAGGTCCAGCGATCGAATCCAAAGTCCGGCTCAGGAGAACTCTCAACCAGGTCTTTTATCCCCTCCTCAGTATTAAGCTTCAAGGCACTGATTGCCCGAAGACCAGCTCCACAAAAGTCCCATGCTTCTTGAGACTTACCGCGCGCAAAGAGGTACAGAGCAAGCATTAGACGGCTTTGACATAGTTGTAATGTGAATTTGCCGAACCTTTTCTCTGCTGCGTAGGAAGCCACACCAGCAAATCTCTTTCCCAGCGCCAGTTTGTCGGGATCATTGGAGAAGAGGGAACCCATGGCTAGGATAGTATACAGTAGCATCAGATGATCTTGATTCTTGTTGCGTGCTGTCTTCACCCATGCAATGAAAGGTCTGCGAGGGAACATGCCGCAGGTCGCCCGACCGGCGTGGAGAAAGTATAGATCCAGTAGGTGTATTGTGAGGCTGGGGTCGGTTTCGTAGGGATCTTGCTCCCATTGGATGCCCAACTGGTCCTGGTATGAGCTGCGCCCGGATTCCTCTACACCCTGCTCGTTGCCAGACCCACTCCAATCAGAGTCCATGGAGTGAACCGACATATCTCTCGATGGTGCAATGGATGTGGTGCGGAAGTTTCGTGACCTGAAGGGCGTACCAGCGTTCCAGGATTCGGCCCTTTTAGGATTGTTGTGCAGCTCGCCGGGAGCTCTGATTCTGTCTGAGGCGATCGCTGAATTCAGCACTTCTGAAGACGCGTTCTTAAACAACGGCGCCGAAGTCGATGGGGACGTCTCTCCAGACGCATTGCTGTTGTCGGCTTGGTTGATACCACTGCCATTCGTTAGTATTTGTCATTGAGTGATACTGTACAATCCAAGAGTGATATGTCGGACCAGCTAAGTCAATGCAAGGGGCCCACCACAGACAAGGTGGTGTACGATAAAGAATTGACAAATGCGTACCCTCTGCAAACCCTTTGCGATTTTGCACATTGATGACATTTCGGATATCCTGGCTCGCACTTGATTTTCTTCTCGCGACAGGTGAGACAGGCTTGTGCTAACCGCTTTCGCGGCTTTCCGGCTTTTGTGATACCCCACGAAGGGTTGACGGGCTCGCCGTCAATGATGGCCCGACAGTATGTTCCGTCCTCGTAGATGTAGCATAAGCCTTCACCACTCATCTCACGTTGCCCGACGCATCGTGACGATCGCACCGGAGCCCTTGAAGAGCCGTCAATGCGCCGTCTGATAGGTCTGTTGTCCCCAAAATCTTCCTGAACGGGATCAGACGCCGTCGAATGCGTCCGGTAGACTGTGCCCAATTGACCATGGTGAATAGGGTGTGCAAAGCTGTCTCTGCGTTGGAGATCCACTTGACTGACGCTGAACGCGGTACCGGGTGTGGTTGAGGATCCAGATATGGCGTCTGTGTTTGTAGCTGGAACGGGTGGCCGGTGGAGGTATGGTGTTTGAGAAGCGATAGCATTATGTTCGGAGTGTCCATGAGCGTACCCATCAAAGTCATGCCGCCTCTTCAGTGTTGGGCTAGCAGATTCATAGTGTGAGGAGACTCCATATGCATACTGGTTGCTGCCGTGTCTCAACGGAGGTTCGGATGATTTCTTGTCGAGCAGTTCTGGCTCCAAAAGGGTTCGTAGACTCGGTAACTGTTGCGCATTACTATGGCCGCCACTGGAATCCCTTGGGCGAGCATATTGGGTCGGAGTGTGGAGTGCGGGCCGCGAGGATATCGCATGAGTCGCGGGATAAGAATTGTAAGAGTGTGGAGGCCCCGGATGTGAGGGAAGATTAGGCGGGCGACTCATGTTGACGAGCATAGCAGTGGAAGTAGCTGAGTCTTGATATTCGCCGCTTGGTGTGGGATAGCTTCCACGGTACATCGGCTGACCGACCACATGGAGGATTAGGGGTGAGCCACCGATATGACTAGGGTACTATAGAGATTCAGGCACAGATTCAGGTTGGTAACTGGAGCAGCCAAAGCATCAGCTTGCATCGAACAGCCGGGCACGCGGAAGTAACGTGTAGAAGACGGAGGAGTGGCGAGCGAACAACCGCAATTGCGCGCGCCTGGTCTGCAATAGAACATACGCTGCGAGATGTTGCAAACGACAAGGTTCTGGATGATAGGACAGATATTCAACGGTCCGTGCAGGGCTGACGTCTGACGACTGTCCGGTGCAGTCCCGGAGACGCTGGACCGCAGCCGAAGCACTGCAAGCCAGGTAGGAGCCTATGTAGGGGCATTGGGGCGTTACGGGAAGGAACTTACAGGCTCGTAGCCGGTGTGTGCGGCGCAGACGGCACTCTCGGTGCAGAGAGTGGCTGGTTACGCAAGAAGGACAACTCCAAGCGTCCGTAGATATGTCGAAGAATAGTAGCAATAAATACAATAATACCGGATAGGCACGATCAAAGTAGGAGTACCACAGCGGGCCACTGTGCTGAGCGGGAGCCAGGGCAGACCCCTGGAGCTTCGAAAGCTTCGAGAGCTACAAATCTAATTTGTGCTGTGATGCCAGTAGTGCGAAGCGACGAAATGCCAGGAACATGGTCGTGGTGCCTTTGTGGTTTGAGACCCGAAAATCCTTGATCGCGTTCCGGGGTGGTCAGCGAGCCGGATAGGTAATATTGGTGGCAGCGCGGCAGAGTAGAAAAAAAACCCTCTACAAGCTGTAGGCTGCTGCGTAGCGTGTTTGGTCTGCTGCAAGACGCAGACTGATGCAGGACACTGCAGTAGTCCTTTGGAATACGACGATGTTATGTGCGTGAGCAGTTATGACATGCCTCTCATGCCTCTTCAGCCCCCAGATCTAACAGGCGGCCCCGCTTCTGACCAACCGCACCTGGCCACTGATGACTGGCGCCGATCATGCAGACGAGGAAGAGGCGACGGGATGCAGTGAACTGTCCTTGTATTTTGCCGAAACTATCTCTCCAGAAATGGCGTCGGTTCACCAAGCCCACAGGGCTTCGCCAACCAATGAGGTCCACATGGATTGACTTTGGCGAAGGGCTCGATGCAGCTAAGAGATGCTCAGCCAGAACAAACAAAGAGCTGTGGTGGACGATGATGTGGCCGAGACGTCGAACGCCGGCTGTTGACGGCCCTCGGCCCTCATCGCCAGCTTTGGCGTACCTCGTTCCAGGGTGTGGAGTGTGGCATGAGGACATCAACAGCTCCAAAGTGATGCTTCGAGAAGGACATCCAAGCGGGACGGAGAGACGGGGAGTTCGTTTTGCTTCCCCCTAGATCCATCTCGATTCGCTTACCGGGGAAAATGCCAACGGCCCCAGCTAAGCGCTTATCCGCCACCCTAGTCGGCGCCTCTTCCAGTTAGACCTCAGTTGACCCACTTATCCTGCTGCCAGCTCCGTGCTCTCAATAATCCTCGAGAACCACCTCAATTCTTGAGCTCAAGGTTTGTTGCCCTCGTCTATAAAGACTAACTTCGATATGCAGTATTAAACGACGTGGTTTCAACATACAGTGTAACGCAGAGTGAAACCTGGCGTCTGCTGCGATGTACTGCCTGGCTGGTATCATTTAGTAGATGCCGCAATGTTGGGAGGATCGTTAGTATCTCCCGCTTCCCGGCTCTGTGCCAACGTCCCTAGGCTGGCCCTGGAGCTGCCTGCAATTTCTTCCCGTGCATTGCAGCCTGTGCAGAATCATGCATAAAAGGCATACTATGGGTGCTATGGGACAGCGTATGCTCGTACATGGGATCAAAGGCCCTGCCTTTGGATCCTCTAATGCGTTACGCTAAGATAGGGCACTCTTGGAATGATGCGCAAGTAGATGAAGACGTCTATGGCTTGTGGTTCCGCTTGCGCGCGTCCGATTTCTCTCGGTCGGAACGTCCACGATGATTTAGGTATGGTGAAGCACATTACGGCAGATGAGCGGACAGGCGACCGAGTTGCAGGCATGTGGCAGATCAACGTGTCTGCTACGCTTAAGCCAGGTGGGGTAAGAGACGGTGGTGATCGATTGGAGAAAGCACGTGATCCTGCTTATGTCACTACGCTAGTTAGCGCGACTTCCCGAACTTCAAACCACAGTCGCGTGCGAAAGCGCATTCCACCACATGAGCCAGCGCCAGCGCCAGCAACACGACACGTTTTTCTTCTTAAGGTTCAGTTCTAACTCGCATCATACAGACACACATAGGAGGCAACATGACTGCCGATCACAAGGACGAGGAGAAATTCAAGGACCTTGCGCCTGTTGGTGAGAGTCTCATTTCCCAAGACCGCGCCTCCAGCGCATCACCACCACCAGCACAAGCACAGGCAACTACGACCGGCAAGAGGGGGGACGCGGTACCACAGGCCGAACCGCCTCTCCCTTACGATGAAGCCCCGCCGCTCCCCGATGAGCCACTGCCCGAGCAAGACGACGACGGCTGGGAGCCCACCTGGGAGCCCACCGCCCAAGCCTGGTACTTCTACAACCGCAGGACGGGTGCTTCGCAATGGGAGAATCCGCGAGTTCCCGAGGCCACTGCACAAAGTCATGGACCGTATGATAGGTTTGCTAACTTCTGTATTTTCTTTTGTCCCAGCCCGGCCTAATATGTGATCACTTCAGGAATCTCTCCAGCAGTGCCGCCTTGCCAACAACTTCAGGTGCGCCTGGTACCAGCTCACCGCCGAAGCGCAAATGGGGAGGTTACAACCCAGCTATCCACGGCAGCTACGACCCAAACGCAGACTACGCTCGTGAAGCGAATGAAGAAGATGAAGATGAAGAGACTCAAACTGCGGCGGTTGGCCTGCCCAATGCGCAGGGTCAAGAGTACTTGGCTCAGGCACACTTCAATCGCTTCACTGGCAAGATGCAACAAGCCGACGCGGGTCCGGAGATGCACAATGACGCAAACAAAAGCAAGAGGCAGATGAACGCTTTCTTCGACGTAGATGCTGCCGCAAATAGCCACGATGGCCGCAGCCTGAAGGCAGAGCGACGTAGCAAGGCGATCTCCAAGAAGGAGCTCAAGGCCTTCAAGGAGAAGCGTCACAGCAAGAAGGAGGAGAAGCGCCGTGCGTGGTTGCGAGATTGACTTCGATTGGGTGGTAAGGGAGAATAGATTACAAGTCGATTCACTGCGTCCACTAATGCAACGTAGTGCGTTTGGAATGGAGGTGGGTGTCATGGCACTCCAAGTGATACAGCGCCTGCGTGGATCATGAGAGCGAATCTGCTTTGGACATCTTCTGGAGTATAGTTGGCAAAGGATCGTTCAATGAGGCATCTTGTAGGCAAGGTGAGATCCCTCATTGCCTTCAGATATGGGTTGAAGAGCCATCAAACTTGTACTGTCGGTCCTGCGGAAGCTCTCACACGATACGACCTTTTGCGAAGATGCAACGTTGTAATGTGTAGGTTCAACTGTCATTCTTGCTTAGGCTTGCTATTCCTGCCTACGCTCTCAATACAACTGTTATCCTACACCAACCCATGGCAGCAATGTATGACGCGGCGTCGACTGCTAGCACACACTACCTCCACGTCCCACTAAGGCCGCAAAAAACACGATGTAGACTTGCGGCGCTGTGTTTTCTCGCATGCATCAGCAGCGGCAACGGACTGCCACGTGGCTACCCTGTCACTCTCCGACCACTAAGGTGTTGGCTGGCGAAGGTGTCAGCAATATAATGTTGATTGCAATCAAGCATTCAAACAGCTTCAGCCGTTCTTCGACGCGCCCTCCCCGGTCTTCATGTCTTCCATTTGCTTCTGGACATCTTCCATCGCGGCTGAGGTCTGTTCCTGGACATCCTTATCTTCGTCATCCATGCTCTCGTCCGCGTCTTGCGAAGCCTCGCCAGTCTGACCAATGCCGTTCTCCAGTTCCTCAACGGCTCCCAGGAGCCAGTCCACCACCTCCTTCTTGTCGTTGATTTCCGCTTCGAAGACCGCGTCGTGGCCTGCTCGGTTGATGATGGTGACGTCGGCGCCGGCTTGTATTAGGAGTTTCACACAATCGAGATGGCCGTTGAGAGCTGCCCAGTGGAGCGGAGTGTTGCCCGCATCATTGGTCGCATTGATGAGCTCTGGGCTGGGCTTTTCTGCGCTTGTTGAGAAGAGCAGCGTGATTATCTCTGATGCCTTGGTCAGCTATAGTCCCTCCGTGCAACAAGTGACTTGTGTACCTTTGTGACCATTCGCGGCCGCGTAATGCAGTGCGTTGTTTTTCGAGAAGGGGTCGGCGGCTGCGACTACTAAGTCGGCGCTTGGTCGTGAAGTCTGTTTCGATAGCTCTGATAGGAAGGTTGCTAGCTCGCTCGCTTCATTTGCTCGCGCCAGGTACAGGATTTCATCCACTGCATCCTCTTCTAGAGTCGCCATCTTGGTATTTGGAGTCGCGATTCGTTGTCAAAAATTTGGTCTTCACGAATTTAGGTTTCCTTGGCGTACCTCACACGCTAGAAGGTGGGGTGAAGGACGCTAGCCTAAAGGAGGTCCGCAACTTTACATCTCGTGTCTTCCATCTTCGACAAACGTGTCGCATCTTGGGCAACACCCTTCTCGCACAATTTTTCTTCGCTTACTTATCTGACCTTTTTAACCGATCATGCATGTTGTCAACTCGATACCCCCCGACCGTCGATCCTGCACTTTCGATCAAGACTCATGTATACCAATCTACCAGATTCGGTCACCCGAGACTGCTGCATGTCATCCAGACGTGCAGCAGTCTCGGAAGATCTCAATCTATCTTCAAGCTCCGGTACCTACTAAGCGAGGCGTCCATGACTGTTTCGTTTTGACACTTGACAAATACACCAATATCTTCCGCTAGAAGACTTGTACATAACAACAAATACTCTAAGATCATTGGCCCGCTAATCCCTGCACTTGCTTCTCGAAGCACGATCCCGTTGCGATCACGGTCCACGACGTGCAATCATGCCCGGCTAAACAAAAGCATCGACATTGTGCGTTGGGCACTCGTAGAACGTCTGCATTCCAATGCCTGCGCCCTTGTGAGCGATTGTGCCGTCGTCGGCCATGTTCTCGAATCAGGGCCGCTCCGCTTACCCTCGTTCATGGATGAAGACGTTCAACGGCTTTCGGCCCACGGACCTGGTTCAAATGAGTGAACATCCAGGGTTTGGTACCAATCTCGGATATTTGGCACCACGAACGGTGTGTGTCTGCGGCAACTTTTACACGGCAGGCTCCGCTTTACACTACTTGCACTTGGATGTTCAAGACAAATTTTTTCTTGGCTAAAAGTTCAGGACAGCTTTCATTCGCAAAAAGTTTAGGTGTTACTACTGTAGTAAGATTTCTCTGCAAATCAGTCAGGCAGCACTCGACATGGCCCTTAATTGCCTCAATTTGGTTTCTGCACGTCGAGGGCTCGGAACTTTCCAGAGTCTTCTTCTTCCAATAATAGTGCAGTCAAGCCGGCTATGTTGGAGATAGGAGCATGCAGGTACGCCTATAATCTTCCCATCCTCGCTCATATCCGCGCCGGCCCGTTGTTCAACAGTCATTTTGGCTGCAGATCTAGATATGTTCCAGTATCGGAGCTTAGACCTGACTGTCAGCCCATATTGGCGCTTGTCAGCAAATTTCTTCCGTGAGGTCGCTTGGAAGACAACGCATGTGATCAACAGATCGTCACAGCGCCTGAGCACCAACATTCCTCGCACTTGTTGCCTTTCCGAATCAAGACGACTGTCCAATGTCACATGTCGTTGACAAGGTCTTCATATATCTTAATGAAGCGCTACTGAAGCGACAATGCGGCGCGCACGCAAATCAGCCTCCAAATACCGCACGTGCCACTATCACCAACAGGCAAGTTCACGCGGAGGTGCTCAACAAGAAGGACGGACTTTTTGCTTTTGGCGTACCCCGCATGAAGCGTGCCGCCGAAGCGACTCAAACGACATCAAATCCGCCACAGTTCAATGCGGGCTTCCTGCTCCGAAAAGTAACGCGTCGTCATGTGCCGTGTGCTAGTTTCAAGCTGCCGATGTTGGTGCTGCACGACATGTCACTCCACTCCGCCATCAACCCGGCTGGCGAGTAATGTGGCTTCGGTTGTCTTTCCGTCCCGCCTCAACCTTCTAGCTACGCTTGTCACGAACGCCAGAAGAGAACTACCAAGTTGGTTGCTGGTAGGATCTGGCCGTTCAAAGTTAATACAACCAAGATCTCCACCAAACGGCTCCACTATTCGCCAGCTCATCGCCTGAGCATGTCTTTACGGCCTGTCCAGATTTGCCATGATCGAACGATATGCACCTCATGCAGCCGAGGAGCCTTTGCAACTGCACAGAGGCGGCGAGACTCGGACGGAAACCAAACGCCGCATATGTGCATCGTCCAACGTCTGCGCATCGCGGCGAGCTCCAGATCAGTCGTTACGTGGCGACCCAGATTTGTCCCTAGCCATCACGGATCATGTCGTTCTCATCAAAATGCCTTCTCATTCGTGGAACAAAATACCGTCCGGTATTCGAATGTGGCGACGTTCAGCGACATTCTGCAACAAAATTCTCATGAAGAATCACGAAGTCGACACCGGCTCCCAATGTGTCACGCCGCGTTTCTCTACCTAGGTACTTTGAAGCCAAACAGGTCTCAATATCACAACGATCAAACACAAGCCTTTGCATCAGCTGGTTGACGACTCGAGCATCTATAGACCAAGGCGATTTGAACGGTCGAACTTGAAAATGACTTTACGTAGGATCGCAGTCTCCACTGCATACTGTTCGAGCAACGATTTCAGGAGGAAGCAGTGCTGAGAAGCAGCGAAAAAGCTTCGAACACAGTGCAGTGAGTATACCGCGCAACGCAACAACTGTTGTAAAGTATACTGCTGGTGAATGAAGTATTCTGTGATGGTACTCCACGGACACTCAAAAAGCACGCTTTGCATTCGAAGGGTTGACGCAGCTCCCTCTACTACATGTGACACACCAGTCACGTGTGTTGATGCCGTCATGAGTCCTCTCTCCGGCACACTGACTTCTAGTGTTCGGCTGATTTCCAGCCGTCCTCCAACTTACGCATGAATATTCGAATTGATCTTACGAGCAACCGCGGCTTACACGATGCGATGTGCCTAGCAATGTCACGATGGTATGCAGTCACGGTGAACGCTCATGGCTGTCATCATCACTGCTCATCCACAATGTCTATCACCAGACCATTTTACTGCTCACCGCGCTCGCGCTGTAAACCGATGTTCACTCTTCTTTTGCATCTTCACTGTCTTTTCTCAATGTTCTCGCTGCTACATAAGCATCCTCTCATTTCTTCCGTACCACTCAATCACCCATTCGCATTCTCTGCAAACTCTACAACCGAAGCATAGAACAACAACACACAACCCACAGCGAACAGAACACAACACAACACAACATGTCGCGGCACCATAGCTCTCGCAACCCCTTCGGCGGCGGCGGTGGTGGTGGTTCTTCCCGACGTGGCGGCTCATCGCGCAATCCCTTCGGCGCCGCTCTGGGCTTCAACGATGGCGATTTCGACGACGGGTCGAACGATCGAGACGAAAATGTCGTTGGCAAGTTCATGTCTGAGCACACTGACTTCCTTAGCCACGCAGACACCCAATCCCCCAAAAACACAGAGTGTCCCATCTGTCTAGAAGGCATTGAGGAACATATCTGTGTAAAAGTACATGATTGTGGGCACATGATCGGAATGAAGTGCCTGGAAGAGATGCTCAAGCGCGATCCTGATAAGAAGAAAGAGTGCCCACTTTGCCGTACAGAGTGGATCGCGGAAGATGGCATCTGGCAAGATTCACCGGCTTTTGCGGCGCTCGCTCATGGTGGAGGTGCGCGGTCTCGTCTTCCTGGCGGTCGGACTGGTGGTCATTCTACCCACGGTCACGGCGGTGGACGTTCAACCCGTCATACTGGCGGCGGACATTCCAGCCGGTTTTCCGACCCCGACTTCTACGACACGCCAGTGGGACCTCGCGATGGTGAGTCTCGCGCCGCGTATGAAGCTCGACAACGCCGCGAACTGGCCGAACTTCGTGCTCGATTCCAGCGCATGAACGAGCGAGCTGATGCCCGTCGAGATGGCCGTCCACCGCCCGCTCAGGCTCCTGTCATTCCTTGGGGTGACCCGCGTCAGCCATCTGATCTTCACCACTCCTCACACGGACACCGTGGCTCTCGCCAACCCTCAGCACATCCACAGTCTTCGCGTACTGGCCGGATTGGGACTTCAAATCACGATCTCGCAGCGCCAATGCCGCAGATCGAGGGCCTGCGTACTGCTCATAGCTCCCTTCGTCATCAAATAGAGCAGTCCACAGGCCGCTCGGCGCGAACTGATCGAGGTGACTCCATCGATCATCAGTTCTCCAACATGCTCCCTCAGCTTGGCCTTCAGTCCTCACACCGACCTTCGTCGAGCCGGCATCAGCAGCCTTCTCACGACGTATCTCACATGCCGCACTTATCACGCCGTAAGGCACCTCAGCAGCAAGGCCCAACGCGCCAGCCTCGAGGCGAGCCACACGACATCACTCGCCCCATCAACGACCCTCATCGCCCCACTCAGCCCGACAACACACGCATGTGGGACGCTCACCATGGCCCGCTCGGAGGGGGAGGCAGCTCGCGCCATGGAGGTGGTGGTTCACGCCGGCCGATGCTACGTGGCGGTGGCAAGGAGTTCGATTCGTTCTATAACTCTCGTGGAGCTTCAGGTAGTGGCGGTCCATCTTCTGGAGGTCAAGGCTTTGGTACGCCGTCTGGTGGCTTTGGTCCACCGTCAGGTGTCTACGGTTCATCGTCTGAAGGAGGTTTTGGTCCGCCGTCTTCTGCAGGAGGCTTTGGTTCACCGTCGTGTAGGGGAGGATTTGGTCCACCTTCACGCCAACCCTCCCAATCATCAAACCTAGCAAATCTATCAGACCGCGAATGGGCCACGGAAATGCATCGCCGGATGAACGACCTGCAGGCTCGCATCGATGCTGATCGTCAGGGTGGAGGTCAGTCGTCTCGTTCTGGTCGTCCGTCTATGGGTGGTATGGGCATGCTATCTGCTCGTTCGTCCATGGGTACGCCATCAACTCGCCCTCCTCCCCAGCAGCACATGACACCCTCTGATCGTCCATCAATCAGCGATCCACGCATGAGCAGTCCCCCTCAGCAGCAGCAGTTCAATGCCGGTCCTGCACCGTGGGGTGGGGCGTCGATGCCTCGTCAGCAGGGTGCATCGCGGCGACCACACGGTGCTTCAGGCAGTGGTGGTGGTTCACGGCGTGATGGCACGCGTGGGGGTGGTCCGCGCGAGTGGTATGGTGGGTTTTAAAGAAGATTAGAGAGCTGGAGACGTGATGAGGAGATGCTTGATTGTCGCAGTTCTTTGGGTCTTCTAGGCGTAGTGCGCAGAAACTTGGAATGGTGAGATACGTATGAATGTAGAATGATGAATTGAAACGAATCAATGATAGAATTTACTCCTCTCACATAAATTACGCAATGCGACCCACAGATAAGCGCAATCCAAAGCTCTCTCCTCCTGTTAACTCCCTTTCTCGTAACTTTATCCCGAATTGCTTCGATGTGGAGTCGAGCTAGGGGAAATCTATGTGTCGTGTAAGTAATTTGCAGACTACGTAGAATAAAGACTTGCATTCCGCCTGCTATTTTAGCGATCTTGTTTAATACTATGCTTTGCAGCTCGGTGCTGTGCTGCACGCATTAAGGCAAATGATGCATTTGGCCGGCCACGAAGCGTTGCACGTCTGCCTCACTGGCTTGTATCTCGATCCACATGTCTCAGCGCTGTCTTGCCTGCTGTGTCCAGCCTTCTGCACTTGCTCATAAAGCCAGACGTCGTGCAGTGAAATGCTCATCTCGCAGTGTCGTCGTGAGCACGCAATACCAAGCTGTAGTGCGATAAGCTCGCGAGCAACAGGATTTTCATATTCGAAGATCAAGCACGTAACGACGAGAAATGTGAGGTCGCATCGTCTTCTCCCGCACCAAAAATACCCAACCTTACTGTTCTTGTTTGCGCTCACCTTCACTCTCCCTCCCATCTCCTTTGCCCAGCCCCACCCAAATCCACCACCTCTTTCACACTCCTCCCCCTCTTGCTTCCCGTCTCACGCTCCCCATCTCCATCTCCTCCCCTCTACTACCCCTACCTTTTTTCTCCAATATATGTTATCAAATATCTTCAAGTCTAACTATCACTAAATCCACAGAACCTCAAATTCACAATGGTATTTGCCCTTTCCCATGAATTCGGGCATCTCGTAACATGTTTACGCATTTTCAGCCCAGCGAGGAACGAGCGTGCGAGGTTCGCTGGATGATTTTTTGCTATCCCGTTTTTTTGTGCTTTGCGGTGGAGGGTTTGTTCGAAACTGCGTTGCGTCAATATCAAGGTCAGAGGGTGGTCTGGTAGTCCTTTTTGCTTCATGTTTGGATAATAGTGAGAGAATGAGAGAGAGACATGCAAAGTAAATAAGAGTTTTAAGTAACGTGGTTCATCACCGAGTCGTCAGCTCTCCCCCACTAACAAGCCTGCGCGGCAACGCTGCGCAACACCACAACAATTGTTTTTACTATACACTACAGTAGATTATACTTCAGGTTCTTCGCTATTATCTGCATCCTCTATTTCTACCCTACAGGTGCGGGAATTGTGCCCAACCTCGCCGCAACGGCCGCAGTGCCTCTCAGCGCGCACCCTCTTCG
>Ga0265780_10005814_pt1 | contig 15508 bp, 19 predicted proteins | sample P1T30metagenome_FD_192432 | JGI IMG/M metagenome (GOLD analysis project Ga0265780, IMG submission 192432) | Plant litter microbial communities from East Loma Ridge, Irvine, California - P1 T30 | ecosystem: Environmental > Terrestrial > Plant litter > Unclassified | place: USA: California... | reverse complement strand
CTGAGTAGAAGTTAAGGCGATCAAACATGTGATGGTGGACTTTACCGTCTGACTGCATTCTCAAGTGCCACTTTTTTGCGTGCACTTCGCCGTTTACAAGATGGATCATATTGATACAAATCCGCCAGTTCTTTCACATACGACCATAGGATACTGGCAGCTAGTTCACTTGTCTGATCTGCTAGATATCGGGGTACTGCTTACGGTTTATTTGCTGCAATTCACGGCAGTCTAACGTCGTTTGTCCGAGGTTGAGCTGGACGCCTGCATCTACTGTAGCACCTGTGCCGTACCTCCTGGATCCTGTTCACAGCTTTTAGCAGTCTGTGAAGCAACAAGGCATCCTCAGCCATGCGCACGCTCATGCGTCCGGTCAGGTGCCGCCTGCCCAGCATTCCCAAATGTGCACCATATTATCTCCCCTCTCCCTCATGGCTGCATATCAGCCCCTAGCAACTCCCTGATCGCCCTATCCCACCACAATGACTGCAATAAATCTCAGCTGCAATCGCGCGTTAAAGCTGCGTGCATTGTCAACGACTCCTCTCGACTTCCTCACCAAAGCCATACGGATGATCGTAGTCCAAGCGATTCTATCTTTAAGCGCCAGGCGCCAAACGGTCAACGCTTCACAGCCTTTACGCGCTGGCACGTCAGCGCTTGATAGCCTTAGGCGCCTGTACAGGAGGTTCTCAGTGGGGAAGCACCTCATCCGGTACACGGAAGACCATGTAGGTTTTTCTGTTGCAACCAGGCTTCTTTGACATAGGAAACATTGTTCTCTTAAGGCCTTCAAATCTGATGGCGGCACCAAATGGAAGGTAAGCGTCGTGCAGCTTCATACAAAAGCCATACCTTTGCAGACATACAACATGCTTCATGAGGTAGTAGAGCTATTGTAGCACTGGTACAGCAATGATGAAGTCCTTCTTCAAATCTTTGATTGGCTTGCTTCGGGCTTAGCGTTGCGCTAGTGCGCAATGTGAGTGTTCAGGGTTCAAAGCGCTCGGCCCCGATGGATCAACCTTAACATCCAGTACGGCCGTTTACCACCACAGCCTTTAGCTACGCCGCCCTCAGTCTCGAAATCGCCACTTTGCCAGCTTGCCCTCTCTCCAGCGTCCATACCCGCCGTCGCGTATTGTTGGCCGCCTTGTTCTACACCTGGTTTTGGTGCGCTTTCGAACTCCCACCCTAGTCGTGCCGCTCTCGCCCTTCTATTGAGCAGAAACCGCTTTTTTTCCCTTCCGGCTACCTATCCCTTCAATCTTACGACTGCGCCTCCTCTAAATTGTGAGAACGCGAAACACAGTGCAATTTCTATGCGAATAGTATGTTTCGAAGAAGCGTCGCCAGGATGACAGCTGTTCCTAAAGACATGTTCGGGACTACAGGAACCAGATACAAATACAAACAACTCCTCCAGGAAAGAGAACACTTTGGCCGCGTTTGGCTAGCATCGTAAGCACTTGCCGATTGTATGCCACACGGGGAGTGGATTAACTCTATGCAGAAACGGGCACGACCAGTTCGTACTGAAAGACATGCCTGAACTGGTATTCGATCATTTCAACGAAGAGATTCGACCCAACCTCCGAGATAGTCCCTTCATACGATTGCCTGTGGATACTATTCCTGAGGAGCGTATTTTCGTGTTTAGTTGGCTGAAAGAAGATCTTCTAAGCCTTGTGAGGAGAGAGATCTCTATGCAAACTAAAAAACATATTCTCAAGGATAGTCTAAGGGGACTTGTTGAGTTGCACAGCCAAGATATCGTACACTTAGGTAATGAAGCTTTTTATAAAACTAAATATTTTGACCTAACGAGAAGTAGATATCAAGGCGGACAACATTATGGTTGACTACCATCATAATGACGAAGAGATGGTGCTGGAGAAGGTGCAACTCACTGACCTTGACAATGCGGCCTATCTTCCCCATGGCAGGTACATCAAAGGCATGGTAGCGGGCAACGAAAATTGGCGTAGTCCCGAGGCCTTTTTCAAAAGCAAACTTAGCAAGCCAGCAGATATTTTCTCCTTTGGGATTGTTGTAAGTGCTAGTACTCATGTTGTAATACTGTTCACTAATCCTTTCAGTGTATCTATGCCGTTCTTGGTCAGGTAGTGTTTGGGCCAGATGCCGATCTTGAGAAGCATGAAAAGCTGGGTGCATTACCTGATATGATCCGCTTACAGCGCCAGGTTTCCTACTTTGGAGATCAGGATGGGCTTGATGGCCTGATGTTACATCTCAGCGATGACGAAATTAGTCGTACAGCTCTGGCTATGCTTTGGGAGGATCGCAATGAGCCGTATATTCCGTACAGGCCATTTGCGGAATGGCCTGAGGTAAAGGACACCATTTTCAAGGATCTGGTCCTCCGGCTAATGAACTTGGACCCGTCAAAGCGAATGACAGCTCAACAAACATTAGAGCATCCATGGTTCAAGGACGTTTGATGATATGTAGAACACTGATCTGTTTCCATCTTCTATTTCCTCTACTTGCTGCTCGAAAGTGTGACTCTTTCTTGTTATCTCTGTCGGCTCTTCCTTCGGATGGTCTAAGAATCACTTCGTTACAGGTATTTGTCATGTGAACGGCGTGGGATAAATCTGTGCATGCCATACTATGGACAGTCACAACGGCAGGTATCATACGTCAGCCTACCAGCAGACTAAGTGCACTACCAAGTACTGTCCCGATAGCTTGTATGGATTTCTTTCTATGGCTAGAGCGCAAAGCCTAAGAGTCTGTAGAAAATGTATCTCTGTCTACCTAGTTCAGATGCGATTATTTACTGCTGAGATGCGGGCAAGAAAAGTGATGCAGGCGTTCAGCTTGATTGTTTGGATCGGTTTTCGATTCATAAAATGCTAGAGAAGGGGTCGTAGAAGGAAGGAAGTGAAAAGGCAAGAAGCCTCATCATGTGGCCTGTAGCTCAGTGTCAGGAAACGCGCTACTGCACGTGACTGTCCCCGCATATATAATAGCTTCTGCTGAAAATCGCTCGCCTAGCAGCGATTCGTCTCTAGTTACACGAATACATGCTAAAGTTACTCCATTTACTACTTGCTACTCTGATTTGATGTATATTCCTGACACTCAGCCTCGGGCTGTTACACAATGAGGCTGGGTACTTTGAGTTACGGGATTTTGTCATCCTAAACATCGCTCGATGCATCTTTTACTGTGCCTCGGCGCGTAGAACTAGGTTTCTAGTGCCTAGGACTCGAGATCATATGTGTTAAAATAGGCTTTGCACTATTTTCAGGTGATTGACTACGCCGCAGCGCGTAAGACTCTCCGACAGAACCCTATGAACTACAACTGAACGTGACAAAATGACACTGAAGTCACATCCGGGCGGTTTCTACGCGCCGATCCACCTTGCCACCGGACTTTCTCGAACTACCCGGTTCATCAAAGTAACTTGACAAACTATAAATATATCCCATGTTTGCTGCACTGGCTATCAAACATCAGATCCATCATCGCCAGTGTACCGACTCTCTATATCTCTAAATCGTTCTGTTCTCAGGACGTTTTTCATCCTAATCCACTCATCTACTTGTTATTTCCAGCAATCAAGATTGATTTCGCTACAACCAGAGAACTCGAGATCGCAGCCCTGTTCCTACAACATCATCATGTACAGATCCAGCGTTTTCTTGAAAAAGATGATGACGACTGCCGGGAAAGAGATCAATGTCTCGTATGTCAACAAAACAGACACTTGGGAACGTACGGTAGTCGCACAGCAAGTGAAAAACGAGTTCATTGCAGTTGCCGAGAAATACAAGGACACACTGAAGCCCACCACAGTAGAAATTGCGGTCAAGTAAGCCGTTTAGCAAGATCAATATGCTTATCAATAACTAAAAATGCGGCAGAGAGGCAGAGCATCCAAGTAGGGCGGATCCCAGACGCCACTACTCCGTTTTCGAGCTTGACGGATCTAAGAGAGTTATAGCATCAAGACACTTTTACGAGTGATAGGATTATTGTGCTCAGCAGGCTGATTCTCAATCCCAATTTTCTAATATAAGGTAGTTCGGAGCGTATTCAACTATGTATAGCAGAGGCAAAGCGAGTAAGAAACTGGAGGAGATAACCTAGTCTTGAATTCTGGGTTCCTAAGTTGTCTTTCGCTGAATCTTAAAAATTCGCTTGCTTTTCCGTATTGTGTCTCCGTGCATTGTGTCGCGTAGCATGTCATATCAGCTGATCGATTAAATGATTACTACCTACTCAGTAGCAGCCGCGTTTTGTGCGCAGCTGTTCGCAATCACCAAAAAGCGGCACAATTCTCTGAGTCGAAAGTTGCTTTCGAATGTCGGGAGCATGGAGGCGGCGAAGGCGGCGAGGCAGAAACTCTAACTGGCAGGCGATACCTGTCAGAACGCAGGTCTGCACCCACCGCGCTAAGCATGCCAAAAAGGTAACAATGATCCATCTCAACGATAGATCATGCTGTGCAGAATAGTATATATCGTACAGGCCGCCTGCCTGCCACGCGGCCTTACAGTGGTCTTACAATACCGAGGCCTTCGAAGAAGGATCTCGTTCGACATAAGTGCCGGATTGGGAGCCATCGCTAGCCCTATGGAATGCGTCATAACAATGTGCAAAGCGGGCGGTAAGCATAGCAAACGATCAGGAGATTGAGACATGCATAGACAGAGCGCTGAACCATTGAAATAACATCCCTGGGAGAATGAATTCATAGTGATTTTGGTCTGCTTTAGATATCCTGGGACGCTCAAGAGACACTCTAAAGTCCGACGACCTCCTTGGCTTTTACCCAATTCAGATTCATCCTTTTAGTTCGAATGGCCGGATCTCCCTGAGTTCGGTTTCGTCTCTGATTGGCTCACCGTCATCAGGCTGCTCATTGTCCAGTATCTCCTGCAACATTCCCTCAAGGACTTTACGACGCGCTAACTCAGTTGCCTCCCGATCTTCCGGAAGAACCCAGCCGTCAGACGCGGTATTGAGCAGACTTGATCACAGATGTTCTCGAATAGATGTTGCATACCCCATCCAACGTAAGTTCTGAGACTAATCTGCTACAAAAAAGGTCAGTGTGCCGAATAGGCACACTGGGCGTAGGGTAGCATATATACTCGTTACATTGCCGGTGAAGTTTAGCTTGTACACGAGTGGAGTTCTGCTGTACCATCTTTGAAAATTGAACAAACTGTTACTATTAAGCATGAGCTCATCTTCGCGATCGCGGTTCGACCCTAATGCAGAAGAGGGGGCAAACGTAACTGCCCTAAGCCCTCTACTTAAAACTGTTATACGTTGTGCTGAAGCCTAATTAAGCAAGTGCTTATAGAAAAGATCCTAGTTATTAACCTTCACATACGAGGTAAAGTGTAAGAGAAGGGTCTCATATAGCCAGAGGTAGAAATTATAGCCTAATTAGTATACAGCGAAAAGAGAAAAGTAGATTAAAGCAATTTGTCTAACATCAATGCCCAAGCCGTAACGCACTTCAATGTAAGCAGTTAGTTTAAGGCGTACATAGTGTTAGTAGCGGCGGTTAGGGGCTAACACTGCTCCAATAGCCTCCAGCAAATAAGCGCTGTACTAATTCAGCAGCAAAGCCAGGCACAGCCGTGATGCCAATCAGTCTACCCGCTAAGAAAGTAGCGTATTTAATCTTTGTATTAACAAGAGGCCTTTCCTTCTCTAAGGAATTGGTTTGCGTCTTCCGCGATACCGTAAACAGACAAATTAGCAGTTTGTATAGTGACTGAGCAAGTGACAACAAGGCTTCCCTACCGGCGGATTAGTAGTCAGGTGGGTGACCACTGGCGAATCCCCGCTGTTGTATGTTTTTGCCAATCTGGTACATTGCCTTTTTTTTGCTCTGCCAGCTACTGTAGGACCTAAGTGCGACAAAGGATCTCGGGAAGTGTAACTAAAGCTAACATCAGTGCATAGAATATCCTCAGACCGCACATTAGTCCTGAGTAGCATTCACATAACCTTTCGCTCTAAACGATTAACCGATCGTCTTTGCTTCAACGCCTCCTCATGAATATTCCTAATCGAAAACCTAATGTTCGCACAGGTCTTTTCGTTCCTAAGCCTGTACAAAGGCAGGACCGGATATTGCTTTACTTTGGCGCTGCGTGAGACATTTATGACAGCGCATACATTGCGTTCCGGGAAGGTATCAACCCACGTGAACTGACTGTAAGCACACCCACTATCGTGGTCTACCCCGTGCTGATGCTGATTGCTTTAAGATAATAAGGGGATGAAGTTGTTTACCTTGGACCATGTTATTTTGACTGATTTATGCTCAGTCTAGCAGCTATTAGAGTTACTCGTCGAGTGCAGTAGATTGACGTTGCCAGTTGAAGGATGCCCCAATGCAACGCTTATTTCTGGATTGTTCGCCGTTGAGAAGCTCGCATGGCCCTCTATAGCATCCTGATGCAATGCGCAATCTCCAAGTATGTGAGTCACAACTAAGGAGATTAGCAGCACGAGTGAAGGTCGAAATTTTACATAGCTGTCATGGACGCCTTCTTCATGTTCTCGGCTTTTCCTTATTACCTTTATCGGTGTCTTTGGCAATCTGTCGTATGTAATTTAAGCGGCTGATGTCGCTTTCTAGGATGCCTTAACCCCATATCGGATCGCTCACGGTGAGGAAGCATTTCCATTCACTATGGTCCGGATACTAGCCAATATCTTCTTCGCAGCCTTGAGTATATTCTGAAAAGCTATTTTGGCATAATTCAATTGTCGCAAGAGCGTTGTGGCTTCCAAATAAGGTCATTTTCTCGGTAGAAATGGTTCAGATCAGGCGAGTCGTGCCCCTTTTTTCGATATGCATCTTTGTCATATCGGTCGTCTTGCTTAAGAATACAACCCTCCTGTTCTTTATCTTTCAGGTTGGATTTCTAGGCGCCCAAGGAGCGCTTAGATGTAGCCTCCTGCAAAGTATCAAAGACGGGTCGCGGTAGGAGCCTAAGTGGCAAGTCTCGAGTTTGTCGTCCGTGTCATCTGCGAGGCACGATCGGCTTTTGACAGCGACAAGAAATCCACCCACTTAAAGATCCGGAAAGATGCAAGACGATTCCCTCCACCTCCCGACATGATTTGCGATTCCCATTGGTGTTTCGGAGATCATCTATGTTCCTGACTTATGACCGGCACTTCCCCGCATCGCGCTTGCCTCCTTGCGTGCAAGTGTCGGCCTTTGCACGCTCGACCTGAGCATTTTTACCTGGGGTCTCCACAAGCACCTACATGATAGAAGAAATATGTGCGCTAGTATTCTTTTCTCCAGGATATTGCAGATGTGTGGAGCCGAGTATTTTCACCACGAGTTTGGCTGTCTCCATAATTATGGGTATCCTACTTAGGTATTTGGGTGCCGTCGCGCATTGTTTGAATATCAACAACAGATTCACTACGGAAAATCTTGTGATCAGTTGAAAAGGACATGATACGCTCATATGTCATTTGCGCGGCGGCAGCGCTTCTTCACCCAGCTGCCGCTGCAACAAACAATGTGATTCGGCTCGAAATTCCCGACTCACCACCACCTGGAACGCAGTCGCTTTCTGGCTCGTTCCAGGGCTATTCAATGGAAATGGCATCGTTTCCAAGCATGGCAGGAAATCTCTCGTAAGCACACCTCCTTCGTGGCTGTCACATTTACTCATGATAAATAGGGCACCGAACGAATTGTCTCGTCGCATGCTCCAAAACCTCAAAGACATCAGTGGATCAGCAGTCCCCGTTCGTGTCGGAGGCACAACCGCCAACCATGGCATATGGTCGCCCAACCAAAAGGAAGCGATTATCCAGAACTTTGCAGTGCCTGGCGCAGATCAGCCGGCAAATGTTACTTGGGGACCGGCGTATCTCGAGTCGTTCAAGACATTCCCAAATGGCACAAAATACACGGTTGGAGTGACATTTGACAGTGGTGCAGTGGGAGAGGAAGCCACCATTGCGGAGGCAAAAGCCTTCTACGATGGCATTGGCTCCGATCTCTATGCCATGGAAGTCGGAAACGAGTTTGATGGTACACACCCTGCTGTATATATCATATCCAAGCTAACCTCCCACCAGTCTTCCCCGTGGACCGCGACAACACCACCTGGTCGATCCAAAAATACGTTCCAGAATGGCTCAACCGCACCGCCGCAATCGCCTCTCGCGTCATCGGCGCCTCCCCCCAAAAGCTCTTCCAAGCCGGCGCCTTCGTCGCCCCCGGAACCCTCAACGACGACCTCACCTGGACGGCCCCCGCCGCTATCGACCTCGGCATCGCCTCCACCAACCTCGCCCGCACATTTTGTACACACTAATACTTCGGCGCAGCATGCCAGCCCGTCAAACCCACCATGGCCGGCGCTCTGATGAACCGCACCGCCATGTGGCCCATGATGGCCTACCACGCCAGCGCATCCGCGTACTCCGTGTCCAAGAACCTGCCCTATGTCATCGGCGAGACGAACTCCATCGCCTGCCAGGGTCTCGCGGGCGTTTCTGATGTCTTTGGTGCGGCGGTGTGGAGCGTCGATTACGCGCTGTACGCCGCGTCGCTGAATGTGTCTGCGCTGTATTGGCACATGGGCACGGGATATCGATATGCGGCATGGCAGGCGACGCAGAACGGCACGACGGCGGCTGGACCTCGGCCACTGTACTATGGAAATTGATTTGTGGCGAAGGCGCTGGGCGAGGGTGACGAAAAGGTGGTTAGTATTTTGAATACTACGTCGCTGGCTGGGTATGCTGTCTATGCGGAGGGAGAGAAGCTGAGGAGTGTTGTGCTGGTCAATCAGGAGATATTCAATTCTTCGACGAGTGCGGCAGGGGAGAGAAAGAGTGTGGCGTTCCAGTTGCCGAAGGAACTGTGTGGTGGCAACGCAAAAGCATCGGTACAGCGCCTGAGTGGAGCCGGAGCGGAAGTTCGAGAGGGAATTGAATTTGCCGGACAGACTGTAGCGCTGGATGGCAAGATTGAGGGAAGTGAGGCCAAGGAAGTGGTGCAAGACGGTGTCGTGGAAATAAAGGCAACCGAAGCTGTTTTGATCTCATTTGAAGAGCAGAACTAAACATTCGCAACTAAGAAGTCTCATGTCTGCATCTTAGACCAACACTCCATTCTCATAGGACAGAACTGCTATCAGTGACGCCGATGAGATGACCCAGTCGTTCACGGTTCCATGCTCGAGAGGTAGTATCTTGAATGCATGTTTAGTAGACACATTGGAAATTAAAGACCGTGCTTATCAAGGCTGCAATAAGAACCGAGAATTGAATCCAACTCAAATTTACACTTCCCAAGACCTGACACGCGCTCATGTGGACTTTGGCTCCACTTCAATTCTACTATTGAGTGGTAGCAGGTGCATCCGTGCTTGTATACCATTGATCTCCTATTGGTGTGAACACCTTCTTCTCACAGTCCGTGATATTTACAACAAGTCTTTCTTGTGCTTTGTCATCGGCGCTTGCGCCAAAGTTTGGGTGATCTGGAGGAGATGTCGGTGCGAACTGCGCGAGTCCAATTGGAACCCATCGGAGGCCTTGGTACTTCACATGAGGACGGCGTTCTCGAAGGTGATCTGGTTTTCAACAAATCATCAATATAGTCATCTCGTTGCGTGACTTCCAACTTGAGTTCTTCGATGTCTTCCATCATATGCTCAATCTGATCGACCAGGCGCTCCTGTATACAGCATGGGCCATGTAAAGGTCGAGAGTGACTTCCTCCAAATTGCGCGATGATGGCGAAGTGCCTACACAACTGGAAAGCCAAAGGCCTTGATCGCGCATCTTGGTCGATCATCCTGTCGATCTCGCACATGAGATGTTGTAGTTGAATACTGTTTGATTTGAGAAGCGCGAACCAAGAGGCTTTGTGCTGGAGGTTGGCATGGTAAGATCCATTTTGCTCAGGGCGGAGTTCCTTGAATGCACAGAGGGCCACACTAGTCAGTAGCGCTACCATTTCCAGGAAAATACAACCGAGCGAGAAGATATCCGCCGGGCGTCCACTTTTTTCGAACAAGGCTACCTCAGGGGCGAAGTACTTTGGTGTCCCGCGGTCTACAGCTTCACTTTGGCTGCTGGTTCGATCAGAGAAGTCTGACGAGATGCCGAAATCTGCAAGCCACACTCCTCTGTGTGAGACGAGAATATTGGACGGCTTGATGTCTTTGTGTCGAATATGCTGTTCGTGAAGATAAGCGATGACATCCACAAGACACCCGAAGCATGATGAAAGCCGCGACAACGCTTCATGATGCAGATCTGACCCGCCATTGGTATCGGGACACAGCTCGTCTAGGCGCCTCATCATCTGAGAATTGTCGATCATGCACTGATCCCCCATGATCAGTCTTTCACGGACAATGTCGATATCCTCCATGAATGTTTTCAGATCGCACACCGCAACAGGAGCAAGCAAGAGACCTAGAAGGGGACCTTGGGTGTATGTTCCCATCAGACGAACGATGTGGTGATGATCGAGTCTCCTCAAGATGTCGATCTCCCTCATTTGCTCGGGCCGTACGCCTCTGGAACAGTACGTGGTCTTCCAAGCGAGTCGCACGCCTTTGCAGACAGTCTCGTAGACACCACCTTCAACATACACATGTCAGTGTTGTCTTACGTGCCTCATAGGTGTAAGACTTGCCTGAAACACCAGGGCCGAGAAACCGACCCTGGCGCAGCGGAAGCTGTTCACTGATGTGAAAGTCTACGTGGAAGCCTCTATCACACCAGTCCAGTCCTCGCCTGTGGAGTGATATCTGCATCTCGGGATAATGCCCTGATGAACCTCTGATGCCCCTTCCTACCTGCCGTGTAAGGCCATGACCAGCATCTTCGCCCGCGCCGTAATTGTACGTGACCAAGTCAACTCCGCCGTCGCTTTCGGTTGTGGCGTCGAGAGGCCGCACGAATCTAACAGCGGAAGCATTAGAGACAATGTCCGTAGGCTAAATCCAGGGTCAGTCACATGCGACATGGAAGGGCAACATATCAACCATACTAGTGCGGAACGAAAGACAAGTGGGCTCATTCGGCGACATGACCTATCCTCAGACATGCTGATTGGTGGTGTGTGGGAAGTCAGCACAAACACTGAAAAGCTGGATAGACTAGAGAGGCGCCGCAAACATTCGAGGTAGTGGACTGTGGGTCTACCGACGGGAAGAAGAAGGCTCTATGTTGCAGCCTTCCTATGACGCGACTCCAGACGCGCTTATGCAAGCAATCTGTAGGCTATGCATCCTGCACATGGTACATCATAGTCCAATCACAAACTTGTTCTCAAGTTACACAAGTCTTACAAGGCGGTTCCGTTTGGAGCCTTGTGAGCCTTGAAGTCCTTATACTTGTTTAACGGAGTCATCCATTCGCTTATCAAAACCGAAACTCCGAGGTCGTTATTTGCACACGTGCGTACATCAAATTGCACCAAAGCCCCTCCCTATATAAACTCACCACCCAAACTTCTCAACCTGCACCCTAACCTCCCTTCCCACCCTCACCATCCCCGCACAAATATTCCTCACATCCCTAACCAACCCCTCCGGCCCACACACAACCACCCCTTTCCTCCCCTCATCCTCACCAACCCACCCCCTTAACGCATCCCCCACATCTGGACGCCCCGCAATCTCCGTCGGCGGCGCGATCATCAAATCCAGCCCCCATTCTTCCAGCTCGTTCATCTTGTCCTCCGGCACCCAGAGGCGATGGGATGGGGCGTGCGTGATCCAGAGGAGTTTGACTTTGCGTGTGGATGGGGATTGGGATTCGGGGTCGGTGCTGGGGCGCAGGAGCGCGTAGAGCAGCGGGTATGCGACTGCGATGCCGGAGCCTCCAGCGATGAGGATGGCGGTGGAGGAGGATTGGAGGATGTTGAGGGCGTGGGGGGAGCCGTAGGGGCCGTCGAGGCGGATGCGGGTTGTTGGGTGTGTGCGGGCGTGTTGGAGGAGTTGGTGGGTGAAGCCTGATGGGCTTTGGGCGCGGATCAGGAGGGAGAACCATGCGTGTTTCTTGTCGTCTTGCGTGTTTGATTCTGGAGTGGTTGTTGGTGCGGCGGAGAAGATGGTGAATGGATGGGATTGGAGTGCTTGCTTGCGCGATAGCGAAGGTACGGAGATGAAAATGTGTTGGTTTGGTTCCCATCCGTTCTTCATATTCGCGGCGACCAGGGCGGTTTTGTTGCTGGTGTTGACTTCCCAGTTTGCAGAGAGAAGAATTGTTTCATCGTCTTCTAGGACTGTAAGAGTGGCTGGATGCGTGGAGGACTTGAGCCACATGCGATACAAAACGCGATCGATGAGGAAAATCGCGAGAGATATGCCGACATATGGCCGCGAAGTGTAGTGGTGAAACCAGAGAAAGACCAGTCCAGCGACTTGTAGAATGATGTGCAGCCCAAGGAAGACTTCGTACCACCTCTTTCTGAAACTTCCCAGACTTGTGAAGTAGATGACTTCATATGCGATGAACGCCCCCAGTCCCAGTAGGACAACACGATTAAAGATAAACTTGAATAGTGTGAAGCCAAGACGTCGCAGTAAGCCGTACCAAACTGCAAACATACCTGCAAAATGCAGGAATGCCTCAAGGCACATGACCTCTCCCACCCTGCGATGGAAGATATTGAGGCTCTCGTAGGAGTAACCTGTTAGAAACTTGATCGGCTGATTCTTCGCAGCAAGAAGATACAGCAGAGGTAGATTCGATATGAAGATAATGCCGCACCGGTCGGCGAAAACGAAGAGGTAGAAGAAGTTCAATGGCATGCGGTATAGGTTGTAGAAGAATGTTAGCCCAAGCCATGCGAGGACGAGCAGGGAGGTCGCATTTGTAGGAAGGGTCTTGTTGATTATGGGTATAGGACGAGGTTGGTACCGTAATACTGATGCGAGAAGGTAATATGGTCTCCAGTACCATGACACTGTCTTTCGCTGCGATCGCGATGAAAGCAAAGGGCTCGTTTCGTCGTGCTTCTTCGGCGCTGGTGGCGTGATGTCGCATTCGATGGTACTGCTCGAACTACTCCAAGCGTCTGTGTTCCCCTCATCGATCCTTCTCTTATCCATCGCACTGCGTCTCTTCCTTCGATGTAGGACCAGCCTTTCACCCCAATGCCACGCCGTGAAGGCCACAACTATACCCAACAGCACCAAGTTGTACGTCTTCAGGAACTTCCTGCTAAACAGTATCGCTTCCACCATCTTTCTGAACCTCGGATCTTTGCCCGGGTCATCTGGGTCAACCAGCTTGCCTCCTCCCGCCGTTGTCCGTACATCCCAAGGTTCTTCGGTTGATGCGGTCGCGTAGAGCGCAAAGCGTAACACGTCGCGAAGCCATGGTGTATCGTCCATGGTAGCCGCTATGCAAGATTGGTCAGACAGAAGTATTGGTCGAAGTACCTACATGTCCGACCGTGATGCCATGCACTGCATGATCCGCGTGCTCGCGTCATCAGGTGGACCGTATCAGATGCTTGCACATGGCTGTGATAGGATAAGCCTCCGGTGCGGATACCGTGGCACGCGATGCTGAATTTGGAGATCCAGCATCATCCCCTCGAGGATGGCTTTCTGATGCATTCGCAATGTGACCTTTGATTTTCGAGATGGATTCGGTACATGCAGGCGGCCCACAGTCATTATTTGCCGTACTCAGTCTGCACTATGTGACCCAGAGCCATGGTTCGATCGAACTACAAGATGCGGGTGAAGCCTTGGCACATATCACAATCACAAGCAAGCAAGCAAGCAAAGCAGCATAATGTGTGTAATTCAGATAGAGACTTTTGAAATTCAGGCCTACTCATTCTTCCACTCAGCCTTCTTTTTGGATGCAAAAGCCGACATGCCAATCTTCTGGTCCTGGCTACCAAACAGACCATGGAAGACTCTCCGCTCATACTCGACGCCCTCGCGGATACCTAGCTCTTGGCTCTTGTTGACTACTTCCTTGCATGCCTTGACAGCGATTTGGCTGTAGCTCGCAATCTTCTCCGCCGTCGCGAGAGCGCCATTGACGCAGTCCTCCGGAGTCTCGAACACCTTCGCAACCAGACCCCACTCGCCCGCCTGTGTTGCCGAAATGTTGTCACCAGTAAGGATAGTCTCCATGGCTCTTGACTTTCCAATTGCCTTTGTGAGTCGCTGCGAGCCTCCTGCGCCTGGGATTACGCCCAGCTTGATCTCCGGTTGTCCGAAGACGGCCTTGGGTCCGGCGTACATGATGTCGCCCATCATTGCGAGTTCGCATCCTCCTCCCAGCGCATAGCCGTTCACGGCTGTGATCAGAGGCTTCTTGAGGAAGGTGACGAGGTCGGACCAGCTTTCTATGAAGTCATTGCCATACGCGTAGCTAAATGTGAGGTCCTTCATCTCCTTGATGTCTGCGCCGGCGGCGAAGGCCTTCTCGGAGCCGGTCAAGACAATGGCTCCGACTGACTTGTCCGCCTGGAAGTCGCGGAGAGCTTGGTTGAGCTCGAGGATGAGGGGTGTGCAGAGCGCGTTGAGAGCTTTGGGGCGGTTGAGCTGGACTTGAAGCTGTTAGTTACTGACTTGGTAATTTGGGATACTGCCTAAGCTCGAAGAGCCCATCAATGCAGCTATGAAAAAGATTTCCACTTACTGAAGCCAACACCAGGCTTAGGCGTCGACACCATTATGTGCTCATACTGTGGTGAAGACGCATATCCCCGCACAAACCTGGGCAGACCCGTCGGCCTGAACTGCGAAGCAATCCGTGCTGTAGACCTGAATACCTGCATCTTGTGTATGCCCAATTGTATCTCTTTCCAGAAAACAATTGTCGAGAAGGAAGACTACATGGTCAAGTGAAGCTCGAAGCTCTTGTGGGTAGCATCGGCGAACCTCGGTTGTGCCTTCCGCCAGAAGACTCCCGTTCCCACTACGCCGCGTGGGGCTCTAGCGTACCTTTTCCGTTAGCGGCCTTCTAGACGTAGCTCCGCCCCGGTTGCGACACGCAGCTGGACTTTTTGACACGACGCCTCAACATTCGCGCCTCCTTCCCGTCCATCGACCCTCGCCACGTCCATACCACCACATCCGTATCTCCGAGCAGCAACATACAATACGCATACGGTCGACGCAGTAATTGCAACCATGGACTCCCCAGAGCCTGATACCCCTTTCGCGGCTGTCACGGCGCAAACGACAAAGTATGGAAGGGTAGGTTATACTCGGACAGCCTGGCGCGTTCGCATTCCGCCTGCATTCGCATCTATCAGATGGGTCTGGAAGTAACAGAGACGTCTTTTGCTGACAGCCGGCAGATGTTCCAAACATACCTGGACAAGTCAACACCATACACACCATACCGATGGGGTGGAACAGCAACACTGTTCATCCTCTTCGGGCTGCGCATATTCTTCGCACAGGGATGGTATATCGGTACGCGTTCCCGGCATCAGCATCCCCTGCAATTGCTAACGCGCCACCAGTCGCATACTCGC